>Ga0210406_10005182_pt1 | contig 13725 bp, 14 predicted proteins | sample IncBWC30MmetaG_FD_155454 | JGI IMG/M metagenome (GOLD analysis project Ga0210406, IMG submission 155454) | Forest soil microbial communities from Barre Woods Harvard Forest LTER site, Petersham, Massachusetts, United States - Inc-BW-C-30-M | ecosystem: Environmental > Terrestrial > Soil >... | reverse complement strand
TGCGTGCGCGCACGCAGATGCAAGCGGCCGCGTCCGGTCTTATAGGCCGCGACGATTTCCTGGGCGCCGTTGATGAAACCCGCCGTCGGAAAATCCGGGCCGGGAACGATCTGCATCAACTGCCCGAGGGTAATCTCAGGGTTCTCGATGAGCGCAATGCAGGCGGTGATGATCTCGGTCAAATTATGCGGCGGAATATTGGTGGCCATGCCCACCGCGATCCCCGAAGAGCCGTTGATCAACAGGTTCGGAATGCGGGCGGGCAGTACTGCCGGCTCGTGCTCGGACTCATCGTAGTTGGGATTGAAATCGACCGTTTCCTTGTCGATATCGGCAAGCAGTTCTCCGGCCAACCTGGACATGCGCACTTCGGTATAACGCATGGCGGCCGGCGGATCGCCGTCCACCGAGCCGAAATTCCCCTGTCCGTCGACCAACAGATAGCGCATCGAAAATTCTTGCGCCATGCGCACGATCGCGTCGTACACCGAAGCGTCGCCGTGCGGGTGGTACTTGCCGATGACATCGCCCACCACGCGAGCGGATTTCTTGTAGGCCTTGTTCCAGTCATTGCTCAGCTCGCGCATGGCATACAGCACGCGCCGATGCACCGGCTTCAAGCCGTCCCGAACGTCGGGCAAAGCGCGTCCGACGATCACGCTCATCGCGTAATCGAGATAGGATTTGCGCATCTCGTCTTCGAGATTTACGGGCAATATTTCGCGTGCGATCTCGGCCATTTGCGAGAGTCCGGTGAGCCTTTTATGGGCTGCTATTCAGCGGGTTTAAAGGGGGCAAGGCAGGTCTGAAACATCACGCCATTCTAGCACATATCGCTTTGGTTCTTAAGCCTACTGCGCGCGTTTTGCCGATATACTTCCGTCATGCCGTTTGTTGCCGCTGATTTACGTATCGAGGTCCGCTGGATCGCGTCCATGACCGCGCGAAACGCGCTCCTCGAAGATCATTCATTGGTGGTTCGAGACGGTCGAATTCTCGACATTTTGCCGAGTTCCATCGCCGCTGAACGCTACTCCGCCGCACCGGTGCTGCAGCGTCATTCACACCTGCTGATGCCCGGTATGATCAACGCGCAATCGGCCGCCGCAACGCTGCTGTTGCGCGGCGCGAGCGATCATGGGCCGGCAACGGATCGTATCGTCAACCCGGATTTCGCGCGCGACAGCACCTTGGCGGCCATCGCCGAAATGCTGAAGTCCGGGATTACGTGCTTCTGCGATCGCTCTTATTTTCCGGAAGAAACACTGCGCGCCGCAAATGAACAGGGCATGCGCGCCGTGGTCGGCATGCCGGTAACCGAGACCTCTACGCCCTGGGCAAACAATGCGGCGCAGTCATTGACGCGCTGCTTGAGCTTGCGCGACAAATACAAGGGTGAGGCATTGGCGTCGACCGCCTTCGCGCCCTGTTCGGCGAGCACCTTGAGCGATGACACGTTGACGCGCCTGGTTACGTTGGCCGATGAACTCGACGCAGGGATCATGATAGATCTGCATCGGTCGCCGGATGAAATCGCCGGCTGCGTCGCGGCTCACGGCATGCGGCCCATCGAACGCCTCTGGCATTCGGGCCTGTTGACGCCGGCGCTCAACACGGTGCACATGTTGCACCTGACGGCTGCGGACATGAGCCTGATGCAGCGCACCGGAATCTCCGTCACCTTGTGTCCTCAGTGGGGCTTGAAATACGCTCACACCTTGCCGCAGATCGCAGCATTCGCGGCGGCGGGCGTGCGCCTCGGGCTCGGCAGCGGCGATGCTGCAACGCTGGGCCAGGACGTTTGGGGAGACATCAAGATCGTCGCGCTATTGACCGACCCCTGGGATACGCTGCACGCCGTGACCCGCGGCGGCGCCGCGGTTTTGGGACTCGAGAGTGAAGTAGGAACGCTGGAATCCGGGAAATGGGCGGATCTGTGCTGTGTCGATCTTTCGGGACCGGGCACTCAGCCGGCTGCAGACCCGCTCGCACGACTGGTTTTCGGCGGCGGCCGTGACATCGTAAGCGATGTCTGGGTCGCAGGCCGGCAGCTGCTGTCGGGCGGCGAATTGACCCGCCTCGATTGGCCTGAGGTCGCCGCGCGATCGGCAGCGTGGGCCACGCGGCTGAAAACGAGAGGTTGAAAGATGGATGCGTCGACGCGAAATGCCGATCCTGCGGAACTTGCGAAGTTCGCCTCACTGGCACAGAGCTGGTGGGACCCTGCCGGTCCCTCGAAGCCGTTGCATGAACTCAATCCCCTGCGCTTGCGCTATGTCGAAAACGCGGCGGGACTGCGCGATGCTCAGGTGCTCGATGTGGGCTGCGGCGGCGGAATATTGAGCGAGGCGATGGCGCGCAGCGGTGCGCGCGTGATTGGAATAGACCTGTCCCAGGCGGTACTCGACGTGGCCGAGCTGCATGCGCTGGAAGGCAAGCTCGCCATCGAATACCGGGCAATCGCCGCCGAGGAGTTGGCGGCGGCGCGCCCGGGTTCATTCGACCTGGTGACTTGCATGGAAATGCTCGAACATGTGCCCGATCCCGCGGCGGTGTTGGCGGCCTTGGGCTCATTGGTCAAGCCCGGCGGCCACGTCATCGTTTCCACCTTGAACCGCAAGCCATTGGCGTTTGCAGTCGCCATCATCGGGGCCGAGTACATTGCACGCATGCTGCCGCGAGGTACGCACGAGTATCTGAAATTCATAAAGCCTTCGGAGCTTGCCCGGTGGGGGCGTGCGGCCGGTCTCAACCTGCTCGACCTCACCGGAATTACTTACAATCCGCTGACGCGCGCGTTTCGACTCTCTGCGAATACCGACATCAATTACCTTGCGCACTTTCAGCGCACCGCCTGACGTGGCGGTCACCTTAAGGGCGGTGCTGTTCGATCTGGACGGCACCTTGCTGGATACCGCACCGGATATGGTCGGAGCGCTGAACGCGCTGCGCAAGGAGCACCTGCTGCCGCCTCTGCCCTTCGATGCCGTGCGCAGCACGGTGAGCCACGGCGCCGCCGGGGTGGTCAAGGAGTGCTTTCCGGACGCCGATGCGGACGCCTTCTTGGCGCTGCAGACGCGCTTCCTGGAGATCTACCGCGCAGGGCTTTCTCGCGAAACCCGCCTCTTTGCCGGTATGGACCAGGTGTTGAGCACATTGGAGAATTGGCGCGTGAAGATCGGAATCGTCACCAACAAGGCCGCATGGCTGACCGATCCTTTGCTCGCAGATCTCGGGCTCAGCACGCGCTTCGCCTGCGTCGTCAGCGGCGATACCTTGCCTCAGCGAAAGCCCCATCCCATGCCGTTATTGCACGCGGCCGCACTTGCCGGCGTCTCCTCCGGTGAATGCATTTACGTCGGCGACGCACAGCGCGACGTGCAGGCGGCCCATGCCGCCGCCATGCCGGCGCTGGTGGCCAATTACGGCTATTTGCGTGCCGATGAGGACCCGACCGTCTGGGGCGGCGACGGCTATCTGAAAAAGCCTCTGGATCTTTTGGACTGGCTCGAGGCCAGCGGGCGCCTATGAGCGATTTGAAGACTTGGGCGGCGCTGATCATTGGCGTCGTGGTGGGCGCCCTCGCGGCGCTGCTGTGGCGAGCGCGCCGCGAACAGGCGCTGCGCATCGACGCGGAATTATTGCGCGCGCGGCTCAAGACCGAGGAAATGTTGAGCGCGGAACGCGAACAGACTTTGGTGCGCGCGCGCGACCAGTTGCAGGGCGTGTTCGGCGAACTCGCGCGCGAGAGCTTGCAAAGCAACAGCGAGGTGTTCCTGCAACTCGCGCGCGAACGTTTCACCCGGCAGCAACTGGATGCCTCGCAAGTGTTGAAAGAACGCGAGTCGGCGATCGAGTCTTTGGTGAAGCCTATTCGCGAGGCTTTGGCCAGGACCGAGTCGCAGATACAGGCGATCGAACGCGACCGTATCGATTCATTTGCCACCATCAAGGTGCAAATGGAGGTGTTGGCGAGCGGCCAGAGCCTGCTGTCGCGCGAAACGCGCAATCTCGTCACGGCGCTGCGCCGCCCGGATGTGCGCGGCCAATGGGGCGAGATAACCTTGCGCCGCTTGGTCGAGTTGTCGGGCATGACTTTGCATGTGGACTTCACGGAGCAGCAGCACCGCAAGACCGACAACGGTTCCATCCGTCCCGACATGATCGTTCACATGCCCGAGCAGCGCGACATCGTGGTGGATGTCAAAACCCCGCTGGAGGCTTATCTTGCGGCGGTGGAGGCTCAGGACGAGACCGAGCGCAGCACCCAACTGCGCCGCCATGCGCAGATCGTCGGTGCGCGGGTTCGCGAGCTGTCCTCGAAGCAATATTGGTCGCAATTCGAGCGCAGTCCGGATTTCGTCGTGCTGTTCCTGCCCGGCGATCAATTCCTATCGGCGGCGCTGCAGGAAAATCCCGGCCTGATCGATGATTCGCTGCGCCAAAATGTCATGCTGGCGACCCCGACCAGCTTGGTTGCGCTCTTGAAAGCCGTCTCCTACGGCTGGAAGCATACGATCTTGGCGGAGAACGCGGCCGAGGTGCGCCAACTCGGCGAAGAGATCTACAAGCGGCTGGCGGTGTTCGGCGAGCATCTGGGCAAATTGGGGAAGTCTCTTGGCGCCAGCGTCGATTCCTTCAACCGCGCGGTGGGCTCCTTGGAGCAACAGGTATTGCCGGCGGCGCGCCGCTTCGAGGCACTGGGGCTGCGCGTAAATCGCGAGATCGAGCCCATCGAGCCGGTCGCGAGCCTCGCCCGCACACCGCGCGTGGATAACGCCGCCGAGCCCGGTGCCGCCGATGAGCCAGGCCCTGAAAACTCTTGATGAGACTTATCGTGTGCGAGCCATCCCGAGAGGATCGGTGCGCCATTGGAGCTGGTTGTTCGCGGCCGCGCCGGCGCGCGCGCCGCTGCTCGGAATATATGCACTGCTGGCAGAGTGGAATGCACTGATGGATCCTGCGACCGAACACAGCGCCGCGCGCATCAAGTTGGAGTGGTGGCGGGAGGAAGTGCGGCGGTTGGCCGCCGGAACTCCGGTACATCCCATCGGTACTTATCTTGCCTCGCAGCCGCGCGCCGGCGAAGTCGATTTCGATCCCCTGATCCTCTGTATCGACGCAGTGATGGCCGAAACCGGCGGTGCGCCGCTGGAGCGAGCGGCGGACCTGGCGCCGCATGCCTGTGCCCTGCGCGCGTATCCGCTGATCTTGGCGTCTCAGCTCGCCGCCGGCGATCTCGACGAGGCCGGCTTGCAAGAGTGCGCCGGCGCGTTGGCAGTGGCCGACTATTTATCGCGCTCGACGCGCGACTATCGGCGCGAGGCGCGGCTCGGACGCGTGCCGTTCGCCGTGGAAGAACTTCTGGCCGCCGGAATCGACAATACCGACCTGTGCGCCGATCAGCCGCCCGCGCGACTCGAACACTACCTGCAACAGCTTCGAGAACGCGCGGCGCTTAGCTACGCCCTCGCCGTGCGGGCGCTGCCCCGTGCACACCGCTCCCAACTGCGGCACCTGCTGGTGCTTGCGGCACTGGGACTGAAGCATTTGAACAGCCGTGCGCCAACAGAACTCGAATCCTCCGGTATGCGGGATATGCTGCTGGCGTGGTCGACGGCGCGGCGCGCCCGGTCAACCTAAGGTACCTACCTATGATTCCCAAAGACTTCAACCCAGACCGCGACTCGCTCCGGGGACGCGCGATATTGATTACCGGCGCCGGCAGCGGACTCGGCCGGGCGCTCGCCATCGAATGCGCGCGCGCCGGTGCCAGCGTGATCCTATCGGGCCGCAACGGCGCCAAACTCGATCTTGTGTACGATGAAATCGAGGCCATGGGCGGGCCTCAACCCGCCATCGCCGTGCTGGACTTGGCGGTTGCAACCGCCGTGGATTACGACCGGTTGGCGCGCGTCATCGACGAGGAGTTCGGCAAACTGGACGGCCTGGTCCACGCAGCAGGCTTACTGGGCGATCGAACGCCCCTCGAGCAATATGATGTGCCGACCTGGTGCAAGGTTTTGCACGTGAATCTCACCGCCCCGTTTATCCTCACGCAGGTGTTGCTGGCGGCTCTGCGCAAGTCCGAAGACGCCTCGATCATCTTTGTCAGCAGCGGCGTGGTGAAGCAACCCCGGCCATTCTGGGGAGCCTATGCGGTATCGAAGGCAGGATTGGAGTCGGTTCGCAGTATGCTGTCCGAGGAGCTGGAGGGTGAGACGAACATTCGCGTGAACAGCGTGAACCCAGGCCGGATGCGTACCGCGATGCGGGCGGCCGCTTATCCGGCTGAGGATCCGAACACGGTACCCACGGCGGAATCCGTCAGCGGTACCTTTCTTTACTTGCTGAGTTCGAGCGGTCGCGGTATTGATGGTCGGTTCATAGATGCGCAATAACAGTCGAGGACTCCAAGGATGCAAATGAGGAAACTAATCCCCCGCGCGATGTCGCTTGTGCTTTGCACTGTTTTCGTCGCGGCTCGTGGCGCTCCGGCGGTGGAGCAGCGGCCGCTCGAGGGCGACTACGTCATCCATGATTTTCACTTCGCGTCGGGAGAAACCCTGCCCGAACTGCGCATGCATTACACGTATCTAGGCAAGCCGAAAAAAGACTCCCAAGGGCGCGTCACCAACGCCGTACTGATCATGCACGGTACCGGAGGATCGGGCCGAAGCCTCATCAACGAGAGATTTTCCGGTGTGCTGTTCGGCAAGGGACAACTCCTCGATGCTGAAAAGTATTACATCATTCTTCCCGACGGCATCGGTCACGGGAAATCCAGCAAACCGAGCGACGGCTTGCATGCCCGCTTTCCGCAATACTCCTACCAGGACATGGTGGCCGCACAGTATGCCTTGGTCACCAAGGGCCTCGAGGTGAATCACTTGCGGCTGGTCATGGGCACCTCGATGGGATGCATGCATACATTCATGTGGGGCGAGGCCTACCCGAATTTCATGGACGCTCTGATGCCCCTCGCCTGCCTGCCGGTGCAGATTGCCGGACGCAATCGGGTATGGCGCGATCTCGCCATGGACGCGATCCGCGACGACCCCCAGTGGATGAAGGGTGACTACATGAGCGAGCCGGTGAGCGCGTTGCGCACGGCGGCAGGATTGCTCTTGATCGCCGGCAGCGCGCCGATTCAAATGCAAATCAGCCTTCCCAACCGTGATGCCGCGGATGAATTCGTCCAGAAATACATGCAGCGTCAGCTGGAAGATCTGGATGCCAACGATTTTCTCTACCAGGTCAACGCCTCTCGGGACTACGATCCGTCACCGGCATTGGAAAACATCAAAGCGCCGCTGCTGCAGATCAATTCGGGTGATGATTTCATCAACCCGCCGGAGCTTGGCATCGCAGAGCGGGAAATCAAGCGGGTGAAGGGCGGCCGCTTCGTGCTGCTGGCGGCGTCGGATCAAACTCATGGTCACGGTACGCACACCTGGGCTGCGGTTTGGCAGCAGTATTTGGCGCAGTTGCTGGACGCCTCGAAGGCCGCGCCGTAACGAAGGGAGGAGCGGTCCTCGGGGAACTCTCGGAAGAGCTTAAGCGACGTCCGGGGTTGGCAGCGTCGGTTTAGCGGCGTCGATCTCATTGATCAGCGCATTACGTTCGCTCGCCAGCATGGCCCGGGAGTGGCCTCGCGGTAAATCGTGGCCCAAGTGTACCGGGCCGAAGCGTACGCGCATCAAACGGCTCACAATGATGCCGCGGGCGGCAAACCAGTGCCGCACTTGCGCGGAGCGCGTGGCGCGCGCCGTGACGGTGAGCCAGTGATTGAAGCCCTCGCCGAATTTCGCCTCGGCCTGCAGAATGCTCATCGGCTCGCCCTCACAATCGGTCGCCGCGCGGAATTCTTCGACCAGGTCTTGCTTCAATGGGCCACGCATTCTCAGCACATAGTCGATCGTCAATGCGTGCACGCCTTGCGACACCCGATGTGCCCACGACCCGTCGTCGGTGAGGATTTCCAAGCCCCCGTCCACCGGCGGCATCGGTTGGATGGCGAGCCAGCGGCCCGATGAACGCGGCAGCTTCAGGTGTTCCGCGGCACGCGAGGTCGCGGCCTTCAGGTCAAGATTTTCACCGGGAGAGCGGTGAAACAGCAGGACACGCAGCTCCTTGCCCGCCGGTGCATGCAACCGGACCGGACGGCCATCCAAGGTGATGCGATCCTTGGGGGTAAGCTTCGCACCCAGAGCCGGTACCTCACCGTTGACCTTCAGTCGGGCCTCGCGAATCCAACGCTCGACTTCGCGGCGCGAACCAATGCCGGCGGCCGACAATAGCTTTTGCACACGTTCACCCGGCGGCGGACTTTTTGCAGGCGGTGCCGCCGACCGCGGCCTGGACTGAGGCGCTCGCGGTCGCATCAAATCGTATCGTCTTGGGCACCGCTTGCGACCAAACCCTGCGTCCGCGGCGCCGCGGTTTGTGCAGCCGAATCTTCATCATCGTCAGCGGACGGCTCAATGTCCCCGGCCGCATCCGCTTGCGCTTGCGCATCCGCAACAGCCTGCGCATCCGCATCGGCAGCCGTATCGGCGTGCGGTGGGATGTCACCGTCCACCAATACTTCCGGGTCCGCGCCGGGCAGCGTCAATTGCACGCGCAGATCTTCGAGTTCCTTGAGTTGCGCCAGGGTGGGCAGATCGTCCAGCTTCTTCAAACCGAAATAGTCGAGAAATTCCCGCGTGCTGCCGAGCAATTCAGGTTTGCCCGGAACATCGCGGTGGCCGACCACACGGATCCAGTTGCGCTCGTGCAAGGTCTTGATGATGTTGGGGTTGACCGCGACACCGCGAATTTGCTCGATTTCACCGCGCGTAATCGGCTGTCGGTAGGCGATCAAGGCCAGCGTCTCGAGCAGTGCGCGAGAATATTTTGCAGGCCGTTCCTGCCACAAGCGCGCGACGGGCTGCGCGACCGCCGCCCTGATTTGAATTCGATATCCGCTGGACACCTCCTTGAGCTCCAGACCGCGCGTCTCGTACTCCTCGGTGAGCGTGGCAATCGCTTGTTGGACCTCATCGGCGATCGATCCGTCGCGCTCGTCGAACACGCTTGCCAGATCTTCGGCCGTCAGCGGCCGGCCGGCTGCCAGCAGCGACGCTTCAACCACATTTTTCACGTATTGATGGTTCATTGATTTCTCGCAAGATCGTCGTTGGCGGCGTTATCGTCGGCAACCAGCGACAGGTGCCGGGCCGGATTTCCCAAGCGCACGTGCAATGGCGCGTATGCTTCCGATTGCACTATTTCGATCAACCCCTCACGCAATAGTTCCAAGACGGCCACGAACGTCACCGTCACACCGCGGCGGCCCTCCTCGGCGCTGAACAGCCGCACGAAATCCACGAACGCGTTTGCCTGCAGAGAGGATAGGACATCGGTCATGCGCTGTCGCACCGACAAAGGTTCGCGCTGCACATGGTGGTGGGCAAACATGTCGCTGCGCGCCAACACATCTTGAAAGGCGATCAGCATTTCCTGCAGCGTCACCGGCGGCGGAATGCGCACGACCTTGCGGTCCGTCAGTTCCGCCGAGGCGACCCAGGTATCGCGCTCCAGCCGCGGCATCCGATCGATTCCCTCTGCCGCACGCTTGAAGCGTTCGTATTCCTGAAGACGGCGCACCAGTTCGGCGCGAGGATCCGCCTCCTCCGATGCCTCATCGGTGCCCACCCGCGGCAGCAGCATGCGCGATTTGACTTCGGCCAGTGTGGCGGCCATCAGCAGGTACTCGCCCGCCAATTCGAGCTGCAGCACCTGCATCAGCTCGATATAACGCATGTACTGACGGGTGATTTCCGCGATCGGAATATCGAGAATGTCGAGATTCTGCCGCCGGATGAGATACAGCAGCATGTCGAGAGGACCCTCGAATGCCTCGAGAAACACCTCGAGGGCCTGCGGGGGAATGTACAAGTCTCGCGGCATCTCGATAATCGGCTGCCCCTCCACGACCGCAAACGGCATTTCACCCTGGGCCGGCGCAACCACGCCGGGCGACGCCGGGGGCGAAGCGCTTTGAACCAAGGTCAATTCGGGTTTCATCGGTAGTTCATTGCCATAGCTTGTCGGACCGCATCCAGCGTGTCGCGTGCCACCGCCCGCGCGCGCTCGCACCCCTCGGCGATGATACCCCGTACCAGGTCTGGATTCTCCTCGAACTCTTGGGCGCGCTTGGCAATGGCGGACACCTCCTCCACAACCTTTTCGATCAGCGGCGCTTTGCACTCCAGACAGCCGATTCCCGCTGAGCGGCAACCCTTCTGCACCCAGTCTTGGGTCTCTGCACTGGAGTAAATCTTGTGCAGATCCCACACCGGACATTTCTCCGGATCGCCGGGATCGGTGCGCCGCGCACGCGCCGGATCGGTCTGCATGGCCTTGAGCTTTTTGACGACCGAGTCCGTGTCCTCGCGCAGGCCGATGGTGTTGCCGTAGGACTTGGACATCTTGCGCCCGTCGAGCCCCGGAACCTTGGGTGTCGCGGTCAGCAGCGCATCGGGTTCCGGCAGGATCGATATCCCGGCGCCTTCGAGAAATCCGAGCAGCCGATCGCGGTCCGCCACCGTGAGCCGCGCATTCGCCTCGACCAGCGCCTGTGCCTTGTCGAGCGCGTCCGCATCGCCCTTTTCTTGATACTCCTTTCGCAGCGAGCGATACAGCGCGGAGTTGCGCGAGCCCAGGCTCTTGATGGCCTTTTCCACCTTTTGCTCGAATTCCGGCTCGCGTCCATAGATGTGATTGAAGCGGCGCGCGACCTCGCGCGTGATTTCGACATGCGCCACCTGGTCCTCGCCGACCGGCACGAACTGCGAGCGGTACAGCAGGATGTCCGCGCTCTGCAGCAACGGATAGCCCAAAAAACCGTAGGTGCCCAAGTCGCGATCGGTCAACTGTGCTTGCTGGTCTTTGTACGACGGAACGCGCTCCAGCCAGCCGAGCGGCGTGATCATCGACAGCAACAGATGCAGCTCCGCATGCTCCGGGACCTTTGACTGGATAAACAGCGTCGCAACGCCGGGGTTGAGTCCGGCAGCCAGCCAGTCGATGACCATGCTCCAGGTGTTTTCCTCCAGCTTGGAAGTATCTTCATAACCGGTAGTCAGCGCATGCCAATCCGCCACGAAGAAGTAGCATTCATATTGGTATTGCAGTTCGATCCAATTCTTCAGAGCCCCGTGATAGTTGCCCAAATGCAGCTGCCCCGTCGGGCGCATACCGGATAACACGCGTCGATTTTGTATGGGCCCGCTCATGTCGCCAATCCGATTCCGAGGACATTGATGAGGTGACTGATGGCCCGATATGCCGGACGGAACAACCAGCCGAGCAAGCCCAGCACCGACAATCCCACCACGATGAACATCCCCGCCGGTGCTATTTTTTCGAGCCCCGCACCCAAGCGCGCCGGCAAAAGGCCCACGAGCACGCGGCCGCCGTCCAACGGCGGGATCGGCAACAGATTGAAGAGCGCCAGCACCGCATTGACCTTGATACCGGCTTGGGACATCAGCACCACCCAGTTATCCAATGTTTGGCCTCGCCTGATTTGCAGAACCGCAACCAACACGCCGCACCAGAACAACGCCATCAGAAAATTCGCGGCCGGCCCGGCAAGCGCAACCGCGACCATCGCCCGGCGCGGATTGCGCAGAACACTGGTCTCCACCGGCACGGGTTTGGCCCAGCCGAACAAGGGCAACCCCAGAGCCAGGAGCGATCCGGGAATCAGCAGCGTACCGACCGGATCGATATGGCGCAGCGGATTCAAACTCAAGCGGCCGAGCAACTCGGCAGTGCGGTCGCCGAAATATCGAGCCATCCAGCCGTGTGCGACTTCGTGCAGCGTGATAGCGAACAGGACTGGGATCGCCCAAATCGAAATGACGTATAGAAATACAGTTAAATCCAATGCTTGCACTCGTTATTTGAAGTATTTACGAGCTACTTCGCCCGTACGCCGGCGCGCATTATACGGGGAGCGTCGGCGCAAAGGGGCTGACATCGCCGCGCCCTTGACGCACCACGATGGCGCGGTCGCCGGACAAATCAATCACCGAGGTCGGCGTCAGGCCGCAATTGCCGCCATCCAAAACCATATCGACACTGTGTTCGAGCTTCTCGAAAATCTCCTTCGCGTCCGTGCGCGGCAAGTCTTCGCCCGGCAGCAGCAGCGTCGAACTCATCACGGGTTCCGCGAGTTCGCTGAGCAGCATCGCGGTGACGGGGTGATCCGGCACCCGCAATCCAATGGTGCCGCGCCGTTCGTGCTTCAAGCGCCGCGGGGTTTCCCGCGAGGCCTTGAGCAGAAAAGTGTACGGCCCCGGCGTGTGCGCGCGCAGCAGCCGGTACTGCCAATTGTCCACAATCGCGTACTTGCCCACGTCCGCCAGGTCCCGGCACACCAGGGTGAAATGATGATTCCGGTCCGTTTGGCGAATGTCGCGGATACGTTCGAGCGCGGCCTTATCGCCGATGTGGCAACCCAGCGCATAACAGGAGTCCGTGGGGTACACGATGACCCCGCCGCGGCGGAGCACTTCGACCGCTTGGCGAATATAGCGCCGCTGTGGGGAGACCGGATGCAGTTGCAGATAGATGCTCATCTCGTCAGCTATGATACGCGGATGAGTCAACTCCTCGAATTGTCCCCGCTCATCGTTTTCCTCGTTGCCTTCGAGCTTCTCGGCATTTATTGGGCCACCGCGGCATTGATGATCGCGTGTGCTCTGTTGCTGGTGATTCATCGCGTGCGCACGGGAAAGTTCAAGACCATGCACGTGATTACCACGGCGGTGGTCGTCATTCTCGGCTCCGCGACGCTGCTGTTGCACGATGTCCGTTTCATTCAGTGGAAGCCTACGGTCCTGCTGGCATTGACGGCAGCTGCGTTTCTGGGCAGCTTGGTTGTCGGCAAGCAGCCGCTGGTGCGCCGAATGTTCGAGGGGGTGTTCGATGAACCCTTGGCGGTGTCGGCGCGCGCCTGGCTGGCAATCAACTGTCTGTGGGCGGCCTGGTTTGCGTTGCTCGCAGTGATCAACCTCTATGTGGCGCGAAATTTCACGGAAAGCACCTGGGTGCACTTCAAGGTGTACGGAATTACGCCGGCGACGATGATCTTCATGTTTCCACAGGTTCTATGGCTCAGCAGTAAGACGAAGACCAGCCGCGGACCACCCACAGCCGCACCGTCCGAGCCGCCCAGCCGATGAACCAGCCCGCAGCGAATCAACCCGCAGCCGGTCGCGCGCAACGCCTGCGTGCAAGATTGCAGGAACGCTTTGATCCCGCCCAACTTACTGTGGAGGATGACAGTCACTTGCATGCAGGCCATGCCGGCGCGCAGGGGGGCCAAAGCCACTTTCGAGTTCGGATCGTGTCCGAAGCGTTTCGCGGGATCTCCGCCGTGGCTCGGCATCGGCTGGTCTACGCCGCTGTCGATGATCTTTTAAAGAGCGATATCCATGCGCTGGCGATTGAGGCGCTGCCTCCCGACTGAAGCGCTGCCTCGGATTGACTCCAACCGCAGCCGATTGCTGCGGTGCGGCAGAGCCTCCGTGCTCTTGTGCCGCATCAAAAATTGGTGAGATCCCACTGTTGAGCTAAACTGCCGCCCCCGGGCGCGTCGGCCATTTGGCCATAGTCGCTTTTTTTTTGCGTAGAGGACCAAATGAGCCAATTCTTGAGTACACCGTGGATCCG
>Ga0210406_10005180_pt1 | contig 13727 bp, 16 predicted proteins | sample IncBWC30MmetaG_FD_155454 | JGI IMG/M metagenome (GOLD analysis project Ga0210406, IMG submission 155454) | Forest soil microbial communities from Barre Woods Harvard Forest LTER site, Petersham, Massachusetts, United States - Inc-BW-C-30-M | ecosystem: Environmental > Terrestrial > Soil >... | reverse complement strand
CGATCGTCAATCTGGCTGCTGGACAGATCTCGATTCGTTGGGGAGCGGCCGGACCGAACCTGGCGCCGGCTACGGCATGCACCACCGGAGCGCACGCCATCGGGGAAGCCTACCGAATCATTCAGTACGGCGACGCCGATGTCATGATCTGCGGAGGCTCGGAGGCGGCCATCACGCCACTTGGCATGGCGGGTTTCTGTGCGATGCGCGCTGTGTCTCTTCGGAATGACGAACCAGCCCTCGCGTCTCGCCCTTGGGACCGCGGCCGCGACGGCTTCGTGCTCGGAGAAGGCGCCGGAGTCCTTGTTATCGAGGAGCGTGAGCATGCCCTCCTGCGGGGAGCCAAACCGATTGCCGAAATCATCGGTTACGGTCGCAACTCCGACGCTTATCACGCGAATGCGCCACTCGAAAATGGCGACGGAGTTCGCCGTGTGATGGAACTGGCGCTCGCGGATGCTAGCATCTCGGCTTCCGATATCGCCTATCTCAACGCTCACGCGACTTCGACGTTGCTCGGCGACCGTGCCGAAGCAGCTGCCATTTGCAGAACCTTCCGAGATCACGCCCGCGAACTGGCTGTCAGCTCCACCAAGTCCATGACCGGCCATCTCCTCGGAGGGGCAGGGAGTCTTGAAGCCGGCTTCACCGTTCTTGCGCTTCGCGATCAGATCGCACCTCCGACAATCAATCTCGAAAGTCCGGACATCGATTATGGCCTCAACTTCGTTCGAATGACCGCCCGCCCCTTGTCCATGCGCCACGCCATGACCAACTCCTTCGGTTTCGGAGGAGGCAACGCTTCTTTGATTTTTCGGACTTTCGATTGACCTTTCTGCCTAGCAATCCGTTACGGATCTCCTTAACTCCTTCCTGTAGCAGTCCAAGACGCCGCCGCTACCGGCGTATAGATCGCTCCCGCCGCGATTATCTGAGGTCTGCGCTACGGCTTCTCTGACGCGCGAGCGGCCGCAGTCATTTATAGCGCAAGGATCAGGCTCTGGCTCGGGAGCGCTTCGCCGTTCCTTCAAGCACATAGTCCCTGGTGTCGCGGAGGAAACTGTCGGAGAGCTTCCTGTCCGTGACAATCCGCGAAAGCATCATGCCGCCCACCATCGCGGCCACGATGGCGTGCGCAAACGACCGGGCTTCTTTCGGAGATAGGCCGGTCAGATGCGCTTCGATAATGGACACGATCTGCTCCACTGCCTTCGAAGCGACCCGTCGGGTGCGGTTCTCGGCACGGCGGAGTTCCGATCCCAGGGACGCCAAAGGACACGCCTCCTCTGAATCATCCCGATGCCGCTTCGAGAGGTATTCCCCGACCGTGTCGCCCAGAGATCGATTCGCACGCGGACCTTCCATCGACGCCTTGATGCCCTCCACGCTCTTTTCGACGGCTTCGCCCACGAGCTGATCCTTCGAAGAAAAATGCTTGTAGAACCCGCCGTGGGTCAATCCCGCCGCGGCCATGATCTCCGCAAGTCCGGTGGCTTGAATGCCGCTTTCATTGAATTCGCGGGCGGCTATCTTCACGATTCTCGCCCTTGTCTCGGCCGCCTCTTTTCTCGACTTTCTCATTTATCGACTCCGTTCTTCCGCCCTTGGACTTCCCTCCACGTGTTAGATGTTATCAGACATCCAATAGCGACGCAGCGGCCACTCTTTTTTGGGACCATGCCGCAGCCTGTGTATCCAAAGAACTCGGCGAACGATACGTCGGCGAACCCAGACCCCGAATCAGCGCATGATTTCGTGTCTCCCGCAGGTGCTGTTCCAGGGCCGACCTTAAGTCTGCGGAGCCGGCCTTCTCGATCATGGTGGGAAGCCCCTTTTCCACAAGCTTTTTTTCACAATCGTAAGCGTAGCTCACGCCAATTTCAAATAATTCGCGCAGTGATTTGACCTTTCCAAACATGGGTATCTCCTTCTTTCTTGGATCGCTCTAACCGGCTCGCGCCGGTTACTCGCGTATTGGAACATGGCCGCCCGCCCCTCGACTCCCCCGAAATTTCTGTATTTTTGGTAAGGCTTTGCTGGAGACGGCCCAAGTCCTTGTGGCCGAACAGCGGTTGAGAGCGTTTCGGGATGCGGTACAGCGACTTGCGCGTTACAAGCGACTGACCTGCCCAGAGAAACTCCGTCTGGTCGATCGGGGAAATGAATCTCGCGAGGCAACGATCGCAAAACAACGGCTTCCGAAGAGATGCCTGACTCGGCATCCTTGTCACATCGCTGATCTCAAACTGAGCGTGACGATTTCCACTGAAGGGCTGGCAATTCCACATTCGCCACTCGCTTCAGGTATTTCCGCGCATGAACTTCCGCTCGCTCTTTCCCCTCTTCGAGATCCACCACAGATTCGGAAGGGGCAATCCAGGTTTTGGAAATGACGTTGTAAACAGAAGCCTGCACTCCCTGCGCGTTGTGCTCGGCGAACAGACGCAAGTGTTCGTTCCCCACTTTGACTTCGGCCCATACACCTTCATCCAGCATGGAACACCTTCTCTTCTACAGTTCTCTCTGCCATCTGCCCTTCCCGGCCTAAACCCTGCGCCTGATCCGTCCGCTTGTTCCGTCATGGCTCTTCGCTGCGCTCCGATGAACGCCTACCCCGCGGCCTTCACGGCGCGGACAGACAGTTGCCTTCCCTGGCCTTGAAGGGCATTTGCTTTCTTGCACCGCTTCGCGTTTCCCGTAAAGCAAAACTCACACCCCTTCGAAGGAAGTCCCATGTACACAACGATACCAATGAACGTGAGGACTCCAACATTCCCATACGTTGTGATGCCTTGGGCGCACCAACCGACCCCTACGCAGCCAACGGCCACTTCGCTCTGTCTTTGTTTTCATTAAGGCGATCCTATGAGCGATTGCCTGCCCGGTGGCCCTGCGTATGGACAAAGCGTTCGTGCCTACCATATGTTGACACTATGCCACCGGCACCTGTTCTCATCGTTGGCGCTGGTCCTAGCGGACTAAATCTAGCGTTAGCTCTGATCCGCAGGAGTGTGCAATGCCGTCTCATTCCTGAAGCCGATGGCCCAGGCGAAGAATCGCGCGCCATGGTGGTGCAGGCGCGCACACTCGAATTCTACGGCCAATATGGCTTGGCGGCGGAAGTCATCGAACGAGGTGTTGTCGCCGAAACAGCCCATGTGCGCGAGGGCGGCTCCGGTGGTAGTCGAGAAGTGCTCTCCATTAGTTTCAAGGATATGGGCGCTGGCCTCAGCCCGTATCCCTTCGCACTCGCTTATCCTCAGGACGATCACGAACGGTTCTTGATCGAAAAGCTCAAGGATGCAGGTTGTGAAGTCGAGTGGGGCGCGAAGCTAACGGCCTTTAGGGAGCGTGAAAACGGCATTAGGGCTACCATCGAGCACAATACAGGGCGGGTTGAAGAGGCGGAAAGCGAATACATCTGCGGCTGTGATGGCGCACGTAGTTGTGTGCGCGAAACTCTCCAGCTTGGTTTTCCCGGGGGCACCTATGAGCAACTCTTCTATGTTGCAGACGTGAAGATCGCACGCTGCTTTTCCCGGGATCTGTACATCAACCTCGGCAAACATATCCTCACGTTGATGTTCCCAGTGCGATCGAGTGGAATGCAACGCTTGATCGGCCTCGTACCGTCCGAACTGTCACATCGCGACAAACTCGGTTTTGAAGACATCCGCGCCCACATTGAGCCTCTTCTTGATATCAAAGTGACGGAACTAAATTGGTTTTCTACCTATCGCGTCCACCATCGCGTTGCCGACAAATTCCGGGTCGGGCGCGCTTTCCTTGTGGGCGATGCAGGCCACATCCATAGTCCTGCAGGCGGTCAGGGCATGAACACCGGAATCGGCGATGCTGTCAACCTCGGCTGGAAAATAGCGCAGGTGTTGCAGTACCGCGCCGGCAAATCGCTTCTCGACACTTACGAGCCCGAACGGATCGGCTTTGCCCGTTCACTTGTATCCACCACAGATCGCGCCTTTACGGGCTTAGTCGGGGAAGGGGTGGCGGGCGAGTTTACGAGAAAGATTGTCGCGCCTCTCCTGTTCGGTGTCGCCACCCGCTTTAGTCCGGGTCGTCACGCGATCTTCCGAACGATTTCTCAAATGCGCATTCACTATCCAGACAGTCCGCTGAGCCAAGGCGTCGCCGGCGATGTCCACGGCGGCGACCGTCTTCCCTGGACGGGAGTTCACGCAGAGGATAATTTCGAGCCTTTGCGTTCTTTGGATTGGCAAGCACATGTGTACGGCGAGGTAGGCAAAGATCTCGAAATCGCCTGTGGTGAGCTTCATCTACCCTTACATGTCTTCGCCTTGAGCGACGGCACAAAAGATGCCGGACTCAAGCGGGATGCACTATATCTTGTGCGGCCCGACGGCTATGTCGCATTGGCTTTACTTGAACAAAGCGTTAGTACACTCAGGGCATTCGTTGAACGATTTCACCTGCGTTTTCAAGCGACGTGCTACCCAAACAGAATAGGGCACAATTCCAAGGCTGAACAAGGTTTTGGAAACGAGGATCGGGGTTGATCGAGCGAGAGATTGAAATCGCCTAGTTAGGTACGCGTTGCTATGGCTTTTTCACTAGCGTCATCCGCCATCCCGTTGGATTCAGAGGAATGTTCATCGTAGTTCCTGGCGCAGCCTGCTCGAATTGCGCGGCATAGAATTGAAAATGAAATTCCTTGTATTTCGGAAGTTGCCAGTCGCGATAAACGCCGATCGGTACGAGCAGCAGAATCGCCGTCGCCGAATAGCGCGCAAGCTTGATCGTGCTGCCGGAGGTGGCCATCCAGGTAAGGGAAGCCAGAAACCCGATCATCGGGAAAAAATAGTAGCGATTACCGAGGCCTGGAAATCGGAGAAGCTCCCACTGCGGAGTGGGGTTGTCCGGGGCCACCAGCGGATTGCGCATGGCCATGGCAAAGACGAGCGTCGCAAACAGGAGAAAAGCCTTCAGTTCGAGCGGGCCTTTCCAGGCGGCGTAGATGACGATGGGCAAACCGATGGCCAGGGCAACCAGTTCAATGGAGAACAAAACATTCCGGTCGCCGAGCAAATAGAACAGCAGCAAGGACTTCATGCTGAGGACGGAGGCATAAAAGACCTGCCCGCCGAGAATGGCGGACAGCCGCGCCAGTGTCGCCCCATTCGGCGCGGTCGGACGATTATGGGAGAACAGCATGATCGAGGCTTGTATCACCGCACCGGGAATAAGCGCCAGCAAGGACAGGTTATAGCGTGGGTCGCGGCGCATCCAGCGCATCAGCGCGGCCACGGGAACCAGCAAAATACCCATCAAACTGGTGATCGAAAAGAGCGCCAGCAGTAACGCGTCAAACATCCGCCAGGCCAGGCGATCATCGGAACGGGCGAGCACAATCAGGCAACTGGCTAACGCCAGATGCCACTGCAGATTGGCCGTGTTGGCGTGGATTTCAAATATATTGGGAAGAGCAAGATACAAAAAGCCGCCAATCACCCGCCAGACGAAGGGTATGATATTGAAGCGCGATGAAAGGAAAATGTTTAGGGGAAGGATCTGAAAGGCAATACCGCACAGATTCATCAGCAGTGGAGCGCTGGCAAAAGGAACAAGCTGCGCCAGGAGGCCCACCAGACGCGGCGTGGTATGCAGATAACCGCCATACGGCAACAGCAGGCAGCGCCAGCCGTAGTGATAGCCATCGGCGTAGAAATATTTTCCGTCTTCGGCCCAGAACTGGGCGTGCAAAATGGCGTCGGTGCGCCGGGAAAACAAGATCAGGAAAGCGGCTGCGAATATGGCGCTGTGCAGGGCGATGGTCTTGAGCCACGCGGTTTCTTGAACCCGCGACGACACCGTTTCGATGGCAGGAAGAGTGGAGGAAGCACTCATACCTAAACGTAGCGTGGAGACGAAGAAGTGGTCAACGAAGCGAGCGCTGGATGTACACAAACGACTACTACGGAGATTCGCGGCGAATCGAGATCAGCGCAGCTTCGCTGCGACGGCGTTCAGCGGCAGCGGCTCGGGAGGCGTCAACGCGGCCACAGCACTGATGGCATCCGGACTGCCCTGTGCAGGCTGCTTCGGCAACGCTAATCATCTACTGGCATCGCGAATTGCCGCCGCTCGGGGCCGATGCCGCCGACGAGCACCTCGTCGAAGCCACGAGCAGCCGCGTTCCAGGCACGCTCTTGCATCGCGATGAATTGTGGAACCAGTGCTATGAACAATTGATGGCTTGCACTTGCACGCGGCTTGAGCAGGAAGTTGCCCGCCTTGGTGGACATTATGCACATGTGCTCAGCGAGTCCGTGGAGAGCCATCACGACCTGTCCAACGAACGAATCCTGGCTGCATGGTCGATTCACCTACATGCTGTATCGCCAATCCGCAAAAACGCAACACTGACCAGCTGCCTAGGGAAATCAATCCATCGATTCCCTACACTAAGGACCGAAAGTCTCGCCGCCACGGAATACGCATGCTCCATTGATGGCAAATCCTCACGGTTGCCTGATCCCGAGAAAGAAACAGGGCGCGGGTCAATCATAAGCGGAGGCGACGGTTGTAGACGTTCTTCATTTCACGGACCAGATCGAAATAGCGAGCGGGGGTGGACAGCATGGCGAGCGGATTATAGGCCCAGCGCGCCGCCCGGCTCCTCCCCCCTCCGCCGGGCGGCGAGGTCTTTCCAACCTCTGGGACTGATGCATTTCAATTTTGCTGGGGGGATATGATGTAAGTAGGCTCTCCCATTGCGTCGTCATGCGTCGTCATGCTGTCAACGCAAAGTAGAAATGTCCGGTTTTTCGCAAGATAGAAATGTCTGGTTCCACGGTTTCCTCCAGGGGTGATGCGCGGGCACATGGTATTTGGGTTTGATTTGGGTTTGATTTGGTTTTTGGTGTTGGTGTTGGTTCCGCGAGTCCTGGAGGCCGTAGGCCGGAAGGACTTGCGGACGGTCGCAGGGATGCGGGGGCAATGGCGCAGGCGCAGGTAGCGGCCGCGGAAGCGTAGCCAGTGTGAGACATCCAGACGTCGTTCGATTTCCACCTGCGCACCGTGCAGACCCGCGCACACTTCTTCGCGTGGCACGCCCCAGCGGTTGCCATCCCAGCTGACGGTGTGATCGTCGGCTACCTGGAGCCCCACGCGCACGCTGAGAATTTCCTCCAGCCGCTGTTCTGGATCCAGCCGTCGATGTGCATTGCGCGGCCTGCGAGGCGCCACCGTGAAACGCGCTTCCCACGCCGGAAGAAAACGCATCTCGAAAAAATGATTCGCGCAGCAATGTTGTCGATCCCCGCCAGGCGCATTTCCTTTACCAAGCGATCCTGCAGCGTTGCAAACAGTCGCTCGATCCGTCCTTTGGCCTGCGGACTGTGTGCCGCGATCCATTCGATCCCCAGTTAGTGCAACGCTCGCCCGAACTGCGTTCGCAGCGGATCTCCCCGGAGTTGTTCGGGAAGTGGCTGCCGGCCGGCCTTTTGAAAGATGCTGTTTTTATCGGTGTAATGGGCCAAAGGACGTCCATAGCGCCGTAACCATCCCTGCAGGGTTCGCAAGTTCTCTTCCGCGCTCCGGACCAAGCCAACGGGTCAGAAAAAGCAGGGATTCGTAGGTCGACCGAGCTGGGGATCGTCATTCCTGGGTCATCCTGAAGCGAAATTTTTCGAGAGAAAACAAAAAAGGGGACATTTTAATCGAGGTAAGGAAGGGGACATTTCAATCGAGCTTTGACAACATGCGTCGTCATGCTTGACAGGCGCGAAACAAAAGAGGACGATCTGCACCCCTGCATTCCGCAGGTCGCCGCGATTCGAGAGGTTGCTGATGCGAGTCCCCCTCCCTCGGCGTGGCGCTCACTCTCCCTTTATATACCTGCGTCCTTCGCGCGCAATCCACAAATGCGTCCCTCACAGGGCGGGGCACGGATCTGTCGGCTTGCGGGGGCCGAGGGTGGTCGAGCTGGTCGGACAAGCGTGCGTCCAGTGGAACCAAAGGCTGTTTCGGCAAAAGTGCGGGCCGCGCACACGCCTTCTTGGCTCGGTGTGGGCTCAATGTAGTTCAAGTCGATTCGTGAGTCAAAAAATTAGGAGGTGATGTCATGGCAAGCGAACCACGGAGGGCCAGTGTCGACGTCGTTGGCGACGTGGCGGCCTGGGGTGCCCACTTCTGTCTTTTCTATGAAACGAAACAGGACCTTCTCGACACGTTGATTTCGTATTGCAAGTCGGGTTTGGAAAGAGACGAGTACTGTCTCTGGATCGTTGCCGAACCCCTGACGATCGATGAAGCCAGAGCCGCACTAAAAAATGCGGTTCCTGACCTTGATCGATACTTCGCGGATTCCCGTTTAGAAATTGTGCCGGCCCGAGACTGGTTTCTGCCGGGTGGCGCATTTGACGGCAAGACCCTGACAGCCAGTTGGTATGAAAAACTCGCTAGCCTATCGGCCAGAGGTTACCCGGGCATGAGAATTACCGGGGATACAACTTGGCTCTCAAAGAAGGAATGGACGCACTTTTGCGATTATGAAGATGGTCTCAATGAGGTTATCGGGAATCAACGCCTCGCGGTGCTGTGCACGTACCCACTTGCGGCGTGTGGGGCTCCTCAAATCCTGGATGTGGTGCGTACACACCAGTTTGTGCTCGCAAGGCGACACGGCAATTGGGACGTTCTTGAGACCGCCACGCTCAAGCGAGCCAAAGCCGAACTCAAGGGCCACAATGAGGAACTCGAACGGCGCGTTTCCGAACGGACCAGCGAACTGATGAAAGCCTCGGAAGCGTTGCGGGAGGCGCAGGCGGAGCTCGCGCGCGCCACCCGGCTGACGGCGATGGGTGAGCTGACGGCCTCTATTGCCCACGAACTCAAGCAGCCACTCGCCGGGGCGGTCGCTAACAGTGATGCCTGCTTGGCATGGCTCTCAAGCCAGCCTCCAAATCTTGAGGAGGCGCGTGCCGCCGCAGATCACATGATTGAGGCGGCGACTCGGGCGAGCCACATAATCGGCGGAATTCAGGCCCTCTTCAGGAAAGCCGCTCCGGAAAGAACGAAGGTGAACATCAACGAAGTGATCGAGGAGACTCTTGGCCTGATGCGGGGCGATGCGTTGAGGAATAATGTCTCCTTGCAGACGGAACTTGGCTCCCAGTTGCCGCCCGTGCTTGGAGATCGCGTTCAGTTACAGCAAGTGGTGTTGAATCTGGTGATGAATGGCATAGAGGCCATACGCACTCTCGACGACCGGACACGGCAGTTACGGATAAGGTCGGCAAGAGATGAGGTAAATCAAGTCGTTGTTGCCATCGCAGACTCTGGACCCGGAATAGACCCGCAGGTCGTCGGCAGGATTTTTGAACCGTTCTACACGACGAAACCGCAGGGAACAGGCATGGGGTTAGCGATCAGCCGCTCCATTATCGAAGCGCATGGTGGACGCCTCTGGGCCGAAGCGAACACTCCTCGCGGTGCGACCTTTCAATGCACGTTGCCAGCGAGCATCGAAAGCGTGCAATGAAGCATGATAGTCCCACCGTGTTCGTGATCGATGACGATCCGCTCATCCGTAATGGAGTCCGAAGCCTCATCGGATCGGTGGGTCTTCAAGTGCTGACATTCGGGTCTGCCCTGGACTTTCTTCGTAGTACGCGGCCGGATGCGCCAGCCTGCTTGGTTCTGGACGTTCGGCTTCCGGACCTCAGCGGATTGGATCTTCAGCGCGAACTGCGCGAATCGGACATCCACATACCTATCATCTTCATCACCGGCCATGGCGACATTCCCATGACGGTAGAGGCTATGAAGGCAGGCGCGGTGGAGTTTCTGACCAAGCCTTTCCGTGGCCAGAATTTGCTGGAGGCAGTTCAGGGAGCTCTCGCCCGCGACCGCGCCGCCCGCCAGGAGCGGGCGGAAATAGCAGAACTTCGGAAGTGCTTTGATACGCTGAGCCCCAGGGAGCGGGAAGTTCTTGGTATGGTTGTCACCGGCCTGCTCAACAAACAGATCGCTGCCGAGCTCGGCATCAGTGAATTGACCGTAAAGACTCACCGCGCGCATATAATGGAAAAGATGCGCGCAGGGTCTTTGGCCGAATTGGTCCATATCAGCGACAGACTGCGGAGCGTCCCTCCACGAGAGTAGTCGACTCCTCCCAAAGCAGGATACCCTTCGAGTTTACGAGCGGCTAGGATCACGCCCGGACAGAAACTTCTAAGGCAAGGGCTTGGGATAGTGAAATGGGAATGCACTCCGTAAGCCGCTTGATCTCAATCGTCGATGACGACCCTTTAATGCGTGAAGGCCTGACAAGCCTGCTGAGATCCGCTGGCTTCGCGACCCAGGCCTTTGCCTCAGCCGAGGAATTCCTATCGTTCGCTCATCGCGACAACATAGCATGTCTCATTCTCGACGTAGGCTTGCCGGGGATTAGCGGACTCGAACTCCAGAGTCAGCTGACCGCCACCGTTTCGAATGACCGAACTCCAGTTGTCTTCATGACAGCCCGCGATGACGAGGCCACGCGCCAGCGGGCATTGAAGGGGGGCGCAGTGGATTTTCTCCGTAAGCCAGTACGCGGCGAAGCTTTACTCAATGCCGTGCACTTGGCGTTGCAACAGAACGAGGGCAAAACGAGAGGGCGAAGAAGGAGCAACTAGTTATGAGCGACACCGGTGGTCTTGTTTACGTGGTGGACGATGATGCGTCCGTGCGGGAAGGGGTGGCAAGTCTGATTCGATCTGCCGGGCTGGAGGCAAAAGCCCTCGCATCAGGGCAAGAGTTTTTGGCTCTCGAGCGACCTGAGATACCGAGTTGTTTGGTGTTGGATGTCCAGCTCCCCGGGCTGAGCGGACTCGACGTGCAACAGGAGCTTGTGAGATCCGGAGCTAATCTCCCAATTATATTCCTCACGGGTTATGGCGACATCCCAATGACTGTCCGGGCGATCCAAGCCGGTGCAGCTTTTTTTTTGACGAAACCGTTCGAGAAAGAAGAGCTCTTGAGCGCCATCCGGCGCTGCTTCGGCCGATATCGCAAGTTCAATCGGCAACCCCGGGATCAATTCAATGGCAAGCTCACGCAAGAAAAGCTTTACCTGGAAGATGAAACCCGCTCAGAAATGAATTTCGACGAGATCATAGGAAACAGTGCTTCCCTACGCGGGCTCCTCAAGCGAGTAGAAATTGTAGCGCCGACCGATTCGACCGTGCTGATTTACGGCGAGACAGGTACAGGCAAGGAGCTCATCGCGCACTCAATCCACAAGACATCTCAAAGATCCGCGCGAGCCTTCGTAAGCGTGAACTGCGCCGCGCTGCCACCATCACTGATTCCATCGGAGCTCTTCGGTCACGAGAAGGGCGCGTTCACTGGAGCGATGCAGCGCCGGCTTGGCCGTTTCGAACTGGCGGATGGGGGGACGATTTTCCTGGACGAAGTGGGCGAACTTCTACCCGACACTCAGGTCGCGTTATTGAGGGTGCTACAGGAACGGGAATTCGAGCGAGTTGGGGGAGGACGACCAATTCGAGTAGACGTTCGTGTCATCGCCGCCACCAATCGTGATTTGAAGACAGCCGTAGCCAACGGGACCTTCCGCGCGGACCTCTTTTATCGCCTAGACGTTATTCCCGTCGAGGTGCCACCCCTCCGAGAACGGAAGGACGATATTCCGCTCCTGGTGCGGCACTTCACACAGCAGTTCGCGAGGCGTATGAACAAGGTGATTGATACCATCTCGTCCTCGACGATGGATGCCCTGGGCCGATATCATTGGCCGGGAAACATCCGGGAACTTCAAAACGTCATCGAGCGATCGGTAATTCTTTGCGAAACAGAGATTTTGTCGATCGACGAGAGCTCGTTACCACAGCAGCCGTTTCTGACAGAACCGAGAAACCAAATTGAGCTCTCCCGAAGACTCCAAACGGAAGAGATGGACATGATTGAGGCTGCCCTGAAAAAAAGCGGCGGGCGCGTGTTCGGACCCACGGGGGCCGCGGCCAAGTTGGGCATAGCGCGGTCCACGCTGGAATCGAAGATTCGGACGCTGAAAATCAACAAGAATCGCTTCAGAGCTAAGCCTGGAACTGAGAGCTGTCTCGTCTGATACTACCGATGCAGTAGTCTGAAGGTGGAGGACCAGCATCGTGGAACTCTCACAATATGTCCTCCAAGCTCTCCGCGAGGATCATGAGTTCGTACTGTACCGGGGCGAGCACTCGAACCAACCCGGTTCACCGCCAGTTCTCCTGCTAGCTCCTGCTTCAATGCAGCCAGCGCTGGCAACGCTAAAAAAGATAGAGCACGAATATTCGCTGAGGGATGAACTGGATTCAGCCTGGGCGGTTCGGTCCCTTGCGGTGTCCGAGCATCGTGGACAGACGACGCTCGTGCTCGAAGACCCTGGCGGCGAAACTCTCGATCGATTCATTTGAGGGCCTATGGAGATGACGCAGTTCTTACGCCTCGCCGTCGGCCTCGCAACGGCACTGGGCGGGTTGCACAGGAGGGAGCTGATTCATAAGGATGTGAAGCCGACCAATGTTTTGGTGAATCCCGCGACAGGTCAGCTCCGGCTCATGGGTTTCAGTATCGCTTCGCGCCTTCCTCGCGAGCGCCAGACGCCCGAACCTCCCGAGTTCATTGCTGGGACACTCGCTTACATCGCACCAGAACAAACCGGGAGAATGAATCGCTCGATCGATTCACGGAGCGACCTCTATGCTCTTGGCGTCACGCTTTACGAGATGCTGACCGGAACAGTTCCGTTCATGGCATCCGATCCGATGGAACTGGTGCACTGCCATATCGCAAGGCAGCCAACACCACCGGGCGTGAAATTGAAGGGTATACCGGACCCGGTTTCGGCAATCATTATGAAGTTGTTCGCCAGGACGGCCGAAGACCGTTATCAGACGGCGGTCGGCGTGGAGAGTGATCTTCGGCGCTGCCTCCCTGAATGGGAAACTCAGCGCCGCATCGACGAATTCCCGCTGGGCGAACACGACACGCCAGACCGGCTGCTGATTCCCGAAAAATTGTACGGGCGAGCATCCGAAATTGAGGCCATCCTCGCTGCTTTCGACCGCATCGTCGCCTACGGTCGACCGGAATGTTGGTTCAGGCCCTGCGTTTGCACCTGGCCGAAGGGATGCGAGGCGGCGTAGGGTGGTTCTTTGCTCTATCGGATAAGCAAATCAGCACGGCGATTTCGTCGATCCATGATGAGCCGGCACATGATTGGACAGTCGAGGAGTTGGGGCAGCGTGCCGGCAAGTCCCGATCAATCTTCGCGCTGAGGTTCAAAGAGACGGTTGGGGCGTCGCCGATGGAGTACCTGACACGCTGGCGAATGTTGCTAGCTGGGGACAGAGTGCCAAACACCAGCGATTCCATTTCCGAAATAGCGCGGTCCCTCGGCTACGAATCCGCAAGCGCCTTCGCCAAAGCCTTTAAGAAAATCATGGGCTGTTCGCCGCGACAATATAGGCGTAGCCAGAATTCGTTTTCTGCTGCATATGACGAGGGCGAAGCCGTCCGCCCCATCCGCTCTAATCTCTAGCAAATTGACAGCGAGTCACATGGGATCGCGGTCCACAACTCCCTTGCTGCGTAATCCGACGGAGGTGCGCCATTGCTCACAGCACGCGGGAGCGAATGTCGATTTCGGAGACGAGGGTGCGGTGGACTGGGCATTTCTCGGCAATCTCAAGCAGCTTCGAGCG
>Ga0210406_10005178_pt1 | contig 13736 bp, 12 predicted proteins | sample IncBWC30MmetaG_FD_155454 | JGI IMG/M metagenome (GOLD analysis project Ga0210406, IMG submission 155454) | Forest soil microbial communities from Barre Woods Harvard Forest LTER site, Petersham, Massachusetts, United States - Inc-BW-C-30-M | ecosystem: Environmental > Terrestrial > Soil >... | reverse complement strand
GGTTCTGGTCCTGACGCTCGTTGGTCGGGATGAAAATAAAAAAAGGTGACGCAGGGCAGCGTACGCGGTTCGTGCCAGTCGAGATAGTCGTGGCCGGCCGGCACGAAGACGAGCTTCCGGCCGCAATCGTGCAGCGTCGACCGGGGAAGGCCCTGAACGAACGTTTCGCCCTCCTCGCGCACACTACGCTCGTATATCGCCAACAGATGCACTCGCGCGCAGAAGTGAAAGTGGATTTTTCCACGACGCGTTGCCCGGACGATCTCACCTGCCATGCCTGGCCAACTCGAGCCACGCCGGCTCACGGCATCCGCCGGCGAAATCTCGACAACCGGATCCGCGTCGGCGGGCGGCCGGCAGGCATCGGGCTCGGCAGATGAAGCGTCTAACGCAGTAAGCATGATATTCCCCTTTCTTTCATCTCAGCGCCGTGGCGGTGCAGAAAGTTATAGGGCACTGCGGGTCTCAGCGCGAGTAAAAGTTGGTGAATCCACGGGAAACTTCGTGACGCCATCGCCACGCGGACCGTTCCGTCGCAGCGGTGCGCGTGTCTACGCGCCGCCCAGGGTTGGTAGATACCGGCGCAGCTTCGATCGCGCAAGAGATTGGCGAGCCTTTACGGTGCCAATCGGGACCTCCGTGATGGCCGCGATCTCTTCCAAACAGAGGCCCAATTGATAACCCAGTTGCAACGTCAAGCGCTGATTGAGCGGCAGTTGGCGCAGACCTCGTGTCAGCCAATCCTGCATTTCCATCTCCAGCATCGGGTCGGTCGACTGCTCGGGTGCATCCTCGAGCCGCACGTTGGAGATGTGTCTCCTTTGACGACGCAACGATTTCAACGCCTTGCGATAAGCGATGCCAAAGATCCAGGTCGAGACCTGCGAAGCATGGCGAAATTGGCCGGCGCTTTGCCACACAATCACAAACGTGTCGTTGATTATTTCTTCGACATCTTCATGGCGCCGGCTGATGCGCGCAATGAAGTAAGCCAAACGCCGGCGATACTTCACGTATAGCTCGTGAAATGCCTCGCGGTTGCCCATGGCAACGCTGCGTATAAGGTCCCTGTCGCGATCCGCTCGCGACTGGCAACCGACCGGTGTGAAGTCGTTGGTTATCGACATGGCCCACCATAACGTCGGCAGGAGAGGGGTGCTTGCGCCCGGTTGCCGAGCATTAGTCAAAATTACGATTCAAACGGCGATCTGCGATCTTCCTGCCTCGAGAGACATGCGACGACCGCCGCCCGCCGACACGCACCAACAATAAGGACATGTAAGTCAAGGCAAGCAACCATAAGCGATCGAGCGTACTTGCGGTTAATGTCCTGGAAACGGGTTGCCGCGGGGAAGTCGAATAAAGTGATCGCCGCCGAGCTCGACATCTCCGAGGGCACGGTCAAAACACACATGAAGAGCATCCTGCCAAAACTCGATGCCAGCGACCGTACTCACGCCGTAATGATCGCCCTGAAGCGGGGAATTTTCGACGTCTGAATGCGGCGGCAATGCAAGCCTCGGGGCCACACCGAAAAAAGGTGCCATTAGGCAGCGCACCCGAGCTTCGGGTAGACGACCGTATTCCCGACCAATTCACGCAAAGAGCGCTCAAGCGGCAGTCGATCAAGGAGCGCTACTGTCGCTACCAATCGGCGGCGAGTAATGGCCGCACTTACAACGGAACGATATATATGACCAAGACGGTAGCGGACCAAATTGCGGAAACCTTGGCCATCGTGGGTGTCCAGCGCATCTACGGCGTGGTCGGCGACAGCCTCAACGGCATTACCGACTCGCTGCGCCGGCAGGAGCGTATACGTTGGACTCATATGCGCAACGAGGAGGCGGGCGCCTTTGCGGCCGGTGCGGAGGCGCACCTCACGGGCAAACTGGCTGTGTGTGCGGGTTCCTGTGGTCCGGGCAACTTGCACCTGATCAACGGACTCTTTGATTGTCATCGCAATCGCGTGCCGGTGCTTGCCATCGCGGCGCACATCCCCTCATCGGAGATTGGCTCGGGATACTTCCAAGAGACGCATCCGGAAATCCTGTTCCGTGAGTGCAGCCACTACTGTCAGCTCGTCTCTTCGCCCGCACAGATGCCGCGGGTGCTTGAAGAGGCAATCCGAGCGGCCGTGGGCCAGCGCGGTGTTGCGGTGATCGTAATCTCCGGTGACACCGCGCTCAAAGAGGCTGCCACTGCGTCGCCGCCGAGTGTCAACGGTCTCTTACCGAGTCCTTCGATCGTGCTGCCCGCTGCAGCGGATCTCGACCGGCTCGCTGCCCTATTGAATGCATCGACGCGGGTTACGCTGCTGTGTGGCTCCGGTTGCGCCGGCGCACATCCCGGTCTGGTCGCGCTGGCCGCGAAACTTCAGTCGCCCATCGTGCACGCATTGCGCGGCAAGGAACATGTGGAGTGGGACAACCCCTACGATGTCGGGATGACCGGTCTGATCGGCTTCAGTTCCGGCTATTACGCAATGAAAGATTGCGACACACTGCTGATGCTTGGCACCGACTTTCCGTACCGGCAGTTTTATCCCGAGAGCGGGGTGCATATCGCGCAGATCGATATCCGACCGCAGAACTTGGGCCGCCGTGCGCCGATCGAACTCGGGCTCGTGGGCGATGTCACCGCGACGATCACTGAACTGCTGCCGCGTCTCGATCAGAAAAAGGATAGCTCGCACCTGGGCGATGCGCGGCATCATTATCTGGAGGCGCGGAAGGGCCTTGACGAACTTGCGGTGGGACGCGACGGGAAGCGATTGATTCATCCGCAGCAGATCGTCCGTGTGTTGAGCGAGATTGCCGCAGACGATGCGGTCTTCACCTGCGACGTTGGCCTGCCGACGGTGTGGTCCGCACGGTATCTCGCGATGAATGGCAGGCGGAGGCTGATCGGATCCTTCTGGCACGGCTCGATGGCGAATGCGATGCCGCAAGCGATCGGGGCGCAGTGTGCGTACCCGGACCGCCAAGTCATTTCCCTGTCGGGAGATGGCGGCTTCACCATGCTCATGGGTGACTTTCTGAGCCTGGTCCAGCTTGGCTTGCCGGTGAAGATCGTCGTATTCAACAACGGCGCTCTCGGATTCATTGAGCTCGAGCAGAAGGCGACAGGGTTTCTCGATACGGGGACGGATTTCAAGAACCCGAACTTCGCCGAGATGGCCGAGGCGGTCGGCGTGCGCGGTATCCGCCTCGAGCGTCCCGAGCAGGTCGAGGCGGGTCTGGCCACGGCGCTCGCACATAAGGGCCCCGTACTGGTCGACGCCGTTGTCAATCGAATGGAGCTCGCGATGCCACCCAAGGTGCAGGCGGAGATGGCCAAGGGCTTCACACTCTACATGTTAAAAGCGGTGCTCGATGGGCGCGCGAGCGATCTGGTGGATCTGGGTCGAACCAATTGGCTTCGTTGAATCGACTACACCCATGAGCACGGAGCTTTTAACCCTGCTGCTTTCGCGGATCCAGTTCGGATTCACGGTGTCGTTTCATATCATTTTCCCCGCTTTTACCATAGGTCTTGCCGCGTGGCTGGTATTCCTGGAGGGCCTGCACCTCGCTACCGGGCGCCCGGTCTACCGACGGCTGTTCGATTTCTGGCTCCGGATCTTTGCCGTGGCATTCGGGCTCGGGGTGGTATCCGGTATCGTGCTCGCGTTCGAGTTCGGCACCAACTGGAGCGAACTCGCGCGCCGCACCGGTCCGATTCAAGGACCCTTGCTTGCGTATGAGACCTTCACGGCATTCGCGCTCGAGGCAAGTTTTTTCGGTGTGTTGATTTTCGGCCGCAATCGCGTGCCGCGTTGGTTCTACTTCATCGCGTGCCTGATGGTGGCGCTCGGCACGACGCTGTCGGCATTCTGGATCATGGTCAACAATAGCTGGATGCAGGTCCCGAGCGGGATTCATCTGGCCGCGGATGGCATGTTTGTACCTGACAACTGGCGGGCGATCATTCTGAGCGCGGTAGTGTGGGTGCGGTTTCCGCACATGCTGCTCGCGGCGTACGTGACTTCGGCCTTCTGTATTGCCGCAACCGGGGCGTGGTACATATTGCAGAATCGCGAGCGCACCGAATCGCGCGCCATGATGCGCATGGGGCTTGGTATCGCAGCGGTTCTCGTGCCCGTACAAATGTTCTTCGGGCACTTGAATGGCGAATATGTCGTTCGCCACCAGCCGTCCAAGATGGCGGCAATCGAAGCTCGGTGGCACGACGAGAAACCGGCCTCTGAGGTACTGTTCGCCTGGCCGGACGTCGAGAACCGACGCAATCGCTTCGCGGTCACGCTGCCTGCGCCCCTCGGCAGCCTGATTGATTCAGACAGTCTCAGCGCAGGAGAGGTGGGTCTCGAGAGCATTCCGCCCGAGAATTGGCCACCCGTCCGGATTCCCTTCTTTGCGTTCCGCATCATGGTGGGCTGCGGCGTGGTCATGTTAGTTCTCGCGTGGGTCGGCTCTTGGCTTGCGCTCGACGATCGACTCGAGGCGCGCCGGTGGCTGCTCTGGGCTACCTTTCTCTCCTTCCCGCTGGGCTTCATTGCTACGCTCACTGGCTGGTTCACCGCCGAGGTGGGCCGGCAACCCTGGGTGGTTTACGGCCTGCTCCGCACGGCGCAAGCGGCCACTCCCTTTCTGGCGCCGCGCGACGTTGCCCTGACGCTGTTGCTGTTCGGCGGAATCTACATCCTCATTTTTTCCGCCGGCATCCTCTACATCTACCGCTTGTTGCGACAAGGGCCATTGCCCACCCCCATCCATCCAGAGCGCACGAATCCGAAGCGGCCGCTGGCGGTGGGTGGTTCTGATTCTCAGGCTGGCATCGGACTCGACAGCTCACTTTCATGAACACCTTCTTCCCATATTTCTGGGCAGCAGTTCTCGGCCTAAGTTTACTTCTCTACGTTTTACTCGACGGCTTTGATCTTGGCGTCGGCATCTTATTCGGATTTGCCCGGGATGAGGCTGCGCGCCGGCACATGTTGTCCGCCATCTCGCCCGTTTGGGATGGCAATGAAACATGGTTGGTCATCGGGGGCACCGTCCTATGGGCCGCCTTCCCGACCGCTTATGCGCTGATTCTTTCGGCCTTTTATCTGCCTATCTGTCTCATGCTCTGCGCCTTGATCCTGCGTGGAGTGGCGTTCGAGTTCCGCCAGAGGGCGGGTGTGCACACGCGCTTCGTGTGGGACATCGGATTTACAGGTGGGTCGTTCATCGCCACCTTCGTGCAGGGCGTCGTCGTCGGGGCGCTCGTGCGCGGAATATCGGTCGGAGCTGACGGGCGTTTCCCGGGCGGGGGCGCTTTGGATTGGGCATCGCCGTTCGCGTTCCTGTGCGGAGCGGGCCTTTGTCTCGGCAATGCATTGCTAGGGGCGGGCTGGCTGGTGCTCAAGAGCGAGGATCCGTTGCGCGAACGCAGCTACCGGATCATTCCATGGTTGCTCGCCGGGGTGCTCATATTTCTGATTCTTGCGTTTCTTGCAGCACTGCGGATGGACCTGTCAGTGATGCATCGCTGGATCGAGCGGCCGTGGCTCGAGGTATTCCCTCTGATCGGAGTATTGGCCGTGATCACGATCGTGTTTGGCGTTCGTCGACGGCGTGACTCGTGGCCCTTTGCCGGGGCTGCAGCCATTTTCCTGGCCGCATTCGCCACGCTGGCCGCCTCGTTCTTGCCTTACATGGTGCCGTTTTCGCTAACCATCTTGGAGGCGGCCGCACCGATGAGCAGCCTCTCCTTCATCTTCTGGGGCGCCGGCATTGTGGTGCTGCCGCTTACGCTTATGTACACCATCATCGTCTACACCGTGTTCAAGGGCAAGGTCGGTCCAAGTGCCGAATACCCATGATCGAATATTCGAAGGAGAAAGCTATGCGTGTGGGTCTGTTCATTCCTTGCTATGTGGACGCATTCCACCCGGAAGTCGGTATCGCCACGCTTGAATTGCTGGAGCGGTTCGGCATCGAGGTCGAATACCCGTTCGATCAGACTTGCTGCGGGCAACCGATGACCAATAGCGGTTGTCACAAGGAATCGGCGGCGACGGAAGCGCTGTTCATTCGGAACTTTGAAAAGTTTGACTACATTGTCGGGCCCTCCGGGAGCTGCGTGCACCACGTTCGTTACAACCTCGATGCGGTTGAGCAGACAGAAGCTGTCCGTAAAGTCAGGGCGAACACTTTTGATCTCGTCGAGTTTCTCCATGATGTGCTCAAGGTCGAAGCGTTCCCCTGGGCAGAGTTCCCGCATCGGATCGCCTACCACAACAACTGTAACGCCCTGCGCGGGATTGGACACTCGAGCATGTCGGAACTACGAGTCGCTCCGTTCTCAAAGCCCTTGGACCTGTTGCGCAAGGTGCGCGGCATCGAGGTGGTGCAGCTCGCGCGACCGGACGAATGCTGCGGATTCGGCGGTACGTTTTCCGTTTTTGCCGAGGGGATCTCATCAAAGATGGGACACGACAAGGTCAGCGATGAGGTTCGGTCGGGAGCGGAGTACGTCATCTCGGCCGACAGCTCGTGCATGATGCATCAGCAGGGTTGCGCGGAGCGCGCCGGCTTGCCCATGAAATACCTCCATATCGCGCAAGTATTGAATGGAGCGTCATCTTGAACGGCCTTCAAACGGACAACCAGGTCCCAGTGGAGGAGGGCAGCAGAACGGGGTCTGAAGAAATCGGCGCCCGAGCGGATGATAGCCCGGTCAAGAATGGCCGTCGGCTGCAACATGCCGAGGGCGCCTCGCACCCGCTGCGTTCGCCATCGGCACGTGAACCCCAACCGCGGGGCGCACGAATTCGCGGCAATCGTCGGGTCGACCAGACCGAAGCCGCGGGACGATTCATCGCCGCACCTCAGCACGAAAAGATGCACGACGACCGGCTTTGGGACCTGCGCGTCAAGCGCGACCGGCAAATGCATGCCATCCCGGAATGGGAGGAACTGCGCACGCTGGCCTCCGCCATCAAGGAGCACACGCTGACGCATCTGGATCAGTACCTCGATGAGTTCGAACAGAATGCGGGCGCGAACGGTGTACACGTGCACTGGGCGGTGGACGGTGAGGAACACAATCAGATCGTCCACGGGATCCTCCGCGATCACGGCGCCAAGACGCTGATCAAGAGCAAGTCGATGCTGACGGAGGAGTGCGGGTTCCGCAGCTATATGCTCAAGGCCGGCATTGAGGTCATCGAAACCGATCTGGGAGAGCGGATTCAGCAGCTCGACAATGAGGATCCGAGCCACGTCGTGGTTCCCGCCGTCCACAAGTTGCGCGGCGATGTCGCACAGGTCTTCGCGACCCACCTCGGAACCGATCCTGCGGACGACAACGTCCACCATCTCGCGGAAGCGCAGCGCCAGGCGACCCGGCCTCTGATCTTAGACGCCGACGCGGGCATGACGGGCTGCAATTTTGCCATTGCCGAGACAGGCGGCGTCACGGTTTGCACGAATGAAGGCAACGCCGATCTATCAGCCAACGTTCCGAACCTGCACATTGCTTCGGTCGGAATCGAGAAGGTGATCCCGCGCCTGGAGCATTTGGCGGTATTCGTACGCATGCTGTCGCGTTCTGCATTGGGCTCACCGATCACCCAATACACATCCCACATTCGAGGCCCGCGGGACGGAGGGGAGATGCACGTGGTGCTGGTCGACAATGGCCGATCGGCGCGTCTAGCGTTGGACAAATTCTGGACTTCGCTGAAGTGCATTCGCTGCGGCGCGTGCATGAATACTTGTCCCGTGTACCGGCGTAGCGGAGGGCTGAGTTACGGTGCAACGTATTCAGGACCAATTGGCCTCATTATCGATCCCACTTTCAATCGACACAAATACAGTGCTCTGCCGTTCTCTTCGTCGTTGAATGGGAGCTGCAGCAACGTCTGTCCGGTCAAGATCAATATCCACGAGCAGATTGCCGCATGGCGCCAAGTGATGGCGGAGAATCACGAGCTGACGTTCGTAAAGACGGCGGCGATGAAGGCCGCCGGAGTTCTGCTCGCGCATCCTGGCTTATATCGCGCCGCCATTGCAAGCGCCGATTCGGCGCTCAATGGGCTGCCGAGATTCGCGATCTATAACCGGTTCAACGCCTGGGGCAGACACCGCGAAGTCCCGCATGCGCCTCGGGAAAGCTTTCACAATTGGTACAAGCGCAACAGGAGCGCTTCATGAGCAGCCGTGACCGGATTTTGGCCGCCGTGCGGGCCAATCTCCCGACGCTCGAGCGGCCGCTGCCGCATGTACCCATGTTCGACACGGCCGCCCCGGCGTCGCTGCTCGCGCTGTTCAAGGAGTCGCTGCAGGACATGGGAGGCGATTTCGTCGATGTGGCCCCGGGCGATGATCCACTTCAACCGATTCGGGAGAGGCTCGCTTCAGCGAAGGTTGTGTGTTCGGCCGCTCCCGAAGTGACGGGGAATCGAAAGCTTTCAAGTGTTCACTCGCCCCGTGATCTCGCGGACGTGGATATTGGCGTCATCCGAGCCGCGTTCGCAGTCGCTGAAACGGGCTCCGTCTGTCTGACACAGTACACGATGATCGTGAATTCGCTTGGCTATCTGCCGCAGCACCTGATCGTGTTGCTGGATCCGGCGGACATTGTCGGCAATCTACATCACGCCTATCGCAGGCCGGAGTTCCTGCAAGGCCACTACGTCGTTTTCCATACGGGCCCGTCGGCAACGGCTGATATCGAGGGAGTGCTCATTCACGGCGCACAGGGCGTGCGCACACTCACCGTTCTGCCCTTGGCACGCCGCCAAAACTCGATGCCGGCGACCGTACTCACGCCGTAATGACCGCCCTGAAGTGGGGAATGTTCGACGTCTGAATGCAGCGGCAGCTGTCTTTCGGATGGCCTGACGGGGATTAGCGTTTACCGGAGGTCTGCATGGGCTTTCGTCGCCAGAGATCTTTTCTGCTGCCGTCTTTCGTAGACGCGTTCGATCAACATTCGCGGTACGATGAGACCCAGGCTCATTGCGAGAATGATGATCAGCGCCGACATGCCGCTCGAAACGGTCTCACCCAGCAGACCCGGACTTATCGGCGATCCTCCACAAATTTGCACCAGACCACTCGCCATCCGAAATAGATACACGCCGGGCATCAACGATACGACCGAAGCAAAACCGATGGCTGCAAAAGGCATATGGCGGCGTTGCGACACCGGAGTGAGAATCGCGCCTACGACAATGCAGGCGACGAGGGCGCCGGTCGCGACCCCCATACCGAGGACGGACAGTGCCGCCCAACGCAGCGCGTGGGCCAGCATGCCGATCGCCACCGGCCACGGCAACATGCTCAAAGGCGTCGAGAAGAAGATGCTGTAGGCGAATACAGCGACGCCGGCAGCGATTACGTCGTGCCACAGCGGAACTGCCCTGCCGATGGGATCGACCGGTAAAGAAACACCCAGAAGCGTCAGGCCGAGAAGCAAACCCGTCGAGATCGCTGCGACAACGAGCAGTGCATACAACAGCCGTGCGGCACCGAGGTGAATGCGACCGTTCGCGAGGTCCAACGCGCTGTTGAGCAGGTGCGGTCCGGGCACCAGCACCATGCATGGGCAGACCGCCACCAGGCGCAATGACGAGCTGAGGTCGTAGCGTACCGCCAGACCGCCAACAACGCCTGCAAGAACGGCGGCACAGAATGGCTGAACGAACAAATTTGTCGTCCGCTGTGCCAGGGCTCGACGCACGACAGCCCCGGCGGCGGCGCTCAACAATATTAGCATCGCAGCCGCGAAATGCTCGACGCCAAAAATCACGGACAGTGCGACCGCGCCTGCGGCCGCCGCGAGCGTGAAGAGCCATATGGGGGCTGGCGGGGCCTTCGCTATCGCCTCGATCGCAGACACAGCAGACGCAGGAGTGAGCCTGCCTGCCTCCACATTTGCGATCATGTTCATCACAGCGGCTACCCGGTGCATATCGACCCCCGTCGGAGCTGCGATCTCCGAATACAGCCGGCCGTCCTGCCCCTCCACCTTGAGTTGCATCTGACCCCAACGGGGCATGACTTCCGCACGAACTCCGAGTGTCTTCGACAGCTGCTCCGCGGCAGCGACAGTCTGCTCGGTCGATTGCCCGTTGACGAAAAGAACCCGAGCAAAGCGGAGAACCAACTCGCAATGTTCTGGCAATGTCATGTGCGCCTCCAGCAGTTGATACGTATGTTTGCGATAGAGTGGATCCAGCCCGGTTCGAGCCGGATCCACTGTCGGCACGAGCTGCGCTTCAGGCCGTACCGCTGGCGGCCGGGCCGCTAGCCACGTACGGCCTTACCATCTTCTTCGGATCGACTACACGGTCGAATTCCACCTCCGTCACGAAGCCCAGCTTCAGCGCTGCCGCCTTCAGCGTCAGATCATTGTCCTCGGCGTAGTGGGCGATTTTCGACGCCTTGTCATAGCCGATGACGGGCGCCAGAGCAGTTACCAGCATCAGCGAGCGGTCGACGTACTCGTTGATTTTCTTAAGATTGGGCTTCGTGCCCTCGATGAGATACTTCCGGAAGTTGACGCAACCATCGGTAACGATTCTGATGGAATGGGTAATGTTGAAGATGACCAGCGGCTTGTAGACGTTCATCTCTAGGTAACCGCCTGCGCCGCCAAAGCCTACAGCGACATCATTCGCCATTACCTGGACAGCGATCATCGTGAGAGCCTCGCACTGCGTCGGATTGACCTTGCCTGGCATGATCGAAGAGCCCGGCTCATTCTCCGGAATCGTCAATTCCGCAAATCCCGCCCTTGGCCCACACGACATCAAGCGGATGTCATTGGCAATCTTGTACAGGGATACGGCCAACGTGCGTAGGGTCCCGGACAGTTGCACGAGTGCGTCGTGGGCGCCCTGGACCGTGAACTTGTTGGGTGCCGTAACGAAAGGGAGACCGGTGAGCTTGGCGATCTCCGCGGCGGCCGCTTCCGCGAAACCAGGCGCGGAATTAATGCCCGTTCCGACCGCAGTGCCTCCGAGGGCAAGACGATAGACGCCCCGCAACGCAAGTTCGACCCGCTCGAGGTCGTCGGTCAGCATTCCCTCGTAGCCAGACCACTCCTGACCCAAGGTGAGCGGAGTTGCGTCCTGCATGTGTGTCCGTCCGATCTTGACGATGTCCTTCCACGAATTCGCTTTCTTCGCGATCGCATCGCGTAGCGCCGTGACGGCGGGGGTCAGATCCTGCTTCACGCCTACCGCCGTGGCCATATACATGGCCGACGGAAATGAGTCGTTCGAGGACTGCGCCATGTTGACGTGGTCGTTGGGATGCACCGGTGTCTTACTCCCGATCGGAGTGCCTGCGATCTGGCTGCACCTGTTTGAGATGACCTCGTTAACGTTCATGTTGAACTGTGTGCCGCTGCCGGTCATCCAGACGTGCAGCGGAAACATGTCATGATGCTCGCCGGCCAGAATCTCGTCGCATGCCTGAACAATCAACTTATAACGTTGCTCATCGAGCCTCCCGCTGGCATGGTTCGCCGTTGCAGCTCCTTTTTTCAGGGTCGCATAGGCGGTAATCATTTCCCGCGGAATCAGGTCTCTGCCGATGCTGAAGTGCTCGAGTGAGCGCTGGGTTTGCGCGCCCCAGAGCTTGTCACCAGGTACCTCAACTTTTCCGAGACTATCAGTCTCAGTTCTCATACTCGTCATGTGATCTCTCCTTTGTTGCAATTAAAACTGGATACCCAAGTGCACCCCGAACACAAGCACGTCGGCACGCTCCGTCACTCCACCGGGCGCGTGGATGAACTGGATGTTCGGACGAACCACTATCGCCGGCGTGACATTCACGCTGTAATGAATCTCCATCGGATATTCATTTCGTTGCTGGGGCTGTGGCGGTAATCCCGCAGACAGTGCGACCTCCGAGTTGTAGAGAACGTCCGTTTGCGCGACCTGCGAGTTGTAAAGAGCCTCCCCTTGCGCGACCAGGCTGTTGACGTGCACCCGACCGATCGCAGCACCCAAATCGTCCTGGGGACGCCACGAGGTCACGCCAGTCCAAAACACACCTACTTCTGCAATCTGCTCTATTTTCGTAATTCGGCGGTCGCCTTGTACGAAGTTCGCGAACACCGAGAGCCCGGGCGCATCCGCTCCACCTTTTGCCCACACTCGCTGCTGTGCCATCGCATAGAAACCGCTCTGGTGAGCGCGCGGCAACGGCGTGCCGCCGGCCGTGGCCAGCGGCTGTCCGGCTGTATTCAAGTACAAGTCATTGCCCCCGACGTCGTCGTACCAGGTGCCCACGCTGTAGCCACCGTCTGGGCCGGCCGACTTGGGGAGCCAACCGACTTCCAAGACCGTGCGCTTCCCCTGACCGCCAAATGGAGTGCCGAAGGCAAATCGGTACTTGGATTGCTGAAAGGCCGGGTTTACTTCGTAGACGCCTGCCTGCGCGTACCAGTCGTGCTTGAACTGAACTCGAGCGATCCCCGCCCAGGTGCTGCCGGGAAACGCAACCCAGTTCGCGATCACATTGTGGGATGGCAGGGTTGCGCAAAACGCGATGTTCTGGAAGTAACAGCTGAACGGCATGAAATCGAAGGTACCGGTGAGGCGTCCGAACTTGAGTTCCACTGTGTTCCCAAACAGCCACTGATCCAAATAGAGTTGATTAAGCCTTGCGAAGTTGCCTTCTCCAAAGATCTCCTGGACTTCCAGCAGTGTATTGAGTTGGGCCTTGGTCGACAGACTCTCGCCGTTACGGTCGGTGAACGAGAACACGATTTTCGGGGCTGGGACTCCTGCGAGGCGTTGCAGATCGAGTGAGCCACCCAGATAGATCTGGTCGGCGTAGGCCTGCTCGCGGCCAGCTCCACCGCTCACGTTTGCGGCGAATTCACCCGTATAGCTCACCTCCAGGTCAAGACCATGAGCGGCAAGAGTGGTACGCAAGCCCCCCCAGTCACCGAGCAGACGATCGTCAAAGTCTGCTCCGTGCGCCAGTCCCAGACCTGCGGCAAGGACAGTTGTCATTGCCAGTCTGCGTTTGCCGCTGAGGATGCGCATCAAGTCCCAACATTCCGCCTTCTGAACACCAATGCCGCCGCTGCATTACACACAACACCTACGGCGACGCCCACCACTGTATCGAGCATCCGCAGAAGAGGCTGTTTCACCGCATCGGGTGGATCCACCATGGCGACCACCATCACTACAATGGTGGTGATGGCCGTCGTGATGATCTCGTCGCGGCGATCAAGCAGCACCAAAATGAAAGTTCCCGCAGCCACCAACAGCGCCATCCCGATGGCAGTAGGTCTGGCGATTGTCAGGTAGACGAGACAGAGGGCGAAGCTGATGAAGGTTGCGATCAGGCGAGCGATCCCCGCTGCGAGACTGGCTTGCTGCGCATCGCGAAAGACGAAAGCCGCGGCGACGGCCGCCCACATACCTCCCAACAGATTGTCATCCGGCGAAACGACCTTATTGAGCACGCCTGTCATGATCCAGTAGGCGATGAGACAGGCCAGAGCGATGGTAATGGATCGCTCGGCGGCACTGAGGGCGGTCCTCTGGGTCATGGTTGAATCTCCAATGTGTCAAGTGGATCGGGTAATTGCTCGCGAGAGCGGCACGACCTCGGACGCGAACGCCTCCATGAAGAACCGGAACTCCTTCCTACCCGCTTTGTGGCTAATCAAGTCGATGGATACTTTTCAATAGTCTCGCCGAAAGAGTAGCGGTC
>Ga0210406_10005177_pt1 | contig 13737 bp, 14 predicted proteins | sample IncBWC30MmetaG_FD_155454 | JGI IMG/M metagenome (GOLD analysis project Ga0210406, IMG submission 155454) | Forest soil microbial communities from Barre Woods Harvard Forest LTER site, Petersham, Massachusetts, United States - Inc-BW-C-30-M | ecosystem: Environmental > Terrestrial > Soil >... | reverse complement strand
GTGGCTTTGGGGTGGGAGCGGCTCGGGCAAGACCCATCTCCTGCAAGCCGTGTGCGCAGCCGCGGGCGAGGCCGCAGCGGCGGAGGTTGCCGCGGCCGAGGCTGCTGCGGCCGAGGCTGCTGCGGCCGAGGCTGCTGCGGCTGCTGCCCGTGTGCCGAACGCCGATCTGCCTGCCGCCGGTCCACCGGCCGCCTATTTCCCGCTGGCCGGCCCGCGAGCATTGCCCCCGGAGGCTCTCGCGGGCTTCGAGCGCACTCGGGTGCTCTGCGTCGATGACGTTGATGCGGTGGCGGGAGATTTGGCGTGGGAGCGGGCGCTGTTTCGCCTGTTCAACGAAGCGTCGGAACTTCGCACCCGGTTGATCTTTGCTGCCGCGGCGCCGCCGCGCCAACCCGATTGGCGTCTCGAGGACTGGGGGTCGCGGGCTGCGGCCTGTGTCGTCTACCAATTGCGGGAGCTCGACGACGACGGCCGTATCGAGGCACTGCGGTTGCGCGCCGCGCAGCGGGGACTGCAGCTGCCGTACGAGACCTCCGAGTATTTATTGAAGCGTATGCCGCGGGACATGCGCTCATTGTTCGAAATCCTCGACCAACTCGACGAGGCGTCGCTGGTTGCTCAGCGCCGGCTCACCATTCCCTTCATCCGCGATGCGCTCGAGAGGCACGCAAGAACAAAATCATAGTGCAGAACCACCCGAATACCAGCAGCAAGCTCATTGCGGCAACCCAGCGGGCGGCGGGATTGGCCAGCAATTCCGTCAGGGCAAACGCGAGATAGGGGATCGCGAACAAGGTGGCCCAGGCGTAGGTGTGGCGGCGGCCGCGCATGAGGCCGCTCAGCGGCGCGAGCAGCGGCAGAGCGGCGAGCACGCACAGCAGCCAGGGATATCCGGCCATCGTCCACGCGAGCAGACTCAGGACGAGCGCCATCCAGAACCCAATGGTCAGCGAACGCGCCGTGGTCTCGAGACTCACTCGCTGCTCTGCAATCTGTGGCCAAGCTCGGCCACGCGCGCGCCCAACGCACGCGCGAGCTCACGCTCAGTGTCCGACAATTCGCCATGGCCGCTGACGGCGGCCACGTGGCTGGGTCCGTAGGGTGTGCCGCCGCTGCGCGTATCGGTCAAGCCGCGTTCGGTGTACGGCAGACCGACCAGGTACATGCCGTGATGCAGGAGTGGAATCATCATGGACAGCAGCGTCGATTCCTGACCCCCGTGCAGAGTCTGGGTGGAGGTGAACACGCCGGCCGGTTTGCCCGCCAGGGCGCCGGATAGCCACAGCGCGCTCGTGCCGTCCAAGAAAAATTTCACCGGCGCTGCCATATTGCCGAAACGCGTCGGGCTCCCCAGGATGAGTCCACAGCATTGCACCAAGTCGTCGTGCGTGGCATAGGGAGGCCCTTCGTTCGGCACGGAGGGATCAAGCCGCTCCGTGGTGGCCGTCACCGGTGCAACCGTGCGCAGCCGGGCTTGCATGCCGGGCACGGTCTCGACGCCTCGGCACACCTGCCGGGCGAGGGCGGCGGTGCTGCCTTGGCGTGAATAATACAGAACCAGAATTTCGTTCATCGGCACTCTTCCGGGAAATCACAGGGATTTTGCGTGCGTGCTGCGCCGGCGCAACGGATTCCCTGCGCCGGATCGTGCATTGTATAACGGCGGCTGGTTTGACGGCTCTAGCGGCTGTTGCTAGTGTCCGTGCACCCTATGCTGCGTTTCCTTGCTGTAGTTGTCGGTGTTGCCTGCCTCGCCGGATGCGCCGGCGCTCCCGTGCAAGAGATGAGCGACGCTCGTCAGGCCATCGCCGCTGCCGGGGCGGCGGGCGCGACGACGGCGACATCGCCGGATTTCTATGCCGCCCAGGCCGCCATTACCCGTGCGGAAACGCACTTGCAAGCACAGGAATTCACGCGCGCCCGACTGGCGGCATTGGAAGCCAAGCGCCACGCCGCCGCCGCCCTCGCCGATGCGAATGCCCAACACGCAGAGGCCCCTGTGACCCAACCGCACTGAGGCGGGCTCGAGTTGGACCAAGTCATTCGGCGTTTTCTCGTCCTTGGGAAAGTTCAGGGCGTGTATTTTCGTCACAGTGCCCGGCTCGAGGCTCGGAGGCTCGCCATCCGCGGCATCGCTCGCAATTTACCCGACGGTTCCGTCGAGGTGGTGGCGCAGGGCCGCGCAGCCGCGGTCGAGGAGCTGCGGGCATGGCTTCTGCACGGACCCGCCCAGGCGCGCGTAGATGAGGTCCGCGAAACATCGCCGGATGAAGCAGAGCCGATCCCGGACCGCTTTGAAGTCTTTTGATCCGGGTGATTTAAGCGCTAAAAGCGCCAGACGCGCTGCCAGCGCTGCATGACCAGCGCCGGGTAGGTATTGCGTCCGACGCTGCCGTTGTACCTCGCCAGCGCGCGCGTCCAGTTGCGGTTCTCGGCGCGCAGATAGTAGCGGAGAATCTCGCAGCCCATGCGGATGTTGGGAGCGACCCGCACCAGTTGATTCTGTACGCCGAGTTGACGCGGCCAAAACGGCATCACTTGCATGAGGCCGACGGCGCCGGCTGGCGATACCGCCCAGCGATCAAAGCGACTCTCCACCTCGATCAATGCCAGCACCAAGTCCGGAGGCAGCTGCAGCGAGGGATCGCGCCTCGCCTCGCAGTACACCTGATCCAGAATCTCGACCCGCGCTTCATGCGTGGGCACGAGGCGGGCGAGCCGCGGCTCCATGGTCTTGTACCAGACTTCGGATTCGAATTTATCGGCGAAGCAATCAGTGCTGCCGATGATCTTTTGCAGCAGAGCCTTCAGCTCCGGATCGCGCTGCTGATCCGCGCGGGCAACCCCCGGCAGGACACAGCACCACGCCAGAGCAACGAAAGCGCAGGCGATAATCGCGCGCAGCGGCCGCCGCATCGGTACCCTCAGCCATTTAACTTATGTCGAATATAGCCTACCGGATCTGACGCGGGAATTTCCGTCGATTCGGTCTCGCTGCGGTGACGATATTCCAGATTCCCCGCGGCAAGGCCTCGTTCCCCGATGACGATCCGATGAGGAATTCCGATGAGCTCCGAATCGGCAAATTTGACGCCCGGGCGGGCGTCGCGATCGTCCAGCAATACGTCGATGCCGGCGGCATTGAATTGCTGGTAAAGCGAATCGGCCGTCTCTTGGACGAGCGTCGACTTTTGGTAATTGATCGGCACCAGGACGACCTGAAACGGCGCAATCGCCTCCGGCCAGAGAATGCCGTTGGCATCGTGATTTTGCTCGATGGCCGCGGCGACGACCCGCGTGACGCCAATTCCGTAACAGCCCATGAACATCGTCAGCGCCTTACCCTGCTCATCCAGCACGCTGGCATTCATGGAGGCGCTGTACAGCTGCCCAAGCTGGAAAATGTGGCCGACTTCGATGCCGCGTGCGATTTCCAGGGTGCCTCGGCCGGTGGGACTGGGGTCGCCGCGTTGCGCATTGCGAATATCGACGGATTGCGGATCCTTAAGGTCCCGCCCCCAGTTCACACCGCGGAAGTGCATGTCTTTTTCGTTGGCCCCGCAGACGAAATCCGCCAGGTGAGCCGCGGCATGGTCGACATAGATCTTGCCGGCGAAACCGATGGGTCCGATGAAGCCGGGCTCCGCGCCGTTGGCCTTGCGCACCCGATCGGCGCTGGCCATTCGCAACGGATTGGCTACTCCGGACAATTTCTGCGCCTTCAGCGCATTCAATTCATGGTCACCGCGAACGACCAAGGCGACGACGTCGCCGTCGCCGCCGTCGACCAGCAGCGTCTTGACGCAGCGTGCCGCATCCACACCCAGCTGCGCGGAGAGCTCCGCGATGGTGCGTGCGTTCGGGGTGGGTATCTTAGTCAGTGGTTCTGTGGGCGCCGGGCGCGGCGCGGTGGGCGCGACGGTGGCCGCCACCTCCAGATTGGCGGCGTAATCATCGGCATTGGAGAAGACGATGGCGTCCTCTCCGGAGTCCGCGAGGACGTGGAATTCCTGGGATGTGGCGCCGCCGATGCTGCCGCTGTCCGCCCGCACGGCGCGAAACTCCAGGCCCATGCGCGTAAAAATGCGGGTGTACGCCTCGGACATGAGGCGATAGCCTTGGGCAAGGCTGGCTTCGTCCACGTGAAAGGAGTACGCATCCTTCATCAGGAACTCGCGGGCGCGCATGACGCCGAAGCGCGGCCTGATTTCATCGCGGAACTTGGATTGAATCTGGTAGAAATTGACCGGCAATTGCTTGTAGCTGCGTAATTCGCGCCGCGCAATGTCGGTGATGACCTCTTCGTGGGTGGGTCCATAGACGAATTCGCGGTCATGCCGATCCTTGAAGCGCAGCAACTCCGGGCCGTACTTGGTCCAGCGGCCGGATTCCTTCCACAGTTCGGCGGGTTGGACGGTCGGCATGGACAGCTCCAGAGCCCCGGCGCGGTCCATTTCCTCGCGCACGATCCGCTCCACCTTGCGCAGGGTGCGGAGGCCGAGCGGCAGCCAAACATACAGGCCCGCCGCCAGGCGGCGGATCATGCCCGCCCGTAACATGAGCCGGTGGCTGATGACCTCCGCGTCGGCGGGCACCTCTTTGAGGGTCGAAATCGGGTTTTGAGATAAGCGCATAGCCGCATAGCTTACATCAGCCCCCCTGGTATTATGGGGCCTCATGAGCGACGACGACGATCTGACAGCGCGGCCGCGGGGAGTGTACTGGCTGCCGAACCTGCTCACTACGGGAGCATTGTTCGCCGGCTTCTACGCGATCGTGGCAGCCATCGACTTGAAATTCGAACGCGCGGGCGCCGCGGTGTTCATTGCTATGATATTCGACGGACTGGACGGCCGCGTCGCGCGCTGGACTCACACCGAAAGCGCTTTCGGCAAGGAGTACGACAGCCTGTCGGACATGGTGTCGTTCGGCGTTGCCCCGGCCATCGTCACCTACCAATGGGGGGTGGCGCGCATTGCCGAGTACGGACCGCTGTGGCGCAGGCTAGGGTGGCTGGTGTGTTTTTTCTACGCGGCGGCGGCTGCCCTGCGGCTGGCCCGCTTCAATTCAAGGTCGGCTACCCAGGATAAGCACTACTTCGAGGGTCTGCCCAGCCCATCGGCCGCCGCCATCGTCGCAGCCCTGGTGTGGCTCGCCAGCGATAAGACCGACATTGGTCTGCCCGGTTTGATACTGGCGTTCCTGGTCACCGCCTCCGCCGGTGCGCTCATGATCAGCCGGTTCGCCTTCAACAGTTTCAAGCACGTGAATGCGAGCGCGCGAGTGCGCTTCACGTACATTATTTTGGTGCCGCTCGCCTTCATCTTCATCTTCCTGCACCTGCCGATCAGTTTGCTGGTGATTTTCGGCCTGTACGGCCTATCTGCGCCCTCTCTCTGGGTCTATCGCAAGTTGCGGCGACGAAATCGTCCGGTCGTGCAGACCCATGAGTAACGCACTGCGCCGCGAATACCTCGCCTCCTTGGGTCTGGAAACCTGGGTTTTGCGCGGCAAGTCATCCCTACCGGGCGAGACTGCCCCTGACGCGGTGGCACTTCGTGAGGCCCCTGCCGCGCGCGAGGTGCTTGCGCCGCGTGACGTAGTTGCGCCGCGCGACACCCATGCGCACCGCGATTCGTCGGCCGCGCGCGAAGCCGGCGTCGATTGGCCGGAGCTTCGCGCACGGGTGGCCGCATGCACGCGTTGCGCGCTGTGCAATACCCGTACTCAAACCGTGTTCGGCGTGGGCAACCAAACGGCAGAATGGCTCATCGTCGGCGAAGCGCCGGGTGCCGAGGAGGACCGCCAGGGTGAGCCTTTCGTGGGTCGGGCCGGTCAGCTCCTGAATTCCATGCTGCGCGCGATCGGTCTGGCGCGCGAGCAAGTGTACATCGCCAATGTCTTGAAATGCCGCCCGCCCGGCAATCGCGATCCCAGCCCGAGCGAAGCGGCCGAATGCCTGCCGTACCTCGAGCAGCAGATCGCACTATTGAAGCCCAAGATCATGTTGGCCGTGGGACGTATCGCCTCTCAGAACTTGCTGCATACCGAAGTCACTTTGGGGCGACTGCGCCAGCAGGTGCACCGCTTCGGACTCTCCCAAGTGCCGCTGGTCGTGACCTATCATCCCGCCTATCTCCTGCGCTCGCCGACCGACAAGCGCAAGGCGTGGGAGGATCTGAAATTCGCCCGCGAGGTTTGCGCGCGTGTCTAGCGTCAAAAAAGAAGTCGAGTTTCCCTCGGTCGAGATCCGGCCCATGCACGAGCTCGACGTACCCGTGATCGTGGCCATCGAACGCGCCGCTTACCAGTTCCCGTGGAGCGAAGGAATCTTCCGCGACTGCCTGCGGGTCGGCTATGTGTGCCGCGTGGTCGATGTCGGCGGCGACATGGCCGGCTACGGCATCATGTCCGTCGGCGCAGGCGAGGCGCACATCTTGAACGTGTGCATCCGCGATGAATATCGCGGCCGCGGCTTTGCCCGCAAGGTCCTCGTGTACCTCCTGGACCGGGCGCGCGCCGCCGGCATGTACGAAGCATTTCTCGAAGTCCGACCATCGAATACGGCCGCCGCTCGCCTCTATCATTCCATGGGCTTCGAGCAGGTGGGAGTGCGGCGCGGGTACTATCAGGCAACGGTGGGCCGCGAGGACGCGGCGGTGCTGCGGCGAGTGTTGGCGCCGGAAGTAAAGTAGTCGACCGCCGGCGGGAATGCTAAAAATCAAAGTCCACCCGATTTTCTTTCTGCTTGTCGCGACTAGCTTTTGTAGTGAGCGAGGACACCATGGGTCGCATGGCTCTCGATCATGATCGCCATTCTTGAAAGCTATCGCGCCGGGCTTTTAACCCGAGCGAATTTTTGGCGTAACCTCGTGGCTGGCGTCACTGTTGGCGTCGTCGCCTTACCGCTGGCCATGGCGTTTGCGATTGCTTCGGGAGCGCGGCCGGAGCAAGGACTGTACACCGCCATCGTTGCGGGTCTGTGCACGAGTGTGTTCGGCGGAACACGATTACAGATCTCGGGACCGACGGGTGCCTTCATCGCTGTGCTGGCGGTTATTACGGCTCAAAATGGCATCGCAGGCCTGCAGCTTGCAACACTGATGGCAGGACTCATCTTATTGGGCCTTGGCGCGGCGCGTCTCGGGTCGGTGATCAAATACATACCGGATCCGGTCATCGTCGGCTTTACTTCCGGGATTGGCGTCATCATCTTCGTCGGCCAGTGGAAGGACTTTCTTGGGTTGCATCCGGCGACCTCGGGAACTCATTTTCATGCGAAGCTGATTGCATTGGTGCAGGCGTTGCCCTCCCTGCATTCGGCCACAACCCTGCTAGGGGTGATTGCACTGCTGACCCTCATCTTCGGCACGCGATACTTAAAGCGGGTGCCCGCACCGCTGGTGGCAATGCTGTTGGTCACCGCGTTGCAATGGTGGTTCGACTTTAAGGGAGTCGCGACGCTTGGCACCGCGTTCGGCGGCATACCAATGTCACTGCCGCGGTTACAGCTTCCAGTATTCGATTTCACCACTCTCGTCCTGCTGATGGGACCCGCTTTTACGATTGCATTACTTGGAGCCATCGAGTCACTATTGTCGGCGACAGTGGCCGATGGCATGGCTAATACGCATCATGATCCGAATCAGGAACTCATCGGACAGGGCATCGCTAACATCGTAGCGCCGCTGTTTGGAGGGTTCGCGGCCACCGGCGCAATCGCGCGCACAGCCACTAACATCCGAAATGGGGCGAACAGTCCGATTGCCGGGGTGGTGCATTGCGGCTTTCTCTTACTTGTGCTGCTGTTGCTCGCACCGCTGGCGGCCCACATTCCGCTAACAGCCCTTGCGGCGATTCTGTTCTTTGTCGCTTGGAACATGAGCGATGTACGCCGCTTTGTGCATGTCTTGAAGAGGGCACCACGGCCCGATGTGGGCATCCTGCTGATAACTTTCATGCTGACGGTGTTCAGTGATTTAGTCGTGGCGGTCAACGTCGGCGTAGTGCTCGCCAGTCTTTTGTTTATGCGGCGGATGTCGAAGTCTGTAAGTATTGAGGAGCACTCCCCGGAACAAGTCGCGGCGGACGCTGGTCTCGGCGCGGGCTTCGTGCTACCCAAGGATACCGTCGTGTACAGCATCGATGGACCCTTCTTCTTCGGGGCGGCTGAATACCTCGAAAAGACACTGAGGCGCAGCCAGAATCGAGTGCGCACGGTCGTGATTCGTATGGGGCGCGTGCCATTCATGGACACGACTGGATTGTCGGCACTGGATGAGATTGTCGCTGACTTCCAGCGCATCGGTACGCGCGTAGTGCTATGCGAAGTTCGTGCTAATGTGATCGAGAAGCTCGATCGCGCTCAGATTTTGACTCGCGTCGGTGCGCGTGGGCTGTACGGAACGTTGTCGGAGTTTGTAGTGAGCGAGGGTATCTGAGCGCCGCACGATCGGTGTAGTTGGCGAACTCACCTCGACCGACCCCTTCAACGACGAGCTTGCAACTGGTCTCGCGGTGTTGGCAGCCAGATTTGAACGCGGGTGACATTGTTGGAAGTATGACCACGCCCAGGCTGTGCTATCGCTACGTAGAAGTAGTCACGCTGCAATCGCTCCGAGTCCGGCAGGAGCTTGACGTAGAAGCGGGTCGATCGCCGATCAGACGGGAATGTCTGAATAGCCTTCGCTTGATGCACATAGTCGACATCCTGTTTTGCGGTCGCCGGCTCGGTCCACCATGCAAAGGAAGCATTCTGCAATTGATTGCGATGCACCCGGATCTCAACAAAATGATTACCCGAGCTGACCTGATACCCGTCGACAGAAATCGTCAACGGAGCTTGCTGCACCGACGGGTTGCGTGGAGTCATGCCGTCCATGGCATCCTTTGCGATCGCAGGCCGCACGTCCATGACGGGAGCTTCAGCCTGCGGCGTCGCCTCGGGGGTCAGCGTAGCTTCGGGAGCCTGTGCATCTAGGGAGTTCGGCGCCGCCTGAGTGGCCACGCTATCACTGGTTTTCCGCGTAGAAATCGCTCGAAGCTGAGCCATGCCCATCCCGGCAACCAATAGCAACGCGATAAGAACCGCGGCGGCAGTTGAATGCAGAGAAGGCTTCGTGGGGTAGGCAGCCTTGAGCTCCAGCAGAGGCGTTTTCGAAGGCTTCTCGGCGATGCCATTCGTCAGCTTTTGAATCCAGGCATGAACACTTATTGACCTGCCTGCGCGATGCCACGATAGGCCTTTCTGCAGCGTCCTCCATTGTCGGCCGGTGAGCCCGGCCGGCCGGGTGGCCTTAACCCCAAAATCGCGGGCCAGGGTAGCGGGCCTACACTCGAACGGGTGCGCGTTGCTGAGCAACTCGTAACAAATGCAGGCCAGCGCATACAAATCGTCGCGGGGATCGGCGGCGCGGCCTTCCAGCAACTCGCAACTTGCATAGGCTGGAGTTGTTTGCGCAGCGCCGAAACCAAGAATGCGAAGCTCGCCATCCCGTGTGACCAAGATATTCCGTGGATTTAGGTCGCCGTGGACGATACCGCGCTCGTGTGCGTGCTCCAATCCTGCGCCCAGCTGCCTAATGATCTGCCATGCCTGCAGTCGCTGCATCGCTGCGGGGCGCAGGCGTTCTATCAGGTCGATCAGCAACTCCCCATCGAGGAACTCCATCGTAAAAAATACGACATCTGCGTCTCGGTCGAGCTCGAATACGTTGACGATGTTCCGATGTGACAGCATTTGCCCACAATGCAGTTCGCGACGAAGCTCCCAATCGCGACCGGACGGCAATGCCTTCAGGGCGACATGCTGTTGAGCCTCTGGAAGCGAACAGCGATAGCGGTCAAGCGCTTTGAACACGGTCCCCTTGCCGCCAGATCCAAGTCTTTCCTGGATGACATACCGATCCCGTAAAATGCGACCGACCGAAATGGAGACGGCGGTATCGGGATCCGGGGAACGGTCTATTGGGCGCTGCATCATTCAGGCTGTCTTTCTCTCGCTGTGGATCGGAGTGCAGCCAGACACTGCCTTGGTTTCGGCCGAATGTATGTAAGATAAAGCCGCGAAAAAGTGAATTGACGCGAAATAGCGACAATTCCTTTTGACCAGCGAACCACTTGTAGCCCAGGAAGCCGGGTTGCCCTGCACCTTCAATAAATCAGCGTCAATCTGTGCTACTTTTTCCACCGACCGTCGGGCATTCCATCGATCAACATAGGACTTGATCGACGGGACGGCCTGCACCAGACCGAAGCGCCGGTCATCCACATTAAGGTCGTGCCCCGCAGAATATCCGCTGCGGTGAACTTATCGCCCTGCAACCATGGGCCCCTTGCCTGGTTGCGCAACAACGACGTTCATCGCCGTATCCAAATCTCCCTACGGCACCATGCCGGATTCTCTTACCGCACGGTCGAGCGAACACTCCCAGCGTCATCGTCACATTTGACGCAACTCGCGCCGGGCGTAAGCTGTCGATCAAACGCACCCCGGTGATGACCGCGGGCTCGCTCAAGGTGATCAAGGATCCGCGTCATAGCTGGGAGATTGCCGCAATGAAAACACTCACACGAATCTTGCGCTTATTCAATTTTCGTAGCAGCGCTGAGCGTCGCCGGCGAGGCGAATGTCAAGCAGGAGTAGCGCGTCTCGGAGGAGCAGAGGGAGCAACCCGTGCTTTGAAAACGGCCTGTTGGACTTTGGCGATTGTTCTTGCACTGAGTTCGAGTTGGGTGCATGCGCAGACCCCGACATGCGCAGCTCCGGGGTGCAACTCCGTCACCAGCGACGGAGAGAGAAACACGGCGATGGGCACGGGAGCTCTTGTAATGAACTTGCCGGGAGTGTCTACCAACTCGGGGGCCGACAACACCGCTGCTGGGTACCACGCCCTTTTCCCCAACACGGACGGGCAGAGCAACACCGCCTTGGGGTCCAACGCGCTTAGCTCCAACGCGGACGGCAGCTACAACACCGCCTTGGGGGGCCACGCGCTTTACTCCAACAACGGCGACTTCAACACCGCTACGGGGGAAGAGGCGCTTTATTTCAACACGTACGGCGGCGCCAACACCGCCACGGGGGCCTTCGCGCTTCAATACAACACGACCGGCAGCGGCAACACCGCCTCGGGGGTGACAGCGCTTTTCGCTAACACGACCGGCAACGGCAACACCGCCTCGGGGGGCGACGCGCTTCAATACAACACGACCGGCAACAACAACACCGCCTCGGGGTTGGACGCACTTAGATTCAATACGACAGCGAATGGGAATACCGCCACTGGCTATCGCGCGCTTACGGCCAATACGACGGGCGCTAGCAATGCGGCATTTGGGGACGGTGCGCTGCAATACAATGTGCTGGGCACTGAAAACACCGCGTCCGGCGCCTTTTCGCTCTATTCGAATACTTCTGGCAACTATAACGTCGCCTCGGGATTTGAAGCGCTTTTTGCCAATACCACCGCCAGTAACAACACCGCCTCGGGATTCCGAGCGCTCTATTTCACTACGACCGGGGCGGACAATACCGCTATCGGCTATCGTGCTCTGTTATCCAATACCACCGGATTGAATAACATTGCAATTGGAGCTAATGCCGGCTACGCCGTGACCGGTTCGAACAATATCGATATCGGTTCGACAGGGTCAGCCGGAGAGAGCGGCGTCATCCGGATTGGTGGTGCTTCGCAAACCGCCGTTCACATTGCAGGTATAACCTCGACACACCTCACGGGCAGCGCCGTGTACGTGAGTGCTAGCGGACAACTCGGCGTATTAGCGTCCTCGGAGCGTTACAAGACGGAGATTGCCTCGATGGGCGGCAGCACACAGAAACTGCACGAGCTGCGGCCCGTCAGTTTCCACCTGAAGAGCGACCCGAAGGGCGCCGTGCAGTACGGTCTGATCGCCGAGGAAGTCAACAAGGTGTTCCCGGAACTCGTGATCCGCGATGACGCGGGAACGATTCAAGGCGTTCGCTATGACGAACTCGCGCCGATGCTGCTCAACGAAGTGCAGCAACAGGCCGCCGAGATCCGTGACCTAAAGAAGCTAGTAGTCGAGATGCAAGCGGGTTTGCTCAAGCTTCAAGCGAAGGAAGAACTCCTCGCACAGCGCTGAGGCAATCCGTTGGCGCCCTATTGAAGTTTCGAAAGACGAGTAACATTGGCGTGAGTCTTCGCCTGGTCATAACCCGCGTCCGCTCGTTCCTTGCACGACTTTTGCGCCTCCCCAGTTAGGGCAGAACACTGTTGGATTGCGACGCTATGGTCACCATCCGCCTGCGCTACGGCCACATCATATGCGGCTTTGGCGTTCGCATCGTTGAGATCCTTGGACGAGCCATCAACGTTTGCGGCAGCGCTGTCGACATTTTTGGCCGCCTCCTTCTGGGTATCCGTCACCTCGGTAGCGGCTTGCTGCCGCGCCGCAGCCACATCGGTGGCGACTGCCGCCGGGGACTTCGCACTGTTGCAACCACACGCCAATGCCGTCGTTAATATTCCAATCATCGGCAATAGAAGCTTCTGCACATTAATCTCCTGATTAGACAAATACCGCTTTTCATGTTCAAGCCACCATCGATGTATACGCCGAGGTTTTGCCAAGCGGTAAAGCTAGGTGGATGCGACTGCGGCAAAGAAGGAGTATGACGGGTGAAGCCTACGCACGCGTAGGACAACTCCGTCAGATAAGGTAGGCAATTGGCGCTGAAGTGGTGCTGTCATTTCATACGCTCGTGCCAGCAACGAGGTCGATCAGACCGGCTCCGGTCGCAGGCGCACGGAGTTGAAGAGACACAGTTTGTCGCTCCTCATCTCGGGCAGGCCTTTCAATACTAGCGCCAACTGACCCGCTCAAGCGATTTGGCGGTCAGCGTTATCCGGGCAACCCATCCAGTCGGCCTCGTGCGATGATGTGCCGGTTACTGCGAAGACCTAACCATAAGTAATGAGGGGGAACAACCATGCGCCTGCCTATCCGGATGCTGCTCATCTCACTGGCCCTGGCGGTCACCGCCGGCTGTGGCCAGCATGCCTCAACGGTTCAGACGCCCGCGGCGGTTTCGGCCGACGAGGCGGTGATCCGCGCCGGCACCGTTCTATGGACCGACGCCTACAACGCCGGCGAGGTCGACAAGATCGTCGCGCTCTACACGGAGGATGCGGTGGTGATGCCGACGAACACGTCTGCCCTGAATGGGCGCGCGGCGATCAAAGACTTCCTGACGAAGGACATCGCCGCCGTCAAGGCCGCGGGCCTCACGGCCAAGGACGGCGTCGGCGACGTCGGCATCTCGGGCGATCTCGCCTGGCACGCGGGCACCTCCTCGGTGATCGACGCCGCCGGCAAGACCGTTGAGACCGGCAAGTACATCGAGGTCTGGCGTCGGATCGACGGCAAGTGGCTCATCGTGCGCGACATCTGGAACGATGACGCGCCACCGGCCCCCGCACCGCCGAAGTAGCCCGGCGCGGCGCGGAGGTCGTGCCCGCTTTCGTGATCCCTGACCCCGCGTATCAGTAGCGGTAGTGATCGGATTTATACGGCCCTGACTGCTCGACCCCGATATAACGCGCCTGGCGATCTGTGAGTAACGTGAGTTCGGCGCTGAGTTTCTTGAGTTGTAAACGCGCCACTTTTTCGTCCAGGTGTTTGGGCAGCACATGCACGCCGATCGGATATTTTGCGGTATTCGTATAGAGTTCGATCTGCGCCAACGTCTGATTG
>Ga0210406_10005176_pt1 | contig 13737 bp, 12 predicted proteins | sample IncBWC30MmetaG_FD_155454 | JGI IMG/M metagenome (GOLD analysis project Ga0210406, IMG submission 155454) | Forest soil microbial communities from Barre Woods Harvard Forest LTER site, Petersham, Massachusetts, United States - Inc-BW-C-30-M | ecosystem: Environmental > Terrestrial > Soil >... | reverse complement strand
CCGTACATGATGGTCTTGTTCGTCCATTCGAAGTCAAACGCGTTGCACAGCGCTTCGCGCAACCGGGGATCGGCAAACTTGGCGCGCCGCGTGTTGATGAACCAGCCCTGCGCGCCCGACGGCGTGTCGTCGGGCAGCACGTCGCGCTTGACGCGGCCGTTCTTCACCGCCGGGAAATCGTAGCGCGTCGCCCACGTGCGCGAGGTGAACTCCTCGCGAAAGAGATAGTTCTTGGCGGAGAAGCCTTCGAAGCCGACCTCGCGGTCGCGGTAGTACTCGAAGCGCACCACGTCGAAATTGTTCTGGCCGCGGGCGACCGGCAGCTCGGCGCCCCACCAGTCCCTGACGCGCTGGTATTCGATGAACCTCCCGGGCTCGAAGCGTCCGACCTTGTAGGGCCCGGAGCCGAGCGGCACCTCGAGCGTCGTTTCATCGAACGGCTTTGCCGCGTAGTAGGCGCGCGATAAGATTGGCAGGCCGGCGACGAATAGCGGCACGTCGCGGGCGCGTTTCGGCGCAAAACGCGCGACCACGATGGCGTCGTCGGTCGCCTCGGCGCCGAGGAAGTCGCGCAGCGATTGGGTGATGAGCGGGTGCCCCTTGTCCTTGAGCGTATTGAGCGAGAAGGCGACGTCGTGCGCGGTGAGCCTGGTGCCGTCGTGAAATTGGGCCTGCGGCCGCAGAAAGAAGCGGTAGGTGAGGCCGTCGCCCGAGCGCCGGACTTTTTCGGCCGCAAGGCCGTAAATGGCATCCGGCTCGTCGCCGGCACGCACCATGAGCGTAGCGAAGGTGAGCTCCATCCCCTGCGCGGCGTCGCCCCGCAGGATGTAGCTGTTGAGCGAGTTGAAGGTGAGGAAATTCTGGTTGTACTGCCGGTTCGGGCCGATCTGCGAGAAAGTGCCGCCTTTCGGGGCATTGGGTTCGACGTAGCGAAAATGCGGGAAGTCGGGCTCATAGGTGAGATCGCCGAACGCCGAGAGGCCGTGCGATTCGATCTCCTCGTCGGCAGCGGCGGAGAACACGCCGCGGTGCGCCGCCGCCACGGCGACACCGCCCGCAAGGACTAGGGCGCGACGGCGCGTGAGCTTGCTCATTGAGCTGCGGCCGTCGCTGGGCGCTCTGCTGCTTGGCGCGTAAAGGCACACCTCCGCTCGCCGGACTTCGCGGTAGTCGCCGGGCAAAGTCGTGCCGTCTTCACGACCGGCCGCCCGTCTTCGCCGCCTTCTGCGCATCCCACCACCAGATGCTCGGGAAGCCGGAGTTGCCGTATTGCGGCAGCGGATCGGGGCGGCCAAAACGGTCCCAGCGGGCGGTGCGCTGTTTGCCGTAGGTCCATTGCGGCACGACGTAGTGGTTCCACAACAGCACGCGGTCGAGCGCCTTGGTGGCGGCAACGAGGTCGGCGCGGCTCTTGGCGAAGATCACCTCGTCGATCATGGCGTCGACGGCCGGATTCTTGATGCCGATGAGGTTGGCCGAGCCGGATTGATCGGCGGCCTGCGAGCCCCAGTAGCTGCGCTGCTCGTTGCCGGGAGACAGCGACTCTTGCCACGTATTGGTGATGATGTCGAAATCCCAGCTGCGCAATCGATTTTGGTATTGCGCCTCGTCGACGGTGCGCACCGTCACGCCGATGCCGAGCCGGTCGAGCGATGGCTTGTAGAACAGGAACACGCGCTCGAAATTCGGATCCTCGGTGAGGAATTCCACGGTGTACGGCTCGCCGGTCTTGCCGTTGACGAGCTGGTCGTTGCGCACCTCGTAGCCCGCCTCCTTCAGGAACCGCACCGCCTGACGCAGATTCTGCCGCACCGCTTCAGGATTGCCCGCGACCGGATTGGTATACGGGGTGGTAAAAACCTCGGCCGGCACCTTATCGCGCACCTTCTGCAGCAGCTCGAGCTCGCGGCCTTGCGGCAGGCCGCGCGCGGCGAGTTCGGTGCCCTCGAAGTAGCTGGCGATGCGGGTGTATTGACCGAAGAAGATCTGCTTGTTCATCTCCTCGAAATCGAATGCCTGGTTGAAGGCGCGCCGCACGCGCGGGTCCTGGAACTTGGCGCGGCGTGTGTTGAAGACAAAGGCCTGCATTGTGCCGAGGCTTCGGATCGGAAACTCCTCGACCACGACCCGCCCGTCCTTGACCGCCGGGAAGTCGTAGGCGGTGGCCCAGAACTTGGCACTGTTCTCTGTGCGCCAATCGACCGCGTCACCCTTGAAGCCTTCGAGCGCGACGATCGTATCGCGGAAATATTCGTAGCGCAGTTCGTCGAAGTTCTCGCGGCCGACATTGACGTTGAGATTCGCGCCCCAATAGTCCTTGACGCGTTCGTAGACGATGCTGCGTCCGGGCGTGAAATCTTTGAGTCGGTAGGCGCCGCTGCCGAGCGGCGGCTCAAGCGTCGTTGCTCCGATATCGCGCTTGTTACCATTCGCATCGGTGCCCTTCCACCAATGCTCGGGCAGCACCGTCAATTGGCCGACGATCTGCGGCAGCTCGCGATTGCCGGGGGCGTCGAAAGTGAAAGTGATCTCGCGATCCGCGGTCTTCTCCACTTTGGCCACGTGGCGATAGTAGGCGGAGAACTGTGGACTGTGTTCCCTGAAAGCAGCGAAGGAGAAGATCACGTCTTCAGGAGTGATCGGCTTGCCGTCATGCCATCTCGCTTCCGCCCGCAGCCGGTAGGTGGCGAAGGAGAAATCCTCGGGGTAGCTCACCGCTTCGGCGATAAGTCCGTATTCGGTGGACACCTCGTCAGCTGCGGGCGTCATCAGCGTGTCGTGGATGAGCGCAACGCTGCCGGCGATCGCGCCTTTGACGCCCGCAACCACGGAATTGAAATTGTCGAAGGTGCCGATAGCGATCTGGCGCACGACGCCGCCTTTCGGCGCTTTGGCGTTGACGTATTCGAATCGCATGAAGCCGGGCGGATATTTCAGGTCCCCGAATAGAGATACGCCGTGCCGCCACTCCAGCTTGGCTATCTGCTCCTCCGCCACCGCCGTGCCCGCCCAGGCGGGGAGGGGGAGCCGACGGGCGGCGAGCGCGAACAGTGCAGAGGTGAGCAGGGATCGCCTATTCACATCGTTCTCCAATGACGCTTGCGCGGCGCGAAGGTCGCGAGGCTTGTCCACTAAAGTCGGTGATTATGTGCTTTTTCGCCGCGGCGCCAGCGCGCCGGCGCCGGCCGCGACGAATCGCACTTCACATCCGCGTGCGGCCGGCGCGAATGCTTCGTCGCGACAATGGGAACGGACCGCCCGGGCTTGGCCGAACGGCCCGCGGCGGTTTGGTGAACCATCTATTTCGTGCTCGGCTCAGCTTTGGTGCTTGGCTCGGCCGGCGCCTTCGCGGGGCTGCCTTCAGCCGCGGCTGGGGCGGCTTGGCCGCCCTGCGCCGTCGGCAGCGGCTTCGGATGATCGGACAGCGTGTTGAGGAAGGCGATCAAATCGGCGCGCTGATTCTCGCGTGTCAGGCCGGCAAAGGTCATCAGGGTACCGGGAATATAGGCGCTCGGCTTGGTGAGAAACTTGTTGAGATCATCGACCGTCCATGTGCCGCTCTTGGCCTTCATGGCCGCCGAGTAGTTGAACCCCGCCTGCGACGCGCGCTCGCGGCCGACGATGTCGTAGAGATCGGGGCCGACCTTGGGTCCTTGTCCCTTCCCGAGGTTGTGGCAGATCTGGCACTGCTTGACGATCTGCGTCCCGCGCTCGACGGAGGCGGTGGCCAAGAGAGCCTCGATCGGCTGTTCGGCCGTCGCTTCCTTGCCCTGGGCTTGCTCCGGCGCAGATTCCTTCACCGCGATCTCATAGCCCGGCTTTGCCGGCACCGGCGGGGTAAAGATCGCTCCGGCCGCGATATGGACGGCAAGCAGCGCGAGGCAGGTCCCCAGCAGAGCGCCGAGAATCTTGTTGATTTCAAACGAATTCATCGCTGGATGGCTCCGCAGCGGGAGAAGGAGGGCGGCGCAGAAATAGCCGGTTTGCCGCGCGCCATGCAACCCGTATAACCGGGCGGGGCTGTCGAAACATGGGCAACGTTCTCGTCCTCATTCCCGCCCGCATGGCTGCGACCCGCCTGCCGGGCAAGCCGCTCGCCGACATCGCCGGAGAGCCGATGATCGCGCATGTGCTGCGCCGCGCCGAGGCTGCCGCCGTCGGCCCGGTCGTGGTCGCGACCGATTCACGCGAGGTCGAAGCGGCGGTGCAGAAAGCGAGCGGCCGCGCCGTCATGACCCGTTCCGACCACGCCTCCGGCTCGGACCGGATCTTCGAGGCGCTCGGCAAGGTCGACCCAGGGGGCAGCGCCGAGATCATCGTCAATCTGCAAGCCGACCTGCCGACGATCGGCTCCGCCGATATCGCGGCCGCGCTGGCGCCGCTCGCCGACGCGGCCGTCGACATCGCGACGCTCGCCGCCGAGATCGAGCGCGCCGAGGAGCGCGACGACCCCAACGTTGTGAAAGTTGTGGGCACTCCGGTCGCGCCCTTGCGGCTGCGCGCGCTCTATTTTACGCGGGCTACCGCGCCATTCGGCGATGGGCCGCTCTACCACCACATCGGCCTCTATGCCTTCCGCCGGGCCGCGCTCGAGCGCTTCGTAGCGCTGCCGCCGTCGCCGCTGGAGCAGCGCGAGAAACTCGAGCAGTTGCGTGCGCTCGAGGCCGGCATGCGCATCGACGTGGCGATCGTCGGCGGCGTCCCGCTCGGCGTCGATACGCCGGAGGATTTGGCGAGGGCCCGCGTCATGCTGGAGGGGCGGCCGCGGGATGCAACAATGCCGGCAATGAAAGATGGAAGCGTTTTGCAATGACCGGGTCGAACTGAACGGAGGAGGCTATGAAAGTTCGACAATTGCTATTGGCTGCAATTCTGTCGCTTGGCGTGTCAGTGGCGCGCGCGGAGATCGTCGACGTTTCAGACAATCACGGCGGCCTTCTCAGCGCCTATCAAACGCAATGGGCGTTATTTGCCGCACGCCGAGTGAACGTCCGCATCGTCGGCCCGTGCGTATCCGCGTGTACTGTGCTCATCGGCTACATTCCCCGCCAGCATATCTGCGTAGCGCCGGGCGGCTACCTCGGATTCCATTGGGCCACCGCCGGGTTCGCCACGCAGGAGCTGTGGAGCGCCTATCCATCCGACATCCGCCTGTGGATCAGCCAGCATGGCGGGCTGAGCGATCAGATGCTATGGCTGCAGGCTCCCAGCATTTACCGCTATTTCCGCAAGTGCTGAGCCGCTTGGCCGCGCCTGTTGCGACGACCAATCGCACTGCGAAACCGAGGAGGAAAGCGATGAGGGTCACGCGCCGTTTTGTAACCTTTGCCGCGACGCTGGCGCTGGCGGCGCCAAGCCTGCTGCAAGCCTCCCGCCTTTCAGCCCAATCGAACGAAGAGGCGGCGGTGCTTCACGCCGTCGAGGCCTTGACCAAGGCGATGCTCGATGCCGATCGCGGCCGGTTGGAGGAATTGGTGGCCGATCAGTTGGGCTACGGCCATTCCAGCGGGGTGATCCAGACCAAGGCGCAATTCGTCGACGTGATCATCAACAAGCAGACGATCTACAAATCGATTGTCCTGAGCGAGCCGTCGACCGTGATCGCCGGCAACAACGCAATCGTGCGGCACATGGCCGCCGTCGACTACGAGGACGGGGGAAAAGCCGGGTCCGCCAAAATCGGCGTGTTGCAGGTGTGGGTCAAGCAGGACGGCCGCTGGAAGCTTCTGGCGCGGCAGGCCTTCAGGAGCTGAACTACCCGCGAAGGCGCGAAGGTCTAGCGCTGCTTGACCAGCGGGCAACCGCCTTCCTCAAGCGGGAGAAACGCCTGATCGCCGGGGATCGTCGCCAGGACGTTGTAATAGTCCCAGGCGCCGGTCGACTGCGCCGGCGTCTTGACCTCGACGAAATACATGTCGTGCAGGAGCCGGCCGTCAGCGCGCACCGTGCCGTTCTTGGCATAGAAGTCGTTCACCGGAATCTCGCGCATCTTGGTCATGACCGCTTTCGCCTCATCGGTGCCCGCCGCCTCGACCGAACGTAGATAGTGGCGGATGGCGGAATAGACCGCCACCTGCGCCATCGTCGGCATGCGCTTGTGCCGCTCGAAAAAGCGCTTCGACCACGCCCGGCTCGCCTCGTCGCGGTCCCAGTAGAACGCCGTGACGAAGGTAAGTCCCTGCGCCGCCTTGAGCCCCACGCTGTGGATGTCGGTGATAAAGACGAGAAGCGACACGACCGTCTGGCCCGAACGGGTCAGCCCGAATTCGTTGGCCTGCTTGGTGGCGTTGATCATGTCGCCGCCGCCGTTGGCCAGCGCCACGACCTTGGCGCCGGATGCCTGCGCCTGCAGCAGGTAGGAGCTGAAATCCGCGGTATTGAGCGGATGGCGCACACTGCCCAGCACCTTGCCGCCGCTGGCAAGCACGGCGCTCGCGGCGTCGGCCTCAAGCGAGTGGCCAAACGCGTAATCGACGGTGATGAAGAACCAGGTGTCCTGGCCCCGCCCGACCACCGAGCGCGCAAGCGTCGCGGTGAGCGCGTGCGAATCGTAGAGCCACGCGGCTTCGTTGGGCGTGCAGTTCTTTCCGGTGAACGCTGTGGTCCCGACCGCGCCGGCGATGGCGATGCGGTTCTTCTGCGCCGCAATCTGCTCGACCGCGAGCGCAACTGATGAGTTGTCGAACCCGACGGCCATGTCGACCTGATCGGCATCGAACCATTGGCGCGCGATCGCGGCGCCGATATCGGCCTTGTTCTGATGGTCGGCGACCACGATATCGACCGGCTTGCCGAGCACGGTGCCGCCGGCATCCTCGACCGCCATGCGCGCGGCAACGACCGAGCCGGGGCCGCCCAGGTCGGCATAGAGGCTCGACTGATCGTTGAGAACGCCGATGCGAACGACGCCGTCGGATATCTGTGCGTTCGCCGCGCCGCCCCCGTTCGCAGCGGCCGCCAGCAAACCTAGAACGAGCGCGAGAAAAAGCCGCACAGGTTCACTGCTCGCATTGCTGGCGGTAAAGAACGCGACCAACGATACTATTCGCTCGCCGCGGGCGCAATCGGCGCGCGTGCGCCATCGAGCCAAAGTGCCAAGGCATCTTGCCAATCAAGGCCTTCCCACTAAGGAAGGAGCGTCGCTTCACCATCCAGACAGGCGAAGGGAAATCCGCGCGGCCGGAACGAGCGAATCGAACGCAGCCTTCGCGGCGGCCGCAGCGCTGGCGCTGCAGCCGCCGTGTTCGAACGGCGTGCCGCGATCAGCTCTTCGGCGGCGTCACCTGGCCGCGGATTTCGCCGGCCTGGTGATCCTGCGTGTGGACGTTGATGTACCACTCGCCGGCGGAAAACTGCTGCGCCTGCTCAGGGGTCAGTGTGGCCTCGCCCTTTACCGGCACCTGGACCGGGCTGCCCTTGGGGCTGAGCCAGATCACCGGCGGGCCGTTCTTGCCCGCGTCCGCCGGGCCGTGGAAATGGACCATGGTGGCCGGTCCCGAGAGCCCACTGTAGTTAAGGTTCCAGGTCAGCACGCGTGTCGCCGGATCGTAGGTGAGGTCGGCCGTTCCGGTGGCGGTAGTCTGCACTGGCGGCACCTGTTGTGTCCCGCTAAGCGCCACCTTGATGGATTGCGATGCTGCCTCCGCCGCGACCGTCCAGGTCCCGAGCGCCGTCAGGCATGCGGCCAGGATGGCGCCCTTGCGAATGATCGACACTGTCATTGTTCCACTCCTCTCTGCCTATCGGCGAAGCACGCGGCGCGATGGCAACCCGCGCCCGCCGTCCTCGCTCGTCACTCCACTCATTTTCGCGAGTTCTGCCTGCTGCGGCAGGCCTCACATCGGCGGATCGACACCGTTGCTTCCGACGATAATGACCGGCGTCTCCAGCGTGCCGTCGTCCATTTTCTTCGCATTCGGCACGAAGAATTTCTGTCCCGCCTTGATGTCGGCGACGGTTGCCGGGGCAAACATGACGACCGCCGTATTAGGCGGCACGACGACCTTCTTCTCGCCGTCCTTGTATTTCATGACGAGCTCCTGGCCGTCGTTGCTGACGACCGTGCTCTCGACGTTGGCGTTGGTCATCGTGCTGTTCGGCACGAGGTCCCACGGGTAGTGGCCTTCGCCGGTGCCGCGCATCGGCTCGGGGAAGATGTGGATTTCCACCGCCTTCTGGCTGCCGTCGGGCTGCGGCATGGCCGTGATGCCAACGAAGGTGCCTTGTTTGACGTCGGCGAGCGTCATCTTGTTGAGGGTGAGGACGCGCGGGGAATCGGCGAGCTTCACCTTCATCATGGCGCCGTCGCGCGCCTTGACGGCGAGGGTTTGCCCGTCGACGCTTTCGATCGTACCGCGTACGCGCAAAGGCGTCTGCGCTGCGGCGATCGAGGCGGCGAAAACAAGGGCAACGACGCCCGCGCCCAGCATCCTTCGTGTCATCACTGTCATTGTCGTCCTCCCGATGTGCGGCGTGGCTTACGGCCCGCTGCGGAAATGTTTGCAAAGAGATCGGACTGTTGAAGCTTGGCTACCGAACAGCGATCGGCGCGCAATGCGCCGAAAGCCTTAAAGTTGCGGCGAGAAGGTATTGGAATCGCTCTAAACAATCCAGCCGAAATGCTCAAATGACGAATAAGTGAGTTTCTGACCTGTGAGTCAGGTTCCGCCAATTCGATCGAGCACCGGCGCGCCGATCGCGGCTGCGCGTGGCGGCGCCTGACGAGCGGACGCCGTCATGCGTTGACTGCTTCCTGCATCGCGTTTTCCTCGCCAAAGTGATGGGCATAGAGCCGGCCGATGAAAGTGTCCGGCTCGGGCGGCCGGTCGAGGCCGAGCCCAAGCGTGCGCCACATTTCGGTTAGACGTGTAGATTGACGGCCTGACGCATGTCCTCGCGCGCCATCATCCGCTCGAAGGGCTGGAGCAGGGAAGCGGTGTTCATCCAGGAGACCGGGCTCAGGAAACGGCGGCATGAGCTCGATCCCGTCGACTCCCATCTCGATGACAAGCTCGGCCAGGAGATACGGCCCGATCCGCGTGAAGAACATCCTGTCGTTCGCCGCGAGCAGCACGCGTGCGCGCTGGTAGGCGCGGGCCATCAAAGCGTCGCCCGCTGGTGCCGCCATCATCGCGCCGTTCAAGGAGACGATTCCGGCGTCGGTTATTTCCGTCGCGATGAATCTTTGCCCGTCGGGGTCGAATTTTCTGAGATTGATCACGTCGGTGTCAGTCCACATGCCACCGCGCTTGTAAAGGAGCTGGTAGCGGAACAGATCGGAGAACGCGCCGAGCGAACCCGCATGCGAGCCGCTGCCGGCACCTTCGCGGAACACGTCCTTCGCCGGGATGATCGCCGCGGCGTCGAGGACCTCACATCCGTCGGGGACGTTGTCGGGATCGTCATAGGCATAGAGTTGGAAGCGCCAGCCATTGTCGAGGTACGACTTGATGGCGAGGCGCTCGATCCAGCGCAGCTTGCGGCCAACCCACAGGGACTGCGCCAGCGGGCGGCCGGGAGTGGCCGGAAACGCCTTGCGGGGACGCTCCTGGAGAGCGGGCAGCCCGCGCCTCGCGAGTTCGGCGGTCACCCGGATGAATGTCGCCCGGGCGCGCTGGAAATGCGCGGTTTCCGGCTCGGCGACGATCTCGTCGAGCACGGTGATGGCGCGCTCTGCCTCGTTCATGCCGGCCAAGGCATGGGCGCGCAGCAGATCGGCGGCCTGGCGATGGCGTGGCTCGGCGCGGGCACGCTCCGCCAATTCGAGCGTGTCACGCCACCGGCGTTCGGCGTTGGCTAGCCGCGCCTGCATAAGGGCGAGCGCAGCCTTGTCGGCGTCCGAGTCTCCCACCAGCGCGGCAAACGCTGTGACGATGACCGGCAGCTCTTCGGCCGCATAGCCCATGTCGATGACGTACTCGGCGACGCGCGCGCGCTGGTTCGCCACCGTCAGCGCGCGCGCTGCGGCGGCAATCTCCGCCACCGGCGCTTGCTGCATCTGCTGCAGATAAACCGCTAGCAAGGGCGTAAGGTCTTCGCGCTGCACGCGGCGCAGCGAGCGGATCGCCATCGCCGCAAAGTCGGCATGCTTGGCCGTTACGAAGCATTTCATCAGCAGCACGAAGTGCCAGTAGCTGGGAGCGTAATTCTTCTGTTCGGCCAGGAATTGCTCCCAGGCGTCGATGCAGCGTCGGCCGCCGGCCTGGTAGAACACTTCGAACACGGAGCTGAAAACGGCGGGATGCGATCCAAGGATCCGATCCCACGCTGTCGTGGCCACGATGGCGGCCGCATCAGGCGCGCCAATCCGCTCAATGAGGACGGGAATCGCTTGATACATCCTCCATACATAAGCGGCATTCCGCGCTGCAGCCCTGAATTCGTTGAGCGCCAGGAGGGCCGTCTCGCCGCCTTCTCCAGCTGGAATGCTGTTCTGAGAACTGACCAGGATGCGCTTCCACAGCGCCGCGGCGACAAGGCGTTGGGAAAGATCGCAGCGCACCAGCGGAGCGGAGCGGAGGTGTTCGCGAGCTTCCTCCCAACGCCCTCCATCCAGTGCGCGGGCTGCCGCCAAGAGCGCGTCCTTCATGGATTGTACCGATGTCGGAGTGTCGGCGAGGTCCACGGCCTAAAGGAAGTCGATCTGCGTTTCGAGCGGGAAACCATGATAGGCGCGTGAGCGGTCATGGTCCGGAATGTCGAGGTCGGGACGCGTGTTCGGCACGGCGCCGTCAACGCGCAGACAGGCGCCCGATATGAACGCGGCCGCCTCCGACATCAGAAACACGATCGCCGCGGAAACTTCCGATTCGGTGCCGAAGCGTTTCAGCGGCACGTGGCGCGCGAGCTCTTTGATCCGGGGGCGGGCCGATTCCGGATATTTGGTCAATCCCGAGGAAGCGATCCAGCCGGGCGCCACCGCGTTCACACGCACGCCCGACGACGCCCATTCGACCGCGGCGGTCTGCGTGAGGTTGAGCATTCCCGCGCGCGCGGCGCCGGAATGGCCCATGCCCGGCATCGAATGCCACATATCGGCGATGATGTTGACGATCGCGCCGCCGTGCGCCTCCATCGAGGCGCGGTAGCACTCGCGCGCCATGAGGAAGCCGCCGGTGAGGTTGGTCTTCACCACCGCTTCCCAGCCGTTGAGCGAGATGCCCTTGAGCGGCGCCATGAACTGGCCGCCGGCATTGTTGACGAGGCCGTGGACCGGCGCGCCTGCGCTGAGCACGCCGGCGATGGTCGCGTTGACCTGCTTCTCCTCGCGGATGTCGCAGACGTGAAGAGTCGGCGGCCGGTATCCAGCCGCGCTGATTTCCGCGGCGACGGCGCTGAGCTTCTCGTGGTTGCGGCCGACCAGCGCCACGAACGCTCCCAACGAGGCCAGTTCGTGGGCGGTGCAGCGCCCGATGCCGCTGCCTCCGCCGGTGACGATGATGCGCTGGCCGTCGAACGCGCCTGGCCGGAACACCGAACGATACTGCATGGCGTGCCCCTCGTGCTCCCCACTATCCTCAGCGGCCCAGTCAGGCAAGAGTCCGATCCAGGGACCGAACGGGGAGGGAAGGATGATACTGCATTCGCCCTTTTACGACTCCGCACATGAGGCGTTCCGCGACCAGGTCCGCCGCTTTGTACGCACGGAGATCGAACCACATGTGGATGAATGGGACGAGGCGGGAACCTTTCCGCGCGAGCTTTACCGCAAGGCCGCCCAGATGGGCTTGCTGCAGCTCAACTACCCCGAGGAACTGGGCGGGGTTCCCGCCGACCGGTTCTTTTCGATCATCCTCAGCCAGGAGCTGGCGCGCTGCGGTTCGGGTGGCGTGTGCGCGTCGCTGATGAGTCATACGATCGGCCTCCCGGCGATCATCAAGTTCGGTTCGGAGGCGCTGAAGCATAAAGTCGTTCCGTCGGTGCTGGCCGGCGAAAAGATTGCGGCGCTTGCCGTGACCGAGCCGGGCGCGGGATCGGACGTGGCCAATCTGCGCACGAGCGCGCGCCGGGACGGCGATGACTTCGTCGTCGACGGGGAAAAGGCCTTCATCACCTCCGGCATGCGCGCCGACTATCTGACGGTTGCCGTGCGCACCGGCGGCGCCGGCCGCAGCGGCATTTCTCTGCTCCTGGTCGAGGGCACGACGCCCGGCCTGTCGCGAACGCCGCTGCGCAAGATGGGATGGTGGGCCTCCGACACGGCGATGCGGCAATTCGACAATTGCCGGGTGCCGGTCGCGCATCTGATCGGTACGGAGGGCGCGGCATTCGGCGGTATCGCCATGACGTTCAACGACGAACGGCTCGGCCTTGCCGCCTCCGCCATCGGCTTTGCCGCGGTCGCCTACGAGGAGGCGCTCGCGCACGCCAGGCTCCGCCATACCTTCGGCAAGCCGCTGATCCAGCACCAGGTCATCCGCCACAAGCTGGTCGACATGCGCCAGCGGATCGCCGCCTCGCAAGCGTTCCTCGAAAATGTCGCCTGGCAGATGGATCAGAATCTCAATCCGGTCGCGGATATCAGCCTGCTCAAGAACCAGGCGACCCAGACGCTGGCTTTCTGCGCCGCGGAAGCGGTGCAGATCTTCGGCGGTTCGGGCTTCATGCGCGGCGTGAAGGTCGAGAGGATCTACCGCGAAGTGAAGGTCTACGCGATCGGCGGCGGCGCCGAGGAGATCATGAAGGAGCTCGCCTCCCGGCAGCTCGGATTTTGATCGAAGGTTGCTGGCCCAACCCATTGGGCGTACTGGTACGCCGACTACATCTGAAGGGTCTTCATGGCGAAGCGGTCAAGCAAACGGCGCAAGGTCGCGTTCCAGGGCGAACCGGGCGCGAACTCGGACCTTGCCTGCCGGGAGGCCTACCCAGCCTACGAGCCGCTGCCGTGCCCGACCTTCGAGGACGCCTTCGCTGCGGTGCGCAGCGGACGCGCCACGCTCGCCATGATCCCGATCGACAATTCGGTGGCCGGCCGGGTCGCGGACATCCATCATCTGATGCCGCGATCGGGGCTGCATATCGTGGCCGAATGGTTCCTTCCGGTGCAGCATCAGCTGATGGCGCCGAAGGGCGCGACGCTGAAGACGATCCGGACCGCCGAGAGCCACGTGCACGCGCTGGGGCAGTGCCGCAACATCATCCGGACGCTCGGGATCAAGGCCGTCGTCGCCGCCGATACCGCGGGCGCAGCGCGCGAGGTGGCCGAGGCCGGCGACGTGACCCGCGCGGCGCTGGCGACGGCGCTGGCGGCGAAAATCTACGGCCTGCAAATCCTCAAGAAGGACGTCGCCGACGCGAAGCACAACACCACGCGCTTCATCGTGCTCGCCCGCAAGCCGAAATGGGCGAGCCGCAACGAACGGCGCGTGATCACCACGTTCGTGTTCGAGGTGCGCAACATCCCGGCCGCGCTCTACAAGGCGCTGGGCGGCTTCGCCACCAACGGCGTCAACATGACCAAGCTCGAAAGCTACATGGTGAACGGCAGCTTCGCCGCCACCCAGTTCTACGCCGACGTGCAGGGCCATCCGAAGGAACGCGGACTCGAGCTCGCGCTCGAGGAGCTGGAATTCGTCTCGCGGCCGAAGTCGCTGCGGATACTCGGCGTCTACCCCGCGCACGGTTTTCGCGAAACCTTCAAGTAGCAGGAAAGCCCGGCAAGCGTCTGCCGCGTGCCCGCGGCAGTGAGCGAGGACAGAGGCGATGAGCAACGGCGAGGGAACGGTCCGGCGGACGCTG
>Ga0210406_10005174_pt1 | contig 13738 bp, 9 predicted proteins | sample IncBWC30MmetaG_FD_155454 | JGI IMG/M metagenome (GOLD analysis project Ga0210406, IMG submission 155454) | Forest soil microbial communities from Barre Woods Harvard Forest LTER site, Petersham, Massachusetts, United States - Inc-BW-C-30-M | ecosystem: Environmental > Terrestrial > Soil >... | reverse complement strand
AGACGTTGCACCCGGAACCAGCACCGGGTGACCCGGCATGAGATCGATCAGGGTGCCCGGTCGCCTTGGTCACCAGAGATGCGGTCAAGATGGCCGAGGTCACGGTTAGGGTCCAGGTGATCGCGGACACGCTGCTTCAATTGCTTCACGTCAGGAAAGCCGCCGTTCGTCTTGCGCTCCCAGATGACCTCGCCATCGTACGTGATTACAAAGACGCCGCCGGTTCCGGGTTGCAGCGAGACTTCGCCCAGATCGGTCCCGAACGTCGAAAGTAGTTCTTGGGCCATCCACGCTGCGCGCAACAGCCAGTGGCATTGCGTGCAGTAGCGGATCGCGATCCTCGGTCCTGACGCTTTGCTCATTCAGGAACCTCCTGCCGTCGCACGGTCAACGTCAAAGCCCACGCTAGCACTTATCCTGCATAAATACGCTGACTGACAACTGGGCCGCGGTGCCTCGATGTGCTCTTTGAGCGCCGCCAGCCGCGTCTCGGCCCGCAGTTCGCGGACCGCCCCGGCCACGTGCTCGTCCGTGCGGATTTGCTCTCGGGCGAAAAATCCGTCGAGCCTCTCTCTACGCACGTCGTAGCGCTCGAAGTTTTGGTCCCGCGCCGCTTGTGCGACCTGCGATTGGATGCCGCGCCGTCGCGCGCGCTCGGCCTCACGCGCCTCCGGCGCGATGCGCTCTTTTCTTCTTTAGCTTTGGCTGCTCTTCTTTAGGTTTGGCTGCGGCCCGCTCGAAGGCGGCGGTCGTAGTAGTCCTCCGCCTCCGGAGGATGGGCCGCAGCGTAACCGCGCAGGACTTGGCGAACGTCTGCGAAAGTCTTGACGGTGGTGAGCGTGTTCATTTTCTTCCAGCCGATTCTACTGAAGAGGCCGCCGCGACGTCGAGCGGCTTGACGCGCATGATCGCAAACGGTCTGCCGTCAGGCGCCAACGCGGCCATGGTGGGCGGCGATGGTAGGGTCGATCACGTCGCTGCGAAGTCCTCGAAGGCGCACCAGCGTTCTGTCCTCGTCGGCTCCCGCAAGCCGCGAGTAGCCGACCACGTCGGCGACCAAGATCGCAGCTAACTTCCGCGCCTCGCTCATTCCTCCGGCAGCCCCGCCTTGCGGACGCCGTCGAACACGGTCGGGATTCGGCGTGTGTTCCTTCATCCATTTGATCGTGATTGCGGGATTGAGACGGCGCGCTTCGGCCAGCGCGGCCTTCGCCTCGTCCATCTTGCCCGCATGCGCGAAGGCGGCTGACAGGTTTGAGTAGACAGGATAAATGCGAAGAGGCAATCTTAGCGGCTTCGCTTTGTCGGGTCGTCGATGCCTATGAGCTAGCGGCTCACTCCCGAGAAGTCCGCCCGAGATGGAATTTTTGGTCGCGCGGGCCATTCGTAGTGGTCCGGGGAGGCCATCGCGGGTGCGAGCATTCCGGCAAACTGGCCAAGACGCACCGCATATGCGGCACACCAGTGGAACTCGATAAGAAGGTCTTTTCCTTCAAGGTTTTTGGCGCGGCGGATTCTCGTCAACGCGATGTGGATCTATAACATGACGGTCGAGACGGGCTACTTCGGTGTTCTTCGGGAAAGCTTCTGTCGCATCAGCGATGATTTGCGTATCCAGGCGATCATCATCGCGTATTGTTTCGGCGCTTTGATCGAGGCCCTGGCGGGTTCCGGCGTGCCCATTGCAATCTGCAGCGCGATGCTGGTGGCGATTGGCTTCAATCCCGTAAAGGCGGCCGTGGTGGCCCTGGTCGCCGACACCGCGCCGGTCGCCTTTGGGGCGCTGGCGGTTCCAATCACGACACTCAACAGGATGACGGATCTCCCTTATAACGTGCTTGGGGCCATGGTCGGCCGACAGTGCCCGATCATCGCTCTCGTGGTGCCGTTCGTCTTGGTGCTGATCGTCGATGGCGTGAGAGGCGTGCGTGCGACTTGGCCTGTAGCGCTGGCGGCGGGTCTTGCGTTTGCCCTCGGTCAATTCGTCGTCTCGAATTTCGTCGCCGTCCCGCTATCGGACATCGTCGCCTCGCTCGTATCGGCGGCCGCCGTCGTGGCGCTGACGCGAGTATGGTCGCCGAAATCGATCATGAGGGGCGTGGGGGACAGTCCAAAGATTGAGCCGAGTATGGGCGCGACCCTTCTCGCTTACGCGCCATACATCTTCATTGTCGTGATTTTCTCGCTCGCTCAGGTCCCGACAATCGCGAGTGTGCTCGCCCACGGCGCCTTCGCGTTCCAATGGCCCGGCTTGGACCTCAGTCAGGTCGACGAGGCCGGCAAGGTTCGAAAAATCAACACGATTTTGACAGTGAACTATCTGTCCGTCGCGGGTACGCTGCTCTTCATCTCCGGAATTTTGACGATGATTGCGTTCAGGGTCTCCGCGGCAGCGGCTGTTCGATTGTTTGGCGCGACGCTCGTGCAGGTGCGCTGGGCCCTGGCCACAATCTTCATGATCCTGGCAATCGCGTTCGTCATGAACTGGTCAGGACAAACGACGACTCTTGGCCGCTTCCTCGCGGGCGCCGGCCCCGCATACGCCCTCTTGTCTCCGGTCATCGGTTGGATCGGCGTCGTCGTGACGGGATCGGACAATTCGACCAATGCTCTGTTTGGTCATCTTCAGGTCGTGGCGGCTAAGGAAACGGGAATTTCCCCAGTTCTTCTTGCCGCGTCCAACACCACCGGCGGGGTGCTGGGGAAAATGCTCTCTCCGCAGAGCCTCGCAATTGGCGCCGCTGCGGTTGGCCTCATCGGCCGAGAAGGCGAGATTTTCCGCAGCGTATTCGGTTGGGCCGTGGCTCTCCTCCTGGGACTATGCCTGTTCGTCTATCTTCAGTCGACGCCTGTGCTGGGCTGGATGGTTCCGTGACGCCGCCAAACCATGGGAGAACGCCGCGCAATGGCTGACTACCGCAAACTTTTCGATCTGACCGGGAAGACAGCGGTCGTGCTTGGCGCAGCTTCCGGCATCGGCAAGTCCTCAGCCGAGGCGCTGGCCGGACTCGGCGCGCGGGTGGTTTGCGCCGACCGTGATCGCGATCGCAACGAGGCGACCGCCGCCGGCGTGCGAGCGGCCGGCGGCTGGGCCGAGCCGATAACGACCGATGCTGCGCTGGCTGGTGACATCGCGGCGCTGGCCGCGGCGGCAAAATCCAAATTCCCGCAGGTCGACGTAGCCGTCACCACACCGGGATTAAATATCCGCAAAACGATTCTCGAGTACACCGAGGAGGACCTCGACCGCGTCGTGACCCTGAACCTCAAGGGGACAGTCTATTTCTTCCAGGCGTTCGGCCGCCTCATGATTGAGCAAGGCAAGGGAAGCATCATCGCTTGTTCTTCCGTGCGCGCGGTTACGATCGAGCCGGGCCTCGCGGTCTACGGCAGCACCAAGGCGGCGATCAGCCTCCTGGTCAAGGGCTTTGCGTCGGAGGTTGGCCGCTTTGGCGTCCGCGTCAATGCGATTGCGCCGAGCATCGCCGAGCCGACGAAGTCGCATGCGCCGTGGCCTTCCCGTCGACGGCGGCTGGACTGCGATCGATGGGCCCCCGACGGGTCTGACGGAACTCGGCGGGGACGGGAGATCGGCATGATCACGACCTTCCACAACACGCGCTTGGCACTGCACCGTTTCAACGTATCTCGAGGCGTAAGCGCGCGAGGGCTGGGCGATCGAGCGCGCGGTCGGCGGCGATTGCCGGCGCCGTTTATGCCGGTCAAGAACCGCAACGAGGGTTCGGCAGGATCGAAAACAACCGTTCAAGGCAACGCGCCGAGTCGAAACCAGGGATCGTCTTCGCACCACCGCGAATCCGCGCCGAAGCCGGCCCGCGGTGGCATGGTGAACGATAAGGCTTTCCCGCCCCGCGGCGCGCTGACGATCGCCTTCGCGCATGTCGCCTATCGCGCCGCGGAAGAATTCGCAGCGCGCCGGACGGGCGTCGCGCATTTTGAGGTGCGGACGCTTGAAGAGCTGGAGCGGCGGGCGCGCGAGGCTGATGTGCTGGTTGTGTCGGGTCTCTGGCGAAACACGCTGATCGCGCGCGCGCCGAAGCTGCGCTTCGTGCAATCGTTCAGCGCCGGCACGGATCAATATGACAAGGCGCTGTTCGCCAAGCGCGGCGTAAGGCTGGCCAATGCCCAGGGCGTGAACGAACGCGCGGTGGCGGAACATGCGATCGCTCTCATCCTCGCCCTCACGCGGCAGCTTCATCTGGCGCGCGACAACCAGCGGGAGCCGCTCTGGAGGGGCATGATCGGCGACCGCGCCCTCCGCGAGCAGGAGCTCGGCGGCAAGACTCTGGTTGTCATCGGGCTAGGCCGCATCGGCACGCGTCTCGCCAGGCTCGCCCGCGCCTTCGATATGCGTGTGATCGGGGTGCGCCGCACAGCAAGGCCAGCGCCCGACGCCGCCGATGAGGTCCTCGCCCAAGCCGACCTCGCCCGTGCGCTCGGCGAGGCCGACATCGTGGCGTTGACGTGCCCGTTGACGCCGGAGACCCAGGGACTCATCGGCGCCGCCGCGCTGGCGGCGCTGAAGCCAGGGGCGCTCCTGGTCAATGTCGCGCGGGGAAAGGTAGTCGACGAAGCGGCGCTTCTGGCGGCGCTAGCCGACGGACGCGTCGGCGCTGCGGCGCTCGACTGCTTCCACGAGGAGCCACTGCCGCGCGAATCCCCCTTCTGGGCTCTCCCGAACTTGCTGATCACCCCGCACACGGCGGGCGAAACCGGGTGTTACGAGAAAAACGTCGTCGATATTCTCAACGAGAATATCGAGCGCCTCCTTCGTGGCGAAACCACGCTGCGAAACCAGGTGGTGTGATGGGGGGCGGCGACCGCGGTTTGCGCCGCCTGGCCGCGCAAGACGGCGCCTAATTGCAACGGGACAAGTGATTATGGCTTCGGTCGAAGTTTCCAATGTGCGCAAGAGCTTTGGGCAGTTTCGAGGTGATTCACGGCGTCTTGCTCCGGGTTGAGGACGGCGAATTCGTTATTCTTGTTGGGCCGTAAAGGCGTCTTTCCAATCGCGCCCACGCCGTTTCTCGCCGACGGCAGCATCGACGCGGCCAGCGTCGACCGCATGATCGCACGGACGATCAGATCGTCGCCTACTACGCGCAGGCGGTCGAAGCGATCGGGTCGGACATTCCCTTCGTCATTCAAGGCTATCCGTTAACGCTTGGCGTCATCATGACGCCGAACGTCATCCGCCGGATCATCACCGACAACGCCTCCTGCGTCATGCTGAAGCACGAGGACTGACCCGGACTGGAAAAGATTTCGTCTCCCCGCCGATTCGAGCAGGAGGGCAAGCTGCGCCGCGTTCCGATTCTGACCGGCAACGGTGGCCTGTTCCTCGAGGCTACGCCCTCCCGGAGGCTGTGGGATTCTGAGCGTCCTGCTTGCTTAGGCATCGCCACATCGGCGATTGCGGCGGCGCGCGCGTCACGGCGTGCAAGGCGCGCAAGCAGGTGGTCGACTTCCGCCTTGGCGGTCGCGCTAAGACTGGCCCCGGGCTTTCGCTGCGCCTCGGAGGCGAGAATGCCGCGCCTCATCATCACGTATTTGCGCGTGGCCAGGCCGACGCCCCGTTGTTGCTCATAGCGGATCAGGGGCAAATGGGCGTCAAAAAGGTCGTGCGCTTCCTCACGCCGCCCCTCGCGCGACAGCCGCACGACGCCGCCGCCTCCGAAAGCCGTCGCGACGTAGCCGCCCCCTTCGAGGCGCCAAATGACTTGACCCGCGCCAAAATCGAGGAGCCCGCCGTCAACAAGCTTGTGGCCGCGAGTGGCGAGCGCAGCGCGAAAGGCCTCGCTCCAGGCCGACTCGACCATCAGATCGCCGCCTTCGACGCGCCAACGGGGGGCGTCAATCGCGGCCTGCGGATTCTGTCCCCTGGCGAAGAGCCTGAGCGCGATTTGCACGTGGCCTTGCGGCTGCATCGAGCCGCCCATAACGCCGAAGGCCGTTAGCGGCGCGCCGCCGACAGTCGCGAAACCAGGAATGATGGTGTTGAACGGGCGCTTGCGCGGGCCGACGCAATTCGGATGGGCGGGGATGAGGCTGAAGCAGGCGCCGCGGTTGTTGAGCGCAACGCCGGTTCCCGGCACGACGATTCCCGAGCCGAAGCCGCGATAGTTCGACTGGATGTAAGAGACCATCATACCCTCGGCGTCGGCGGCGGCGAGATAGACCGTGCCGCCCTGGGGCGGTTTGCCCGGATCCGGCGCTTGGGCGCGGTCGCGGCGGATGAGTCCGGCGCGCTCGCAGAGATAGCCGTCGGCGAGCAGCGTTTCGGCCTTGACCCGCATCGCGGCGGGATCGGCGACATGAGCTGCCGCGTCGGCCATTCCGAGCTTTGTCGCCTCGATCGCGAGGTGCTGAAGCTCGGCCCCGTCGGCGTCAAGGCCATCGAGATCGCAACGATTGAGAACGCCAAGCGCGATCAGCGCTGCCAGCCCCTGGCCGTTCGGCGGCAGTTCATGGATTCGGACGCCCCGGAAATCGATCGCGAGCGGCGCGACCCATTCCGGCTCGTGTTCGGTGAGGTCGGCGAGCGTTATTGCGCCGCCTTCGCGCGCGGCCGCCGCCGCAATGGCCTCCGCGACGGCGCCGCGGTAAAAGGCGCGCCCTTCGCTAGCGGCGATCGCCTCCAACGTCTCCGCATGTCCCAGACAACGGAAGAGCTCGCCAGCCGCGGGCGCCCGACCTTGAGGCAGGAAGACCCGCGCGAACTCGCGAAAGCCGCCGAATGCAGGAACCTGGCGCGCCCAGATCTGCGCGACAACCGGCGAGACGAGAAATCCTCGGCGGGCGTAGCCGATGGCCGGCTCGAACAATGTCTGGAAAGGCAGGCGGCCGAACCGTTTGTGCAACGCCACCCAGGCCGAAACCGCGCCGGGTACGGTCGCGGAATCCCAGCCGGTTGCGGGCATCGATCGCAGATTGGCGAAGCGAGCCTCAGTCCAGCCCGCCGGCGAACGGCCGGAGGCGTTGAGTCCGACGAGCGCGCCGCCGGAGGCGACAATGGCGAAGGCGTCGCTGCCGATGCCGTTCGTCACCGGCTCGACGACGGTCAGCGCCACGGCGGTCGCTATCGCTGCGTCGACCGCATTGCCGCCCTTGGCCAGCATGGCGAGCCCCGCCTGCGCGGCGAGCGGCTGGCTGGTCGCGACGCAATTGGCGGCTAGAATCGGCTGGCGGATCGAGGGGTAGGGAATTCGCCAGTCCACGCGCGAACTCCACGTCAGACCTGGCGCGCCGGCGGGATTTGCACGCCGCCGCCGACCATCAACCGAGATACTCCATGATGTAGAGCCCGGCGCCGCTCCAGTCGGTGCAGTAGCAGAGGCCATTCTTGTCGACGAAGACGTCGGCCGAGTGAAGCACGACTGGCCGGTTGGGGCGGGGATCGACGAGTTTCTTCGGGGCGGGCGGCACGCAGGCGCCGACTTCGACCGGCCTGAAGGGATCGGCGATGTCATAGACCCTGACGCCGGCGTTCTGATAGGTGGCGAAGATCAAGGTGGAGCTCTGAAACGAGCCGGGCCGATTCTCATGAATGTTGTGCGGGCCGAAATGGCCGCCGACGGCGACATAGTCCCGGTCGTTCGGCAACGGGAAGGTCGAGACGCTGATCGGGTTCGACTTGACCTGGTTGTCGAACACCCAGATCGGCTTGAAACTGTCCTCCATGTTGTCGAGCACCGCCTCGTCAAGGATGATCAGCAAATTTCGGTCCGGCAAGGGGAGGCAATTGTGAGTGCCGCCGCCGAACGGCGGCGACCAAACGCGATGGACGATGAGTTTCGGATGGGCCTTGTCGGACACGTCGACGCTTGCCAGACATCCATCGCGCCAGGCGCAATAGGCGATGTCTTCGGCGACGACCGCGTGGTGAAGGCCGTAACGGCCGCGTTCGAGGGGCCAATCGGGCTTCTCGCCTGCTGTGAGATTCATGCCGGGCAGCCAATAGCGGCCGACGATTTCCGGCTTGGTCGGGTCTCGCATGTCGATGGTGACGAGAATGTAGTCCGAAAAGCCATCGATCATGGCCGACGCGTAGGCCCAGCGTCCGCCGACATACCAAATGCGATGAAGTCCCGCGCCTTCGACCGGCATGAAGCCGATCTGGCGCGGCGCCGTGGACTTGGAAATGTCGAAGACCGCCATTCCAGCCGACCAATCGCGCGTATTGTCAGAGACATGCGCGCCATGCGAGCCGGACTGCGGCTTGTAGTAGTTGCGCTCGTCCGCCATCTCCGGTTGAGAGAACATGTCGCGGCCATGGACGACCAACAGCAGATCGTCGTGGACCTGCAAATGCAGGCTCCAAGTGTTGGGAGGGTTCTGCACATAGGCGACGGCCTCGGGCTTGGCGGGATTGCGCACGTCGATCACCGAGAAGCCCTTCGAGCAGACATGGCCAATGTAGGCATAGCCGTTCCGCACCATGATCTGCTGGCCGTCGGAACGACCGGCCTGATCGGAATGTCCGATCAGGCGCATGTTCCTGGCATAGCTCGGTTTGAGGTTTTCGCCCGGGGTCATCGCCGTGCTCAGCCCTTATATTCGACGATGTAAAGGCCGGCGTTGAAGTCCGTGACGTAGCAGAGCGCCTTCTTGTCGACGAAGACGTCAGCCGAGTGCAGGACAATCGGGCGGTTTGGCCGCGGGTCCACCCATTTGGCGGGCGGTGGCGGCACGAAGGCGGCCACCTCCTTTGGCCGAAACTGGTCCTTGATGTCGTACACGCGCAACCCTGCGTTCTGGTAGGTGGAGAAGATCAATTCCTCACTGACGAAGCTGCCCGGCCGATTTTCGTGGACGTTGTGCGGCCCGAAATGACCGCCGACCTTGAGATAGTCCTTGTCCGACGGCGCAGGGAAAGTTGAGATGCTGATCGGGTTGGCCTTCACCTGGTTGTCGAAGATCCAGATCGGCTTGAACCCGTCCTCCTGATTGTCGAGCACCGTTTCGTCGACGACGACGAGCAGATTGCGCTTGTCCAGCGGCAGCGCGTTATGCGTGCCCCCGCCGAACGGCGGCGCCCAGACCTTGTGTGTAATGAGTTTTGGATTGGCCTTATCCTTGACGTCGACGACGGCGAGGCAGGCGTCGCGCCAGCTGCAATAGGCGATGTCGTCGTGGACAATGGCGTGATGCAGACCGAACCTACCGTTCTTGGTCGGCCAGTTTGCTTTCTCGCCGGCCGCCACATTCATGCCTGGCAACCAATACTTCCCCGCCATGATCGGCTTCTTCGGGTCCGCCATGTCGATGGTGATAAGGATGTAGTCGGAAAAACCGTCGAGCAGCGCCGAGGCGTAGGCCCATCGCCCGCCAACATACCACAGGCGATGCAGACCCGTTCCCTCGACGGCCATGAAACCGATCTGTTTGGGATCATCGGGCTTAGTCAGGTCATAGACCGCCATGCCGGCCGACCAGTTGGGCGCGGCGGCTTCCGGCTTGGCGTGATGGTCGACCGAACCCTTGTAGTAGGCCTTCTCGTCGCTGAGCTCCGGCTGGGCGAACATGTCCTTGTTATGGATGACCAGCAGAAGATCGTCGTGCGCCTGGAGATGAAGCGTCCACGTGTTGGCCGGTGCCGCGACGTCCTTCACATATTTGGGATTGGCGGGATCGCGGACGTCTATGACGGAGAAGCCCTTGGAGAAGATGTGACCGATATAAGCGTAGCCACGATGCACCATGATCTGCACGCCGTCGCACCGCCCACCCTGATCGCTGTAGCCGACGAGGCGCATATTTTTAGTCGCGTAGTCGGGTTTGGGAAGGGTTTTACTCGGCATTTCCTCGTCTCCGGTTCGATGATCGGCAGGCGAATGGTTCGGAAGGGTCGCCGCGCTACTCGTTTGTTTACGGCCTAGCCGGACGGCGCGCGTTGCGCCGCCCGAGGTCGGCTTGGGTTCGAGACGTCAGCGGCTCACATCACGCCCCAAATCTTCTTGTATTGATCCTTGTAGCCGTTGTCGGGGTCGAAAATGTTCTGCGCGCCGCCGTCCTTGTCGATGTTGGCGTTGATGAACAGGTGGACGTGCGCCACGAAGCCGCTCGGCGGCTGGCCGGCCAAGGCGCGGTTCATTTCGTCGATGCACTGCCAACCATGCAAATGCAACGGCTCGGCGACGGTGGCCAGCTGATACTGCTTCTGCCGAATGCGCTGAAAGGCCGGCACCGAACCGTCCCCCGCAGCGATCTGGCGCGGATAGCCTGCGGCAGGGTCGATGCCTGCAGCTTGCAACGACGGCGCCGAGAAATCGTAGTAGAGGTCGTTGACGGCGATCGAGTAAGTCCAGGCCTTACCGTATTTGGCGAGCAGCGACGTAGTCAGCTGCCCCATGCGGTTGGAAAGATCGCCGATCGGGGTGTCCTGGATCGACAGCACCTTGCAACCCTTGCACCCCTCGACCGCCGCTTTCTCGGCGTTGGTCTTGGCCGTGGCGATCGCGTAGATTGAGTCAGTGAATAGAATGACGCCCGCTGTGCCTCCCGAGTCCACCACGGCGTAGAGGCCCGAGGCCTTGGCGACCTCGTTCGGGTCAGTAGTGATGTTAGTGAAGACGCCTGGCACGGCCTCGATCTTGCCGGGGCCTGGCCCCGCATGCCAACCGACGACCTTGATCCCTGCCGCAATCGCCTGCTCGACAATTGGCGCCTGCTCGGCGGCGTCGATTGTGCCGAGAATGATGCCGTCAGGCTTCAGTGCGATCGCCTGAGTCAACGCGGACGAGCGCGCTGGAACCGAGCCCTGCCCATCGAGGATACGGAAGTCCCAGCCGATTGCTTTCGCCGCTTCCTGGGCGCCATCGCCGACGCCGCTGGCGCCGCCGTTCTTCTGGTCGGCCGAGACGTAGATGACGAGCTTCTTGCCCTGCGCCTTGGGCCCAGTGGTGGGGCCGTCCCAAGTCGTGACCGGCGCCGACGCCTGGGCGATGTAGTCCTTGGCCATCTTCATGAACTCGTCATCAGCCGCTTGCGCAACGCCGGCGTGCAATCCAGCAATCGCGGCGGAGGCCAACAAACCTCCGCCGATCATGTAAAACCTCGACATTCTGATCCTCCCAATCAGTTGCTGGCGGGCCGTTCGGCTCGTCAGGCCGGGCGTCCGGCATTTTGGCGACGGGCCAATGGCCGCCGATCTTGGCGAGCGAGCGAAAACGCCGTTGTGCCCGCCTGCGATCCTTTTTCTAACTCGAATCGTCGACCGCGCGAATCGGTCGCACCACACTACGCCTTCGCTGCGCAAAGCCTGCCAACGCGATAGAGATGACCAGGGTCGTGCCATTGAACAGGGGTTCGACGAAGAACGCCCCGCCGAGTTGCTGGATACCTGATATACCGACGGCGAGGATCAGAACGCCAAACATTGTGCCCCAGATGTTGACCCTCCCCGGCTTGATGGTTGTCGAGCCAAGGAATGCGCCCACGAGAGCGGGCAAAAGATAATCGAGCCCGACATTGGCTTGGCCGATCCTAAGCTTGGCGGCGAGCACGCAGCCAGCGAAGCCGGTGATTAGCCCAGAGGCGACGAACACGCCAATGACATAGGCGCGCACTGGAATTCCGTTAAGCGCCGCGGCTTTTTCGTTCGCGCCGATCGCATAGACGTGACGCCCGAGAGGAAGGCGCTCGCTGACAATCCAGAGCACGAAGGCTAGGACGATCGCGTAGACGGCTGGGACTGGAATGCCGGCGATCGACAGCGTGTTGATTTCGATGAAGCCTGCGGGCAGCACACCGATGATCTGTCGCCCGTCTGTGTGCCAAAGCGCGAGCGCGTACAGGATGGTGCCGCTGCCGAGGGTGGCGATGAAGGAGTCGACCTGCGCCACTTCAACAAGCACGCCGTTGATCAGGCCAACCAGCGCTCCGCAAGCAATCACGATCAGAATGGCCAGCGGCCACGGGACCCCGAATTTGACCAAAAGGCTCATCGCCAGAATGTGCCACATGACGATGCCGAAGCCGACGGTGAGATCGATGCGGCCGGCCATCATCGGCAGGGTCGCGGCCAGCGACAGCATGGCGATGATCGCCTTGTCGGCGAGAATCGAGCGCGCGTTAAGCCACGTCGGAAAGGTGTCGGGGAGCAGCAGCGAGAAAAAGACGATCAGCGCCAGCGTCAAGAGGGGCAAGCCATAGACCGACGCTAGGCGCACGATCGCCTGCCAGCGCGACAGCGTCGCCCACTCCGAACGGGTGGGCTCCAGCGCGTTCGACTTAATGGACTGCATGCGCTCCACCGGGGCCACTGGAGGGAGCGTCAAAGAGTGGCTCCGAACGCCGAACGCTCGCCGAAGCCGCGGCGAGCAGATTCTCCACCGACAGATCGTCGGCGGCCAGCTCGGCGACCACCCGGCCGCGATTGAAGATCAGCGCGCGGTGGCAGACCTTCGCGACTTCCTCGAAATCCGTCGACACGATGACGATCGCCGCCCCTCCCTGCAGCGCGACGTCGAACAGACGATAGATTTCGGCCTTGGCGCCGACGTCGACGCCGGCGGTGGGGTCCTCGAAGACGTAGATCTTCGCGTCAAGGTGCAGCCAGCGCCCCACCACCACCTTCTGTTGGTTGCCGCCCGACAAGAATTCGATCGGCAACGTCGGATCGTTCGGCCGCAGTCCGACCAGGGCGCCGCGCTCCTTGGCGGCGCGATTCTCGCGGCCGGGGGAGATGAACGAAAACAAGCTCAAACCGGCCGCAACCGGATTGAGGAACAGGTTCTCGCGCACCGACAAATTCGGCATGATGGATTCGCCGACGCGGTCGGCGCAGACCAGATTGATCCCTCGCGCCATCGCCTCGCGTGGCGACGAGACGGCCACATGGCGTCCGTCGAGCAGGACGCTTCCGCCTGTGATCGGCGATACCCCGAACAACGCCCGTCCGATGCTTTCCTGCCCCGCGCCCCGCAGCCCGACCAAGCCGACGATCTCGCCAGAGTGGATCTCGCATTCGATGGGTCCGACCGAATCCACCATGACCGACTGCAGGGCAAGGCGCGGCGAGCCATGGCGAACAGGCGGCCGGCGGAAGACCTGCGATGGCTCACGCCCGACGATCAGAAGGATCGTTTCGTCTGGCGTCGTCTTCGCAACTTCTCGTTCCCCTGCGACGCGCCCGTCGCGCAACACGATCATGCGATCGGCGATCTCGAACACCTCGTCGAGACGGTGCGAGACGTAGATCATCGCGACGCCGCGAGCGCGCAGTCGGCGCAGCGCCGAGAACAGCCGCGCCACCTCATCGGCGGGCAAGCTTGCGGTCGGCTCGTCGAGGACAAGGATCTCGGGCTCGGCCGCGAGCGCACGCGCGATCGCCACCAGGGACTTTTCGGTGCGGCTCAGATTCTGGATGCGCGCGTCGGGATCAATGTCGGCGCCCAGCGCGTCCAGCGCAACGGCGGCCCGGCGGCGCGCCGCGTCCGCGTCGATCATGCCGAGGCGGCGCGGAAAGCCGAGCGTCATGCAGATGTTTTCGGCCACCGTCATCCAGTCGATGAGGCCGAGGTCCTGATGGATGAAGGCGATCGGCAGGCGGCGCAGCGCATGAGTAACGTCGACGCCGCGAAAGCTGACTTGGCCAGCGTCGAGCGCATAGACTCCGGCCAAAATCTTGATCAGCGTCGACTTGCCGGCGCCATTTTCGCCTAGCAGCGCAAGAATCTCGCCGGCCTTGAGGGTTATGCCGACGTCCGCCAGCGCT
>Ga0210406_10005173_pt1 | contig 13741 bp, 10 predicted proteins | sample IncBWC30MmetaG_FD_155454 | JGI IMG/M metagenome (GOLD analysis project Ga0210406, IMG submission 155454) | Forest soil microbial communities from Barre Woods Harvard Forest LTER site, Petersham, Massachusetts, United States - Inc-BW-C-30-M | ecosystem: Environmental > Terrestrial > Soil >... | reverse complement strand
CGAAGAAAGTCCAGCCATATTGATAATTGGCGATCATCACCATCGCGCCGACGCCGATGGCCAATTGTGTCCAGCGATAGGCATCACTAACGCGTGCGGTCGCCGGTACTGTTCCCTGGACTGTATCCGTCATGGCTCCTCCCGAGGCACGCTTCTATATTTGCAGGCGAGCGTAGCCGGTGGAGCATTTTGGTATGTGATATGCCAGAGCGCAAGCGATAATCTTCGCCACCCTGATATCTGCGAAGACCTGAGCGGCATGCGTTGGCGTTTTCGGCACGCCGCCAACAAAAATGGCCCCGAAGCTGGGGGCCACTCGTCGAAAGTATTAATCTCGGCTGCGCGCCCTCATTGCGGCAGTGCCAGGATAGTGCCTGCCTCAAAGGCCGAAGTAGGGGAGATCGCCGTTGCGGACCGCAACGTTGGCGCTGATGAGCAGCAGGCGGTCGATGGACGCCAGGAAGCGGTTGAAGAATCCATTGGTCGGGGCGAGCCGAATCGAAGCGGTATCGGACATTTTGGCCTCATTTCTGGTAGGCGGCAGTTGCCGTATCGTGGTCCGAGGCCAATCTAGGCATACCAGATGCCAGCAACAATCCATTTGTTTGCATAGCAGCATTTTATCTTTTGCAACGCAACATAGGGCGATAGGTTTTCCAAATCAAAAAGGGGCCGCCGGAAACCGGCGGCCCTCGTAAGTATTTGAAAAAGCTAAATTTTGCTATTCAGCGGCCACCTTCCGCGGCGGGTCGAGCGCGCCGGAATCGTGGATCTCCGCCACCTGATGGTCGGAGAAGCCGAGAACCTGCCGCAGGATCTCGTCGGTATGCTCGCCGAGCAGCGGCGAGCGCGTTACCTCGCTTGGGCTGTCCGACATCTTGATGGGATTGCCAACCGAGAAGTATTTGCCGCGCTCGGGATGGTCCACCTCGACGATGGTGCCGGTGGCGCGCAGCGATTGATCCTCGATCAACTCCTTCATCGACAGGATCGGACCGCAGGGGATGTCGTCCTTGTTGAGAATTTCCATCGCCTCGAACTTGGTCTTGGTCATGGTCCATTGCTCGATGCGCGCGAAGATTTCGTTGAGGCGCTTAAGCCGGGCAGGGGGCTTGGCGTAATCGGCATGGGTCTTCCAGCCGGGCTCGCCAATGACATCACAAATCTTCTCCCACACCGGCGCCTGGGTGATGAAGTAGATGTAAGCATTGGGATCGGTCTCCCAGCCCTTGCACTTCAGGATGCGGCCGGGTTGACCGCCACCGGAATCGTTGCCGGCACGCGGAACGGCGTCGCCGAACGGAATCCCTTCGCCGAACTGGCTGTACTCCGTGAGCGGGCCATGGGCGAGGCGCTGCTGATCGCGCAGCTTGACGCGCGCGAGGTTCAAGACGCCGTCCTGCATCGCGGCGGTGACCTTTTGGCCTTTGCCGGTCATCGTGCGCTGGTAGAGCGCAGCGACAATGCCCAGCGCCAGGTGCAGGCCGGTGCCGCTGTCGCCGATCTGCGCACCGGTGACGAGCGGCAGTCCGTCGCGAAACCCAGTGGTCGATGCCGAGCCGCCGGTGCATTGCGCGACGTTCTCGTACACCTTGCAATCTTCATAGGGACCGGGACCGAATCCCTTGATCGATGCCACGATCATTTTCGGGTTGATGCTGTTGATCTTCTCCCAGGGAAATCCCATCCGGTCGAGCACGCCGGGGCCGAAATTCTCCACCAGCACGTCGCAATTCTTGATCAGCGCGGTGAGGACTTCCTTGCCCTTCGGGTTCTTGGTGTCGAGCGTGATCGAGCGTTTGTTGTGGTTGAGCATGGTGAAATACAGGCTGTCGACATTCGGTTTGTCCTGCAATTGGCCGCGTGTGATATCGCCGACGCCGGGACGCTCGACCTTGATCACGTCGGCGCCGAACCAGGCCAGCAATTGCGTGCAGGTCGGTCCCGACTGGACGTGGGTGAAATCGAGAATACGAACGCCCTTGAGCGCCTTTGTCATCGTCTTGCTCCGTATCGTCTCTGTTTCCTGCATGGCAGGAAGGAATGGGGACGGGGATATGTCGCCAATCCCCGTCCGGATGTGGCCGATTACTTCTTTCGAATCTTGCTCTGCGGATTGAGGTTGCCGATGCGGCCGCTCTCGCTGCCGGCCGCCGGATCGATGACCGCGTTGATAAGGGTCGGCTTGCCGGAGTCCATCGCGGCATTGACGGCGCGCTTCAACTCATCGGGCGATGTCACATTGACGCCGACGCCGCCGAACGCTTCCATCATCTTGTCATAGCGGGCTCCCGCGACGAAGACGGTTGGCGCAGGATCCGAGCCGACCTTGTTGACGTCGGTGCCGCGATAGATGCCGTTATTGTTGAAGATGACGATGCAGACCGGCAGGTTGTACCTGCAGATGGTCTCGACTTCCATGCCGGAGAATCCGAAGGCGCTGTCGCCTTCGACCGCGAGCACGGGCTTTCCGGTCTCGATTGCGGCGGCGATAGCCTGGCCCATGCCGATGCCCATGACGCCCCAGGTGCCGACATCCAGTCGCTTGCGCGGCTGATACATGTCGATGACGCCGCGCGCGAGATCGAGCGTATTGGCGCCCTCGTTGACCAGGATCGCGTCCGGCCGCTCCTTGATGATCGTACGCAGGGCACCGAGCGCGCCATGGTAATCCATCGGCGAAGCATTGCTCATCAGCTTCGGCGCCATTTTGGCGATGTTCTCTTCGCGCTTGGTCTTGATGGCGTTGGTCCAATCGGACGGCGCGGCAGGCCACGCGTTGCCCATTGCTTCAAGAAGCGCGGATACGCAGGAGCCGATATCGCCGACAACGGGCGCGACGATCTCGACGTTGGAGTCCATCTCCTTCGGCTCGATGTCGATCTGGATGAATTGCTTGGGCGCATCGCCCCAGGTCTTGCCTTTGCCGTGCGACAATAGCCAGTTGAGGCGGGCGCCGATCAACATCACGACGTCGGCATCCTTGAGAACCGTCGAGCGCGCTGCGCCGGCGCATTGCGGATGCGTGTCGGGCAACAAGCCCTTGGCCATGCTCATCGGCAGGAAGGGGACGCCGCTCTTCTCAACCAGGTTGCGGATCGCGTCGTCGGCCTGTGCGTAGGCTGCACCTTTGCCGAGGATGATCAGCGGACGCTTGGCGCTTTTGAGCACATCGAGCGCGCGCTTGACCGCGGCGGGGGCGGGGATCTGCGCCGGTGCAGCGTCGATGACTTTGACCAGCGATTTCTCACCGGCCTTGGCGTCCATCACTTGCGAGAAAAGCTTGGCCGGCAAATCGAGGTAAACGCCGCCCGGACGGCCCGAGACGGCGGCGCGGATTGCACGGGCTATGCCGATGCCGATGTCGGCGGCATGCAGCACGCGGAATGCCGCCTTGCAGAGCGGCTTGGCGATGGCGAGCTGGTCCATCTCTTCATAGTCGCCTTGCTGCAGGTCGACGATCTCACGCTCGGACGAACCGGAAATCAGGATCATCGGGAAGCAGTTGGTGGTGGCGTGGGCGAGGGCGGTGAGGCCGTTGAGGAAGCCCGGCGCCGACACGGTGAGACAGACACCCGGCTTCTTGGTCAGGTAGCCGGCGATGGCGGCCGCGTAGCCGGCGTTCTGCTCGTGGCGGAATGACAGAACGCGGATGCCTTCGGCCTGCGCCATGCGGCCAAAATCCGTGATCGGGATGCCCGGCACGCCATAGATCGTGGTGAGGCCGTTGAGCTTGAGCGCATCGATGACGAGATGAAAGCCATCCGTGAGTTCCTGCTCCGCGTCGGGCGTTTTGGCGTCGATGCTTTGTACTACTGCGGACATTCCGCTTTCTCCCTGTCGTTTCTCGGTGCGGTCGAATTCGTCGTCTTTCGAATTCGTCCAGATGAAAGGCTGGCTTCGCTAGAACAGCTCTTGGCCGTGCGCCTCGACATAAGCGGCAAGGCCGAGCGTATGATCGCGGGCGCGCTTCTCTGCAAGGTCCGTGTCGCGCATTTCCAGCGCTTCGATGATAGCCAAATGCTCCGGCAGGGATGTAGCGGTGCGGTCGGTACGCCCGATCGTCAACTGCCGGTAGCCGCGAACGTGCAGCAGGATATCGTTGGTCATATCGACCAGCACAGGCGACTCGCTGAGCGAGATCAGAGCTTGATGGAAGGCGATATTGGCCTTGGAATATTCCTCAACGTGATCCTGCGGCAGCCGATCCTTGCCAAAATCCTTGAAAAAGTCGCGCAGCGCGGAAATGTCCTTTTTGCGCGCCGTGGTTGTAATCAACCGCGCGGCCATGCTCTCGAGCGCTGCCCAAGCCCTGATCATGTCGACGATCTCGTTCTTGGTGCGGCGGACCACCACAATGCCGCGGCGCGGCACGGTCTTGACGAAACCGTCCTGCTCCAGCATGGCGATCGCTTCACGGATCGGGGTGCGGCTCACTCCCAGGCGTTCCGACAGCGCACGCTCGTCGAGCATGACCTGCTCGGGCGTCGCGTAGATATCCATTTTAAGGATAGCTTCCTTCAAGGCCTCATAGGCCTTGTTCTTGAAACTCGTTTCCGGCACGATCCGGACGATCGAAATATCTGCCTCGGCCATGGTGGGCGACGCCTTGGTTGGTTTACGCGTGGGCACGACCACTCTCCTGCACAGGGAGACGTCATCCACTCAACAATTACATTATTTTTGGCATGCCAAATGCCAGAATGTCAAGTTACCCATGATTTCAGCACTTCGGCGTCTTGACAAGTTCGTTTCTGGCATACCAAATGCCATACGGACCACTTCTCGACGGCCGGAACCCAGCCCCAGCGGACGCGGAACCCGCATCTGCCATCACCATGACTGAGCCTGCGCAGCCAAAGCTAGGATGCTGATGCCCGCCTGGGCTGCCTGCGAGCCAAGAATACACCTCAAGGAGTAAGCTAATGTCGAATTCCAAAGATGCCGTCCGCAAAATACTCGATGCAGTCAAGGCGGATAGGCGCACAAGCCTGACGGCGCCCGAAGGCAAGCTGCTTTGCGACGCTTACGGCATCCCGGTTCCGAAGGAGGGCGTCGCCAAGTCCGCAGGCGAGGCCGCCAAGATCGCGTCCGATATGGGCTTCCCGGTGGTGATGAAAATTGTCTCGCCGGACATCCTGCACAAGACAGAGGCCGGCGGCGTGATGGTGGGCGTCAAGACCGCTGCTGACGTCGAAAAGAATTACGCGACCATTCTGGCGAACGCCAAGAAATACAAGGCCGATGCCAAGATCGAGGGCATTCAGGTTCAGCAGATGCTGGCGGGTGGCACCGAGGTCATCGTCGGCTCCATCACCGATGGATCGTTCGGCAAGCTTGTGGCCTTTGGCCTCGGCGGCGTGCTGGTGGAGGTGCTCAAGGACATCACCTTCCGTCTTGCTCCCGCGACCAAAGACGATGCGCTGTCGATGCTCGACGGCATCCAGGCCCACGACATGCTCAAGGGCGTGCGCGGGGGCGATCCGGTCAGCCGCGAGGCGCTGGCCGACGTGATCGTCAAGGTGTCGCGTCTCGTCACCGACTTTCCCGAAATCGTCGAACTCGATCTCAATCCGGTGTTTGCCACCAAGAAAGATGCGATTGCCGCCGACGTGCGCATCGTCGTCGACTTCGATTACAAGCCGCGCCCGGCGCCGCGCCCGACCGAGGAAATCGTCACGGCGATGAATCGCATCATGCAGCCCAAGGCGGTTGCCGTGATCGGCGCCTCGGCCGAGGATGGCAAGATCGGCAACTCGGTGATGAAAAATCTGATCAACGGCGGCTACAAGGGCGACATCTATCCGATTCATCCCAAGGCCGCCGAGATCCTGGGTTACAAAGCTTACAAGAGCGTCAAGGACGTGCCGGGCGTGATCGACACTGCGGTGTTCGCGATCCCGGCGAAGTTCGTCGCCGGCGCATTGATTGAATGCGGTGAGAAGAAAATTCCCGGCGCCGTTCTCATTCCGTCGGGCTTTGCCGAAGCTGGCGCGCCCGAATTGCAGGCCGAAATCGTCGAAATCGGCAAGAAGTACAACGTCCGCCTGATGGGGCCGAATATTTACGGCTTCTACTATACCCCGGCCAATCTCTGCGCCACGTTCTGCACCGCCTATGACGTCAAGGGTCACGCGGCGCTGTCGTCGCAGTCCGGCGGCATCGGCATGGCCATCATCGGCTTCTCGCGCTCCGCCAAGATGGGCGTGTCCGCGATCGTCGGCCTCGGCAACAAGTCGGATATCGACGAGGACGATCTGCTCGCCTTCTTCGAGCAGGACCCGAACACCAACCTCATCGCCCAGCACTGCGAGGACCTGAAGGACGGCCGCGCCTTTGCTGAAGCCGCCAAGCGGGTTTCCAAGAAGAAGCCGGTTATCGTGCTCAAGGCTGGCCGCACCTCGGCCGGCGCCAAAGCTGCGTCCTCGCACACCGGCGCGCTCGCCGGCAACGATAAGATCTACGACGATGTGTTCAAGCAGTCCGGCGTGATCCGCGCCCGCTCGCTTCGGCAATTGCTGGAGTTCGCGCGCGGCGTGCCGGTACTGCCGACGCCGAAGGGCGAGAACATCCTGATCATCACCGGTGCCGGCGGCTCGGGCGTGCTGTTGTCGGACTCGGTTGTCGACAACGGTCTGTCATTGATGGCGATGCCACCCGATCTCGACGCTGCGTTCCGCAAGTTCATCCCGCCATTCGGCGCCGCCGGCAATCCGGTCGACATCACCGGTGGCGAGCCGCCGATCACCTACGTCAACACCGTGAAGCTCGGCCTGTCCGATGATCGCATCCACTCGCTGATCCTTGGTTACTGGCACACCATCGTCACCCCGCCGATGGTGTTCGCCCGCAACATGGTGGAAGTGAAGAAGGAGATGGAGGCCAAGGGCTTCGTCAAGCCGATGGTTGCCTCACTCGCCGGCGACGTCGAGGTCGAGGAAGCCGCCGAATATCTCTACCAGAACGGCATCCCGGCCTATGCCTATTCGACGGAATTGCCGGTCGAGGTGTTGGGCGCCAAATACAAGTGGGCGCGCGGCGCGGGCCTGCTGTAACATCCCGAGATGCCGCCCCGTTGTATCCGGGGCGGCATTTACTCCCGGATTTTCAAACATACGGAATTCAAAAAGTAGAGAACGAACGCGTCTTCCCACTTACGGATGGATGCAGATCGCGATGAAGAGAAACGTGATCCGGCGCAGGCTCATCGAGCCGAAATCCAACGCGGACGGCGATCCCGATCCCCGGGATGGTGGCGTACAGTCCGTGAACCGCGCGCTCTTGATCATCGAAACGCTCGCCGAAGACGATGAGGGATACCGGCTGAGCGATCTTGCGGTCCGCACCGGTTTGTCGACCTCGACGGTCCATCGCCTGCTGGCGACGCTGGAAAAGCGCCGCTTCGTCCAATTCGATCGTTATGAATCGAAGTGGCATGTCGGCGCCCGGAGTTTCTCGGTGGGGGCCACGTTCGCCCGCCGCCGTAACTTCACGGCGCAGGCCATGCCTTATCTGCGCAAGTTACGCGACCAGACACGGGAAACGGCCAATCTTGCAGTCGTCGACGATGAATCCATCATCGTCCTGACCCGTATCGAAAGCCGCGAGATCATGCGTTCGCTCACCAAGGTGGGCGGTCGCGTCGCGATGGTGGCGTCCGGGGTCGGCAAGGCGGTGCTCGCCACCTATTCGGACGAAGACGTCAATGCCGTCATCTGTCGCCAGGGTATGCCGCGCCTCACGGAAAAGTCGATCGTGCGGCCCGGCGAACTATTCAAGCAACTTCATGCGATCCGGCGGCAAGGTTATGCGGTCGATGATGAGGAGGCACGCATGGGGCTGCGGTGCGTCGCAGCCGTGGTCTACAACGATTGCAGCGAACCGCTTGCGGCGATTTCCGTGTCGGGCATGACCAGCCGAATGACCGACGACCGCCTCCCCACTATCGGTAGGACCGTGCGTGAGGTTGCAGCCGAACTGACTGTTGCGCTCGGGGGCGTCATGCCAATCGGTGATCGTGAAGCCAAATGAAGCCATTTTTCGCCGCGCACCTCGTTTCCATTTTTTCTTCCAACTAATCACTTGAGCGAACGTGGAGAATCCCGCGGGATGCCGTACCGCGGGAAATAAAGCCAGGCCTGTTGAGATTGCTCGTCGTTCCACCTGATGATCGCCCGGCCGGAATAATTGAGCAGGGTGTGAAAATGGCAAAGATGCGAGCAATCGATGCGGCCGTGCGTGTTCTGGAAAAAGAGGGTGTTGTTTGCGCCTTCGGTGTTCCCGGTGCTGCGATCAATCCCTTGTATTCGGCGTTGAAGAAGCGCGGCTCGATCACCCATATTCTCGCGCGCCATGTCGAAGGTGCCTCGCACATGGCGGAGGGCTATACCCGCGCCAAAGCCGGCAATATCGGTGTCTGTATCGGCACATCTGGCCCGGCCGGAACCGACATGATAACGGGACTTTATTCAGCTATCGCGGATTCGATTCCGATCCTTTGCATCACCGGCCAAGCGCCGCGTGCCCGTCTCTACAAGGAGGATTTTCAGGCCGTCGATATCGAATCGATTGCGAGGCCCGTGACGAAGTGGGCCGTGACGGTGCGCGAGCCGGCGCTGGTGCCTCGGGTCTTCAGCCAAGCCTTCCACATCATGCGTTCAGGGCGCCCCGGTCCGGTGCTGATCGATCTGCCGCTCGACGTGCAACTTGCCGAAATCGAATTCGACGCCGAAATCTACGAGCCGCTGCCGGTCTACAAGCCGGCTGCGACGCGCAAACAGATCGAGAAGGCGCTCGACATGCTCAATGCCGCGGAGCGTCCGCTGATCGTGGCAGGCGGCGGTGTCATCAATGCCGATGCGTCCGACCTGCTGGTGCGGTTCGCCGAGATCGTCAATGTTCCGGTGGTGCCGACGCTGATGGGCTGGGGCGCCATGCCCGATGACCACGTTCTGATGGCCGGGATGGTCGGGCTACAGACCAGCCACCGCTACGGCAATGCGACGATGCTGGAATCCGATTTCGTGCTTGGCATAGGCAACCGTTGGGCCAACAGGCACACCGGGTCGATCGAGACATACACCAAGGGCCGTACCTTTGTGCATGTCGATATCGAGCCCACTCAAATTGGACGTGTCTTCAATCCCGATCTCGGCATCGTATCCGATGCCAGGGCCGCGCTCGAACTGTTCGTTACGGTCGCCAAGGATTGGCGGAAATCCGGCAAGCTGAAAGAGCGCCAGGCCTGGCCGGCGGCATGCCGGGATCGCAAGCGCACGATGCTGCGCAAGAGCCACTTCGACGATGTGCCGATCAAGCCGCAGCGCGTCTATGAGGAGATGAGCAAGGCATTCGGGCGCGATACCTGCTATGTCAGCGTCATTGGTCTTTCGCAGATTGCCGGCGCGCAATTTCTCAATGTCTATCGTCCGCGCAACTGGATCAATGCCGGACAGGCGGGCCCTTTGGGCTGGACGTTGCCCGCGGCGCTGGGCGTGCGCGCCGCCGATCCGACCCGCGAAATCGTCGCGCTCTCAGGCGATTACGATTTTCAATTCCTGATCGAGGAACTCGCGGTCGGAGCGCAATTCAAATTGCCTTATATCCATGTCGTCGTGAATAACTCGTATCTGGGGTTGATCCGCCAGGCTCAGCGCGGGTTCGACATGGATTATCAGGTGCAGTTGTCGTTCGAGAACATCAACGCGCCCGAATTGGGGGTCTATGGCGTCGACCACGTTGCGGTCGCCACCGGCCTGGGCTGCAAGGCGATCCGCGTGACCGACCCAAACGATGCGCAAACGGCTTTCGCGACCGCGCGTGAGCTGATGGCAAAATACCGCGTGCCGGTGGTTGTCGAATTTATCCTCGAACGGGTCACCAACATCGCGATGGGGACCGAGATCGACAACATCGTCGAATTCGAGGAGATCCTCGATCTCCCGCTCGATGAAACGCCGGCGAGCGCGGCCGCAAAGCCAAAGGAAAAACTTGAACCGGTCTAGCTAGGTGGGCAATGCGGACCCGCATCCGCGCTCCGCCAAAAGATCAGCAAGTCATCAAAGCGCCTCGCGCACGCCCAGACCAAGCATGAAGCGCTCTCTGATCTGCACGGGATCACGGCGCGTGGTCCCGGTGCCCGGCTTGTCGTCGATGCGCACCCCGATCAGCGTTGGCTCGGAAGCGATCAGCGATTGATCGACCAGGCGCTCGAAATCCGCCTCGTCCGCCGCCCATGCACTGTTGGTGAGGCCGCAGCCGATGGCGACGGCGATGAGATCGGATACGGCTGCGGCCGGGGTCGGTTGTGCGCCGGTGATCTGGTAGATGCCGTTGTCCATCACGATCATGCTGAGGTTTTTCGGCTTGAGTGTCGCAATCGTCGAAAGACATCCCAATTGCATCAGCAGCGAGCCGTCGCCCTCCAGCGCGAACACGCGACGCTTGGGCTGCGCCAGTGCAACGCCGAGCGCGATCGGGAAGGCGAGGCCCATGCTGCCCAGCATGTAGAAATTTTGCGGGCGATGGCCGGCCGCCCATAGATCGAAATTGGTATTGCCGATTCCGCCAATGACGGCTTCCTCGTTCTTCAGCTTCGCGACCAGCCGCGAGGTGAGATCGAACCGGTTCATCACCTTGGTGTTGCGCTCTGGCTTGCTTTCTTGCTTGCTCATGCGATCGCTCACTTGTCGAACACTTTGCCGCCGGTCAACAGCGGAGACAGGATCAGCGCGACCGGCGCCTGCGTGGTGATGGCTTGCTTGATCGATCGATCGACGATGAACTCGAACTCGTCGAGCCGGGTCGCGGTATGATGCTCCATCGCCAGCGAGTCGAGCACGGGCCGCATAGTGCGACAGACCAGCGACTGGCCGTAGTTAAATTCGCCGAGCGTTCCGCGTTCGGAGACGAACATGATCAGCGGAATCTGATAGGGGATCGCAAGCGAGGCCAGCACGTTAGCGAGCGTGGCGAAGCCGGAAGTCTGCATCAGCACGGCGCCGCGCAATCCCCCCATCCACGCGCCGGAAACGATCCCCACCGCCTCTTCCTCGCGCGCGGTCGGGAAGGTGGTGAAGAACGGGTCGGCGTGGATCTCCTTGATCAGCGTCGTCAGCACGCGGTCGGGAACGTAGGGCACGAGCCGGATGTCGTTGCGCTTGAGCGTCTGTAGCACCACCTCGTGCCAGTTTTTTTCACTAAAGGCTTTGGGCGACGTTTGTCCATCGGCGGCCGCCATTGAACTCTCCCCTGACTTCGCGGACGATCCTGGCGCGCAACGTGATTGCGATCGTCCTATCGAGGCGCCGAAACTTGACGCGATCGACGGGATTGTCAACATGCCCCGATCGTTACGTGATCTGCGCTTCGGCCCGATACCGTGTGTCGGAAGGTGTGCGATAAAAGCGCTAACGAGAAGATCGGGAGGGCGCGCTTTGAGAAGGCGGTCCACCGCATCCTCGTGACCAACCCTGCCAAACTCTATGATTTCCCGAACTGAAAGTAGCTCGATGTCCGTCAACAACAAGCGCGTGTTCTACGTCAAATACCTCTCCAACGAGATCTATGTTGATATCTTGCGGGCGCGGCCCGACGTGCGGCTCGACCGGCTCGAGAATGAGAGCCCCGAGGAAATCGCAGGCCCGATCCTGGCCGCGGCGCATGCCTACCAGGTTGGCGCCGCGCGCGATGAGTTGGCGAGGCACTTCCACGTCGACCGGGACCTGCTGGCTCGTGCGCCGAACCTCCTGATCGTCTCCAGCAATGGCGCAGGCTTCGACCCCGTCGATGTCGAGGCCTGCACCGCGGCAGGCGTGCTGGTGGTCAATCAGTCCGGCGGCAATGCCCATTCGGTCGCCGAACACGCGCTGGCGATGCTGATCACGCTTTCGAAACGCATCATCCAGGCCGATCGCGCGATTCGGCGCGAGGCCAATGTCAACCGCAACGCATTGATCGGCACGGAGGTGCAGGGCAAGACCATCGGCATCGTCGGGCTCGGCAATGTCGGCCGCCGCATCGCCGCGCTCTGCAAGGGCCTGCTCGGCATGAATGTACTGGCCTACGATCCCTACCTGTCGGCAACCGAGATGGCCGAGCGGGGCGGCGAGAAGGTCACGCTCGACGAGTTGCTGCGCCGCTCGGACTACGTCTCGATCTCCTGTCCGCTCACCAAGGAAAGCCGCGGCATGATCGGCGCGCGCGAATTCGCAAGCATGCAGAAGCACGCGTATTTCATCACGACGGCACGTGGCTTCATCCACGATGAGGTTGCGCTCCTCGAGGCGCTGCGCGACAAGCGCATTGCCGGCGCGGGGCTTGACGTCTGGGCCAAGGAGCCGCCGCCGCCCGAGCATCCGCTGCTGCAGTTCGACAATGTGCTGGCAAGCCCGCACACTGCCGGCGTGACCAAAGAGGCGCGGGAGAACATGGCGAGGATCGCCGCCGAGCAAATGCTCGACGCGCTCGACGGCAAGCGGCCGCCGCGCATCGTCAATCCGGAAGTCTGGCCTGCTTACGTCAAGCGCTTCGAGCGGGCCTTTGGATTTGCGCCGGGGTAGCGGGGTCGCTCCGGCCGATCGGCCCGCCGAATTAGCAGAGAAAGTTTATTCGTTGCTGCGCCGATCGCGGCAATAAATCTGCTGTCGCGTCCGGATTGGACGGTAGACGCATTGCTATTTTTGCCGCGGTCTCGACACCCCCGTAGGGCCTAGCCCATTACTTCATCTGACACTTTACTCCAAGGACGATTGTTTCGGTCGCAGCGCAAGGAATTCCCGAAATGCGAGATTTTGGTTCATTGCTGCGCTCGACCCGATCGCGGATCGGACGCCGTCTTGCCCAGATCGTTGCCATTGCGGCGGCAAGTCTCCCCGCCGCCGGGGCATAGAGCTCTCGCGCGACCACCGTGACTCCTAAGATTTTCAGCGAAAAGCCCCCAGAGTGTTCAGGCTCGTCGGCATGAAAGCGGTTCGCTTTTCGTCAAGGCCGGGCAGAGCCGTCCGAAGGACGGCGTCGCTTCCGCTCGCCTCTCCCGGCCATCCACGACCTTCCTTCTTAGCGTAGCTAGAGGTGGGTGCCCGGCACAACAAGCCCGGGCATGACGAGTATACCTCGATCTCGAACGCCTTCACGTCACGGGGACGGTAAGCCGTTCGATGGTCTGGATGTGGCGGGCGAGCAGGCTGCAGGCTTGATCGACATTACGCATTCGCAGCGCCTGGAGAATCAGGCGATGGTCCTGGTTGGACCGCGGGCGCCAGCCGGCGTGGCGCGCCATCGCAAACACCAGCCGGGAATTTGCCAATTGCAACCCGTCGAGACTGGCGAGAAGCCGGGGCATGGCGCAGGACGCTACCAGCGCATGGTGGAAGGCGCGGTTGGCGGCCTCGAACTCCTGCAGCGTCTCGGCGTTGTCGCCTTCGATCAGCGCCAATTCGATCCTGGCGAGATGGGCGGATGTCAGCCGCGGCGCGGCATTCCGCAACGCGACCACCTCCAGCGCAGCGCGCATCTCGGCGATCTCCTTCACCGAATCGGCATCGAGCGGCGCCACCCGCACGCCACGGCGCGGCAACATGACAACGAGGTGCTGGGCCTCCAGTTGCCGAAAGGCTTCGCGCACCGGGACGTGGCTTGAGTTGAATTCCCGCGCGACATGGTCCTGCCGCAGCGGCGCATCGGGCGGCAGCGCGCCACTGATAATCCGCTCTCCAATCGACCCGGCGATCCGCGCCGCAAT
>Ga0210406_10005172_pt1 | contig 13741 bp, 16 predicted proteins | sample IncBWC30MmetaG_FD_155454 | JGI IMG/M metagenome (GOLD analysis project Ga0210406, IMG submission 155454) | Forest soil microbial communities from Barre Woods Harvard Forest LTER site, Petersham, Massachusetts, United States - Inc-BW-C-30-M | ecosystem: Environmental > Terrestrial > Soil >... | reverse complement strand
TTCCCCATTCCAAGACAAATCTCCGCACCGCTTCGGGAAGCGCTCCTGGTATGCCTGTTATTTCTGTCATAACAGACATTACAGATTAAATCAGACATGTTGTCAAGATAGGGGCGAAACCGACTTGCAGCTATTGCGCGCGTCAGAGCGAAAGAATAGCTTCACCCATGGCGCTCGGATGATCGTACTTCTTTGCGACTCGGGATTGAGGTGCACCAATGAGAATGGATGACCAGGGCGAGAGCCAGAATGTTGAGGATGCTCGTGGCTCGAGCGGCGGCGGATTTAGGCCCATCCACGGCATCGGGCTTGGTTCGATTGTTCTCGCCATCATTGGGGGTCTGGTTTTTAATGTAAATCCCCTGGAACTGTTAGGCCTCATGAGCGGTGGCGGCCAATCATCCACGCAAAGCGCACCTCAGCAGCCAACTCAAAGTCCTTCAGCCGCCGACCCCGAAGTAAAATTTGTCTCGCAAGTGCTGAGAAGCACGGAAACCGTTTGGACCACCGCCTTTCAAGAGCGAGGTCTAACCTACACTGACCCGAAACTGCGCTTGTTTCGGGACAGTTATCCCACTGCCTGCGGTCAGGGATCCGCAGCAGCGGGACCCTTCTACTGTGGTCAAGATCAGGTTGTTTACCTGGACTTGGGATTTTTTGATTTGATGACCCGGCAGCTCGGTGCACCAGGCCAATTTGCCCACGCCTATGTCATTGGCCACGAGGTGGGACATCATGTTCAGAACCTGCTGGGCATCCTGGGAAAAATAAATGCACGCCGAGAGCGCAGCAGCGATGCGCAGGCAAACGCGCTCAGCGTTCGACTGGAATTGCAAGCGGATTGCTTCGCGGGGGTTTGGGCCGCCCGCTCACAGAGGGAACGGGGTTGGCGTCTCGAGTCGGGGGATATCGAATCCGCTCTGAATGCGGCCTCCCGAATCGGTGACGACACCCTTCAACGGCAAGCGCGTGGCACGGTCGTTCCGGAGACCTTCACGCACGGTACGAGTGCACAACGAGTCTCGTGGTTCAAGCGTGGCGTGTCGTCGGGTCAGATTGACGGCTGCGATACTTTCGCCACGGAGCAGCTGTAACAGGCGCTCGACAGGGGGTATGCTGGATATAACGTTGGTGAGTCGCTCGTGTGTGTGTTCCTGAACTCCGTAATGTGCTGAACAATTGGAGGATGCTGTGAAAATTCCTATGCTCGTGACGACAATCTTGGCAACAACTTTCGCCGTGGCTGCCTTTTCCCAAGCGGTTCCGGCTGCAAAGGAAACGGGGAAAGCTGTTGCGGAGACGACAAAGGAAGCTGGCGACAACGTCAAGGCAGCAGGCTCCCGTGAACCCAACAAGTCGGTGAACAAGAGCAAGGCCCACGCCCACAAAGCCAAGGCCCACGCGCATGCACACAACGCAAAGGCTGACGCCAAAGCTGCTGTGAAATAACTGCCCGTCCCGGCCCGACAGCCCTCGTCCGTCCGAGGTTACAGGCCAACCCGGGGCTCACAGCTTCGGGATATGAATGCGGCTGATCATGAGCGAACCGGACAGCGCGAATATCAGGCTAAAGGGGTGGAGCACGTAGCCGGCCAGCAATATCTTGCCAAACCATAGGTTTTCCGACACGGCTCCGGTGGAAGCAGCTGCGGAGAGAACGCAGACCACCAAGAATGACGTCGGTATGGGCGTTCCTTCAAAATACTTTACCTTTCCAGTTCCCTCCGACATTGCCTCGGCCGTCACGTTATAACGCGCCAGTCGTGAGACTCCACAGGCCACAAAATACGCCAGGACGATGCGATCGTAGAGGCCTTGCATGCCGCATGCGTAGCCGATCATTGCCGGGGTAACGCCAAAAGAAATCACGTCGGCAAGGGAGTCCAGTTCGCGTCCCAGGGTGGACGCTTTTTGGCGCCATCTGGCGATTCGCCCGTCAACAATATCGAATATCAGCGCGGCAAATACCAAGGCACATGCAAAATAGATATGGCCGACGATTTCCGTCTGAACATAGGTGATCGTCGAGAACAGCGCCGCGGTCCCGCAAACGGCGTTGCCGAGGGTAAACCAATCCGCCAATTCGAATTCGCGAATCATTGCGAAAGGCTTGCGAGAAGAACGACTATTCACAGCAGGTTCCCTCCCCGGTCATAAAGGCGCCGTCATCATATGCACTGTGCCGTTGGGCCACCAGTACGACAATTACCCCGGACCTCGGTTAAACCACCAGCCCGCACCAAACAGCGCCACCATGATCAGGGATGAGACCAGCTTGATCATCGTACCGAAGATCAGTCCGATCCATGCGCCCACACCCACTTGCGTCGAGCGCTCCACACTATTGCCCGCGGCAAGTTCACCCACCACCGCTCCGAGAAAGGGCCCAAGCAGCACGCCAGGCAGCCCAAAAAAGACTCCGATCAGCGTGCCTGCGAGCGCGCCCCACACGGCTTGCCGGCTGGCACCAACTCGCTTGGCGCCCAAGGCACCGGCGAGCAAGTCCAGCGCCATGCCAATCGCTCCAACGCCCGCGATGCACATCAGCCACCACAGGCCCAGATGCCCATAGCCATCTACGCCGGCCACCAACCAGATACCGGCGAAAATCAACGGGATTCCGGGCAGCGCGGGCACCATCGCGCAGACCAATCCCGCCAGAATCAGCGCAACCGCGATGACGTTCAACAAGACCGCAGCCATTATCGGGCAGTGCAGTGACTCGAGTGCGCAAAGGCCGGCGTCTCCGTCTCGGCGCCTACTTCGAGAACTTGCTGCAGGTGCAAAAGAGCCGCGGCCGGGTCATCGATGAAAGTGAACAGGTCGAGATCCTCTGCACTGATCACCTCATGGCGTACCAGCGCCTCAAAATTGATGATTTCGTTCCAATAGCTCGCGCCATACAGCAAGATCGGAATCCGGCGTTGAAGTTTCTTCGTTTGCGCCAAGGTGATGATATCGGTCAGTTCATCGAGCGTTCCGAATCCGCCCGGAAAAACAATGAGCGCGCGGGCGAGATGGGAGAACCACAGTTTTCGCATGAAAAAATAGTGGAATTCGAACCCGAGCCCCGGTGTGATGTAAGCATTCGGGCGCTGCTCATGCGGCAAGCTGATATTGAGGCCAATACTGCGCCCACCCGCATCGGCAGCACCCCGATTGGCCGCTTCCATAATGCCGCCGCCCCCACCGGAGCAAACGACGTAGCGGCCTGGCAGAGATGAGAGACTCATTGACCATTCCGTGATCAGTTTCGCGAGCGCTCGCGCGTCCTGATAGTAACGCCCCAAGGGCCCATTCTCTCGCAGCCGGGCTGATCCGAAAAACACGATCGTGTCCTTGATTTGTTCCCGGCGAAAGGCCTCGAGCGGCTCCAAGTACTCGGCGAGGATTCGTAGCGGGCGCGCCGCGTCGCTGCCAAGAAATATCTCATCCAGGTAGGCGACCTTGGATTGGGGTTCGTGCGGTGGTCGGATGCTCATTTGACTCCGGCAAAATCGATAAAGCCACGGGCAACATCAACATGCAAGAGTTGGACATGGACATGATCCCCCACATCGAACCCATGGAAATCTTTGACGACGCGGCCTTCGGCACCAGGACTCTCGATTCGCACCCAAGTGCCCTTCTCCGAGGCACCGGTCACAATCCCCTCGAAGCGCGCGCCGATTCTGGAACCCAAAAGCATGGCGGCGGCGGACTTTTCAATTTGCCGCTCTACCTTTTTGGCGTTGCCCTCCTGCTCCGTGCAATGAGCCGCCAGTGCCGGCAGCTCAATTTCACTGTACGGTGCCGGCTGGTTGCTCAAAACCGCTTTTAGCAATCGTTGCGTAAGCAGGTCGGGAAAACGGCGGTTCGGAGCGGTCGAATGCGTATAGTCGCGGACCGCCAAACCAAAATGGCCTTGCGGCATTTGCCCGGAATGCTGCGCGACATACTCGCCGGCACCCAAACACTTGATGACCGCGAGCGAAAGGTCGGGAAACTGCACCGGATTGCTTTCCCGGCGCTTTAGCAGAAATGCATTGAGCGCGATAGCGTCAGGCGCATCGGGCAATCGTTCGCCAACGTCCTTGGCAAGCTGAACTATCCGGTCCCACCGCTTGGGGGTTCTTAGGATTCGCCGCAGTGAAGTCCGGCCGTTCAGCTGCAGATAACGAGCCGTCACGCCATTCGCCGCGATCATGAATTCCTCGATGAGCTCTTGGGCGCGATTCTTCGGATCCGCTTGCAGATCGATCAAAGCGCCGCCGTCGTAGACTGCACGATTCTCGGCCGTTTCAAATTCGAGTGCGCCTTTGTTCCGGCGCTGGCGCTTGAGCACCTGCGCGATGCTGTCTTGCACGCGCAGCTGCGCCTGCAGTCCCGCGACTGCCTCCACCCGAGGCGGCGCCGCACTGGTGCCCTGCAGCCACGCCGCGACGCTGCGATACGCGAGCTTTGCGCGATTGCGCACCAGAGCACGATAAATCGTTGACCGCCCCAGCGTGCCGTCGGCGTCCACGGTCATCTCGACCACCACACACAGGCGATCCTGGTCTTGCGCAAGGGAAGTCAAATTGGTCGACAATCGCTCCGGCAGCATCGCGTAGATTGCCGCGGCCGTGTAAACCGACGTCGTGTTGGCGCGCGCATGCTCATCGACGGCAGAGCCGAGTTTGACCACGCTGTCCACGTCGGCGATTCCCACCATCAGCCTAAACGTACCTCCTTCCAATGCCTCCGCGACTTCGATCTGATCAAGGTCCAGCGAATCATCGTTGTCGATGGACGACCACAAAAGGCCGCGCAGATCGCGTAAGTCTGCCCCAGTACTGCTCACCGCAGCGGTAGCGGCATTCGCTTCCGACAATGCCGCAGGTGAGAAGTCCGGCAGCAAGCCATGCGCCCGCATGGCGTTGGCTGCCAAGCGCCGGAGTTCGTCGGTCTGAGCAGGGGTGATGGACATGGGCGAATGATAACGGCTTCGAGCCCCATCGCCTGACGTCATTTGCGAAATCCTCGATAGCCCGCCAGAAACAGATCCACCACTTTTGTCGTCCACGCATCCAGTTCAGCCGCTGCCATCGGCGAACCGAAGCCCAGCGCGCGCCGCTGCGGCAGATTGACCACCATATAAATGAATTGCTCGGCGGCAAACCGCTGATCTTCGGCACTGACTTTGGCGTTCCGCACCTCGCGTGCCAGCAGACCGGCAATCAGTCCCGTGGCCTCGTTCTGGGCGCCGTCGCTTTCGACGGCGTGGGCCAGTTCCGGGAATCGACTGGATTCGCCGGTGACCAGCCGGTGCAATGCAATTGCCTGCGGAGACAGCGCCGCGGCCAAAATGAGACCCGCTAGGCGCTTCAGGATTTCCGGCAAGGTGCCGCCGGCCAGAAGGGGCACGCTTGGCGGGGGTCGAATCTCATCGATGATGCGATGAACGACGGCGGCAAATAGAACCGCTTTGTCTTCGAATCGATCATAAAAGGTCCGCTTCGAGATTCCGGCGCGAGCCGCGACCGATTCTATCGATGTAGATCCATAACCTTCGTCGAGAAATAGTTCGGTGGCGACTTTTAGGATTCGCTCTCGCAGCAGTAATGCCTCGGCGCGTGGCGGACGACCGCCTTTTCCGGCCGGCTTGGTACGCCTGACGGGATCTTTTCTACCTACGCGGATACGAGTTGCCACCGCCGCGATAATACCCGTGACCATAATAGTTTGGGTGCGCCGCGTAATAGGGTCGCGGGCCGTAATAGGCCTGCGGCGCCGCATAGTAGCCAGGATACGGCGCGTAATAAGGCCGGGGACCCGCATATGAAACCTGTGGCGCATACCCGTACGACGGGCCGCCATACCCTGCTGCCGGATACGCTGCGGGAGCTGCGAGCGGCTCGCCCCCCGACACGACCGCTGCCGCAATCGCCAGCGGCAAGGTCGCGAGTGCCACGGCTGCGCCAACGATTCCACGCCCGAGTCCAAAGCCATGCGGCCTGAAACCGTGGCCGCCGCCGGCCATCGCAGGCGTCATCGGAAGAAGCGCGATCGCCGCAGCCACGGTAATGCCGAAGAATGCTTGTCTGACTTTCGCCATGGGACGCTCCTCAAAAAAGGGCCATCGGGCACCCCACACGGTATCCCTATTAGTAATGCAACGCAACCGTACCGTTCCGCAACAAATCCAGCATGACCGCGGCCCGAAATCTCGCCTCCACCGGCTGGCAAAGCGCCTGCAAAAGTTTCAGAATCGCTCCATCCGGCGGCCGCCCGCGCAAGTGTCCGAGAATTCAGTACTTTGCCACCCCTCCTTTCCGGGAGTCGAAAGAATTGCAAGACATGCATGGGGAACTCCTCGCCTTGGCGGAGCACTTCCATCGCCGCCGCGAGCCCTTGTTGCTCGAGTGGCAACGCGCCGTCAAGCGCGATCCAGATCTGACCGACGGCGATGCATTGCCGCGGGTCGAACTCCTCGATCACCTGCCCGCATTGCTCGCCGTCTTCGAGCGCTGCCTGCGGCACGCTGCCGTTGAGGAAGCGGCACAAGAGGCTGCGCAGGCGCCGGCTGCGGCACATGGTTTGCAGCGATGGCTGCAGGGCTATGATTTGCGGGAAGTCACGCGCGAATTGGGCAAGCTCAACGGTTGCGTGATCCTTGAACTTGATCGCTTTGCGTCAGCCAATCCGAATTTCTCACTTGATGCACTCGCCCGCGCGCGGCAGCTCTGGACGGAACTTTGCTGTGCCGGCATCGAGGAAAGCGTGAATCAGTATTTTACGCTCCAGCAACAAGAGGCCGCCGGCCACCTCAAGGACCTCGAGCAGGCGCTCGAGCAGATTCGCGAATTGGAACAGCAACGCGGCGACTTGTGGCAGCAAGCGGCGCACGATCTACGGGGAAACTTGAGTGTCGTCGCCAGTGTGACCGTCGGGCTTACACGTCATGGCAGACAGGATTCATCACGCGAGGATTTCGTACGCATATTGATGCGTAACGTCACCTCGTTGCATCACTTGCTGGATGACGTGACCAGTCTTGCACGATTGCAGGCGGGACGTGAAACGCGTCAAATTGAACCCCTCGATGCATCGCTGATCGTACAGTCGCTATGCGAGGGCATCCGTCCCATGGCCGCGGAGCGAGGTCTTTTTCTCAAATGCGAAGGACCGCCCGGATTTGCCGCCCAGGGTGATGCCGTCAAAATCCGGCGCATCGGTCAAAACTTATTGCTAAATGCAGTGAAGTACACCCGCGTCGGCGGCATCACCGTCAGTTGGGGCGACAGTGCGCCTGATGATCCAAAGCGTTGGGTTTTATGCATACAAGATACCGGACCCGGGTTTCACACCGCGTCGGGCCAACCACTCGCGGCTGCACTCGACACGCGGCGCGCCCCTGCCCCCTCTTCATCGGCGCCGGAGGGCGCAGCTCAGCAAGGCCCGGCTCCCGCCAAGGGACTTTTTTCGGTCGACGCCATTGCGGCCCAGTCTCTTCGGGGCGAATCGGGCGAAGGTGTGGGCCTATCAATCGTCAAGAGGCTGTGCGAAATGCTCGATGCGACCATCGAAATGCAGTCGGTGCCTCAGGTTGGCACCACATTTCGGATTTTATTCCCGAGAAACTACAACTGACGATTCGCGGCCTGCGCACTTGACACGATACATGGCGGTATCCGCCGCCCTGATCAAGGCCGTTGTTTCCGTGGCATCCTGAGGATACTGAGCAATGCCGATGCTGGCGGACAGGGACAAGCGATTCGTCCCTACGATGTAGGGCGCTGACAATGAATCGAATATCTTCTGCGCGCAGCTCTTCGCCTCATCGAAATCGCAATCTATCAACAGCGCGAGGAATTCGTCCCCACCTTGACGGCTTACGGTGTCGGAGGCGCGAACGCAGTTCAGCAATCTCTGCGCAGCCATCCGCAGCACTTCATCCCCCACCAGATGACCTAACGTATCGTTGATTTCTTTGAATCGATCGAGATCGATGTACAAGAGCGACAAATGGGTCCTGCCGCGGCGGGCCAGAGTGATCGCCTGCTCGATTCGATCGTTGAACAAGATTCGATTGGGCAGGTCGGTCAAATGATCATGCAGCGCGAGGCGCGCAAGCTTATCCGACAGCTCTCGTGCGGCAGTCACATCGTGACCAACCATGACGGCGCCAACCACACCACCCAATCGATCGTGAATAGGCGTGGCGGCGACCTCTACGGCCACTGCCTCGCCATCGCGGCGCATCAACACACAACTGGCGGCAGCCGGGGCGCGTCGCTGATTTTCAATGATGGCCTCCGTGGCGGGACACGGGGTGGGCTGACCCGTCTGGGCATCTACCAGGCGAAAAATCATGCCCGCCGGCAAACCTGCCGCTTCGGACTGAAGCCACCCGGTCAAGCGCTCGGCCGCCTTGTTCAAGTACGCGACGTTGCCTCGAAAATCCGTGCTCATGACGGCATCGCCGATTGAATCGAGTGTCACTTGCGCACGTTCCCGTTCGGCGAATAATGCCTCGGCATTCTCATCAAGGCCCGGATGAAGAGTCGCTATCTCGCTATTCTTGCAAGGACGAGTCATAGTTATGGAATCCGGCGAATTGCGGCGCAAATCAATGTTGTTGTTACTGACCTAGATTTCGCCCGAGATTGAGATCAAACGCAGTGGCCAAGTGCGACATGATGTCGTGGGAATAATCCTACTTCGGTTCGTTATGGAAAATGCGCCCATGGAAATTCCACGAGCGACAGCGCTACGACGCGCCCTCGCAAAAACGGCCTGTAGGATCATTCCGACTTGCAAGTCGTCCTATGCCCACTAATCGTCAGGCGAAATGATGATCAAAATAACTTGATGTCCGACGCCCTGACAACCGCACTGTGCTGCTTTGATCGGCGAGCAGTGGTTGCCGTCCGCTGCAAGCGATGCACATCGAAATACCAATGTCCTGAATTCAAGACGCACGCCGCGCTGCTCCAATTCAATGCAATGATCCCCCCGTCAATGTTGTCGGCTCCATTGCCCATCGAGATTTGGCCGGGCATGTCCAAGCAACTCCAATCCGAAAACTCGGCGCAAAGCGCTAACTTGAGCGCATGCCCCGTACGGCTTCTTGTCTCCGCCCTAGGCCTCATCCCCCAGAAATCTTAGTATTCCCCTGTGTGATCGCGAGGGTCACGTCAACCGTGCGCGCCGTTGTCCGTTCTGCTCAGTACCGATGTGCAGAGACAGAAGGACCCAATCCACGTGAAACGCAATCAATTGGCTCAACCGTTGGTATTCGCGGTCATTGCGACAGCGACACTGCTCGGGGGCTGTGTCGTCCGAGGTTCAATCGGGATTCCCGCACCATCCGTTTACGTGGGTACCGTTACGGTCGCTCCGCCGGTACCTCAAGTAGAAGTCATCGGTGTGCCTCCGCAGCCCGGATACGTCTGGCTCGGCGGCTACTGGAATTGGGTGGGCGGACGACATGTGTGGGTGGGAGGTCATTGGGAAGCGCCGCGCGTCGGGTACCGGTGGGTGCCCCACGAATGGGTGCGAGCGGGCGGTGGATGGCGGCTGCGAGCAGGCCATTGGGCCCGGCGTTGAATCAAACCCGTGACCAATTAGAGTTCCTGGTCGAGCGGTAGCAGGGACAGCAGTCCGACCTTCGTTCTCTGCCACGCGCTCCGTGCGGGCTCCTTTTCGTAGTGAACCAGCGTGCCGTTCTCCTTGGTGGTCCAGACGAGATGCTGCCTGCCCTTCGCGTTCTCGCCCAAGCTCACCACATACGAATTGTCGGGCTGCGTAAGAGCGTCGAAACGCGTCGCAATTTCGCCCGACAATTCCGTACTGCCTATCATCAGGCCGATTTCGGTGTTCAAATGTTTGGAGCGCTGGTCGAAATTCATCGAGCCGACGAACGAAGTTTTACGGTCGAAGACGTACATTTTGGCATGCAATCCGTAATTGCCATGTCGCGATATCGCCCTGCCCTGGCCGCTTCCCCGCGTGCTTCCCAGCAACGCACGCACTTCGTACAATTCCACGCCCTCTTGCAGCAATGGAACGCGATGATTCATGTAGCCCGACTGCGCCTCCAAACTGGGCGCGGCCTCCAGCGAATTGGTCAAAACACGCACGCGTGCATGCCGTTCACGCGCGGCCTTGAGCACCGCCGATTCTTCGGAGGAAGGAACAAAGTAGGGCGTGACCATCAGCAACTCGGTCGAGACGGCGCTCGCTTGTTCCGCCACGGCTTTGTAAATCAACCTTCCCGGTGCATGACCTTTGCCGACGTCTTTCTTGTCGGGGCTGTCGTACACCACTTTCACGGAGCCCCAATGCAAGGGCGTCCGACCCGACATGATGTCCGGAAACGGTTGCTTCGGGGTGTCCTCCGCGCTTCTTGGATGCTTGGCATCCAGTTGTTCCCGGTAACCGTCGAGCACCGAGCGATATTGCGCCAAAGCTTGTTCAGTGGTGTCGGCGCTGTCGACGGCTTGCGCGGGAATGACGATGGGGCTGTTCCAGAATTCATCGAACACCGCTGACAACCGCGGGACGATCGGTCCGGCGACCACGAGGTCGTCGTCGCCGAATTGTGACGTCGGATCGATCTGGAAATACTGATTGCCGATATTGCGACCGCCGATCATCGCCACAACATTGTCAGCGACCATCAGCTTATCGTGCATTCGATAATCCACCCGCCCTTTGTTGAAGAGAAACTCGGCGCCGCGGCGAAACTTGTTGTGTCCGCGGTAACTGAGCGGATTGTAGATGCGCACCTCGAAACCGGGTTGCGCGGATAATGAGAGGATCTTCTCGTCGCCGGCCGCGCTCTCGCCGTCATCGACCAATATGCGTATGCGCACGCCGCGCTCCGCGGCCCGCAACAAGGCTTGCACAATCAGGTTGCCCGACTCATCGGCGCGGAATATGTACGATTGAACGTCCAGCGAGCCTTGCGCGGCATCGATCATTTCGACGCGCGCCGTGAGTCCGTCGATACCCGTTGAAATCATTCGAAATCCCGAATCACCGCCGCGACCCTTGGCAAGCGGCTGAAACGCCTTGGTCAATGGACTATCCGCCGGCGGGTCCAACGCTTTGGTAACGGGTTTCGGTTGACTGGCTGCGGGCGGCAGCGAGGCGCACCCGGCCAGACTCAGCGTTGCAAGCAACGTGAATGTACTCAGTAGCCGATATCGGGCGTGACGGGAAGCCAACATTTGAGGCGCAGTTTACCTGGAATAAATTCAGCCCTTTAGAAGTCTTGTAGGTACACAGCCCATGAGGGCGTAAGACAAGAGCTAATGATGCGCACCGACAGCAATGCCGAACTACGGGTCTTTGATCGGGCCACCCGCCTGATGCATTGGCTCACCGCCGCTCTCATGCTGGGTGTTTTCGTACTTGCGTTTTCAATCGATATAGCCACGTCGCGAACCTCGCACACGGCTTTGCTACAACTGCATCGATCGATCGGATTGACCATTTGGGTGCTGACCATGGCCCGATTCGTCTGGCGTTGTTTTGCGAAGTATCCTAATTGGCCCAGCGACATGTCCCGGACAATGCAAGTCTTGGCGATGGCAAGTGAATATGGTCTCTATGCGCTGCTCCTGACGCAGCCGATTCTCGGGCTGTTGCAGACGAACGCTCATGGCGATCAAGTGAATCTGTACTTCATCGGCCGGTTGCCGGCGCTCATCGAGAAGAATCGACAGCTGGCCCAGCAGCTGTTGGCCGTACACAAGGTCGTCGGCTTCTCATTGCTCGGCCTGATTGCGCTGCATGCATCAGCTGCGCTTTTCCATCACTTCTGGCGCCGCGACGATACACTGACGGCAATGCTGCCGGCCGCGGGCCGGTGGCGGATAATGTCGCGGGGTGCTCGAGCCTTCAACGCCGGCGCAGCCCGGGCAGTGCCGAATGTTGATTCAGACAGGCTCCTGGAGTAAATGACCATGAATTTATCAGGGAAAGTTTTCATTGCGACCGGCGCCTTCGGTGCGCTGGGACCGGCTGTGACCGCGTGCATGATGTCGCACGGCGCAAGACTCGCGCTGGTTGGAAGACAACCGGCTATCGGAGTGGAACATCCGGCGGGCGCCCTGGTGTATACGGGGGTCGATCTTTCGCGGAAGGATTCGGCCGCGGAAGTTGTCGAGCGAGTGTTCAAGGAGACCGGCCGGATAGATGGACTCGTCAATCTTGCCGGTGGCTTTCAATGGGACAAGCTCGAAGGCAGCACCCTCGACAGTTGGGACTCGATGTTCCGCATCAACTTGCTCACCGCAGTCGCATCGTGCCACGCAGTACTTCCTTATCTGTTACGGGGCAAGAGCGGCAGCATCGTCAATGTTGGGGCAATGGGCGCAATCAAGGCCACCAGCGGAATGGGCCCCTACGCCGCATCGAAGGCCGGTGTCGTGAAATTGACGGAGGCCCTTGCCGATGAATTGAAAGACCGCGGCATCAGGGTGAATGCCGTACTGCCCGGTACCCTCGATACGCCTCGGAATCGAGCGGATATGCCCGACGCCGACTTCTCCCGCTGGGTGAGTCCCGAAGCAGTGGCCGAGGTGATCGTGTTTCTTGTCTCCGACGCGGCTCGTGCGATTTCGGGTGCAGCGTTGCCGGTGGCAGGGCGTACCTGAGAATTAAAGAAAACATGGAATAAATTCTCCGGCAGCGAAGTCTTCCTGTGCAGAACTGATCACTTCTCCAGGAGACGAATATGTCGGATGAATCGCTGCTGTCGCGTCGCAACGCCTTGAAGTGCATGGCCTATGGCGGGGCCGGAACCCTGTTTGCCTTATCGGGCGGCGTGCTGGCGCCGATCGATCTGGCCATGGCGGCCGCCGACAGCAAAGGGGCTGCCAAGTTGGGCAGGCCGCTGTTCGTGCAGATCAGCGACACACACATCGGGTTCAACAAGGAAGCGAATCCGGACGTCAACGGCACCCTGACCCAGACCATTGACATCGTCAACGGCATGGCCGATCAGCCCGCCCTCATCATCCACACCGGTGACATTACCCACCTGTCCAAGCCGGCGGAATTCGACACCGCACAGCAGCTGTTCACGCGCCTGCGCACCACCGAGATGCACACCGTTCCGGGTGAGCATGACACCAGTGATGCCACCGTGACCGAATACTTCAACCGCTTCGGCAAGGCCTCCGGTAACAAGGGCTATTACAGCTTCGATCATGCCGGCGTGCACTTCATCGGCCTGATCAATGTGCTGCAGTTCAAGCCGGGTGGCTTGGGCACCTTGGGTGCGGATCAGCTCGCCTGGGTGGCTGCGGATCTTAAAGGCCGCTCCTCCAGCACCCCGATCGTGGTGTTTGCCCACATGCCGCTGTGGACCATTTACGAGCCCTGGGGTTGGGGCACCGGGGATGCCGATCAGCTGCTCACCCAGTTGCGCCGCTTCGGCTCGGTCACCGTGCTCAACGGCCACATCCACCAGATCGTGCAGAAAGTCGAAGGCAACATGACTTTCCACACCGCACGCTCGACCTCATATCCGCAGCCTGCCGCCGGCGTCGGCTCAGGTCCCGGGCCCTTGAAAGTCCCCTCGGATCAGTTGGCCGCCATGCTCGGCATCACCAGCGTCTCGGTGGTCAAGCATCCCAGTGCCCTGGCGCTCAACGACACCGCGCTGGCCTGACCCGCAGACAATGGCTAAGGAGACGATTTCATGATTTCCGGACGATATCGCCCGTGGCTGACGGTTGTCGGCGTCGCCCTCTTGTGGGGTGCGGCG
>Ga0210406_10005171_pt1 | contig 13741 bp, 12 predicted proteins | sample IncBWC30MmetaG_FD_155454 | JGI IMG/M metagenome (GOLD analysis project Ga0210406, IMG submission 155454) | Forest soil microbial communities from Barre Woods Harvard Forest LTER site, Petersham, Massachusetts, United States - Inc-BW-C-30-M | ecosystem: Environmental > Terrestrial > Soil >... | reverse complement strand
CCGCATGGGCGTCATTACCTAAGGCAAGAGCCGGATGCGGTAGTCCCGCTTGTCCGGATCCGTGGAGGGGGTCATGAGTAATCGTGATCCCTACTCCGACTCTTTGCTTACGCCGGGCACCGCCGCGGAACTGTGGGAACCGGTTCGCATGACAAAGCGACCGACGATTCCCACCTATTTATTTCGAAGCAGTCTCATTGGCTGCCCGGGTCGTGAACTTGTGGACGGCACTTGTCGACGGATCGGAGTCGCCATTCGCCTGCGCGGAGAAGACCCGGTAGTAATAACTTGTTCCCGGCCGCAAATCATAGACACGTACGCGGAAAATCATGTCACTGCGGGCCGGATTGATCCTGGTAGGAGACTTTGCTGTCCGGTCAAGATGGTCTGGATCTGTGCCGTATTGCACGATCGCGTAGTGCAGGATAGTGCCGCCGGGATTTGGCGTGACCCAGCGTATAAAAGCTAAGGTGTCTGATACGGACTCAATCGTCGGGTCGAGTTGCGTGGAAGCTGAACCTTCGCCCGCAAGAGCGGGTCGAGCCGAAACAAACAACATGCCGACGGCGATCACGACAATTGCAAACTTCAGTTGATCTCTTTCGATCGAAGCCATATATCAACTCCTCCGAACCTTGGTGTAGATGTAAGAGCGAAGAGGTGTAAGAGTCGGGGCGGACCGGCTCGTCCGCCCCGGTTGATGTCAGCGATTCTGGTTTAGGGCTTGTAACCGTCCACCAGCGTCTGGAGGAAAGCGACAATATCGTTTTCTTCCGCGGAGGTTAAGCCAAGGTGACCGATCGTGGTGTTTTCGTTGTTGGGATCCTCGGGCATTGGCCAGCAGTTCACTTTCTCCACAGTGCCTGTCGGACAATGTCCAGACAATACACTAAAGGGATAGACGTCGCGTGTGTTGTAGAAGTGCACGACCTCTTTCAGGCTTGTGAGATAGCCGTTATGCATGTAGGCTTTTACGAAACCGGCATAGGGAACCTGCGCCGCATCGCGTACGGTCGAGGTTTGGAATTTTCCTTCGAATTGTGGCAGGAACACTCCCCAATCCAGGTTCGGAGGAGCACCGTAGTAGCCATCGAGGAACAATCCCATTCCCTCGTCAGTAAAGCCAAACCCGAGCGGGTTGCCGGTAAATCCCCACTGGTCCGGAGTATCTTCCGAGTACCAGGGAAGCATTACGTTTTTCGGAAGGCCGAGATTGTTGTAAGTGGTGTCCGTGAACAAAGGCTGAAGACTAGCCGGTGCGCCAGTGTCAGTTCCACCCGATTGTGTACTCGACCGGCCGTCCAGGTGGCAAGTGTTGCAGCCTGCCTTGCCCCGGAAAAGGTCATAACCCCTTTTTTCCTGTGCAGTGAGTTGTGCGTGCCCGGCCAGATAGTGGTCGAACTTGGAGGTGAAGGGGCTGACGGCATCGGAAGACTCGTAGGCCGCAATAGCCTGAGCGAACTCATCAAAGTCTTTGCCAGCGAGAGTGCGGTCGGCAGTGCTGAGTGCTAGAGGAGTTGGGTTTCCTCCGAGTTCTGCAGCACCTTTCGGAATGCTGCATATATGGGCCACATCGGGAGGCCAGCTGATGTTCAGCGAATCGGCACCAAATACCTGCTCAAAGAAGAACTTGTACTTGCCCTGCGAGATCTTCCAGACTACGCAGGCTGGGTCCGAATTAGCCATCTCTTCGGGATCGAGCGGAGGATCCTGGGCTTGTTCCGCCGCGGGATTCTGCAGCTTGAATCCCGTCGCACGGCCGTCCCAGAAATTCCCTCCATAGAAATCCGCCTGACTTTGGTTGTAATGGAGAGGCGGGAAGTAGCTTGCGTAAACGTAGCTTTGAGGGTTCCGTTTGGCCATGCGGTTATTCGGATAGGCTCCGTGCACCGTAATGGGCACCGAGCCGGGATTGGACCCGCCGGTAAAGACGCTCAAAATCGAGGCGCCGTTTCCGTAACCCGAGGCCGGGTCATGGCAATAGCTGCACGCGAGATTCTTGTTGACTGACAAAGTGGGATCGAAGATCTCAAGCTTACCGAGAGTCTCGACTTGGTGGTAGGGATCCAGTGTCCCTGACTTCGCTGTTGCCAGAGCCTGGGCCTCCAGCATAGCTTCTTCCGCTCTGACTCTCTTAAAGTCGGGATCGTTCGCGATGATGCACTGCACATTGAGTCTGTTGCCTGACAGGATGCATGGTTGGTCGGCTGGCGGAATTTGAAACCCGGACGGGAGTGTAAAATCAACAATTGGTGGTGCCGGCGTACTCTGTGCCGACATACTGGGGATGAAGGCTAACGTACCCAACAGCGTTAACCCGGCAATCGTGCGCGATGAAAATACTTCGGACAAACTTCTGCAATTCACAATCCCTCCTTGCTACTTTAGATTAGGGTTTCTTCGATCTCTCGGGAGTAGGCGCGCGGTCGGGCACACGACCCCAAACGCAGCTCTTCCTCCAGTTAGAGTTCAATCTTTCAGTTGTTTGGAGAAAGCGGGTGGCGAGTAGAACCCTTAGGGCGTACACCCAAAAAAATCACCCGGTTACACGGTCAACAGGTGCCACTGGCTTGCGAAAACCAGCGTGCCCGTAAGACGATTTACAAATAAGAACCTTTACCGTAAGACCTGACAATACGGGTCTTTCTCGATAACCTAGCTGACTGGAAATTACGTGCTGTCTGCTGATCGCAGCTTTCATGCTCATAATTGTTTCGACACTTATCATGTCGGCTCTCGACCCAAGCCTTATATCCCAGCGCCAGATCTAGCGTCATGGCATGGGTGCAGTACATCAGCCAGATACAGTGATAAATTGGAACAGCCCTTTTCACGAATAACCGTGCAACACCAAGACCGGAGCGCCGGTCGGGCCGGCGCTCCACCTAGACGACCGACTGAATTTCACTTCGACCCTGCTCGTTTTGAGCAATTTTCATGCCGTCCCATATTCCTTGTTTTGCGACACGGGCGGCGGTCTTGGCCGTTAGCGAGTCCTTTCCCTTCAGGCGAGTGTCAATCCGCGGACGGACACACACGCCAGGATATGGACACGTGCTTTCAACCAAGACGGTCGGCCGATGATCGACGTCCGATTGAAAAAATGAAAACGATTTTTGCGTTAAAGTCATTTTGCGGTATTCCTCGGGATCGAAACGTAGATGGGTTATCTACTCATTCAGGCCGTGCGAGTGCGGCCGTTTTGTTCTAAGCGCAATGTGAGCAGGCCATGTGTTTCCGAAGACGTGACGTGCTGAGCAACGACAATTGGAGTTCGTCGTGCGTGAACGACAACGATTCTTCTCAACGGCCGCCAGATTCAATCAACTGATCCGGAATTCGCGCAGCGCCATGGAGAACCGACTCTTCTCTATTTGCTTGTATCGATGCCTGGGTTCTTGTTCCCGTTGACCGGATAATGAAAACCCGACTTTGAAAAGTTGTATTGGAAGTATGCGTACGGGTAGGAAGAATCGTGCCCTGGCGTGGTGGTATTGAGAAACTGTCCAGCAAACAGGCGAGCGTAACCCACGCCAAAAGTCAGTCCTGGGTTCAACAGGTATTCAGCCACCAGATCGAGTTCATTGCCGACATGGCGGCTCGCGCCGGGATGGGCGGGAATCGCAATGGCTCCGCTGCTGGCGTAGAAATTGTCATTGGAAGTGGCCAGCCAGTACCCTTCGAATGCCTGTTTGACCTTCCATTTCTTGGTGAGGTCTTCTTCTGCGCCAACTCGGAACTGCTCAAGATTTCGGCGGCCGATCTGATCCTCAAAGCCATACTTGTCATGATTCGAAGGATAAAGCTGGTCAAACGTGTTCCAGTCACGCCCCACCGGATTTTTCGTACCCGAGGCGTAGTTGCCCTCGATAAAAGCCCGCGGCGACGTGGCAACATTGCGAAACGTTTTCCCAACGCTGGCATAGCCTGCCCAGGCGCGTATGGAGGATGCGCCGAGCGAACCTGTCTGCCCGTCAAATTCGGTGTCGTAGTCGAAATCGGCGGGAAGAGTACCTCTCCAGTGGAGACCGGTGGTGACCTCATTCAGGTGTCCACGCCCGAGCGTCTCCGCAAGGGCAGAGCTCGAGGGTGCGACGCGCCAGAGAACATAGGGCTCGAAGTCCGCCTTGGGAACCACGTTCTTGAAGCTGCCGTAGACTCCGTACAGGTTATTGCCCGCGAGTGCGTTGTGTAAGTCACTGCTGTCGCCCGGCACCACGGAAGCGGCGAACACGCTGACCCGGTTGTTCGCGTGATGAAGGTCGAGGCGCGCGACGTTGAAAGTGCGACCGACATTGAGCCAGTCAGATGGCCCGATCACGCGCTCTTCCCCGAATACGAGAACCTGGCGGCCCGCCAGTACATCCACCCAACCTCCGGGGCCACTGCCGACTTTAGCGTAGCCCTCCCAGAGGGTCCAACTGTCCTCGTAAGGATTGCCATTGGGAATGTGGTGATTGAAAAAGATGCGAGAATCCTGAACTTCACCGTGGAAAGTCAGCCACTCCTTGGGCTGAATGTTCACCCACATCCGCAAGCGATCCAGCAGATAAAAATCACGGGTTCCGGTGTAGCCGATGCCTGACGGACCTTCGACACGATTACGATATTCGCCGCCGATACGCAGCCAACCAGGCAAATGGTCGTTGAGTTCGACGACAGGGAAGAGCCATACTGGCGTATCGGCGGCGGTGGATGGGTCGCGTGCAGCGCTGGACGCTGCAGTTGAGTCGGAGCTCGTTTGGGCGTTGACCCATCCTGGAGTGATGCTCAAACCAACCAACAGGACCAGCGCCAGGAGGGCATTCGTTCTCATCGAAATCGTTCCTACCACAAGAAATATCCACTCCGCAGGCGTAATCGCGAGTGCGACCCAATGATGTTCGTCCCCGTTCTTCCGCGGGATCAGTCCGCGACCGGTTACGAATTCGGGAGCGCGGAATTCGCAATCAGGCAGCAGCGGGCAGATCGGGGACTCGTTTATTTGCGCTGCCTAGAAAAAGAGCGTATGTATGCTGCCAGCGAATTGATCTGAGCATCTGACAGATTGCCTTTAAACGGTGGCATATTGCCTTTTCCATTGCTGATGATCTGTTGCAGTTCTATGTCCGTGTGTTTCTGCACGTCCGTCGAACCCAGGTCAGGAGCGTTCAGGCTCTTTCCAACTGCTGTAGGAGTACCGTTTTGGCTATGGCAAGAGGCGCAAGTGCTGTTGAACAGAGTCTGTGCACCTTGAGCTTTGGGCGCTGCCAGAGCCGTGACACAGTTAAGCACAATACAGAGCATCGTCACTGCAACGACCCGCCCGCAAAAGATCGTGCTCTTTTCAGATATCCTAGCAATTTTCATCATCCAACAAGCCTCTCTTTCTGCTCTCTCCGGGAGCACTTGGTGTGCCACTTCTCTGAGCGCCGGTGGCAACCATAAACGATTGATTGTGCAGTCACCAATACAGTCGGCATTAGTCCGCATCCCGACACGTGTCCTGCGACCGACGCGAGATATTAGTCATGCCTGCATTCGCCGCTTGCGTTGATTGCAGAACAGAAGCAGTTGCGCCAGCCGTCGACTAGCAAGGTTTGGAGAGAATCTTGCTAGTGCTCAAGCATGAATACAATTGACGCAAATAAAACCAAGCTGGGCTTGGTGGGAGCTGGTGCGATGGGCAGTCGCATGGCGCGGCGACTCCTTGCCAATGGCTTCAACGTAGCCGTACATGACCTCATTCGCGCAAACGCAGAAACCTTGATCGCTGACGGCGCAACCGTTCCTGATAGTCTCGCAGCGCTTGCAAGGACAGCAAAAGTCATCTTGTCCTGCCTGACCGACGATGCAGCGGTGAAGAGAGTGTACCTGGCGACTGACGGAATTCTTGCCAATGCCGCCCCGGATACCCTCATTCTCGAAATGAGCACGATTCGTCCGGAAACCAGCCGCGAATTGGCTCATGAGGGTGCGGATCGCGGCATGCATGTGCTGGATGTCGCAATTTCCGGCAGTACTCCTGTGATGGAACAGGGCATGGTCACACTGCTTTGCGGAGGCGAGTCAGACGTCTTTGCGGCTGTTTAGCCCATGTTCCATACCATCGCTAAACAGTACTTCCATCTTGGTCCAGCCGGGTCCGGAACGGCGGCAAAGCTGGTAGTCAACGCGCTGCTCGGCGTCGGTATGCAGGCCATCGCGGAAGCTTGCGCACTGGGGGAAAGGCAGGGACTGAATCGTGAACAGCTGCTGACAGTACTGTCGAAGACGGCGGTCGTCTCTCCGGCCCACGTAGGGAAGCTACTCCGAGCCGTCCGCAACGACTACGGTCCGCAATTTCCCTTACGCCTGATGAACAAAGATTTTCGCTTGATTCTCGAAACTGCTTCGGACTTGAACCTGGAATTACCGGCAACGGAGGCCGCCTTCCAAGTCAATGACGCAGCACTCGCGCTAGGGCCGGACCAGGATTTCTCCATCGTGATTCGGGAGATGGAATCGCGAGCGCAGGAGAAATCCGCAAAAGCTGTAGTCGCGGACTAAAAGACGAGCGGCCATCAAGCGCATCGTAGCGGAGTGTAAAGGCTTACTTCCATGATTCAGCTGACCGTGAATGGCACCGAACGGTCGTTCGACGGTGATCCAGAGATGCCGCTTCTCTGGTATCTGCGGGACATTCTGGGACTGACCGGAGCCAAGTTCGGATGCGGCATTGGGCTTTGCGGCGCTTGCACCGTGCACAAGAACGGACAGGCGGTTCGGGCCTGCATTACACCGATGAGTTCCGCAGCGGGAGGACAGATCGCGACCATTGAAGGCATTGGAGCACAGGGACTCCATCCTGTCCAAAAAGCGTGGATCGAAATCAATGTCCCCCAGTGCGGCTATTGCCAGCCTGGCCAGATGATGCAAGCCATCGCGTTATTGGCCGGCACACCCAAGCCCACAGATCAGCAGATCGACGACGGCATGGCCGCGAACATCTGTCGCTGTGGAACGTACCAGCGGATTAGAGCTGCAATCAAAGCTGCTGCCGAGGAGCGCCCATGAGCTCCATTACTAATGTCAGCCGCCGCGGATTCCTGATCGGACTGGCAGGAGCGGGAGCTTTCGTATTGGGGGTGCGATATCTGCCCCGAATGGTGACCCAGCATGACTCGCCGGCGTACCCAACAGAAGCAGATCTTGCCACACTGCATCCCAATGCTTTCGTAGGTGTCAACACAGACGGAACTGTGTTCATTGTCGCGCATCGTTCGGAAATGGGGACGGTGATTCGAACTACGCTCCCGTTGGTAGTCGCCGACGAGCTCGATGCCGACTGGAAGCGGGTGAAAATTGATCAAGCTATCGGCGATAAACGCTACGGCGACCAGAACACTGACGGCTCGCACTCAGTCCGCAGTTTTTACGACGTGATGCGGCAGGCGGGCGCGACCGCTCGCCTCATGTTGATTCAGGCGGCCGCCGCACGGTGGCAAGTGTCGCCCTCAGAGTGCAGGACCGATCTCCACACGGTTGTGCATGACGCAACCGGCCGCCGTCTGGGCTATGGCGACCTCGCCGGCGCAGCCTCGAAATTGCCGGTGCCTAACAGAGAAGAGGTGCCAATAAAACCAAAGACCAACTGGCGTTATATCGGAAAGGGAATGGATAGCTATGATCTGCCAGACATCTGTACGGGCAGAGCAGTGTATGGCATGGATGCGCATGTGGAGGGCATGGTCTTTGCGTCGGTTGAGCATCCTCCTGTTTTTGGCGGGAAGGTAAAGTCCTACGATGCACAGGCGCCGTTACAGATAACCGGCGTACACCAAACTATCCCCATTGATCCTTTTCAGCCACCCTGCGCCTTCCAGCCTCTGGGCGGCGTAGCCGTAATCGCTGACAACACGTGGGCGGCGTTTCAGGGTCGCAAAAAATTGAATGTCGTTTGGGATAACGGATCCAATGAAAGCTACGACTCCGATGAATATAAGAAACAATTGTATGCAACAGCACGTCAGCCGTGCAAAGTTGTTCGTGCTCTCGGCGATGTAGATTCTGCATTTGCCAAAGGCGGCCCGATCTTCGAGGCCGAATATTATGTTCCGCTTCTAGCGCACGCCAGCATGGAACCGATGGTGGCGCTTGCGGAATTCAAAGACGGCAAAGTGACGGCATGGGCGCCAACCCAGAACCCACAAGCAGCACAAGACATCATTTCGAAGGAACTTGGCATTCCCAAGGAAAATGTGATCTGCCACATCACGTTTTTGGGCGGTGGCTTTGGCAGAAAATCCAAGCCTGATTATGTCGCTGAAGCGGCGGTACTTTCGAAAAAAGTCGGGCGGCCGGTGAAGGTTGTCTGGACCCGCGAAGACGACATCAAGTTTGATTATTACAACGCTGTTGCCGGAATGTACATGAAGGCCTCGTTGGATTCGAAAGGGACGCCCATTGCCTGGCTACAGAGATGCGTCTTTCCGCCCATAACTTCTATCTACGACGTGAACGCTGTTTACGGCGATCCCGGGCACTTGCAGCAGGGCTGGACCGACATTCCCTACGATGTGCCTAATCTGCGGATAGAGAATGGGCCCGCCAAGGCGCACGTTCGCATCGGATGGCTGCGATCGGTGGCGAACATCTATCACGGCTTTGCGATCCAAACGTTCACAGATGAGCTGGCGCATCGCTCTGGCCGCGATCCGGTTGAATATCTCCTTAAATTAATCGGACCGGATCGTACTATCGATTTCAAAGGTGTAGACTACCCGAACTACGGAGCCTCTCTGGACTCGTATCCTTGGGAGACAATGCGTTTGCGCCGGGTGACTGAGATGGTTGCCGAAAAATCTGGGTGGGCAAAACGGAAGCTGGGCAAAGGGAAGGGAATCGGTATCGCCGCGCATCGCAGTTTTTTGACCTACGTTGCCAGCGTAGTCGAAGTGGAAGTCTCTGATGATGGCACGATCAAAATTCCGCGGGTAGATACGGTGGTGGATGCGGGCCTGGTGGTTAATCCCGAAGCCACGCGCGCGCAGTTTGAAGGGGCAGCAGTGTTTGGAACCAGCGTTGCTCGCAGCGGCGAGATCACTGTCAAGAATGGAGTCATCGAGCAATCCAACTTTTCCGATTACCCGGTTGCGCGTATTAACGAGGCACCTTATCAAACGAATGTATACCTCGTCGACAGCGACGCCCCACCCGCAGGAGTGGGAGAACCTGGGGTTCCGCCTTTCATTCCGGCGTTGTGTAACGCAATCTTCGCTGCCACCGGAAAACGGGTCCGCGAGTTGCCGCTGAGCAGAACAAACTTAGGCAAAAGTTCGTAGAGAGACCGCTCGTAGCGAGGTGAGACCGATGACCACCAGGCGACGATTCCTAGAGGTAGCCGCAGCTACCATGATGAGTGCAAGTCTTGGTGAACCCACATTTGCGGAGACAAGAAACCGCATCCCCTACCGCATCCTCGGGCGGACCGGAGAAAAAGTCTCCGCCATAGGCATTGGCGGATATCACCTTGGCAGGCCAGGTTTGGAAGCGGACGAAAGCATCCGTATTGTGCGCAGCGCCCTGGATGAGGGCATCAACTTTCTCGACAACTGCTGGGACTACAACGGCGGTGAAAGCGAGATTCGAATGGGCAGAGCGTTGCGCGATGGCTATCGGCAGAAGGCATTCCTGATGACCAAAATCGATGGCCGGGACAAGGCGACCGCAACCAGTCAGATCAACGACTCGTTGAAGCGCCTCCAGACCGATCGTATTGATCTGCTGCAGTTTCACGAAGTCATTCGAGAATCCGATCCGGATCGCATCTTTGCCGCTGGAGGTGCTTTAGAGGCGGTCCAGCAAGCCCGAAAGGCGGGGAAGGTGCGCTACATCGGATTCACCGGTCACAAGAGTCCCGAGGTCCACCTGAAGATGTTGGCTACGGCGTCATCTCATCAATTCAGATTTGACGCGGTCCAAATGCCTTTGAACGTAATGGATCATCATTTCAGCAGCTTCGAGACCGAGGTGCTTCCCGTTTTGCTCAAGGAAAATATCGGTGTGTTGGGAATGAAGCCGATGGGAGACCACTTTATTCTCCAGAGCAAAACTGTGACCGCCGTGGAATGCCTGCACTATCCCATGAACCTCCCGACCAGCGTCGTGATTACGGGCTGCGACTCGCTTCCGATTCTGGAGCAGGCTTTGAATGCGGCGCGCAGCTTTCAGCCGATGAGCAAGGAACAAGTCGCCACCCTGCTCGCGAAGACCGCCCAAGCCGCCCGGTCTGGAGAGTATGAACTCTATAAGACCAGCCACCACTTTGACGGTACCTTCCAGAACCCGCAGTGGCTGGGGTAAGCGCTCCCAAGACTTCGAATCTCGCATGTAGCGCCCGAGTGGAGCAGGTGTTCGGCGCAGGAACCGATACCGGTGCCAAACAGATAGCCCCCACGAACACACGCCCCTTGCCCCCTACTTAAACAGGATCTTTGCCATCATCCCTTTGTCTTCGTGATTCAGCAGATGGCAATGGAACACAGACATGCCCCTGATGACCGGATTGGTGAAGTCCAGAATCACATCAGCCGAACCACCGTAGGGAACATTCACAGTGTCCAGCCACGCCGGCTGGGGAAGCGGGTGGCGGTTTTCCGCATATGCGAGAAAGTGGACCTGGTGTATGTGGAAAGGATGCAGTTCCCCGGTTGCGTTGACAATCCGCCAATGCTGATACGTACCGACGCGAGCGCTCGTCATCGGGCTGGCATCAGCTGCAAACTTCCGTCCATTGATGTAGAAACCGTTCTTGTCTTCCGTGAAAAGGACAGTAAAATCCGGTGCAGTTTGTTTCAAACGCTCAACGTCGGTCGGACTGTAAACCGGCGGGCGCTTATCCACAGCCTGGGTTTGCTTGGGCGAAGCATCTGACTCGACTGGAGCAGAAGGCGGTTGTATATCCGCCAGCACCATCCCTGGATTCGGATCTCCGGCAGGACCGGTATTCACACAAAGGGTCCGCAAAGCAGCGTGAGCCCCTTGCGGGGGACCGGTGACGATGGCTTCGAGACGCCCCGCCGGTGAGAGCAAGAAATGATTGGCGGTGCGTGTTGGGCTTTTGGGTTGGTGGTACGCAACGGGCATCCCATCGAGCGCCACGATTTCAAAAGTCTGTCCATCGACCTGCAGATCCAAGTAGCGGTCCGCTGCGGCGTTCACGATCCGCCAGAATTGTCGTTCATGGGGCGCGATTTGAATGCGCGGGCGAATGGCCCCATTCACGGTCATGATTTCCTCAGGTGCCTCGGACTCTCCACCACAACTCTGAGCTGGGATTTCCACCTGCTGTCTGAGTTCGGCCGCATTCGGATCGTGCTCAATGGAGCGCCCTCTCACAACGATCACACGTTCACGAAGCCTTTGTACTTCAGGAACGTAACGTTCCATTCCTTCAACGATAATGGCTCCCGACATTCCGTCCAATACTTGCCGGTGACTCTCGCCATGGGGATGAGTGTGGTACCAGAACAGACCCGGAAGATGATCGCCTGGGATCTCTACGGAGTAATCGAGGACCTCACCAGGCTGGGCCATCATCCCGAGTACATCATCCTGAGGCGCGTTCGGCGAGACCGTTAGTCCGTGGAAATGCAGGTTCGTCATGTCCATGCAAGGATCCACCGCGCACTTCTCCGGGGATTTGGCAGGAAGATCGTTAACGTAGTTGATCTTTAGGGCTTCCCCCGGGGAAACGCGGAGTACCGGGGCCACCATCGCGCCGTTGAAAGCGAAGGCGTCCCGGCCGTCCTGATGCACGGCGTGCAGCGTGAGAGCTACAACGTGACTCTTTGCTCGCACCTGTGGAGGCTCCGGCAACCAAGACGTCTGCGCGCAGCCCAGAACCGCGAGAAACATCTGCATAGCGGTGATGAGAAGTCGGATGCGACTACACATTCTATTCCTGCGACTTGTGATAAAAAGTTCCCCCCGGCTCGAATTAGCCGTGCTCTTCGACGAGCGCGACAAGTGATTCAATGTACGCAAGCTCGCCGAACGCGACCAAAGGCATTCTCTCCAGAAACTCCCGGACTTAAGCCGCTGAAGCTTCGATGATTTGGAAGCCGAGCTGGCTGGCTTTGCGTTTGAGATGGCTGATCTGTAGCTTGCGGTGTTGGGCCTCGTAGAACTCCGCTCCCTGATCGACGTATTGCATCCCGAAGCGCAGCATGCGATATACCAGTCGGGCCAGCTTGGCGGCCATGGCTTTGATGGCCACCGGAGGGCCCAGCTTGGTTCTCAGGCGGCGAAACTGTGCTCCCAGATAGGTCTGGCTGGTTCGCAGAGTGCTGGCTGCCATCTTGAGGGCGATGGTCACCCGGTTGTTGGTGGGGAGCCGACCTTTGCCAATAATCTTGTCGCCACTAATCCGGTTGTCCGGACACAACCGCAGCCAGGAAACAAAATGGTCCTCGGTCTTCCATTTGCTCATATCCCATCCCACTTCGCTGAGGATGGTCATCGCGGTCATCACATCGATGCTGTCCATGAGCGTCAGGTCAGCACCTGCCATGCGAAACAAAGAGGCGCGTAAGTCGAATTGTGGGTAATTGCCTTTTTTCTTCTTGCGTCGTTCCTTTCGCTTCTCGACCGGCAGACTGGCACCTTGGCTCCGATCTGCCCTCTGCTGGAGACACTGCTCGAGGTGGCGATCGCACTCGGCCATCTGCTTCTGGCAAAACTCGTATCCGTCCTGCTCCTGCTGCAGCACAAATAGTAGATCGTCTTGCCAGTTGCCCTCCAGACTGCCGGCTACCTCCTCTTGACTCGCCTGCACTCGGCCATCACAGAGTGCTGCCAGCTCACCTGCATCCCGCTCTCCCTGCAAAATGGCCTTGATAATGGCCTGCCCACTTTTTCCGCTGATGTCACTCAGCACGTTGGCCAACTGAATATTCATCTGCGTAAGGGCTTTCTGCATGCGCTGGATGTGCCGCCCAGCCGCCCGTACCAGGTCACCGCGCTGCCGCCAGTATGTCCGCAGCGTGCGAATTTCTTGCGGCGGCCGAAACGAATTGCGCAACAGTCCATAGGTATGCAGCTTCATCAGCCATTGACTCTCTTGCACGTCGCTTTTGCGCCCGGGCAGATTCTTGGTCTCTCGCGCATTCACCAGATACACTTCCAACCCGGCTTCTTCCAAGATATCGAATACCGCGATCCAGTAAACTCCTGTTGATTGCATGGCCACCGTCTGGATTCCGCATTGTTTGAGCCAATCGGCCATGGCTCGCAGTTCGGCGGTGGTGCATCCGAAGCGACGTACGGCTTCGCTGCTTCGGTTCGGTGGTACCGCCACATAGTGGACTTCGTTACCGATATCAATGCCGGCGGCATCGGGATGCACCACTTCCAAGTTGAGGTCTTGGCTCTGGATTTTTCGCTGCATCTCTCGCCGTTGCTTACGGTTCATCTGGCTCCAAGGTTTCTGGCTGATAGATTGACGGCTGCCTTTCTTGCTGCTTTGCGGTGGCTGGTTTTTCATGTGCTACTCTTTCCCTGTTGAATTCAACGTGGCTCGGCCCGGTCGGCGAAAACTCTCAATCTCTCCAGCGGGGTCGGGCCTTGTCCTTTTCAGGACAACACCGCCACCATCTATACAATCGCCAATGCCGGAGCCATGCTAAGAATCGGGCAAAAACGCTCCATAGAACAGACGGCCTTAGCTGCCGAGCCAGGTTGTGCCGCAGATTCTAACTCGGCTGAACTGGGATCAAAATAC
>Ga0210406_10005170_pt1 | contig 13742 bp, 9 predicted proteins | sample IncBWC30MmetaG_FD_155454 | JGI IMG/M metagenome (GOLD analysis project Ga0210406, IMG submission 155454) | Forest soil microbial communities from Barre Woods Harvard Forest LTER site, Petersham, Massachusetts, United States - Inc-BW-C-30-M | ecosystem: Environmental > Terrestrial > Soil >... | reverse complement strand
CAGCGCCGCGCCTTGCGCGATCTTGTGGACCCGCTCCACCAGCTCGTTCATGCCGGGCAGATCGCGGGCGCGGATCGAATAGCGCACGCGGGCATGGGCCTGCACGACATTGGGGGCGATGCCGCCGCTGTCGAGTAGCGCATAGTGAACGCGGGCATCGCTCGGCATGTGCTCGCGCATGTAGTTCACGCCGACATTCATCAGCTCCACCGCGTCGAGAGCGCTGCGGCCGAGGTGAGGCGAGGCGGCCGCGTGCGCGGTGCGTCCGGTGAAGATGAAATCGGCGCGCGTGTTGGCGAGCGAGGGCGTGACCACCACCTCCCAGAAGCTGGACGGATGCCAGGTGATGGCGATGTCCGCGTCATCGAAAGCGCCGGAGCGCACCATGAAGGTTTTCGCCGCGCCGCCTTCCTCCGCGGGACAGCCGTAATAGCGCACCCGTCCGGGCACTTTGCGGGTTGCGAGCCAATCCTTCACCGCCGTGGCGGCGAGCAGGGCGGCCGAGCCAAGCAGATTGTGGCCGCAACCATGGCCGTGCCCTCCAGCCTCGGTCGGGCGATGCTCCGCGACGCCCGCCTCCTGGCTGAGCCCCGGCAGCGCGTCATATTCGCCGAGGAAGGTGATGACGGGGCCACCTTCGCCCCATTCGCCCATCAGCGCCGTGGGAATGCCGGCGACATTCTCCGTGATGCGAAAACCCTGATGGCGCAGCTCGGCCAGATGTTCGGCGGAGGAGCGCGCCTCGGTGTAGCACACCTCGGGCATCGACCAGACCTTGTCGCTCAAGTCGATAAAACGCGCCTTGATTGCGTCAACGTCACGCCAAATCTCGCTGCGGTTGTCCATCGCCGATCCCCGATCCTTGAAACTGATACGAGAGTGAAATGGTTATCAGCTTCGCCGGACCCCGCCTAGAGCGCGATGAATCGCGCTCTAGCTCTTTATTTGAGCATGATCTCCGCGCAAACGCGTTCCGCGTTTGTCACGAGGGAAAACCGCTACACACTTTTCCGGATCATGCTCTAGCTTCCGTCAAAGGCATCAGCCATGCGGCGGCCGTCCGCATGAGCGATGAGCGATAAAGATGGCGTCCGCCTTCTCCTTTATCGCGTCATCCCCGCGAGGCGCGGTCCTTCTCGTTCTGGGCCTTGATCGAGTCACGCGCGTTCGCCCAGTCGTCTTCGCTCCAGTCGCGCAACTGATAGAAGTTGCCGCCCATCGCGAGCGCCTGGCCGCCGTCCATCGCGATGGTCTCGCCATTGATCCAGTCGCAGCCGCCGGAGATCAGAAACACCGCGAGATTCTGCAACTCCTCCATCGAGCCGACGCGGCCCATCGGGTTCATCGCCTTGGTGCGCGCGCCAGCCTCGTCGCCGGGCTTGATCCGCTTGCTCATGCCCTCGGTCGGGATTTCACCGGGCGCGATCGTGTTCAGCCGGATGCCGTATCTGCCCCATTCGGTCGCAAGCGACATGGTCATCGCGTGCACGGCCGATTTGCTCATCGCCGAGGGCACCACGTAAGGCGAGCCGTTGCGTACCCAGGTCACGGTGATCGACACGACATTGCCGCGCTGCTTGGCGGCGATCCATCGCCGCCCGACCGCATGCGTCACATAGAATGTGCCGTGCATGACGATGTTGGCCACCGCATCGAAGCCGCGCGGGCTCAGATCTTCCGTGCGCGAGATGAAATTGCCGGCGGCGTTGTTGATGAGATCGGTGAGGGGACCTTCGCGGAAGATGGTCTCGACCATCTCGTCGACCGCGAGGGGATTTCTGATATCGACTCCGTGGCTGGTGACGCGGCCGCCGTGGAGGTCCATCAATTCGGTCGCGGTTTCGTCGCAGACGATCTTGCGACGACCGCAGATGTGCACGTCGGCGCCAAGTTCCAGGAACCGTGCGGCCATGGCCTTGCCGAGCCCGGTACCGCCTCCCGTCACGAGAATACGCCGGCCTGTCAGGAGATTTTGTGTGAACATAGGAGTTTCCGCTCGAAAGGATGGTCTGTTAATTGGTCGATTGACTAAATCCGCACCAAGGCGTTCTGTAAAGCTGCAAGACAGAAAAAGAGCACTGAGGAGAATCTAATGGAACAGCGCGTGATGGAACAGCGCGTTGCGATCGATATTTCGGGCGGCGTGGCCGATGTCCGTCTGGTCCGGGCGGACAAGATGAATGCGCTGGATGCGGCGATGTTCGAGGCGCTGGTCGCGGCGACCGAGCGGCTGTCCCGCGAAAAGGGCCTGCGGGCGGTGGTATTGTCTGGCGAGGGCCGTGCGTTCTGCGCCGGCCTCGACATGGGCCGCTTCGCGGCCATGAACGACAGTGGCGGCAATGGAATTCCGGGCGGCGAAAAGCGCGATCTGACCATCCGCACCCACGGCCTTGCGAACTTCCCACAGCAGGCGGTGTGGGGTTGGCGGCAATTGCCTGTGCCTGTCATCGCCGCCGTGCATGGCGTGGCCTTCGGGGGCGGCTTTCAGCTCGCGCTCGGCGCCGACATGCGCTTTCTTGCGCCCGACGCGCGGATGTCGATCATGGAGATCAAATGGGGGCTGGTGCCCGACATGGCGGGCACGCCGATCCTCGCGACGCTCGTGCGCGACGACATCCTGCGCGAGCTGACTTATACGGGCCGGATCTTTTCCGCGCAAGAGGCGCTGAGCTATGGCCTCGCGACACGCGTATGCGATGATCCGCACGCGGCAGCTCTTGAGGTCGCGCGTGAAATTGCCGGCAAGAGCCCGGATGCAATCCGCGCTGCCAAGCGGATGCTGAACAAGCTGTCCGTTGATCCCGGCCCCGCATTGCTTGCCGAGTCGGTCGAGCAGCAGAAGCTGCTCGGCAGTCCAAATCAGCTTGAATCCGTGCGCGCGAACATCGAAAAACGCGCGCCGCGCTTTGCGGACGGCTAGCTGCCAGCACCGTCATTCCGGGATGGCCCGAAGGGCCAGACCCGGAATCTCGAGATTCCAGGCTCGATGCTTCGCATCGCCTGGTAATGACGTCAACCCGGCGAAGATCTGCAAGAGACAATGACCGAAAAGCCCCATCCTTTCCTTGGCATCATTAGCGGCGAGCGCAGGCGGACCCATGCGGAGGTCGCCGATCGCGTTGGACGCATCGCGAGCGGATTGCACAGGCTCGGCGTCAGGCCGGGCGACAGTGTCTCGATCCTGATGCGCAACGACATCGCCTTCATCGAGGCGGCCTACGCGGCGATGCGGCTCGGGGCCTATGGCGTGCCGATCAACTGGCATTTCAAGCCGGAAGAGATCAATTACATCCTGAAGGATTGCGAAACTTCCGTTTTGATCGGCCATGCCGACATGCTGCACCAGCTCCGCGATGCGATTCCGTCCGGCGTCACTGTGCTGAGTGTCCCGACACCGCCGGAAATTCTTCAAGCCTACAAGATCGACCCCGCTCATCTCGCAAGGCCCGACTTCGCGACCGATTTTGAATCCTGGCTGACGCAGCACGAGCCCTATGACGGACCGGCGGTGCTGCAGCCGCAGAACATGATCTACACCTCGGGGACGACGGGCCACCCCAAGGGCGTGCGGCGCGAGGCGCCGACGGCGGAGCAGTCGGCCGCCGCCGAGCGCACGCGCGCGCTGATCTACGGCCTCAAGCCCGGCGCTCGCGCGCTGCTGCCAGGACCGCTCTATCATTCCGCGCCCAATTCCTTCGGCATTCGCTCCGGCCGGCTTGGCGGTGCGCTGGTGCTGATGCCGCGGTTTGATCCCGAGGAGTTTCTTCGGCTGATCGAGGCCGAGCGGATCGACACGATGTTCATGGTGCCGACCATGTTCATCCGCCTGATGAGGCTGCCTGAGGACGTCCGCAGGACATATGACGTTTCCTCGCTGCGCCATGTCATTCATGCGGCCGCGCCCTGTCCCGCCGACGTCAAGCGGGCCATGATCGAATGGTGGGGGCCGGTGATCTATGAGTTCTACGGCTCGACCGAGTCCGGCGCGGTGACCTTTGCCAATTCCGAGGACGCGCTGAAGAAGCCCGGCACGGTCGGAAAAATCTCGCCCGGCGCCGAACTGCGCTTCATCGGAGACGACGGGCGCATTCTGCCCCAGGGCGAGATCGGCGAAATCTATTCGCGCATCGCCGCCAATCCGGATTTCACCTATCACAACAAGCTGGACAAGCGGACCGAGATCGATCGCGACGGTTTCATCACCTCCGGCGACGTCGGCTATATCGATGCGGACGGCTATGTCTTCCTCTGCGACCGCAAGCGCGACATGGTGATCTCCGGCGGCGTCAACATCTACCCCGCGGAGATCGAGGCGGTGTTGCACGCCCTTCCCGGTGTGCATGATTGCGCGGTGTTCGGCATTCCCGATGCGGAGTTCGGCGAGGCGCTGATGGCGGTGGTGGAACCCCAGGCCGGCGTCATGCTCGACGTGACCGAGCTACGCGCGCGGCTGAAGGGCTCGCTCGCCGATTACAAGGTGCCGAAGCATATCGAGATCCAGAGCAACCTGCCGCGCGAGGACTCCGGCAAGATTTTCAAGCGCCGCTTGCGTGATCCTTATTGGGAACAGGCCGGGCGACAGATCTAATCCGTCATCGTCTCGGCGAGCGCCGGCGCCCGTCACGGCGAATCTTCGGTTGCGGCGAAGCTGTGGCCCTGACTTGGCCGAATCTCTGCTTTATGCTCAGGCAACGACGAGGCGCCTGTTTCTTCGGTCTTGCGCCGCGGCACAAAACTTGCAGCCTTGGTATTGCCGGGCAGCTTCTGGAGAGAAGAGCCATGTCCCCCCAGGTCGCGCCTCCCGATGCCGAGGTCAGGTCCAATCGCGCCGATGACGCGCAGGCGTTGGAAGAGGATACGCGGCTGCGCAACGATATAAGGCTGCTTGGCCGCATTCTCGGCGATACCGTTCGCGATCAGGAGGGCGCCGACGTCTTCGATCTGGTCGAGCGCATCCGGCAGACCTCGATCCGTTTCCACCGCGACGAGGACCGCGCCGCCCGGCGGGAACTCGAATCCATCCTCGACAGCATGTCGATCGCCGAAACCGTGCGCATCGTGCGCGCCTTCAGCTATTTTTCGCACCTCGCCAACATCGCCGAAGACCATAACAACATCCGCCAGATGCGCGCACGCAATGCCGCCACGGGCGCGCCGCGTTCAGGCGTGCTGGCCGAGACTCTGGCGCATGCGCAGGTCGCGGGCATTGCGCCAGCCGAGCTGCGCCGTTTCTTCAAGGACGCGCTTGTCAGCCCCGTGCTGACCGCGCATCCGACCGAGGTCCGCCGCAAGAGCACGATGGACCGCGAGATGGAGGTGGCGGCGCTGCTCGACCGCCGTGAACGCGTGCAGCTCACGCCGGAAGAGGCGGAGGCCTGCGACGAGCAGCTTCGCCGTGCGGTCCTGACCTTGTGGCAGACCAATCTGTTGCGCCGGACCAAGCTCACGGTGCTGGACGAGGTCGCCAATGGTCTCGCCTTCTACGATTACACTTTCCTGCACGAGGTTCCTCGGCTCATCTGTGCGCTCGAGGACCAACTCAATATCGGCGACGAGGCGGCCTCGGAGCTGGCCTCGTTCCTGCGGATGGGGAGCTGGATCGGCGGCGATCGAGACGGCAATCCTTTCGTCACCGCGGACGTGATGCGCGGAACGCTCAAACTGCAATCGAGCCGCGTGATGCAGTTCTATCTGGGAGAGGTGCATGCGCTCGGTGCGGAATTGTCGATCGCGGCGCACCTTGCTGACATCTCCGATGAGCTGCGCGCGCTGGCCGATCGTTCGCCGGACAAGTCCCTGCACCGGCGCGGGGAACCCTATCGGCTCGCGGTCTCCGGCATCTATGCGCGGTTGACCGCGACCGCGGAGCGGCTCGATGTCGAGATCACCCGGCGCCCGGTCGCCAAATCCGAGCCGTATTCGAGCGTCAAGGAACTGCAGGCCGATCTCGACGTGCTGCACCGCTCGCTGATTGCCAACAATGCGCGCGTCATCGCGCGCGGCCGCCTGCGGGCGTTGCGCCGCGCGGTGGATTGTTTCGGCTTTCATCTGGCCCGGCTCGACATCAGGCAGAATTCCGCAGTCCATGAACGCACCATCGCGGAGCTGCTCGACGTAGCCATGCCCGGCATGTCCTATCTTGCGCTCGGCGAGGAGGCACGCGTCGCGCTATTGACGAGCGAATTGCGCAGTGCGCGGCCGCTGACCTCGAGCTTCGTGAAATACAGCGAGGAGACGCTCGGCGAGCTCGCCGTGTTCCACGCCGCCGCCGAGGCGCACGCCAAATTCGGAGCGGATGTCATTCCCCAATGCATCATCTCGATGTGCAAGGGGATGTCGGACATGCTCGAAGTCGCGCTGCTGCTGAAGGAAGTCGGGCTGGTCGATCCCTCCGGACGCAGCGCGATCAACATCGTGCCGCTGTTCGAAACGATCGAAGATCTGCAGGCATCGAGCGGCATCATGGATCGGATGCTGGCGCTGCACGACTACCGCAGGCTGGTCGACAGCCGCGGTTCGGTGCAGGAGGTGATGCTCGGTTATTCCGACAGCAACAAGGACGGCGGATTCGTCACGTCGGGCTGGGAACTCTATAAGGCCGAGATCGGACTGGTCGAGGTCTTCGAACATCACGGCGTTCGCTTGCGGCTGTTTCACGGCCGCGGCGGCTCGGTCGGCCGCGGCGGCGGGCCGAGCTATGACGCGATCATCGCGCAGCCGGGCGGCGCGGTGAACGGCCAGATCCGCATCACCGAGCAGGGCGAGATCATCACCAGCAAATATTCCAACGCCGAGGTCGGCCGCAACAATCTGGAGATACTCACCGCCGCGACGCTGGAGGCGAGCCTGCTTCATCCAAGACAGCCGGCGCCGAAGCGCGAATATCTCACCGCGATGGAGCGCTTGTCGGCGCTCGCTTTCAAGGCCTATCGCGGGCTGGTCTACGAGACCGAGGGCTTTGCCGAGTACTTCTGGTCGTCCACCGTCATCACCGAGATCGCGACCTTGAACATCGGCAGCCGACCGGCCTCGCGCAAGAAGACTCGCGAGATCGAGGATCTGCGTGCGATCCCCTGGGTATTTTCATGGGCGCAGTGCCGCCTGATGTTGCCGGGCTGGTATGGCTTTGGCAGCGCGGTCGATGCCTGGATCGCCGAGCATCCGGACCAGGGCATGCCTTTCCTGAAAGAGCTGTACCGGGAATGGCCGTTCTTCCGGATGCTGTTGTCGAACATGGACATGGTGCTCGCCAAGAGCTCGATCGCGATCGCTTCCCGCTATGCGGAGCTCGTGCCCGACGCGGCGTTGCGCGAAAAGATCTTCGGCCGCATCCGGCGCGAATGGCATCTTGCGATCGAGACGCTGCTCGACATCATGGGACAGGACAAGCTGTTGCAGGGCAACCCGCTGCTGGAGCGCTCGGTGCGCCACCGCTTCCCCTATCTCGACCCGCTCAACCACGTGCAAGTGGAGTTGCTGAAGGAGCATCGCGCGCAGAACCCCGACGAGCAGGTGCTGCGCGGCATCCAGCTCACCATCAACGGCATCTCGGCGGGGTTGAGAAATACGGGGTAAAGGGCGAATAGTGAATAGGGGCTTGTATCGTCTACTCGCTACCCACTACTCACTATTCGCGACTTCTTATCCGCTACGCGCTGAATTACGGCTTCAAGGCACCCTGCACACTCGTGTAGACGGCATAGAGCGACGTCGATCCGCAAATATAAAGTCTATTTCGTTGCTGACCGCCGAAGCACAGGTTGGCGACAGTTTCGGGTATGTGGATCCTGCCGAGCAGATCGCCGTCAGCGGTGTAGCAGCGCACGCCATCCTCCTTCGGATCACCCCAACCGACGGAGCACCAGACCCGCCCGTCGCGGTCAGTACGCACCCCGTCGGTGATGCTGGGCTTGGGCATCTCCGCGAAGACTTTGCCGTTCGACAGCTTTCCGGCCCCATGATCCACGTCAAACACGCGGATATGCGACGGATTGTCCGGCCCGTCCGTGAAGCCGGTGTCGATGACATAGAGCTTCTTCTCATCGGGAGAGAAGGCCAGGCCGTTCGGTTCGACGAAATCGTCCACGACAACCTTGATGTCACCGGATTTCGTATCGACCCGATAGACGTTGTGCTTTTCCTGCTCCTGCGCAGCCTTGACGCCCTCGTAATAGCCGCCGATGCCGTAGGCTGGATCGGTGAACCAGATCGCACCATCGGAAGCGACGACCGCGTCGTTCGGCGAGTTCAGCTTCTTGCCATTGTACTTGTCGGCGATGATCGTGATCGAGCCGTCGAGCTCGGTTCGCGTGACCCGCCGGCCGCTATGTTCGCAAGTGATCAGGCGTCCTTCCCGATCAATGGTGTTGCCGTTCGAGTTCATCGACGGCTGGCGATAGACGCTGAGGTGACCGTCATCCTCCGAAAAACGCATGATGCGGTTGTTGGGAATGTCGCTGAACAGCACGTAGCGTCCGGCCGGGAAGTAGACCGGACCTTCAGCCCAGCGGAAGCCTGTTGCGACGCGCTCAACCGCCATGGTGCCGGCGAAAGCCGGGAAGCCGGCTGGCCCGAATACAACCTTGGGATGGGCCGACTCCAGGTGAGAGTCCGGATAGCGGCTCCCGGGTAGAGGCCCCAAGGGCAGCGGGTCGGTTGCTCTGGTTGGACTGCCGGTTTGGCCGAATGGCGGCACGGTTTCAGCGGAGGCCGATGCCATGGTTGCGGCCGTCGCGGCCAGCGCCGCCGCGCCCTTGATCAGCTTGCGGCGGTCGAAGGCCTGTTTGTTGAGAAAGGTCAGTGGGGTTGTCATGATTTCCTCCCTAATTTTTTTGTTGGGAGGAGATCGTGTTCCCGCAATCCGGCATAAAGCAGGCGGTTGCTGCAAAACCACCGCAGATAGACCGAATTCAGATCGCGTCCCAGCTGAAAATGTCCGCCGAACGGTCGAGCTTGTAGAACGATGGCTTCAATGCCGGCATCGCATGCTCGGCAATGGTCTGCGGCGTCCAGCCTTCGCCGCGGTGCACCGAACGCAGCGGACGCGATTGACTCATCAGGAAGATCTCGTTCAACCGCACTGCAAAAATCTGTCCGGTGACATCCTTGGAAGCATCGCTGAGCAGGTAGGCCACGATCGGCGCGATCTTCTCCGGTCCCATCTGCTGGATCTTGGCGACGCGGGCCTTCTCCGCTTCCGTCTCGGTCGGAATGGTGCCGATCAGCCGGCTCCAGGCGAAGGGAGAAATGCAGTTCGAACGCACATTGAAGCGGTTCATGTCGAGCGCGATCGACTTCGACAGCCCCACGATGCCGAGCTTGGCGGCGGCGTAATTCGCCTGACCGAAATTGCCGACCAGGCCCGAGGTTGAGGTGAAGTGAACGAAGGAGCCGCTCTCCTGCTCGCGGAACAACCGTGCCGCGGCGTGCGAGACATAGAATGAGCCCATCAGATGCACTTTGATGACGGCCTCGAAGGCTTCCACGCTCATGCGATGAAAGATCATGTCGCGCAAAATGCCGGCGTTGTTGACGACGCCGTCGAGCTTGCCGAAATGATCGGTCGCGGCCTTCACGATGCGGCTTGCCGGAATGGCTTCCGCGACCGTCTCGAAATTCGCGATCGCAGTGCCGCCACGCTTCTTGATCTCCTCGACCACTTCCTCCGCGGGGGCGCCGCTGGTTCCCGACCCGTCCGCGGCGCCGCCGGGATCGTTGACGACGACCTTGGCGCCCTCGGCGGCACAGAGCAGCGCGATCTCGCGGCCAATGCCGCGGCCCGCGCCGGTGACGATGATGGATTTACCTTCGAGTGACTTGGCCATTGCGTCTTCTCCCGCTTGTTGCTGCTTGTTTCTTACCTCGCCCCGCTTGCGGGGAGAGGTCGGATCGCGCGCGTTAGCGCGTGATCCGGGTGAGGGGACTATCCGCGAGTCTGAGTCCGCCGAGAGAGCCCCTCACCCCAACCCTCTCCCCGCAAGCGAGGAGAGGGAGAGGAGGGAGCGCGCCTCGAGGCTCATTTCTCATTCGTAAAGATGATCGTGCCGGACGCCGCGAACATGCCGCCGACGCCGTGGCAGACCGAGATCCTGGCATTCGGCACTTGCGCGGGCGCGATGCCGCGCATCTGCCGAACGCTCTCCTGCAGCGCATACATGCCGTACATGCCCGAATGCATGTAGCTCAAGCCGCCGCCATTGGTGTTGAGCGGCAGCTTGCCGCCGGGCCGCGTGTTGCCGTCGGCGATGAACTTGCCGGTCTCCTCATGCGGCATGAAGCCGAGATCGCCGAGCCCGTAGAGCGGCAGATGCGCGAAGGCGTCGTAGATCATCAGATGATCGACGTCCTTGTGCGCGATGCCGGCTTCCTTGAAGGCGAGGGGGCCTGCGACCTTGAAAGCGCGCGAGGAGTCGAAAGTCTGCATCTGGCTGACCATCGGCGTTTCCACGCTTTCGCCGGTGCCGAGGATGTAGACCGGCTTCCGCGGAAAATCCTTGGCGCGGTCGGCCGATGTCAGGATCAGCGCACCACCGCCATCGGTGACGAGGCAGCATTGCAGGATGCGGAACGGATAGGCGATCATCCGCGAGTTCAAGACGTCTTCGACCGTGATCGGCGCCTTCATGGTGGCGCGCGGATTCTTCGCCGCCCATTCGCGCTGCACGACCGCGACCATCGCGATCTGCTCATGCGTGATGCCGTGCGTCTTCATGTAGCGCAGCACGGGGATCGGGAACATGCTGGCCGGCGTCGTCACGCCGTAGGGCAGTTCGAACTGTCCATTCAGGCTGTCCGGCCCGGTCATGCGCGGCGTGCGGCCGATATTCGACTTGCCGCTCTCGGCATGCGTGATCAGCACGGTCTTGCACAGGCCCGCTTCGATCGCCGCGGCGGCATGGCGGACATGCAGCATGAAGGAGCAGCCGCCGACCGAGGTGCCGTCGACCCAGGTCGGCTTGATGCCGAGATAGTGGCAGATCTGCTGCGGGGTTTCGACGGCGGTGGCAAGGCCGTCGATGTCGGAGAGCTTCAGTCCCGCATCCGCGATCGCATTCAGCGCCGCGTCAGCATGCAACTGGATCTGTGACATGTTCGGGATGACGCCGAGCTCGGTGGTCTCGGCCGCGCCAACGATGGCAACCTGGTTCCTACGCATGATGCTACCCCTTCGCCGGACGGAACAGAGGAAGGGTGATCTTGTCGTCGAGCTTCTCGAAGGCGACCTCGACCTTCATGTCGAGTTGAAGCGCCTCGGGCGTCTGCGGACAATCGATGATGTTGGTCATCATGCGCGGGCCTTCGTCCAGCTCGACGACCGCGATCGAATAGGGCGGCGCGAAGCCCGGCGCCGGGCGATGATGGATGATGTAGCTGTAGAGCGTGCCCTTGCCGGTCGCCTTGAACACCGAGACCTTGCGCGAGGCGCAGGAGGGGCAGAACGGTCGCGGCGGAAAGTAGACATGGGCGCAGCCGTCGCAGCGCTGCAGCCGCAGCTCGCCGGCCTGTGTGCCGTCCCAGAAATGCTGGGTCTCGGGTGTCGGTTTGGGTTTCGCGCGCGCGGCTTCGGCCATGTCGGAAGTCCTCCCGTAACGTTCCGGGCCGCCGTGGCCCGCCTGTTCCGATCTTGATGCGACATTGGCGCGCCCGCCGTCAACGGTCCAGCCGTTCGCGCGCATGCCGCGTATTCCGGGTCACGCAAAATAAACCCGCGCGAAGCGCAACGAAGCCATGGGGAGAGAGCATCAGCAAGCGAGCGCGGCGCATCCGCATCGGATGGACCGATGATCGGTCGCGCTTTGCCGGCCAGGCTGCATTGCATATGCGCGCTGCCTGGCTCGAACGGTTGATTTGTCGCTGAATAAAAGCCAAAAGGGGCCACATAACGAGAGGAAACGCGATGCTCAGAAATACCCTTGTCGCGCTGGCTGCGGCTATGTTGCTTGCGGGACAGGCTGTTGCCGCCGACGCGCCGGCCGAAATCAAGATCGGCACGCTCTACGCGTCATCCGGACGCTACGCCTCGATCTCGATGCCGGTGCACAGCGCGCTGAAGTTGTGGGTCGACCAGAAGAACGCCGATGGCGGCGTCTATGTGAAGGCTTTCGACAAGAAGATCCCGATCAAGCTCGTCGCCTATGACGACCAGAGCAACACCGCAACGGCCTCCACGCTCTACAATCAGCTCATCACGCAGGACAAGGTCGATCTCCTGGTCGCCGATTCCGGCTCGGTGCTGACGGCGCCAGCGGTCGCGATCGCGCGCGACCATAAGATGTTCCTGTTCGACCAGACCGGCACCGGCGCGAGCTTCTTCTCCAAGGACAATCCCTATATCGCGCTGATGGCCGACCCGGTCTCGACCGTCTGGCCAAAGCCGGTCGCGGACTTCATCACCCATGACGGGCCTGCTCTCGGCGTCAAGAAGGTCGCGATCCTGTATGCGACCAACGAGTTCACGGGCACGCAGGCCAATGCGTTCCGCAAATTCGTCAAGGAATCCGGCGTGCCCATCGACATCGTCTACGACCAGGGCGTCCCGACCGAGACCACGAACTACACCGTCATCATCAACAACATCAACAACACCAACCCGGACGCGGTGATCCATTTCGGCTATGCGCCGAACGACATCGCCTTCCTGCGCAACGTCCAGGATGTCGGCATCAAGTTCAAGATGCTGTTCTCGATCTATGCCGGCCTTGAAACCGAGCTGTTGGAAAAGAATGTCGGCGAGAAGGGGCTTGAGCACATCTGGACCTATGTGCCGCCCTCCGAGATCGACTATCCCGTCAATTTCGGCATGACGATGAAGGATTATAAGGCGGCCTGGAACAAGAAATATCCCGACGGCAAGATCGAGTTCGGCTTCAACGCGGTCGCGGGCTATACGACCGCGCTCGTGATCGAGAAGACGCTGTCGGTCGCAACCTCGCTCGATCAGATGGAGCTGCGCCGCGCGGTGTTCTCGCTTTCCGGCGAATTGAAGACCCTCGACGGCACCTTCGCACTGGATGAGACGGGCGGCCAGATCGGCGAACTGACGCCGCTTGGCCAGCTCGTCCTGGACGATCACGAGCACATCAAGTTCGTCTCGATCTATCCGCACGAAACCGCAACCGGCAAGCCGGTCTATCCGGCTCCATGACGACGCGGCAGGCAGCCAACGAGACGCCGGGGGCGCGGCGCTAAAATGTTGATCTATGCGCTGGTCGCCGGCGTTCTGTTCGGTCTCTATTTCAGCCTGGTCGGAATCGGCCTCAATCTCGTGTTCGGCGTCATGCGCATCGTCAACCTTGCGCATGGCGACATTCTGATGCTCGGCGCCTTCATCGCGCTCGGCGTGGTGACGCTTGCCGGGATCGATCCCTTGTTTGCGGTGCCGCTGGCCTTCGTGGTGTTCCTGCTGGCGGGTCTGTTGCTTTATTGGGTGCTGGTGCCGCGGCTGCAGGGCTCGGCCAATCCTGAGATGCTCTCGATCATCCTGTTCTTCGGCCTGTCGCAGGTGATCGAGGCCATCACCACCATTTTCGCCGGCACCAGCGAACGCTCGATCCAGAGCCGCGCGCTCGGCACGGTTTTCACGACGATCAAGGTCAAGTGGTTCGGCGGCAAGCCGGGCGGGGCGGGGCCGATCCAGATCTTCGGCCAGGGATTCCCGGCGCCCTGGGTGATCGCGGGCTGCACCAGCCTGATCGTGATTGCGCTGGTCTATGTCTATCTCTACCGCACGCGGCTCGGCACGC
>Ga0210406_10005169_pt1 | contig 13743 bp, 15 predicted proteins | sample IncBWC30MmetaG_FD_155454 | JGI IMG/M metagenome (GOLD analysis project Ga0210406, IMG submission 155454) | Forest soil microbial communities from Barre Woods Harvard Forest LTER site, Petersham, Massachusetts, United States - Inc-BW-C-30-M | ecosystem: Environmental > Terrestrial > Soil >... | reverse complement strand
CCGGATACGATCGGGCAGGCGGTTTCGTCGGGCTGCATCCGCATGACGAACCAGGACGTGATCGACCTCTATGAGCGCGCGAGGGTTGGCGCGCGGGTCGTGGTGACGCGTTAGCTCGGCGGAAGCGGCCGTTTCGGTCGCAGCCCCCGGCGCCCCCTTATTCGGTCGAGCGTCGGCGCAGCTGACAGTGGCCGCCGAGCCCGCGCACAAGTTTACGCGCGCCAATGATTTCATTGACTTAACTGCTCTTTTGCGCAACTTTTTCCGGCCACGACTTCCAAGTCACCCGCATTCTGAGTGACGCCGAGCGACGAGACCACGGCGCATTTCGTTTCCTGCGCCGACGAGCCCTAAAACCGCGAAAACGAAACGAATCTTTCGCAAAGCGAAATGAAATGTTTCGCAGCGCAGGTCGTAACTCGTTGAAATCATTACGAGCACCGAATCACGAATTTCGCGGAATTGTTTGTTTTCAATGATTTAACCGCCTTTTCGTTTCGCGCTATTTCGCATATTGCCCTTTCTCGACCCGAAAGGGCCCGATCGATGCCCTCGCCCGCGCCCGCGAACGCGGGCATCCAGCCCCTTTGCGAGACCTGGATTCCCCCCTTGCGCGGGAATGACAAGACGCCGACGTGCGATTTCTTGTGATCGCGTTATTCTGAGAGGCGGGCGGTTCGGACGTGGATGTCTCGGCTTTGATGGCGATCCCGCCATCATAATCGAAGATTCCGAAATAATGAATATGTTTTCGCTTTTTTTGTTTTATAGACTGCTTAGCGCTGCGGTTCGGACCGGTAGGTTGTTCGGGACCAGGTCGGAAGGCCTGGCATCAGAGCCGCGGGTGGCGGATTCGGCTTAAGAGGCCCTCACGGCAGGTCTCGACAACGATGAAGCAGGCGAGCGCGAGATAGCCCCAGGCGGTCAGTTCGATGAATTGCAGAAGGCCTCCGTCGAACGCGGCCATCGCGCCATAGGTGAAGATCAACTGGGAGTTGGCCTGAAACAGAAACAGGAGATTGAAGGAGCACAGCGCGAGGCCGCCCAGCGCCATACCCATGATCAGGAACGTCAGCCATGCCGGTCCATGAAATAAACGGTTGAGTAGCGCGAACAGGCCCATCGCTCACCCCGAGTCCCACCTTCGGACCTCGTTACTTCGCTCGCGATGGCGGCTCCGTTACCGGACCGGTTCGAATCGACGATCAGCGTCAGCCATGATTGCTCAATCCCGCCGAAATCCCCCGCTCGCCGCACGCATCGCTGGCGCCGCGCTGGCGGCTTCAATTGTGACGAGGCTCGAGACGCGACCTTCCACTATTCATGCGCGGGAATAACAAGGCAGCCGCCTGCCATTCCATCTAAGAGCGCTCGTTGTTCCCAGGCGCACATAACGCGCTGAAAAGTTGGCGCGAGGCGCCGGCGACGCGCCTTTCTTTCAAGGGGATGCAGGCCTATATCCTTGCGTGATGAATATTCACGCGCCTGCGGTCGTTCCGCCCCTCGTTGACCCGTTCGGTCGCGCGATCGCCTATGTGCGGGTTTCCGTCACCGACCGCTGCGACTATCGGTGCGTCTATTGCATGTCCGAGGACATGAATTTCCTGCCCAAGCGGGACGTCCTGTCACTGGAAGAGCTCGATCGATTGTGCTCGACTTTCGTCGGTCTCGGCGCGCGAAAAATTCGCATCACCGGCGGCGAACCGCTGGTCAGGCGCAATGTGATGTCGTTGTTCCATGGCCTGTCTCGACACCTGAGCGCCGGTACGCTGGATGAAGTGACGGTCACGACCAACGGCTCTCAGCTCGCTCGCTTTGCCTCCGAACTTGCGGATTGCGGGGTCAGGCGCGTCAACGTCTCGCTCGATACGCTCGACCCGGACAAGTTTCGCCAAGTGACGCGTTGGGGCGATTTGGGAGTCGTTCTGGCAGGCATTGACGCTGCGTCCGCCGCTGGGCTGAAGATCAAGATCAACACAGTCGCCCTCAAGGGTTTCAACGAGGAAGAAGCCCTGGATCTGGTCAAATGGGCGCATGGGCGCGGTTTCGACCTGACCTTCATCGAGGTGATGCCGCTCGGGGACATGGAGCGCGACCGGGCGGATCAATTCCTGCCCTTGACGGAATTGCGCGGCCGGCTACAAGAGTCGCTGACCCTGATGCCTTCGACTTACGCCACCGGCGGCCCGGCGCGCTATGACGACATTCAGGAAACGGGGGGCCGGCTCGGATTCATCACCCCGCTTACGCACAATTTCTGCGAAAGCTGTAATCGGGTGCGCGTCACCTGCACCGGCACGCTCTATATGTGCCTGGGCCAGGAGGATGCGGTCGATTTGCGTGAGCCGCTCCGCCGCTCCACTTCCAACGGGCCGCTCGTGGATGCGATCCGCGCGGGCATAAAGCGTAAGCCCAAAGGCCATGATTTCGTCATCGCCCGATCGGCGGCGCCCGCCGTTCACCGCCATATGAACGCGACCGGCGGCTGACAACGCTTCTTTTTCTGAGCGGTCCGCTGGCAGGGACCGCTTACCCGCGCTATATCAATCGAGTGAAGGCGGGGACCTTGACTCTCCGCTCCTGTGAGGACCCAGCGCCATGGCGAATGCTCGCGAACGGATCGAGAAGCTTATCTCGGAAAATCCGGTTGTTCTGTTCATGAAGGGAACCCCCGAATTTCCACAATGCGGGTTTTCCGGCCAGGTGATCCAGATCCTGGAATATGTCGGCGCGCCCGTCGTCGGCGTGAACGTGCTCGAGGACGCGGATATTCGTCAGGGCGTGAAGGAATACGCCAATTGGCCAACGATCCCCCAGCTCTACGTCAAGGGCGAGTTCGTGGGCGGGTGCGATATCGTGCGAGAGATGTTCCAGTCCGGTGAACTGGCGTCGGTTTTGACGGATGCCGGCGTTCGGTTGAAGAGCGCCGCCGGGGCCTGATTCGCTGCGGCGAGAGCCATCGCGCCCGGCAGCACGTGGGCGCGATGCCTCGGTTTCCCGGCGCGGCCGAGCGAGCGCGCTCACCGACAATCTTTGAAAATCTGCTCTGCCGTGGGCGTTTGGCGCAGTCGGCGCTTGGCGCATGCCTTGAGCCGTCGCCCGAGCCGGGGAAGGTTGTGACCTTATCCTTAAGGCTTAATTGCTAAGTTGCGCCGCAAAATCTAAGCTGACATGTCAGTCCGCTCGTTCGCCAGATAGGTCAATCTCTATGTCCCCAACCTATCCCTATCAATTGTACGAGATGGCGCACGCCGCTTTGGCGCCCGCGCGCGCCTTCTCCGACGCGACGCATTTGATCTTCAGCAATCCTTGGAACCCGCTCTCCAACACCCCCCTGGGAAAGAACATCTCAGCCAGCACAGAGCTGTTCGAGCGCATGACCCGTCGGTATGGGAAGCCGGCCTTTCGCCTCGACGACTTTGCCGTCAACGGCGCCATCTATCCGATCCTCGAGGATGTCGTTTGGAGCCGGCCGTTCTGCAACCTCCTTCATTTCGCCCGACCTGACTTTAACGACGGCGTCAATCAGCCAAAGCTTCTGATCGTGGCGCCAATGTCGGGCCATTACGCCACCTTGCTTCGCGGCACGGTCGAGGCGTTCCTGCCCCATTACGACGTCTACATTACCGACTGGAGCGATGCGCGCATGGTTCCCTTGGCGCTCGGACCCTTCGACCTCGACGACTACATCGTCTACCTGCGCGAGATGCTGGCTCATCTGGGCCCGGGCGTGCACACGATCGGGGTCTGCCAGCCTTCGGTGCCGCTGCTCGCCGCGGCGGCGCTGATGGAAGCCGACGGCGACCTCGCCGCCCCGGCCAGCATGACGCTCATGGGCGGCCCGGTGGACACGCGGCGCAGCCCGACCGAGGTCAACAAGCTGGCCGAGAAGCGCGGCGTCGAGTGGTTCCGCCGCAACTGCCTGCATACGGCGCCGTTCCCGTATCCCGGCTTCGGCCGGGAGGTCTATCCGGGCTTCCTTCAGCTCAGCGGCTTCATGGCGATGAATATAGACCGCCACGTCACCGCTCACCTCGACATGTTCAAGCATCTGGTCACGGGCGATGAGGATCCGGCCGAGAAGCACCGCGAGTTCTACGACGAGTATCTGGCGGTGATGGACCTAGCCGCCGAATATTACATGCAGACGATCGAGACTGTGTTCGTGCGCCACGCTTTGCCGAAAGGCGAGATGATTCACCGCGGACGCCCGGTTGACCTGAAGGCGATCCACAATAGCGGCCTTCTGAGCGTGGAAGGGGAAAAGGACGACATCTCGGGCGTCGGCCAGACCTGCGCCGCCAACGAATTGTGCGTCAATATCCCCGAGTCAAGGAAGCATTATTACCTCGCCGAGGGGGTCGGCCATTACGGCGTCTTCAACGGCTCCCGTTTCCGCAAGCTGATCGTCCCGCGCATCCGCGAGTTCATCGCTGGGATCGAAGCTGGCGCCGATCCGGCCAAGCCGCCGAAGCTCAACGGGTCGCGACGCCCGAAGGGCGCTTGAAGCCAGCGCTCGGCGCCCCTCGGCAGGAAAAATCAGGCCGCAGACGCCTGCGGCCGGGCGACGAACTTGTCGCAGGGAATCTCGACATCGATCTCCAGCGTCGAGACCGAATCCGAGCGCTCCATCTTCACCGACAGCTTTTCCGGATCGAATTCGATGTGCCGCGCGATGGTGGCGAGCAATTCGTCGCGCAGGATCGCGACCAGATCGCGCGGGCCGAGCGCGACGCGCTCATGAGCAAGCAGGATCTGAAGCCGCTCGCGCGCGACCGGCGCGGTGCCGCGCTGCTTGAGAAATCCGAACAGGTTCATGCTGCCCTCCGGCCGAACAGGCGCGTGAAGAAGGTCTTTTTCTCATCTGGGATCGCGACTGGGGCCGTCGTTTCGCCGCCAAGACGTCGGGCCGCTTCGAGGTAGGCTTGTCGAGCCGGCCCTCCGGCGGCGCTGATCGTCACGGGAGCGCCGATGTTCGAGGCCCGCAGGATCTCTCTGCTTTCTGGGATCACGCCCAAGAGCGGGATGGACAGAATCTCAAGCACATCCTCGATGCTCAGCATCTCGCCTGAGTTCGAACGAGCGGGATCGAACCGCGTGAGCAGCAGGTGCTTCTCCATCGCCTCGCCGCGCTCGGCGCGCAGGGTCTTCGAATCGAGGAGGCCGATGATCCGGTCGGAGTCGCGCACCGAGGACACTTCCGGATTCGCGACCACGATCGCCTGGTCGGCGTGCCGCATCGCCAGGAGGGCGCCTCGCTCGATGCCCGCCGGACTGTCGCAAAGCACGTAGTCGAAAGTCTCGCGCAATTCGCCGATGACCCGCTCGACGCCTTCGGTGGTCAGCGCGTCCTTGTCGCGCGTCTGCGAAGCCGCGAGCAGATAGAGAGTGTCGATGCGCTTATCGCGGATCATCGCCTGCGAGAGCTTGGCGTCGCCCTGCGCAACGTTGATGAAGTCAAAGACGACGCGGCGCTCTGCGCCCATCACCAGATCGAGGTTGCGGAGTCCGACGTCGAAATCAACGACGCAAACGCGCTGTCCGCCCTGCGCGAGCGCGACGCCAAGCGACGCGGTCGAGGTGGTTTTGCCTACACCACCCTTTCCTGATGTAACGACAATCACCTTGCTCATGCACGTTGTCCCCTTCGGAGCCCTTTAGCTTAAGATTCGGAGTTTGAGTTCGTCACCGTCCAGTCGGGCCTCAAGACTGCGTCCCTCCATGTCGGAAGTTATGTTTTCCGCTGTGACATAGGCGCCGCCGATACAGAGCAGTTCGGCCCTTGCTTCGGTGCAGAATATGCGTGCGGAGCGTGAGCCCGAGATCCCGGCGATCACCCGGCCCTGTAGCGCACCGTAGATGTGAACGGAGCCGCCCGCGACGATCTCCGCGCCCGAGGCGACCCGGCCGATGATCGTCACGTCTCCCTGGGCATGCATGATCGTCTGGCCGGAACGCACGTTGCCTTCCACGATCAGGGACTCGGTTTTTTCAGGCGCGGTTTGCGCGACAGCCGGCGGGTCTTCCTCTCGAACTGTTGGCGCGTCCTCGCCGAGTGTTGGCGGATCGATCGGCCGCCCGCCGGAGACGACCGGAGGCAGGTGCGGCCCGACCAACCCGCGGTCAACGTTCTCCGCGCCCATAACCCTGATGTGGCGCCGCGCGAGGCCGTTCAAGAGGTCGCGATATTCCTTGAGAGTGATGTCGAGCGCCGCCATGTCGAGAATGACGGGCCGGGCGATAAAGAAGGTTGGAGAGCGGGCGAGCCAACCATCGAGCGCGGTAAACCATTCGGCGAGCGGCTGAACCGGCTCGAGGACGTAGGCCAGAAGAGATTGAGCTCGAAACTTGAGAGTCTGAGCAGGGCCTACATGCGCGTTCATCGCACCAGTCCATTGGCGTTTCGTTAACCATGTTTGCGTCGGAATGGTTTATGAATTGTTAAGAACGCGGACTGCCTCTGCTGTTTGTCGGTGGAAATAAGTCCCCTACTCTCTCCGTTGGGACAGCTCAGCTGCGGAAGAACGAAACACAGGAGCCGAGGAGCGATGCGTCTTATGAAATGCGCGGACATGATCGGATGTCTTCGAAGGGTGGGATTGCTAATTGCGATCGGCTGGGCGGCCGCGATCGTAGGCGCAAATTCGGGCCGCGCTGCTGATGCTTGCGCCTCCCTCAAGGACCTCAAAATCGATGACACGACGATCACGGCGGCGGAGAGCGTCCCCGCGGGGTCGTTCACGGCGGCCGATTCGAAGAGCTACGCTAACCTGCCGGCATTCTGCAGGGTGACCGCTACCCTATCGCCCGTGCACGATTCGGCGATCCGCCTCGAAATGTGGCTTCCGCAGGAGGGATGGAAGGGCGTGTTCGAAGGAACCGGGACCGGGGGTTTCGGCGGCCGGTTCATCTACCCCGCCCTGGCGTCGGGATTGCGTCAGGGCTATGCCGTGATCAACTCCGATGAGGGAACGGTTCCCGCCACCGCGCTGAACGGCGACGACTTGGTCGGCCACCCGGTGAAATGGCGCGATTGGGGGTTTCGCGCAGCCCATTTGATGACGGCGGCCGGCAAACAGATCGCGCAGGCCTTCTATGGCAAGGAGCCTACTCACGCCTATTTCTCCGGCTGCTCGACCGGCGGTCAGCAGGCGCTGATCGAAGCGCAGCTCTATCCGGCGGATTACGACGGCATCGTGGCGGGTGCGCCTGTAGTCAACCGCACCCATCTGCACGCGGCCCTTGTCTGGGACTATCAGGCGGCGCAACGCACGCCGGGCGCCGCGCTGGGCCACGACAAGCTCATGCTTCTCAAGAAGGCGGTCGTCGCGTCCTGCAATCCAGGCGCAGGCACCGCAGCTTCGGATACGTTCGTCGCGGATCCGCCCCACTGCGTCTTCGATCCGGCCTCCCTCGTTTGCAAGGCTGGCGACGCGCCCGACTGCCTGACGCTGGAACAGGCCGAGACGGCGGCGCGCTTCTACGCGGGCCCGAAGAATCCGCGCACCGGCGAGCAGATCTATCCGGGTTGGGCGCGCGGCAGCGAGGGACCCGCCTTCGGCTGGTCTCTTGAGGAGGGCGACCCGCCCTTGTCGCTCAAGGAGCCCGGCCTCGACAGCATCTTCAAATGGGTGTTCGGGCCGAGCTGGGATTGGCGCAGTTTCGACTTTGATCACGATATGGCGGAAGCAGACGCCATACTCGGACCCGACGTGAACGGCGCGACGGTCGCCAACATCGATGCGTTCAAGGCGCATGGTGGGAAATTGCTCATCTATCACGGCTGGGCGGATTCGATCGTCAATCCGCTCGCGACGATCGCCTTCTACGAGACGCTCGCCAAGGCTCACGGGGGTCCAGAGCCGTTCCAAAACTCCGCGCGTCTCTTCCTTTTGCCCGGCGTCGAACATTGCGGCATCGGCGGCGGTGAAGGCCCGAATGCGTTCGGCGGTGGACAGGGGCTGCCGGCGCCTGTGGTCGACGCGGAGCATGACGTCCTCGCAGCTTTGGCCCAGTGGATCGAGACCGGGACCGCGCCAGAGAAGCTGATCGCCACGAAATTCCAAGGTGACGACCCGACGAAGCCCGTCGTCATGCAGCGTCCTGCCTGCCCCTATCCGAAGAGGGCGCGCTACGCAGGCTCCGGCGATACGAATGCAGCGGCGAGCTTCGTTTGCGAATAGGCGGAACCGGCTCGAGGACGTAGGCCAGAACGACCGCCACACGCCCCGGGCGGTCGCCACCGTGGCCGGCAATTGGGTTCAGCCCTAATTCATCGCCTTGAGGATCTGGGGCTTGACCTCGCTCTCAAGCGTAGCGGCAGTGATCGGCCCGACGAGCTTGAAGACCAGCTTTCCATCGCCCTTGACGATGAACGTCTCGGGCACGCCGTAAACGCCCCAGTCGATGCCGGCGCGGTTGTCCTGGTCGAGACCCACCTTGGCGTAGGGATCACCCTTAGCCCCAAGAAAGCGGCGAATATTCTCGGCAGAATCCTTTTGCGCGACGCCGTAGATGGCGACGCCCTTGGCTTTGAGCTCGGGATCGGCCGCGAGCGCCATCAGATATTGATGTTCGTAATGACACGGCTCGCACCAGGAGCCGAACACATTGACCAGGCTGACATGGCCACCCCGTAGATCTGCGTCGGTCAGGCCTGGGGCGCCGTCAAGCCCGGGCAAAGCGAGCGGCGGAGCGGACTGGCCGATCAGGACGGAGGGAATGCTTGCCGGGTCGCCGGCGCCCAGCCGCTCGAACAACAGCCACGCGAGCGCCATGAAGACGACGAGCGGGGCATAAGCGAGCCAGCGGCGTCGGCCCGAGATTGTCATCCTCTGGGTCACCCTTGGGGAGAGTGGAACGTGGCTTCTGGTTAAGCGCAAACTTTTTCGCGCCAATCAAGAGCGGTTAGCGGACTAAGGCTCGACGATCGGACAAAAGTTTGTCCCTTTGATTATCACCAGCCGGGTAAGCACCGATCCCGGGCGCGGGTCTCCCCAATCCGAACTTCTGACCGCAGCAACCAGCGCTCGCCCGCGCGGGCCTTTGTGCTTCCGGAGCCCATACCCATATGTTCTCGGCGGAATACCACGTCCGCATGATTTATGGATGGACGCCATGGCGTTTCGCCAAAGATTTTTGATTTTAATCCTCGCGGCCGCGCTCGCGCTTGGCTCTGTGGGCGATGCTTTCGCCCGGGCGGGCGGCGGTTTCTCCTTTGGCAGCCGGGGCGCGCGCACTTTCGTCATGCCCAATTCCACCCCGACGGCTCCGCGCGGCGCGGCCCCTTTCGATAGGTCGGTCACCTCCAACGACGCGATTCTCCGTCGTCCTCCGCAAGCCGGCTTTTTTTCGGGCCGTGGTATGCTGCTCGGAGGCTTGCTCGGCGCCGGGCTGTTCGGACTGCTGCTCGGCCAGGGGTTCTTTGGCCTTGGCGGCGTCCTGTCGATCTTGGTCCTGCTCCTGCAGCTGGGGCTTTTGTTTCTGGTCTTCAAATGGATCATGGGCTTCATCCGGAGGGAAAGACCGGCGTTCCAGAACAGCGGATTATACGGGGAGCGCGGCCGGGGTGTTGGCCAGGCGAGTTCGAACTCCGGTGGCGCGTTTTCGACCTTTGGAGGCGGGCAGGCCGGGTCCGGACGCGAGACGAAGTTGGAGCCTACTCAAGCCGATTTTTCGATCTTCGAACAGCGCCTCGGGGAGGTTCAGAGGGCCTTTGGGAGCGAGGATTTGAAGCAGCTGGGCGATTTGGCGACGCCGGAAATGGTGTCTTATTTCGCCGAAGAGTTCGCCGCCAACAATCACAAGGGCGTCGTCAACAGAGTCTCCGATGTGAAGCTTTTACAAGGAGATCTTGCCGAGGCATGGCGTGAACAGAATGCCGAATATGCAACTGTCGCGATGCGGTTTTCCTTGATCGACTCGATGGCGGACCGGATCACCGGCAGCATCGTTTCCCCCAATCCCTCAACGCCGCAGCAGGTGACCGAGGTATGGACGTATAAGAGACCGCCGGGTGGCGCACCTGGCGACTGGAAGTTGTCGGCGATCCAGCAAGCCTGACAGCCACGGGCAAGCCCATCGCGTCCATCTTCGCGCCTCCGAAGACGATCAATCAAGTCTGAGATTGCCTTTCGCGCCGCCACGCGCGCCGTCGAGCGCGCGCGTCGCCCGAGCCAGCTCGGCGCTCAAATTACGAAAGTCCAGGACTACCCAGCCGATCATGGCCCCGATCGTCGCGACCGCGACGGCATAGGCCGCAACGATAAAACCGATATGCGGATCGCCCATCATGCGCCCCTCGTCGCAAATTCCGGGGCGAGCCGATCGCCCTCGACGGCCGCGAGCATCGTGACCCGAGCGATCCGGCGGCGCAGGATTTCGTTGCGGATCGCCATCAGGTGCAGCGTCAGGAAAAGGCAGGTGAAGGCGAGCGACATCACAAGCAGCGGCATCAGCAGTTCGGGCGCGATCGTCGGACCGTCGAGCCGGAACACCGACGCCGGCTGATGCAGGGTGTTCCACCAGTCGACCGAGAATTTGATGATCGGCAGGTCGACCGCCCCAACCAGGGTCAGGATCGCCGCCGCTTTGGCCGCGCGGCCCGGATCATCGATCGCGCGCCATAGCGCAATGAGGCCGAGATAGAGGATGAACAGCACCAGCACCGACGTGAGGCGGGCGTCCCACACCCAATAGGTTCCCCACATCGGCTTGCCCCAGAGGGAGCCGGTGACGAGGCAGATGAAGGTGAAACCCGCGCCCAGCGGCGCCGCCGCCTTCTGCGCGGCGTCAGCAAGGGGATGGCGCCAGACCAGCGTGCCGAGGGCGGCGGCCGTCATGACGGCGTAGACGAAGGTCGCCATCCAGGCCGCCGGCACGTGGAGATACATGATCTTGACCGTCTCGCCCTGCTGATAGTCGGGCGGGGCGGCGAAGGAGAGCCATAGGCCGGAGACAAACAGGACGGCCGTCGCCGCGACGAGCCAGGGCAGAACCCGGCGCGTCAGCTCGACGAAGGTCGTCGGATTGGCGAGATTGACCATGGGCGGCCTCTCTTATGCCAGAGCGAAGAGCGCCGCAATGTGGCGTGCTCCGGGGTTTCCCTCAGTGTGGCAGAAGTATATGGTATTACTCGGAAGAGAGAGTAAAATTCCATGCACGCTGTCGAAAAGGCCGCATGCCGCAACGGCGCCGGCCACGAATCGCGGCCGTGCGCATCGGAATGAAACTTGATTTGGGCGGATCTAATTCGCCAAAATGATTTTGCGCAGAAACGCTGTTGGGGGTTGGGTATCGGTTCCCACGCAGAGACGGGTGAGCGGGCATGAAAGAATCCATGACCTGGTCGGCCGGCTATCCGACCGAGATCGAATACACCTATGGCTATTACCGGGAACTCTACCCGACCTATTTGCGGCTCGCCTGTCTGAGCGCCGGAATCGCGACGGCGAAGGCCGATCCGCTCAAGTACCTCGAGCTCGGATTCGGCCAAGGAGTATCGATCAATATTCATGCCGCTGGAAACGAAGGTGATTTTGGGGAACCGACTTCAATCCAAGCCAGGCTGCGCACGCGGGGGAGCTTGCCGAAGCGTCAGGCTCAAGCGCGACGCTGCTCGACGCGTCGTTTGCCGAACTTGCCGCGCGCCCCGACCTGCCGCACTTCGACATCATCGGGCTGCACGGCATTTGGACCTGGATTTCGGAGGAGAACGGCCGAGTCGTCGTCGACATCATTCGCCGCAAGCTTAAGGTCGGCGGCCTCGTCTATGTGAGCTACAATTGCTTGCCGGGATGGGCTCCGGCGATGCCGTTGCGCCATCTGATGAAGCTTCATGCCGATCTTGCCGCCGAGGCCGCGGGCGTGGTGGCCAGGTCGACGGCGCGGTGGCGTTCGCCCAGCAGGTAATCGATTCCGGCGCGCTCTATTTCCGCGCCAACCCCGCGGTCGGAGAACGGCTGAAGGCGCTTTCAGGCTTGCGGCGCAACTATTTGGTCCACGAATACTTCACCGAGGATTGGCGGCCGATCACGTTCTCCGACATGTCGCGGGTTCTCGAGGACGCCAAGCTCGACTTCGTCGGATCGGCGAACCTCCTCGATCGCGTGGAGGCGGTCAATCTGTCAGAAGCGGGGCAAAAGTTGCTATCGGGCATCAGCCACCCGATCCTCCGGCAGTCCGTCCGCGATTATCTGGTCAATCAACAGTTCCGCCGCGACATTTTCGCGAATGGGTCGCGCCGCCTCTCTGCGCTAGAGCGGGCGGAAGCCTTCCGCCAACAATCGTTTGTACTCCTGACGGCCCCGAGCGACATTCCGATGAAGGTTGCCGGGTCTCTCGGAGAGGCGACATTGGACGAGCTAATCTATCGGCCTTTGATCGAGAGCTTCGCGAACGAGGGTTTTGCGCCAAAGACCCTTGGACAAGTTGCTGCGCAACATCCCAAGCTGGTCTCCGCGCCGTTCGGGAACCTGATCCAGGCGGCGCTTGTGCTCACGGGAGCAGGTCACCTGCACCCGGCCCAGGTCCCCTCTCGGAAGGCGCAAGCGCGCTCACCCGCATTGAACCGTTGCCTCTGCGAAAGGGCCCGTGGCAGCGACGCCTTCACGTTTCTCGCCTCGCCGGTGACCGGCGGCGGCATTCCCGTCAATCGTCAGCAACAGCTGTTTCCGCTCGCAGCGCACAACGGAAAACGGACGCCCAGCGAACAAGCGACGTTCGTGTGGGACACGCTCGAGGCCCAAGGCCACCGCGTGATCAAGGAAGGAAAGGTGCTGGAGACTCCCGACGAGAATTTGGCGGAACTGTCGAGGGAAGCCGAAGAATTCGCTGAAGAGCGCGCGCCAATTCTCAAAGCGTTGGGAGTCGCTCTGTAATCCGAATTACTGAACTAGGTTGACGTGACGTGTCCGAGTGCAACCATGGCGCACGAGCAACTTGACCTCAGCGTCGGCGCCTTGCGCGCGGTGCGCTTCTCGACGCGCGAGCGCGATCAGGTGGGAGAGCGCGGCCTGCGTCTCCTGATCGAGCTTGCCCGATTTCGACGTCGCACTCAACGCAGCGAGAGCGCGTTGGACAACGCCCTTTCGCCGTTTATGGCCAACTTGATCCGAACCCTCGCCAACTCTGCAGCCGCTCTACGACCGACACGCTGCTCGCGATCGTGCAGCGGATCGACGACGTCAATCGCAATGTGAACGGAGTCGCGATGCGCCTCGATGGGAAGCCCGGCCCCTATAACCTGCATATGCGCTGAGCCGTTCTCAGTCTTCTCAGCGGCGGCGAAACGCCGCCGTTCAGGTAATCACGGTCGGTTCCTTACGGCCGGTCCGGGCGTCGATCCCTGCCAGTTCGTGCGAAAGCCGGATGAGATCGGCGAGCGCGGCTTGCGTCTCCTGATCGAGCTTGCCCGTGGGCGGCTCAAAGGGCCGGCGAGCGCGCCGCCCCTGCAGCGAGGCGCGCGCAAGGAGCAGCATACGTTCGCAATACTTAACTAGGGATCAACCCCGGCAAGCAGGAGCGCGCTGCGGACCATTTCGATGAGCGTGGCGCCGATCACCGCCGCATAGGGGATGCCATAGCGGCCCATAAGCCGCAATTACCTCGCCAGAGGCGGGCACGGGCGGACCGCCACGGTTAGGACTTGATCAATGAGGGCCGCGAGGTTTTTTTTAAGACTCATGCAACGTAGCTGAGACACGCGTCCACACGCCTTCCAATAGCGCAGGCACCCACTTTTCG
>Ga0210406_10005168_pt1 | contig 13747 bp, 12 predicted proteins | sample IncBWC30MmetaG_FD_155454 | JGI IMG/M metagenome (GOLD analysis project Ga0210406, IMG submission 155454) | Forest soil microbial communities from Barre Woods Harvard Forest LTER site, Petersham, Massachusetts, United States - Inc-BW-C-30-M | ecosystem: Environmental > Terrestrial > Soil >... | reverse complement strand
CTACGACGATCGAAGCGGCCCCGGCGGACGTCCAGACGGTCACGCTATATCGCGCCCTCTTGTCAAAAATGTAGCCGCCTAAGATGAACATTGAGCGATTTACCGTGATATCGTTGCGCGTATTAACGTCGCTGACAACTCCCAGGTGGTCGGTAAAAGTCCCTTTGCTATCAAGGGTGTTGAGATATCGAACTTGGGTATTGACGTTGAATTTCAGCAGAAAAGGCACCTTAGCGTGTTCGCGGGTTTCATAGATTACTATTCCATCTCTGTAATGATCGTCGTCTGTCTGTGATGCCACAACGGATGCCGGCGGTACGGGAGTACTTGCTGAATCTGTCACCGTCTGCGGGGTATTCAACGCGGCATTGGCTCCTGGCGCCGAGGCATCTGCCGCTGTCAACGGTACAATTGGCTTGCCGACGATCGACACTTTCGTTGCCGTGCCCCCGTCAAGCAGTCGCTGCAGTTTTCCGATGAGTGCCGCTAAGTACTTTTGTTGTTCATCAATACTCTTTTGCTGCTCATCTAAACTCTTTTGATGCTCCTGGATTTTCCGAAGCAGCTCGCGGACACCGCCATTCTCGGACCGCACCGCCGCGACGTCGCTCTCCAGGCTGGTTGGTGGCGATTGCTGATTCTGTGCGCGTGCGGAACTCGCGAATGACGCCAGGGCCGCCAATATGAGTGCGGCGGAAGATCTACCGGCTAAGGGGCGAATCCACATGGCTGATTTCTCCGTTCAGGCTATTCGCATTCGTACCTACGCGCATGCCGTTAACCTCTGCTCCCGAAGCCATCGTGGCATTGAACGAGACGGCGACACGAGGTGTTGCGCCCGCGTAGGGGTGAACCCAGTGATACAGCCAGCTCGGGAACACGACGAGCAGTCCGGCTTGCGGTCGAACCCGAAAAGGCTCGCCGTACGGATCGCCTGGCGGAGTCACGGCCTCTACGCCCGCCCGCGGATCGAGGAACTCCAAAACACCACTGAGCAGCTGATCTGGGCTGTCGGTTCCGGAATCCACGTAGTACACTCCGGACCATGCGCTGTCCGGATGAGAATGGGGCGCATGGTACGCCCCCGCGCGACAGATGGTCGCCCACGCGACGACAGAAAGCGTACCCTTGAACGCATCCGGTCCGGCAGCGGCATCGATCATTCGGCGCAAAGCCCAGGTGAGCCACGCCATCAATGCAGACACTGCGGGATCCCGCCGGCTCAGGAAATCGGGACGCGAGTGCCACCCTCCGATGTTGCTGCGACCCAGGCTCGAGTACTCCGCCTCCTCCGCAATGATGCGCGCGTGTAAGTCGCGATTGATCGCGTCGGCGTCCGGTATCCGCAAACGGCCAATGAGAGTGGGAAATGCCGACGTAACCTCGAGGTCCATGGGAGCGCAGCCTCGATCAGCAGAGCGTCACCGAGAGGGCTAGGCCGGCCTGACTCGTTTCCTTGTACTTGCTGTTCATGTCCTTCGCCGTCTGAGCCATGGCAGTGATGGTCGCATCCAGATCCACCCGGTGCCTCGATTCGATTTCGTTGCTTGCGATGGCCCACGCCGTCCAGGCCTTCACGGCGCCAAACGCGCATCGTTCGATGCACGGAACCTGCACGTATCCCGCGACCGGATCGCAGGTCATGCCTAGATGATGTTCCAGCGCCGATTCCGCAGCATTCTCGATCACTCGGGGAGAAGCGTCATATGCCGCTGCGGCCAACGCAGCCGCCATTGCCGATGCTACTCCGATCTCCGCCTGGCAGCCGCCCTCGGCGGCAGACAGCGTCGCATTGTGTTTGCATAGGTACCCGATCGCTGCTGCGGCCAGCATACCCTTCCGGATCTGATCCTGCGAAAGCTTGCGGCCGCCTTCGCCCAACCCATAGACGAGAGCCGGCAGCACTCCAGCCGAACCTCCGGTAGGCGCGGTGACAACGAGGTGGCCCCGCGCGTTTTCCTCCGACCCCGCCAGCGCGTATGCCGACAGGATGCCGATTCCTCGGTCCGACTGGAACTGGTCATCCTGGGCACGCTTGTAGACCGTAGCGGCTTTCGATTGCAGCTTGATCGGTCCGGGTAAGACGCCGTCCGGCGCATTGAGACCAGACTTCACAATCGCCACCATCGCGCCCGTGATCTTGTCGATGAAGGCATAGACCTCATCCTGGCTCCTACCAGGGATGGACATCTCGTTTGCCAGGATTACATCGGAAATCGACAGGTTGTTTTGTTCCGCGTGTTGGCGCAGCTCCTTCATCGTGGCGAAAGGGTATTTCGGCTGGTTCTTCTGGGGAGGCTTATATCCCTTCCACTCGATAAATCCACCGCCCACTGAGTAATACTCCTGCTCGAGGATCGGGGTCTTCCCCGCCATCAGTCGGACCGTCATGGTGTTGGGATGGGGGAAGTTGCCCTCGGTAGCATCAAAAATAACGTCTTTGAGCGTGACATCGACGGTCTTAGATCCGAGCTTGACAGGGAACGACTGATCCGGCTGATCGCGCAAGCTATCGAGAAAGGCTGGATCGACGGTTGCGGGCTCTTTTCCGACTAATCCAGCGAGCGACGCGCGCTCCGTCCCATGACCTTTGCCCGTGGCGCTGAGGCTGCCGTACAGGTGAACCTCGAATGCCGTTGCTTTGGCGAGCTGGTCCGCGGGCAGCTTCGTGCAGCGCTGGTAGAAATCATAGGTGATGCGCATCGGTCCGATGGTGTGCGAGCTCGACGGGCCCGGTCCCACTTTGTAGAACTCGTCCAGAATAGTCATTACGGGGCCCTTTTGCTCCTTCACTACATTTAGAGCCGGAGAGAGCTGCGGCGTAGGAGGCGTTCCTCCTATGGCCCTGGCCGCTCTCAGTTGTGCCGTCACGGGACGGTCCATCATGATCGCGGTGGCGCCGATCAGAGCGCTACGCATCAAAAAGGTTCGCCGATCTGAACCATCAGGAATCTTCTGCGAGGCTAACTCGTCGACAGATCCTAGCGGATCGATTTCACCTAACAGGTCTAGCGGCTTCAGACGATCATCAGACATTTGTATTCTCCTTATGTCTTCAACTTCGCGTCACACAGGTTACTTCTTCGCGGTAGCGGTAATCTCAATGTTTCCCGGACCCACCAAGCCGGCGCCCCACGCGCCGAATGCTACTGCGGCGCAGACGAAAGCTACTAATGCAACGGCGATCCTCGATTGGCGCATATTGACTCCGCAAGTGTAATGAACAAAGCGAGCAAGTTATTCGCGTGGGTATTTATTGATGTAATAAGTCACGCTTGCTTGTATCCTGGGCGCAATCCACTTGAAGCCGTCCTTCCGCTCGAGTGATCCATAGATATACTCCGCACCAAACAGATAACGGATATTCGGCTGAACGATGAAATTTACCGTAGCGTAATTGCTGACATGGTAAGTGGTCCCCGGATCACCTGCAGGACTGTTGATTCTCAAATACCCATAACTCACCGTGCTGCGGAGGATCTTCGTCCAATTGTGTGTATATCCGAATTGGCCTGAACCTGTGGGCGTGGCCACCAGGTGTCCGTTTGCCGCGAAGCCGACGTCCGTTCCCAGGCCGAAGTTATCGTTATAGTAATTCGAGATTCCCTTTCCAAAAACTAGTTGAAACACCACATTGTCGCTCCGGCCTCCCCACACGCCCGAAAGCGATTCGCCGAATGCACCTGTATGCCGTGACAGGTTTAACACGTCTTCGTTAGGCACCATGCCGCCGACATTTCGGAAGAGAGTGGCTGCGTGAATGTGGCCGTGATTGTTTTCATACCGATAAAATCCGATCAGATCCGGAAACTTGGAGGTGCCGATCGGCACGCCGAACTGGGTGCTGAATGGGGTATCGACGCCGGACTTCTCAATGGAGACACCGATGGAATGGTGTTTGCTCAGCGGTTGGGTGTAACGGAGCTGAGGAAACCGGGCCGCTATCATCCCGGGCGGACCTTCAAATTCGAGCGTATCAGGAAAGGCATCCGGATCGGAGAAGGCGCTCCATGCCTGACCGGCCAAGAAGTTCTTGTACTGCCCGTAAAACTGCCGCAGTCGTATCGAGTTCCGGTCGTAGTTGCTCAGGAAGTCAAACTCGAAATAGACTTTTACTTCGTTTCCGCTGTTATCGAGAGTTCCCTGCCGGGTTTCCCAGGTGAATCTGGTCGGCCGCATCGAAACCGTCGAATTCTCCGAATGCGGCGTGGTCGACGACGGAAAGCTGGAGGGAACATATGCGCCATAGTATGTACCGGCATAGTTCAGATCATAGAAGAGATCTGTTTTTACAAAGCCGCCAAATTTCATGTAGGTACTTGTACCTGGAAGATGAAAGAACCCTCGCAGTGCTGGATCTAACGGCTCATTATCGATACGCGGTGCGCCTACCTCGTTTTCTCCTGCCGTTTCTCTGGTCCGAGTTTCTGTGCCGTAGTATTCCACTGGAAAATGTACCACCGGAACTTCCGATGTCGGGGGAGCAACCGGGGAAGGCGGCAGTGCACGTGGAGTCGGCTGTGCTTGTTGCAGGGCGGCTATTTGGGCCTTGAGCTCTGCTATTGTTTTTTGCGAGGATTCCTCAAATTGCAGTAGCTTGTTCTGCAGGTCCTGGAGATTCGGGGTCTGGGCACGAGCCGTTGAGACACTGAGCATGCATGCCAAAACAAGTCGCTGACGCGTAGTGGCGATCACTTTATCTCCATTTCGCTAGGAGGATGCAGGCCGATTGCTGCGGGACTTAGAATAATTCGGCGCACTCCTTGCGTCACAGCGTGAGATTGTGCGCTTCGGTGCAGAGAGTATTGTCCTCTTCGCCGCGATGATCTCGATCCGTGATTTAAGTGTGCGGACTTCGACAAGGAAAGAGAGTGTTGGTTGCAGCTTTTTGCCATCAGAATGATTTGGCGCTGTCGCCGAAGGTATTTGGTGGCGCTCATACAAGAGCGGAAACAAGCAACACGGTGTTGCGACTTGTCATCAAGATGCTGGCCGTATTGCCTGATCTATCGTCGGAACGTTGATGCCCTTTCTGCGCAGGAAGACGTAAAAAAAGGGGCTGCCATCTGAAGTTGCTATCTGAATACGAAATTTAGCGAGACGTGCCGTACAGCATCACGACGATTGGTGAGGGGGAACGAGCGGGCAATTTACCGAAAACAAGTGTGTGGGAAACTCAGGGGCGGAAGGCCGCTTTTTCGACCGGCCGTTGTTTCATAGCAGGTCTGGCGGCGAGCACCATCTTTGCGATGCGACTGATTAGGCCGCGAAGCAGAATATAGGGAACGATTGCCAAGGTCACTGCTGTAATCAGCAGTTCCAGGGTGTAGACTCCTCTGTGAACGATGAGTTGGTAGACCACGTCGAGAATTGCGGCAAGAAGAAAAACCTTTCCAATATCCTTCCATCCCTGTCGTAGCAATTCGGGTCTGTGGGCCGGGTTAAAGAGAACTGTCCATAGAAAAGCCCCTCGCTTTTCACGTGCGTCCCGGAGCCCGGCACGAATCGCGAGGATGGTTGCAACCATCGGTTGTATGATCAGCCGTAGGTTCATCGGCCCTGTCAATCGGGCACCGAGGTTCTGCCATACCCTCGCGAAGATATCGTCCATGAGCCGGCTCCTCTCCCGAGAGCGGAGGCCATTGCATATGCGCGGCGGATGGCAAGCGGCAAACGCTTTCGGATCGCTACATCCTCGAGGATGTCGCCGGCAGGCCACCAGACGGAGAATACATTCGCCCAGTAACGAAGAACGCGCGCGAAATTTTAAAGCGGCTGGACTCTGGAAACATCAATGTTCCGGAGGATTTTCCGCAGTGACCCTAGCACAAAGCAATGATTGGACCATGCCGCAGGCGCTGGCAATCCCTAAAGAAGGATATTTCAAGCTGGAAGAGGGAAAGTACGGGCCGGTCTTTCCGAGAACACCTGCATGTCACGGCTTTACGATCATTGCCAAAATCAAGCCGGGCAAAGAGCCGGTGATCCGCGAATATGGAAAGACGCTCGAAAAGGCCCTGGAGACGGATCCTTATGTGCTGGCGCCACTCAAACTTCACTACCTACGATGGGTCCTATTCGACATCGGCAAAGATACGTACTTTATGTACCAGGGTATCTTCGACACCGACTTCGACAAGTATACCGACGACGCGGTGGCGCTTTTCACCAAGAGCGGCATCTCGACGACATTCGAGAACCTGGAAGGCTTTCCGGAGGACTGGAGGACCAATGTGCCGGCGTTCATCAAGTTCGTTCGTGAGCATCAGTGTCCGAGCTTCTTGGAATATGGGGAGTATCCGTACGTCACGGCCGACGAGATCAAGAAGGCCCTGAGGCTCAAGAAGGCCTTTTCGGAAATGCTAGATCAGATGCAGTGAGCTTTTGGGATGGCAAGGGACGCCACGATGACGGATACGTATGAGTTCGTCGCCATCGGCTCCGGTCCCGCCGGAGAAAGCGCGGCCGAATTGGCTGCCTTCTTTGGCCACCGTTCGGCTGTGATCGAGAAGGCTCGGCCAGGTGGAACCGTAACTACGACGGGTGGAGTGCCGACCAAAACGCTTCGTGAGGCAGCGGTCTACTTCTCCGGACTCTGTGAAGGGGGTACCTACGGTTTGCGGACCGCGGCGCCGGCGGAGGTTGCAATCGACATCATCCGCAAGCGCACCTGGGAAGTTTGCGGCCTGTTGCAAAAAGGAACGGCTGAGAATATTGCCAGGAATCACGTCGACTACATTGAAGGGGAGGCGTCCCTTCAGCAAGACGGCACCGTCATGGTCGCCGGCAAGGATGGAAGAGAACGTAAGCTCTGTGCCAAAACGATTCTGATTGCAACAGGGTCGCGGCCCCACCGGCCGAAAAATATTTCATTCGACATCCCAGGTGTCTGCGATACGGATACGATCCTGGATCGCGGGCGCCCTCCTCGAGACATCCTCATCGTTGGTGGCGGTCCAGTCGGCGTGGAGTTCGCCACTATCTGTCATGCGCTCGGCGCAAAAGTCGCCATCGCCGACCTTGGAAGCCGGTTGATCCCGGCAATGGATGGCGAACTCTCCTTTTGGATGGGAGACCTATTCCGCCAGTGGGGTGTCACCATCTATCTCGGATCCACCGTAGAGAACATTGAAGCAAGGAACGATGTGCTGCGCGTGAAGCTATCCACACGGCAAATGCTTTACCCGGACACGGCTCTGTTCGCAGCGGGCCGGGCTGCCAATACAGAAGGCCTCGGCCTGGAAGCCATCGGAATCAGCCAGGACTCCCGTGGGCGAATCGTCGTCGACCGGAATTTTCGGACCTCCGTGGAGGGCATCTACGCCGCCGGCGACGTCGTTGGACCCACTCTCGCTTCGATAGCCATGGAGCAGGGACGAGCCGCTGTTTGTCATGCCTTCGGTATTCCTTTCGAAGAAACTGTCGATCCCACTCCGGTCTCGGCTGTCTATGGGATGCCGGAAGCCTCGGGTGCGGGTCTCACCGAAGAGCAATGCCGGGAACAAGGCCTGGACTATGAAGTCGGCCGGACGCATCTCGGATGCACGCCGCGAGGCGCCATCGCCGGCCGGGGTGGGTTGCTGAAGTTGATTTTTCAGAAAGAGAACCGAACGCTGCTCGGAGTCCATTGCGTAGGCGACATCGCCTCCGAAATTGTCGGGATCGGACAGATGGTTATCCGATGCGGTGGCACGCTGAACACCATTGCAAACATGTCGATGAACACGCCGACCTATGCGTATGCCTATAAGTACGCAGCGTTCGATGGGTTGCGCCGGATCGCAGCAGCCGGAAAGGAGTCGGTTGATGAGTCAGCCAAACGGCCCAGCCCGAACTTATAACCATTTGCACACGGCCCGAAAATATACCGCGGGCAAACGGCGCTTCAGCGTTTATTGGACCTGGAGCTATCCTTGGGAGGCCAACCGGGATACGACCGAGTTGGACAATCGCTTCTCGACGATGACTGAAGTTCGTCGGGTAGCGTGGCCTGCTTATGAACCGGTGGAGTTTTCGGAAAAGATGTTTCTGCAGGGCATCGCTGGAACACTAGAGCTGTTCCATCTCTCCATAGTGAGATTCCAGGAGGTCGTCGGGGCTGTCACCGGGTCGCCGGTCGCGGTGTTTCAGCGGATCGATCAGGCCGGCCAGAGATTGCCGCTGGACGAACGGATCCTCGGCGACACCGAAACGCTCATGGTCTTCGGCCTGGATCACATTCTCACGGAACAGGAGGCCTCCCCGGAAGAGATCGAGGCGGTCCGGCATTTTCTCCGCCGTGAAGGAACTTGTCTCATACTCGGGCCTCATCATGATGTCGGAAGTTCAGCCGATTTGAAGGAGCGCGCCATGGAGTACGCGCATCATGGCGATCCCCTGGTTCCCCGGCAACAGCGCTTCGGCAAGTACACGCGATCGCTCATTAAAGGGCTCGGGGTGCCGGTCGAAAACCGTTGGGGCCTCCGTCCAGCCACGGTTCAGGGAACGAACCGGCTCGTCCCGCTCAACACAGTCAGGGATCTGGATACCCGGGCTTGGCTGACCGGCGTTCCCACCTTCAACTTCCATATGCATTTGCCGCATTATGCGGTCACCACGGACGATCCAAAGGCGATCCACGTGTTGGCTCGTCAACCCGTGGATGTCTCCAGGCCCCATCCGTTCGTGGCGGCGGGAAACAAAGAGTTCAATATGTTTCTGTGGATGCCGCCCGCCGGAGACAGGGCTGGGGACATTCTCCTGGCCGACTCCACCATCTTCACCACCCTGTTCGGGGGCGACGAAAGCCTGGAGAGCTTCTGGAAGAATATCGCCACCAGGTGATCGGCAGAACGATCAGGCACGGCAGCGCGCTGCCGGTTCTTGTGGCTGCTTGTATCTTGATGACAATCCCGTCTCATGCTCAGAATCGGGGTGTTTATCCCCTCGGCATGAGCGCCATAAACTCCGGCGTGATGCTGGAATCCACCTTCACGTATTCGAACCAATTCCTTCTTTACACACGCGATGAGGCCAAGGACAACCAAGGCAAGACGTTGCCGGTGACAGGAAAACACTCCGTGATTCTGGACATGAACACAATTTCCTGGGTGAGCGCAGAGAGAATCCTGGGAGCCCGGTATTCCGCGTCCGCCAGCCTCCCTTTCTCGAAGAACGATCTGACTTCTGACCTTCAGGGCAACCTCAGCGGAGGCAGTGGACTTGCCGACTCTTATTATCTGCCCGTCATCTTGGGTTGGTCCTGGACCAGGGCCGTGGTTCGCGTGATGTATGGCTTCCTGGCGCCGACCGGGCGATTCAGCGCGGGCGCGAACGACAATGTCGGGTCGGGTTATTGGACGCATACCTTGTCTACCGGGCAGACCTTTTACTTGACCGGGAGCAAACGCCTTTCGCTATCCGCATTTCAGATGTACGAATTCCACACCGTACAGGAGGGCACCGGCGTGCATCCGGGCGAGACCTTCGACCTGGACTATTCGCTCCTGTATTCGCTGGCCCGCACCCGGCGCTTCCAACTCCAAGCAGGTCCCGCCGGTTATGAGCAGCGGCAGACAACCGCGAAGACCGGGCCCGGCATCAACCTGGCGGCGTCCGAGGAGCGGTATGCGATCAACGGCTTCGGCTTTGCCGTGCTCGGCGTGTTGCCGAAGCGGACCAGCGTTGGGCTCAAATACTTCAAGGAATTCGCGGACCGGGCTACGTTTCAGGGATACTCGCTGCAGGTCGTGGCGTCGGTCGGCTTCTAGGAATCGGGGACATTCGTGATGGGGAAAGAGATGCTCGAATTGGATGACATTCAAAGCGGAGTGTTGCGACCCCGGCCTGCTCCCTATGCGGCCACGTATGTGATATTTCGCATAGACGACCGCAAGGCAGGGCGGGAATTGATGCGCCGCATACGGCCTGTGGTGGCCTCGGCTGCGCATCCGGCAAGCCCGGCAGGCGACACATGGGTGAGCGTCGCACTCAGCTTTCGCGGCCTCATAGCATTGGGTGTGCCGCAAGCATCTCTGGACAGTTTTGCTCCCGAGTTTCAACAGGGCATGGCTGCCCGCGCGAGAATTTTAGGTGACACCGGCGAAAGCAGCCCCGAACATTGGGAGAAGCCCCTTGGTTCCGCTGACGTCCACGTCGTCCTCACTGCGCTCGCTCCGGATACGGATCGACTGGAAGCAGCTCTCGCACGGGCGCGCCACGAGTACCAGAAGATCTCCGGCATTACGGAGATTTGGACCCAGAATTGTCATGCCCTGCCGAATGAAAGAGAAGCTTTTGGATTCAAGGACGGGATCAGTCATCCTGCGATTGAAGGGTCGGGTATTCCTGGCACTAATCCCTTTGAACAGCCCCTGAGGCCGGGCGAGTTCGTCCTTGGCTACCCCGACGAGATGGGAGATGTGCCGTCGATACCGAAGCCCGACGTCTTGGGGCGTAATGGAAGTTACGTCGTCTTTCGCAAATTGCACCAACGGGTCGCCGCGTTCCGCCAATATCTCAAGGCGAGCTCCTCCAGCCCCGAAGGCGAAGAACTCCTGGCCGCGAAGATGATGGGACGTTGGCGTAGCGGTGCACCCCTCGCCTTATGTCCGCTGCACGATGATCTTGAACTCGGCGCAGACCCACGGCGAAACAACGCTTTTCTCTTTAAGGAAGATGACACGATCGGCTATCACACGCCCTGCGGCTCGCACATTCGCCGCGTGAACCCACGCGACGCGGACGTGGCGGGTGTAGTTCGCATCCACCGGATGATCCGCCGTGGAACTTCGTACGGACCGCCGCTTCCGGATGGAGTTGTTGAAGACGATGGCCTGGAGCGGGGACTAATGTTTGCTTTTGTCGGAGCCAATCTCGGGCGGCAGTTCGAGTTCGTCCAATCGGAGTGGATGAACGATGGCCGCTTCTTCGGAGGAGGCAACATGAAAGATCCCGTCGCGGGAGCGAACAGTGGCGCAGATGCCTATAGTGTTCCGAGGCGTCCACTTGCCATGCGCCTCAAGGGATTGTCTCGATTTGTTGTCACAAGGGGCGGCGAGTATTGCTTTCTACCCGGCCTCCGCGCATTGCAGTGGCTCGGAGAGCTTGAGTCTTAGCACAGAATATATCTGCCCTTCACGCCAACAGAACGCCGTGGCTGGCCCGAAATGTCACCCTTCCCGAAGCGCGCGTTCTGTGCGGACGTCGATTGTTCCGAAGCGGCCTAAAGACTATCTATCGCGGGAGTCTTGAAAGCGGACCGGCGGGCGCCCAGAGTTCGGAGCGTTATCCGGCCAATATCGGTGGCGATTCCGGAAGGCGCGCAGACCGCTATCATCGCGAACCCACCTTGCGCGTGAAGGATTCGTGCACGCTCCTGGGGCGCTTCGAGCGGCGCGGCGTAGCCGGTTGGAGACTCTTCAGGCAGAGTCCGGTATTGCGTGTTCTTTACTACGCCGACGATCTTTGTTGGATGAAGGCGACGATGTCACGCTCGACGTGGACACGCTGATACGTGGTGCCTTCCTGGCCCACTGGAGGGTCGGTGCTTTGTAGATCAAGAGGGATCGCACTGCAAAGTGGCGTTTACTGCGGCGCGTGTTTTCCATTTTCGGCCTCCATCTATCTGATGCTTGTAAGCCTGGCGGTCGTCCAAGTAAATTACCCAACTTAGACGGAGCTAAATTCGCGGTCCTAGTGGGATCGACCTGCAACCTGCGGGATGTGCGATGGCTCAGCCGTTGCTCGAACGGATGGGTCGATGATCCAGAAGCAGAAAACCGGCCGCCCCGCGCCGCGAATGCACGGATTCCGCCCAGCGCGGCGACGTAGGGGCTCCCGGCCAGATACTTAAGAAAGGTCCGGCGGTTATGGGTAGAAAATGCTGGACTCTTCATGAGGTCTACTTTCGCTGCGCGGCAAGCTCCATTTCGAGGGCCTGATCCTCACCATAGATATCCCGGAAAAAGCGCACCTCACCGTTGCTCATGACTACAGCAGTCGCGTACATCAGCACGACTTGAATCGGTCGCTTGACCTTGACAGAAATCGACTCCGTCCCTTGCATCGCTTCAACCACGCGATCCCGCGACCAGCCGGACTGCCCACGCAGGACCCAGTCCGCCAAGTCTTCCGGCTTTTCCACCCGGATGCAGCCGTGGCTGAGATCGCGGCGTTCCCGGTCAAAGAGCCACCGTGCCGAGGTGTCGTGCATATATACACCGTATTCGTTCGGGAAAACGAACTTCACCAACCCCAGAGTGTTCTTCGGGCCCGGTTTTTGGCGCAACTGAAGTTTTCCCGTGCCCAATTCGGATAGCATGTCGTCCGAAACCCTTCCGTCCCCGGCCACTTCACCCTGCCGGGTGACCATCTCGAAGTGGTTCGCCGAGACCCACGAACGGTCTTGCTTGATTTCCGGCAGCAGTTCGACGTGTTGGATGCTGGCCGGTACGTTCCAGTACGGAAGAAAGATCACGGTCTCGAGCTGCGAACGCAGAATGGGACTCTTGTGATCGGGAGCCTCGCCGACCACGACCTTCATCTCGAGCTCGGGATCGTGTCCTGCGGCGTTGGCCCCACCGAAGGCGCGCAATCGAAATTCCGGGACGTTCAAAACGATCGCGGGCCGGGCAGGATCATACGGCCGCCGCCGCCAGCGCTCCAAGGCCAGTTCAAGTTGACGAACTCGGGCGCGCAGCGGTGTGTTCAACTGCTCGAGCGTCGTTGTATCGATGCGGCCGTCCGGCTCGAGCCCATGACGCGATTGAAACCTCTTTACTGCGGTCACCAGCTCGCCTTCATACAACTCCGAATCGTCGGGAAAAAACCCCGCGGGGAGATCTCCGATCCGCCATAGCAGGCGAATTAGGCGAGGTGTGTCGGCGTAGTGATCTCCCGGCTCTACGGGTTCTTCGGTGGCCTCTAGGAGTGCTCCGTCGTCCTCGGATGCCAGAACCCGATATTGGTGCAGTGCACGCAGCGTCCTGTCATATTCGTCCACTGGAACCGTCAGGGATTGATCGCGCGCCTGCCCCACACGAAATACAGTGCACGCTAGTGTAAGAAAAATCAGAGTCGTTACGACGGGCTTCAAGCTCATGATCAAAGAGGAGGCATCCGGCGCGCCGATCTACAAAGCATGCCCGGAGTTTGTCCTTTCACGCAAGTCTTTGACATCAGCGCCCGAAAGCGTCATCAGAGGTTCTGATGCTCAGCAAGGCCCGGCGTCTTTAAATAGGGGGTGTCAGCACAGACCAGGAACGATAGTGAACACTGCCCCCAAGAGCGCCGTGAAACGCGCGCCCCGCCCGCCTAAATCCTGAGCCGCATCGCCCAGCTACGGACTCTTCCAACACCTGCCTCTAGATTGAAGTGCCTGTAACCTGCAAAAGAAGCATTTGGTAATCCATCGCATCACGATTCATGAGTAACGGCTTATCGACTCAAGCGCGCGCAGCCGGTATACAAAGCGAGGTACTGTATGAAGTTCGACGGGAAGGCTTCACTCCTCAGATCTGGGCTAGCGATTCTGTGCACAATCATTCTGGTGCCAGGGGATACGCTGGCCTATGCATCGCAATCGGCGGCACCGGCGCCGTCAAATGGTCAGACCATCAAACCTTCGCCTGAGCAACTGGATTCTCTCGTCGCGCCCATCGCGCTTTATCCAGATCCGTTGCTGGCCCAGGTCCTGGCCGCATCCACATATCCCCTCGAAATCGTGCTTCTCCAGCGATGGCTGCAGACGAATAAGAACCTGAAAGAT
>Ga0210406_10005167_pt1 | contig 13749 bp, 14 predicted proteins | sample IncBWC30MmetaG_FD_155454 | JGI IMG/M metagenome (GOLD analysis project Ga0210406, IMG submission 155454) | Forest soil microbial communities from Barre Woods Harvard Forest LTER site, Petersham, Massachusetts, United States - Inc-BW-C-30-M | ecosystem: Environmental > Terrestrial > Soil >... | reverse complement strand
ACCGCGGCACCTTCGTGATCGATCCGGAAGGCAAGATCAAGGTCATGGAAGTGCACGACAACGGCATCGGCCGCGATGCGAAGGAATTGCTGCGCAAGGTCAAGGCGGCCCAATATGTGGCTTCGCACCCGGGCGAGGTATGCCCGGCGAAGTGGACCCCGGGCGCCGACACGCTCAAGCCTTCGCTCGACCTGGTCGGCAAGATCTAGCTGGTAGGCAAGATCTAGCGGTGATTCTCGCGGGCCCGGCAGCTGCCGGGCCGTGAGGACGCCACACGATGGACCGCCGGCATCATTACGCCGGCCATTGATCGAGGACACGGGAGCACATCATGCTCGACAGCAATCTTAAACAACAGTTACAGGGCTACCTGGAGCGGATATCGCAGCCCGTGGAAATCGTCGCGTCCCTGGACGACAGCGAGAAATCGCAGGAAATGCTCGATCTGCTGGAGGACATCGAATCGGCGTCCAGCTTGGTCAGGATCGACACGCAGCGGGACGATACGGCCGTGAAGCCGTCTTTCGCGTTGCGGCGGCCGGGCGCGGCCGCACAGGTCCGATTTGCCGGCGTGCCGATGGGCCACGAATTTACTTCCCTCGTGCTGGCACTGCTGCAGACCGGCGGCTACCCGCCGAAGATCGACGAGCCCATCGTCGAGCAGATTCGCAATCTGGACGGCGACTTCAATTTCGAGACCTTTGTTTCCTTGACCTGCCAGAGCTGTCCGGACGTCGTGCAAGCGCTCAACGCGATGGCGGCCCTGAATCCGAAAATTCGCCACACCATGATCGATGGCGCGGTGTTTCAGGACGAGGTCGCGCGCCGCGAGGTGATGGCCGTGCCCGCGGTGTTCTTGAACGGCCAGCCGTTCGGGCAGGGCCGCATGGAGCTCGCGGAGATCATCCACAAGCTGGATTCGGGCGCCGCCAAACGCGAATCGGAGAATCTCAACGCGAAGGCGCCCTATGATGTGCTCGTGGTGGGCGGCGGCCCAGCGGGCGCGGCGGCGGCGATCTATGCGGCGCGCAAGGGCATCCGCACCGGCATCGCCGCGGAACGCTTGGGTGGCCAGTTATTGGACACCGTCGGCATCGAGAATTTCATATCGGTCAAGGAGACCCATGGCCACAAATTGGCCTCGGGATTCGAACAGCATGTCACCACTTACGACGTGGACGTGATGAACCTGCAGCGCGCCGAGGCGTTGGTGCCCGGCGATCTGCTCGAGGTGAAACTGAGCGGCGGCGCGTCGCTCAAGGCCAGATCCGTCGTCATCGCGACGGGCGCACGCTGGCGCGAAATCAACGTGCCCGGCGAGCGCGAATACCGCAATCGGGGGGTGGCCTATTGCCCGCATTGCGATGGCCCCCTGTTCAAAGGCAAGCGGGTTGCGGTGATCGGCGGCGGGAATTCCGGCGTCGAAGCGGCCATCGATCTCGCGGGGTTGGTGAGTCACGTCACGCTGATCGAGTTCGACCCGCAGCTGCGCGCCGACGCGATCTTGACGCGCAAGCTGCTGAGCTTGGCGAATGTCACGGTGATCACCGGTGCGCAAACCACCGAAGTGGTGGGCGACGGACAGCGCGTCGTTGGGCTCAAGTACAAGGATCGCGCCAGCGGCGAGCCGCGCCATGTGGAACTCGCCGGCGTGTTCGTGCAGATCGGCCTGATTCCCAATACCGATTGGCTAAAGGGCACGGTCAAGCTGTCGCCGCGCGGCGAAGTGGAAGTCGACGCGCGCGGACAGACCTCGGTGCCCGGCGTATTCGCCGCGGGTGATTGCACCGTCGTGCCCTACAAGCAAATCGTCATTGCGGTGGGCGAAGGCGCCAAGGCTTCCTTGAGTGCCTTCGATCATCTCATTCGCTCACCGCTGTCAGCGGCTGCATGACGCATGGCGGAAACCGCGCATGCGCGCCGATTTTCCGCAGGAGTGGTCGTAGTCCACACCGGCGGACCGGCTTTGCAATACCTGCTGCTGCGCGCCTATAGGAATTGGGACTTCCCCAAGGGCTTGGTCGAGCCGGGCGAGCAACCCCTGGAGGCGGCGGTGCGCGAAGTGCGGGAGGAAACGACGCTCGAGAATCTGGCGTTCGATTGGGGCCGGGACTTCATCGACACCGGCCCGTACAACAAGGGCAAGATCTCCCGCTACTACCTCGCGCGCAGCAACGACACCCGGGTACATCTGCCGATCAACCCTGAATTGGGGTTTCCGGAACATCAAGAGGCGCGCTGGGTGGGGTTCCAGACGGCCCTGACGATGGTTTCGCCGCGGCTGCTGCCCGTGATCCACTGGGCGAGCGACATCATCGCCGCATCGGCAGGCGCCGGACCGACCGCCTCAAGGCCGACTTCCATTAAAGACTAATGGCGCCCCGGCCGATTTCGAACGCATCGCCGCCGACAAAGACTTGCGCCTCGCGGCTCACGTCGAGAAACAATGTGGAGGGGCGGCCCACGAGCTCTCCCTGCGAGATCTGCAGCTGAACCGGCAGCGTCCGCTTCATGGCGAGACACCACGCGCCGAAATTCGCCGTCGCCGAGCCGGTTGCAGGATCCTCGAGAATCGCGCCGCCGACCGGAAAGAAGAAGCGCGCCAGCGCTTGATCGCGGCCGCTCGCAGCGCCGCCACCGGCGGCGCCGCCACCCACAGCGCCGCCGCTCGAATTTGCGCCGCCCAAGCTAAATACGTACGCCATGCTGAGGCCGTCTTCGCTGCGAATCTTGGCCATGCCGGGAGCCGATGGCACTGCGCGGCGCACGGCATCCGTCGAGGTGAGCGGCACCACCAACTGCTCCTTACCGGCTTTGACCCACAGAGGCCGCTCACCGATGTCGTGCACCTGAAGCCCCAGCGCCGCGGCGAGCGTGTCGCGGGAAACATCCAACTCGCGTGTTGTCGCGCCCAAGGCCGTCAAGGTCCAGCGATCGCCGCTGGCGCGCACCGGGATAAGACCCGCCTGCATGTCCAGCACCAGAGAATCGCCGCCCAATTTCAGCGCGCGGCAAACGTGGGCCGTGCCGAGCGTGGGATGACCCGCGAAAGCCATTTCATACGCGGGCGTGAAGATGCGAACGCGCGCATTGGCGCGGGAAGAAGGCAGAATGAAAGTGGTTTCCGAAAGATTGAACTGGCGCGCCAGCGCCTGCATCTGCTCGGTGTTCAGGCCGTCGCCATTTTCAAATACGCACAGGGGGTTGCCGGTAAACGGACCCTGTTCTCGAGTGAAGACATTGACGATGCGGAACGGGTGAGTGGCCATCGCCCGATTATCTCACCCGTTCGCGTTGGTCGCAGTCCGCATCGCCGTTAGCGGTACGGACGCACGATGACCACGGGTGCCGGGGCGACCACCGCCACGCGGGGACCGTAGTAGCCGCGGTGATAGTAGCCGTAGGGCGCGACCACGCAGCCGCTCATGGCAATAATACTCATAGGAATCAATAACATAAATAGCTTACGCATGACATCCTCCTGAAGAGTTTTCCGTTCTCATCAGGCCAACGCGGCAGCGTTGGGAGCGATGACAGCATGAACAAACCTTAAGGCGTTGCCAGGAAGCGCGCGCGCGGCGGCGCAAAAAGGCGCGGGAGCCCCGGGCCCCGAGGAGGCGGGTTATGCCAGTGTGTGAAAAACCTTTTGCACGTCGTCGTCTTGCTCGAGTTTGTCGATGAGTTCCAGCACTTCCTTGGCTTGATCCTCAGGCAATTCGATCGGCACAGAGCATATGTACTCATGCTCCGCCGAGAGCGGTGTGATGCCGCGGCGTTCCAAGGCCTCCTGCAGCTTGCCGAAATCGTTGAACGCGCCGCGAATCACCAATTGCGGCTCGCCCTTGTCGCCCGTGCTGTCGCCCATGTCCTCGAGGCCGTAGTCGATGAGGTCCAATTCGAGCTCGTCGTGATCCTTGACGTGAGAGGGGTCGACGCGGAATACGCCCATTTTTTTGAATAAGAAGCTGACGCTGCCCGTGGTCCCCATATTGCCCGCGCCCTTCATGAAAATATTGCGCAAGGAAGCGACGGTGCGCGTGGGATTGTCGGTGGCGGTCTCCACCAGCAAGGCAACGCCGTGCGGCGCATAGCCCTCGTAGAGGATCTCGGCGTAGTTGGCGGCGTCCTTGCCGGACGCACGCCGAATCGCGGCATCCGTCTTGTCCTTCGGCATGTTGACCGCGCGGGCATTCTGCAGCACGCGGCGCAGCGTCGGGTTTGACGCCGGATCCGCCCCGCCCGCATGCACGGCGATCGCGATGTCCTTGGCGACCCGGGTGAATTGCTTGGCCATGCGGTTCCAGCGAGCGAACATGGCGTGTTTTCTGACTTCAAATATGCGTCCCATGGCGACTATGGTAGCAATACGCAGTCAAACCGCTAGACTTGCGCTTTCCTTCCCACGGCATTTTCCATGAGCGCAGTTCCCGCAGACTCGATTGAACACACCGCGAGTTTCCGCGACCTCGCCCTGTCCGAGCCCGTGCTGCTCGCGCTTGCCGATGTGGGCTACGAGTCTCCCTCGCCGATTCAAGCTCAAACCATTCCGGTGCTCTTGTCGGGCAAGGACATGCTGGGCCAGGCGCAGACCGGCACGGGCAAGACCGCCGCGTTTGCGCTGCCCGCGCTCACGAAAATCGATCTGGCGCGGCACGAGCCCCAGGTGCTGGTGCTGGTCCCGACCCGAGAGCTGGCGCTGCAGGTATCGGAGGCTTTTCTGCGCTATGCGGCGCATTTGAAAGGCTTTCACGTGCTGCCCATCTACGGCGGCCAGAGCTACCAGCCGCAGTTGAACGCATTGCGGCGCGGCGTACACGTGGTCGTTGGGACGCCCGGGCGCGTCATCGATCACATGAATCGAGGCACCCTGAAGCTGTCGGGTTTGACGCTGCTGGTACTGGATGAGGCGGACGAGATGCTGCGCATGGGCTTCATCGACGCAGTGGAAAGCATCCTCGAGCAGACGCCGCCGCAGCGCCAGGTGGCCCTGTTCTCAGCGACGATTCCTGCGCCCATACGCCGGATCGCGGCGAAGCACCTGCGCACGCCGGTGGAAGTCACGATCAAGAGCAAGACCAGCACGGCGACCAATATTCGGCAGCGCTACTGGATGGTGAGCGGCATGCACAAGCTGGATGCACTCACGCGCATCCTGGAGGCGGAAACATTCGACGGCATGCTGGTGTTCACGCGCACCAAGCAGGCCACGGTGGAGCTGGCGGAAAAGCTCGAGGCGCGCGGATTCGCGGCCGCACCCTTGAACGGCGATATCGCGCAGCCGCTTAGGGAGCGAACGGTCGCCAGATTGAAAGCCGGGCAGATCGATATCCTCGTCGCCACGGACGTGGCCGCCCGCGGGCTCGATGTGGAGCGGATTGGACATGTGGTGAACTACGACGTGCCGTACGACACCGAATCCTATGTGCATCGCATCGGCCGCACCGGGAGAGCGGGCCGCAAGGGTGAAGCGATCCTGTTCATCGCGCCCCGCGAGCGCAACATGCTGCGCGCCATCGAGCGAGCCACGCGCCAGGTCATCGAGCCCATGAACCTGCCGAGCGTGGATGCGGTCAACACCTTGCGAATCGCCAAGTTCAAGCAGCGCATTACCGACACCGTCGCCAAGGGCGACGGCAATCTTTACCGGCCGGTGTTGGAGCAGCTGGAAACCGAGACCGGTTTGAGCCTCATCGACATCGCGGCGGCACTCGCGAGCCTGTCGCAGGGCTCCACTCCCTTGCTGCTTGCGCCGAAGCCGGAGCGGCCCGCGGCGCAGGAGCGGCCGGCGCAGGACCGACCCGCGGCGCAGGAGCGACCCGCGGCGCAGGAGCGGCCCGCGGGGCGCGAGCCCAGGCAAGAGCGGGATTCGCGCCGCGACGAGCGCCCTCGCCGGTCGGGTCCCGCACAAATGGAAACTTTTCGCATCGAAGTCGGGTCGGTACATGGTATCAAGCCCGGAAACATCGTCGGCGCCATCGCCAACGAAGCGGACATCGAAGGCGTTCACATCGGGCGGGTGGATATTCGCGAAGACCACAGCTACGTGGACTTGCCGGAAGGCATGCCAAAGGAGATATTCAAGCAGTTGCAGAAGGTGCGGGTGGCAGGCCGCGAGTTGCGGATCAGCCGCGTAGCTGAGAAACCTCCGAAGCCGCCGCGCGCGACGCTTGGGCGTCATCCCGGAGCGGGGCCGCGGGAGGCACGGCCTGCGAAGCCAAAAATAGCGGCTCGCCGGCGTGCGAAGGATTGATGTCGACAACCTAACCTAGAGGAGTGAATCATGGGCAAGGGTATGGATCGTAAAAAGGAAGACAAAAAGAAGCCGACCAAGACATTGGAGGAGAAGCGCGCCGCGAAGCGAGAAAAGCGGGCCGCGCGCGGCTGACGTCCCGGACGTCCAAAGACGAAGTGCGGGTAGCGCGCGCCGCTGGAAGCCTGGCGGAGAACTGGGGCAGGCTCCTAGACCACTCGGCCGCGCCGCCCGCCGTGACGGAAATCGCGGATATTCGCCGCCATCTCGTCGATGCAGCGCTGCCGTGCTTCACGCGCCGCCCAAGCGATGTGCGGCGTCACCAATAAATTGGGGATTTGGCCGTTGAGCAGGGGCTCGCCGTCCGGGGGAGGCTCTTGAGGCAGGACATCGATGCCCGCGCCGCCGATCCGCCCGGCTATGAGGGCGGCCGCAAGCGCAGCGCCGTCGATCAGCGCACCGCGCGCCGTATTGATCAGCAACGCATCGGGCTTCATAAGCTTGAGCTCCCGCGCCCCGATAAGACCGCGGGTTGCATCGTTCAACGGGCAATGCAGGGAAACGATGTCGGCCATGGCGAGCAGCTCATCGAGCGGCACCCGGCCCGATTGAGGCGGGCTGCCAGGACGATTGGCGATCTTGACTTGCATACCGAAGGCCTCGGCAATGCGCGCCGCGCCGCGGCCAAGCTCGCCCCAGCCGACCACGCCGAAGATCCGGCCCTGCAGTTCGCGGATGGGGTGGGACAGCACGGCGCCCGCTTCGTCCTTCGCCCACGATCCGTCCTGGGAGAGGCGCGAGAATTCATACACATGTTGGGTGAGACTCAAGATCAATCCCCACACATGCTGGACCACCGAGGCCGTGCAATAGGCGCGCACATTGCAGACCGCGATACCAAGTTCGCGCGCCGCGGATAGATCCACATTGTTGGTGCCGGTGGCGGCCAGCGCCACCAGTTTCAAGCGCGGTGCGCCCCGCAAGAGCTCGCGAGTCAGGTCGAGCTTATTCAACAGCACGACGTCGGCGCCGTGAATGCGATCCGCAATTTTGGTGTCGCTCGAATCATACAAGATCAATTCGCCCGACGCTTCGCGCAGCGGCTCGAGATCCAGGTCGCCATTCGACACCGTGTCGTAATCCAAAAATACGGTTTTAAGGGGATGCGTGTCCATGACGCGTTAGAATAAGCGACCGATATGAAAATTACCGCAGTCCTCACGCTGATTGGCGTCAACGCCCTGGTTTACCTGTTGCAGCTTGCGAGCCCCGGCCAAGTCGAAGCCTTGCTGGCGTTGTGGCCGCTGCAGCCCCTCGATGGTCATGTGTTCTTCCGGCCTTGGCAGATCGTCACTTATTCCTTTCTGCACGACACCCGTAACATCGCTCACCTGGCGTTCAACATGTTTGCATTGTGGATGTTCGGCGCGGAAATCGAGCGTTACGTGGGACCGCGGCGATTGCTTGCCTGTTATTTCGCATCGGTCGTTACCGCAGCATTGAGTCAGCTGTTCATCCCGGTGCTCTTCGGGGCGCCGCCGGTTCCCACCATCGGTGCATCCGGCGGCGTTTTCGGCCTGCTGCTGGCGTACGCGATAATGTTTCCGCATCGCAAGGTCGCACTCTTGATCCTACCGATTCCCATGCCTGCGTGGTTGTTTGCGACGATCTATGCCTGCGTCGAGCTTTTCCTGGGTGTGACCGGAACTTTGTCGGGCGTCGCGCATTTCGCCCACCTCGGCGGCATGGTCGGAAGCGCATTGGTGATCATGCAATGGCGCGCGAGCGCCCGCAAAACCCGCTAGGCTTCGGCAATGAACTTCAAAATTCCAATGTCAGCTCTCGGCGCGGTCATGCTCGCGGCCGCGGCAGCTCCGGCCCATGCAGAATGGGTGAACCGCGTGACCGACGGCATCATGGGCACGCGCATCACCGTGGAGCTTTGGTCGGAGGATAAGCCGAAGGCCGAAGCCGCCATCGATGCGGTGCTCGACGAAATGCGGCACATCGATGAGTCGATGAGCACGTACAAGCCCACCAGCGAAGTCTCCCAGGTCAACGCCAAGGCCGCCGATGGCCCGATGCATATCGGCAAGGAATTGTTCGATCTGCTGGTGAAGGCCAAGGAATATTCGGTCATTACCGACGGCGCCTTCGACATCACGTATGCCAGCGTCGGCTATATGTACAACTTTCCAAAGCACATTCGGCCTGACGATGCGCAAATCGCCAAGGCGCTGCCCGCGGTCGACTATCGGCATGTGATTCTCGACCATCAGAATCAAACGGTGCAGTTTTCCCAGAAAGGCGTGCGCATCGATTTGGGCGGGATCGCCAAAGGCTATTCGGTCGACTGCGGCATCGATGTCCTGAAGGCGCGCGGGTTTACCCGCGCGTACGTATCCGCAGGCGGCGATAGCCGGATTATCGGCGATCGCTTCGGCAAGCCGTGGATGGTCGGGATTCGCGATCCGCGCAAAGGCGAGGGCGAGGTCATTGCCAGCATTCCGCTCGTGGATGCGGCCATTTCCACGTCCGGCGACTATGAACGGTTTTTCGATGAAGGCGGGGTTCGCTACCATCACATCATCGATCCGCATACCGGGCACTCAGCGAGCAAGGTGCGCAGCGCGACCATCATCGGGCCTTATGCCACGCGCACCGATGGGTTGTCGAAGACGGCATTTGTCCTGGGGCCGGAGAAGGCCATGGAGATTTACAACCGCATCGAGGACATCGACGCCATCATCGTCAAGCTCGACGGCACGGTGGTATTCTCGAAAGGTATGCAGCGCGGCAAGGCGGGCGCACCACCGCCGAAGTAGCGGGCCGCCGCACCGCCGAAGTAGCGGATCGCCGCACCGCCGAAGTAGCGGATCGCCGCACCGCCGCTTGCCGTGTAGCCCAGTGCCGCAGGGCCGAGTGCTCCGCGCCGCTAGCTCATCGAAACGCGATGATTTTCGCCTCTTCGCAGGCATTCAAATAATCGCTGACGATGTCCAGCGGGATAGGTCCGAATTCCGCGGACACCGCATCTCGGATGTCGGCGACTGATTTCTTCCCGTCGACGAAGTTCACGATCTCATAGGCGTAGAGCGCGCTGCGATCCTGGACATTGACGAAACGGCTGGACCCGGCACTCAAGAGCTTGATTTTGCGCAGCCGCTCTTCGCTCAAGCGATCGCGCAAGACGTCATCGTTCTGAAAGGTCAGCGGTCCGAACTCACCGATGCGGCGCGGTACTCGCTTGGCTTCCGCCTGCGCGCGCCATGCCGGTGCCCAGTTTGCGTCGTGCGATCCTCGCGTTGCGGCGGCTTGGACCAGCCAGCCCGTCAATGTCGCCGCTTGAGCGTCAAGCGCTCGAGTGGACGCCGCGAGTTCCGGAGGATTGCCGTGCGTGAAGACGGCGAATGATCGCAAACCTGCCTGCTCGCGGTGAAGCATTTGCGACAGCAAATTCCGGGCTTCGAACAGCGCTTCTTGGGGTGGCAGTTCCGGCCGCTGCGTGAGCTGCAGCGCGCGGTTGAAGCCTTGCGCCAGCCGTTGCTGGGCGCGCGCCGCCAGAAAAGGCAGGACGAGAGCGGCATTGCCCGCATCGAGCGTTGCAAAGCTATAGCCTGAGGCGGCGCCCAGCAGTGCGACGCGGCGCAGCTTGGTCGGATCGATTTGCAGCAGGGTGTCGTGATCCGTGTGAATGTAGATATCCGGCCAATCGCGCAGGTAAAGAGAGGGCACGGCGATGGTGGACGAGTCATAGTCATCATGATCGCTGCCCTCGGCGTACGGTGTCTCGTCCACAAAAAAGGCATTGCGGGTGCCGGATGCCCCGTCGCGATCCTCCACGACCGCGGCATCCTGGTGGCCGCCATCCTCCGTGTAGGCCGTCGCGGCATCTCGAATGGTCTCCGCGAAGTCCGCGCCGATGTCGGTGATGAACGTGGGCAGCGACCAGGGTGTCTGCGTCACATGCAGCACGGATTTGTTCTTGAACAAGTCGCCGCCCACCATGTCCATGTGGATATCGGCGCGCATCGATGCCCTGATGGCTGGGTGCCCGCTCAAATAGGCCATGGTGCCTTCCACCTCCGGACCCCAGATGAAGCGCAGCGTTCGCTTAGGGGGCTTGAGACTGCCGTTGCCGATCAACCGGCTGAGCACTCGCGCGGATTCCAGAATGGTCACGCAGCCGCTGCCATTGTCATTGGCCCCGGGGCGTTGATGATCCAAGTGGCAGCTATAGACGACCTCCCCGGCGCCGGCATCGGTGCCGGGGATGGTGCCGGTCACCACGGTCCAATGTCCGGCGCCCACCGCGGCTTTGACATGCGCGCCGAGCACCACCGGATGGCCACCCGCGATTTGCGCGCGCAAGCCGGTCGCGGTCGCGCGCGACACCATGAAGGCAAACCCTTGAGGCAGCGAGCCGTCCAAGTGACCCCAGCGCACGATGCCGGTATCGAGTCCGGACCAGGCGGTGGATTGATTGGGCATGTCGCTGACGATGCCGGCGGCGCCGTATTTCGCCACCGCCAGACGCTGCACGGCCGACAACACGCCGTCGGCGAGCACGATTTTGCCGCGCACATCCTTGCCGGCGTAGTCCGGGTCAGATGACCCCGCACCGACGTCGACGAGCTGCGCCTCGACGTCGGCGCTGTGGCTGTAGTCGGCCAGCCGAATCGGGTCGGTCGACCAATCGCCGAGCAAGGTGTGCTGCGGTTCGATCTGCCATAGCCGAGCGTCTTCGACGCTCCAAGCAATGTGCGAGCGCATCAAGCCATAGCGGATCTTGCCGTCGATGGGAAATTGTTCTGCATGAACGTCCTGCAAGCCATATTCCTTCGCTCGTTCCAGCATGAGATTCGCCGCCTGATCGAACTCGGGCGTAGCCGGAACGCGATGCAAGCGGGTCAGGGCGCGCAGATTTTCGTAAGGTGCCGTGCCGCTGGCTTCATCGCGCAGGGTTTGCCACTCAGCATCGGAGAGGAAGGGGTGTTGGGCCCATGCGGCGGGGGACTCTACGGACCAGAGAAATGCCAGCGTCAGGGCTGCGCGCAACGTTCGATTCACCTTGAACCCCCATATTGTTGTGCCGTCAAGGATACGCGATCGGCCAGCTATACTCGTAAGTCCAGGAAAGGACAGATCCCGGAAAGGAGAGATGCATTCAAGCCTGGCTGCTGTGGGGATTGCTCTTTGGCTCGATAGGCCTCGGGTTTTTCATCTATGGGCGAAAGCAAAGGGCCCCGATTCCGCTGTTGTGCGGTATCGCGCTGATGGTATTTCCGTATTTTGTAAACAATGCGCTGCTGCTCGTGGCAATCGGCGCGGTGCTGATTGCGGTACCCTATTTCTTCCGGGACTGAGGGTCGTTCGAAAGCAAAGGTTTTCGCGAACAAGGAATAAAATGGCTCCGCCGTGAGTCTTAACCCTATGGATGACAAGCGCGCTCGATTCGAGGGGCAGGTGTTGCCTCATCTCGACGCCGCGTATCGGTTCGCCCGGTGGCTGTGCCGTTCCGGCGAGGCCGATGACGTGGTGCAGGACGCCGTTCTGCGTGCTTTCAAGGGCTTTGATGCGCTGCGAGGCTCCGATGCCAAGGCGTGGCTGCTGACCATCGTGCGCAATTGCCACCTGACGGCAGCCAAACAGCAGCAGCGACGAGCCTTTGTGCCACTTCCGGAGGAGAGCGATGCAGCCGATGGTCACGTCATGATAGCGAACGACGCAACGCCGGAGAGCGAGACGATTCTGTCGGACCAAAAACAGGTGCTCGAGCGGCTGGTGGCCTCATTGCCGGAGGAACATCGCACGGTGTTGATGCTGCGGGAAATCGAGGAAATGGACTACGCGCAGATTGCGGCAGTCACGAATGTGCCGATCGGCACGGTGATGTCCCGCTTGGCGCGCTCGCGTGCCGCGCTCAAAACAAAGTGGTTGCAGGAAGTGGAAGGAGCCCCGCGTGCAGTGCGCTGAATCGCTTCGGGTGCAGGCATATTTCGACCGCGAGGTCGATGCGCTTGCCGCCGCCGAGATTGAGCGGCATGTCGAGCATTGCAGCGAATGCCGCGAACTGCTTCAAGATCTGGAAAAGGTGCGCAGTACTTTGCGACGCGGCATCAGCTTCGACGCCGCACCGGCGGCGCTGCGGACCCGGATTTCGGAAGCGCTTGACCAAGAAGGCGCTTTGACGGAGGGCGGCACCGCAACGGCGCTGAAACCGCGGGCCACGCGGCCCGCGCGGCAACCTCTGATCGCCGGCAAACGATGGTTCTGGAGCGGAGCCTTGAGCGGCATCGGCGGCGCCGCGGTCGCGGCGGGCGTCGCATTTTTCTTGGTCGTGCCCGGTATCGTCAGTCCCTTGAGCAATGAGCTGGTGAGTGCGCATGTGCGCTCGCTGATGCCGGCGCATTTGATCGATGTGGTGTCCACCGACAAGCACACCGTTAAGCCGTGGTTCGCAGGCCACGCCGACGTCTCGCCTGCCGTCGCCGACTTCGAAGCGCAGGGCTATCAATTGATCGGCGGGCGTGCCGACTACATCGACCATCAGCGCTCCGCGGTGGTGGTGTACCAGCACGGCGCGCATGTCATCAATGTGTTCACCTGGGCGGCGACGGGCGCGCGTGGCCCAAGCAACACGACGCGCAGCGGCTATCATCTCGCCTTCTGGCAACAGGGCGACATTCAATACTGCGCGGTGTCCGACACCGGCTGGGACGAGCTCTTGGCACTGGTGCGCTTGCTGCGCGAACAAGCGTAACGCCGTTTCCGGCGACGAGCCCGCGCTCACCGCGGCGAGCTGGCGCTCACCGCCACAAGCCCGCGCTCACGGCGAGCCCGGCGGCACGAAAATGGCGACGCCGTGACCGGTCTTTTTGTAGATCCCCAAGGATCCGCCGACGCCCACGCCGACGGCGGAATTGCTGGAGACCGAACTCGATCCGACGCCTGATCCCACCGAGCCGGTTTGGCTGTCGGAGAAACCTTGCAGAATCACGCCGTTCGCGCCCAGCTTGGCTGCCTGATCCTTGAGACCGGCGATCACCTTGTCGACCGTTTTCTGGCCACCGGTGGTAAATGCGCTGTTCTTCGAGGCGTTGAGAATGGCTATCTCCTCGAATGACGCCGGAGGCCGCGAGTAAATCTTCACGTCGGCGGGTGATATGGGCGGTCGCGCCCTTCCCGTAATGACGACCGTATCGGTGGCGCAAGCCGCCGCTGCCAAGGCAATGAAACCGGAAAGTGCGAGAAGGCGGGTCGCGCCCGTCATTGTTGTCCCCATGGGCCACTCCTTGAGGCAATACCTGTTTTCAAAAATAGTTCGCGTTCGCATTTTGCGCGCTGGTCACGCGGGCTGCCAAGGACGGGAACTCGCGGGGATTGACATGCTCGCGATGGAATAAACCTTCCGGTCCCGAAGTCCTCTCTCCTGAACCCCAACTTAAAGGAGAGAGCCATGTCGGATGATCAATCGCTGTTGTCGCGCCGCAATGCAC
>Ga0210406_10005166_pt1 | contig 13753 bp, 12 predicted proteins | sample IncBWC30MmetaG_FD_155454 | JGI IMG/M metagenome (GOLD analysis project Ga0210406, IMG submission 155454) | Forest soil microbial communities from Barre Woods Harvard Forest LTER site, Petersham, Massachusetts, United States - Inc-BW-C-30-M | ecosystem: Environmental > Terrestrial > Soil >... | reverse complement strand
ATGATCACATTGTGGAAGTGCGCGACCAGGAACACGCTGTTGTGCAGCACGAAGTCCGCCGGCGGCACCGCCATCAGGACGCCCGTCAAGCCCCCGATGACAAAGGTCACCATGAATCCAATGGACCACAGCACCGGCACCTCGAAGCGTACGCGGCCCTGGTAGAGGGTGAAGAGCCAGTTGAACACCTTCACGCCGGTCGGGATGGCGATGATCATCGACATGATGCCGAAGAAAGCGTTCACGTTCGCGCCGGCACCCATGGTGAAGAAATGGTGCAGCCAGACGGTGAAGGACAGCACGCAAATCGCGAGAGTGGCTAACACCATCGAACGGTAGCCGAAGAGCGGCTTTCCGGAGAAGGTGGCGATTACCTCGGAGAAGACTCCAAAGGCTGGCAGGATCAGGATGTAGACCTCGGGGTGACCCCAGGCCCAGATCAGATTGATGAACAGCATCATGTTGCCGCCGCCGTCGTTGGTGAAGAAGTGCATGCCGACATAGCGGTCAAGCAGCAGCATGCCGAAGGTGGCGGTCAAGATCGGGAATGCGGCAACGATCAACATGTTGGAAGCGAGCGCCGTCCAGCAAAACACCGGCATGCGCATATAGGTCATTCCCGGGGCCCGCATCTTCAATATAGTGGTGACCAGATTGATGCCGGCAAGGAGTGTTCCGATGCCCGAGATCTCCAGCGCCCACAAATAATAATCGACGCCGACACCGGGGGAGAACTGCAGCTCCGAGAGCGGCGGATAGGCAAGCCACCCGGTACGCGCAAATTCCCCTACCACGAGCGAGATATTTACGAGCAGCGCGCCCGAGGCAGTGAGCCAGAAGCTGATGGCGTTGAGCACCGGGAAGGCCACGTCGCGCACGCCGAGCTGCAGAGGAACGACGAAGTTCATGAGCCCGACCATGAACGGCATCGCCATGAAGAAGATCATGATGGTCCCGTGAGCCGAAAAGATCTGGTCATAATGCTCGGGAGGGAGGTAGCCCTGCGCGCCGCCCGCGGCGATCGCCAGCTGAGAGCGCATCATGATCGCGTCGATGAAGCCCCGCAGGAGAAGCACGAGGGCTAGAAGCACGTACATTACGCCGACGCGCTTATGGTCGACGCTGGTCAGCCATTCGCGCCACAGGTATGGCCACCACCCCTTGACCGTGACGAGGCCAAATATGGTGGCGATGCCCAGCACAATGAGGAGCGATGCCGCCATGGGTATTGGCTGATTGAATGGGATCGCATCCCAGCTGAGTCTTCCGAACATTCAGTCCTCCCGGCGGGGTTCGGTGAACGGCTGGGCCGTGGTTTTGACAATACGGCCGAACATGTCGGGGTCGACGTTGCGATATTGTTGCGGCGGAACATTGCTGCTCGCACTGGCGAGTGTTGAGTAGGCCGCTGCGTCAAGCGTGGACCCGTCCACCTGAGTTCTCGCGACCCATAAGGAGAAATCGGAAGAGGACACGGCGTGGACGATGAAATGCATATCCGAAAAGCCATCGCCGCTGAAATGGGACGATAGGCCCGGATACTCACCCGGTCGATCAGCGAGCAGGTTCAACCGTGTGGTCATGCCGGGCATGGTGTAGATCTGCGTGCCCAATTGCGGTACGAAGAAAGCATTCATCACGCTCGCCGAGGTCAGATTGAACTCAATCGGCGTTCCGGCCGGAACCACGAGCTCGTTGACCGTCGCGACACGTTGCTCGGGATAGATGAACAGCCATTTCCAATCGAGGGAAACGACTTCAACGCGCAGGGGTTTCGTTTTGGCGGCAAGATTGCGTCCCGGATCAAGCAGGTGGGATCCCGTCCACGCGACGCCCGAAAGCAGAATCACGACCATCGCGGGTATCGACCAGACCACGAGTTCAAGGTGCCCGGAGTAAGACCAATTGGGTGAGTACGTCGCGCGCCGGTTAGAGGATCGATACCACCAGGCGAAACCAAGTGTCAGTACGATTACCGGCACGACCACGACCAGCATAATGCCGGTAGCATTCAGCAGAATGAGCCGCTCCGCCGACCCGACAGGACCCTGCGGATCAAGCACTCCCGCTGCGCGGCAGGAGGCCGCGAGCCAGTGTGCCGCCAGTCCGATCAGAAGCTGTTTCTTTGCTGGGGCCACCCGCGGTTCTCTAGTATGGCGATGTGGCACGCGCATTCTCGTCCACGCTCGAACGTGAAACCTCTCCGTGGGCATCTGGGCCGTCCCGACGCGCGACGAGGACGCGTCGTCCGTCGCTTCGAGCGATTAGCTGATCGCTGATTGACTGGAACTGCATATCATTGACGAGCACGACTTGACCCGCGGCGAAGTCGTGACTGGTCGCGGTATCGGCGCATTCATGGCCATTGGCGCCTGATCGCGCCGCAGCCAACACGGCATCGTGCGCCTCCAGAAGACCGTGTAGCAGACGAATTGGCAATACTCTCCCTCGCGGGGCGCAGGAGAACTGTGTGCCTTGCAATAGGAGACCCGCCAATACGCATCCCGCACCGCCAAGCATGCGCAGTCGATCGAGCAGTACATCGACGAGGCGCAACTGTTCCTTGTAGTGATCCTCGAACAGGATGCGCAGGCCGCGAAACTGAATATCGGCGGTTTGCCAGCGTGCGCTTTTGTATAAATCGCGCAGCTTAATCGAGTGAACCAACAACTCTTCGAGTAGCACGGGGGTGCGGCGAGACGTGCCATCATCGTCTAGGGCGGGCGCGAGTGGGTTGGATTCTACCGTGGTGTCGCTATTCGGCTTGAGCACGGGTAACGCCTCCCAATGGTTGGAGCGACTGCAAACGAGCGACCGACATGTTCCTCTCCGCTTCACAAGTAGCCACCGCAATTATCATGTTGCGGCCGCTGGCGGTCTCGACTCGACTTGCTGAAGTTTGGTTCGATATTGCCCGCCGCGTAACGTGCTGGTGAGCGACCTGGGCAGTGGCCGGAAGCGCGGACGCACCATGCGCGTCAGGTACAGCCGCGTAGTCACCGAGAGCGTAGAACCTCTCCCCGGCATTCGCCGAACCCGATTCGAGCGAAACCTGGCTTCTCGCAATATCCCCGAAGGGTTACCGTATCGCCGTCCTCGAGGAAGGAGCGTTTTTCGCCCGTCGCCAGTTCAACCGGCGCCGCACCGTTGAGCGCGAGTTCGATCAATGCGCCGGCTTCGCCGACGGTTGGCCCTGAAACGGTGCCGCTGCCGATCACGTCGCCGACCTTGAGATTACAGCCGTTGATTGTGTGGTGCGCTAGCATCTGGGCAACAGTCCAGTACTGGTGCTTGAAGCTGGTGCTCGACACGCGACTGCTCGGAACGCCGAGGGCGCGCTGCTCGGAAGATCCTAGCCAGACCTCGAGGGTGATGTCGATGGCGCCGGCGGCACGGTTGGTCTTGGCATCGAGGTAAGGCAGTGGCTGGGGATCGCTGGCCGGACGTTCGAAAGGCAGGCGGAACGGTGCGAGAGCCTCCAGGCTGACGATCCAGGGCGAGATCGTCGTGGCGAAGCTCTTTCCAAGAAACGGACCCAGCGGCGCCATCTCCCAGAACTGGATATCGCGCGCCGACCAGTCGTTCAAGAGGCCCATACCGAAGATATGCCGCTCAGCGTCGGACAGCGAAACCGGCTGGCCTAGCTGATTGGACTTGCCGACATAGATTGCCAACTCGAGCTCATAGTCCAGTTTCTTCGTCGGCTCCAGCTTCGGCGCTGCCGCGTCCGGTGCCTTGGTCTGGCCGAGCGGCCGGCAGAACCCCTGGCCGCTGACACCGATGCTCGAGACTCGGCCGTGATAGGCAAGGGGGATCCATTTGAAATTCGGTGTTACGGTGCCGAGGTCGGCGAGCTTGGCAACGTTCTCGGCGTGGTAGATGGAGGTGAAGTAATCGCTGTAAGCGCCAATCTGCACCGGCACCGCGTACTCGACGCCGCTTAACGGCACGAGGCATTCGCCAACCGCACGTCGCTGTTCAGCGTTGGCGTCCGGACCAAGGAGCCGGAACATCTCATGCCGCAGCGCCTGCCAGGCCGACGGCCCCATCTCGAAAAAGGCATTGAGGGTAGATTGGGAGCACGCTGTCATGGCCGTAGCCGCGAGCCCCCGCAGCAGACCTTTCCGGCTCAAGGCCGCTAGGTCGATGACCTCATCGCCGATCGCAATGCCGCCGCGCCAGGCTTCGGCGCTCTGCTGCCGCCGAAAAACCGCGTAGGGCAGGTTCTGGATTGGGAACTCGCTGCCGGAGCGATTAGCGGATTCAACCCAACTGCGCGCTTTGGCGTCATGGGTATGGTTGATTTCAAATGACATGGTGTCCTCTCTCGGTCGTAAGGGTCCGCGATGCTGCGACGGCTCAGGAGAATCCTGCGCCGCTTCTGTGTCGTTTCACTCTCCATAGCCCGGGTGGTAAGCGCGCGTACGAATTAATGCTCCGATGTCCTTCGGCCTCGTTGCTCGTGCGAACCCTTTGTCGAAAATATGGGTCGCAATCCGCTCGGCGACGTGAAGGGATGAGTCGAGAATGTGGCTCTGCGGCGGATAGATGAGCCCGCTCGCCAGGTTTTCCTCGGTGACCTGCTCGGCAACCGCCTGGGCAGCGACGATGAACATCTCCTCGATCACACGTGTCGCTTCGGTGGCGTATATCGCCATGCCCATAGCGGGGAAGATGTAGACGTTGTTACCTTGTCCCGGCACGAAGCGGCGTCCGGCGATCGCGACCGGCGGGAACGGGCTGCCACTCGCGAAGATGGCTCGGCCATCCGACCAGCGATAGGCCTCCTCAGCCGTGCACTCCGACCGCGAGGTCGGATTCGAGTAGGGAAAGATGATCGGGCGCTCGTTGATCGCGGCCATTGCCTCGACCACTTCGCGAGTAAACAGTTTAGGCACCCCGCTGACACCAATGATGCCGGTCGGTCGGAAAGCTTTCACCGCATCGACGAACTTTGAGATGGGTGGTAGGTCCTGAACAAAGGGCTTCTGAAACTCTGCGAGGTCGTTGCGGCTCCCGATCATCAGGCCGTTGATGTCAAACAAGGCATTGCGACGCCTCGCCGCGGCGATATCCAGGCCCTCGCGTGTCATCGCCAGACTGATCAGCTCAGCAATGCCCGTGGCAGCGGACCCTCCTCCTAGAAACAAAAGCCGCTGATCAGCGAGCTTCTGACCCGTAATGCGGAGTGCACCGAGGATGCCGGAGAGCGCGACCCCTGCGGTGCCCTGTATGTCGTCATTGAACGTACAGATCGCGTCCTTATAACGCGCCAGGATCGGTACGGCGTTGAAGTTGGCGAAGTCCTCCCACTGGATGCAGCACTTCGGGTAGAGCTGCTGGACAGCTGACACGAATTCATCGACGAAGGCCAGATATTCTTGGCCTCGCACCCGGTGTTGGCGGAGACCGAGATATAGCGGGTCCTGCAGTAGGATCTCATTGTTCGTACCGACATCAAGGACCACCGGCAGGCAGTATTGCGGCGGCACGCCGGCGCAGGCCGTGTAGAGCGCCAGCTTGCCGATGGGGATACCCATGCCGCCGAAGCCGAGATCACCGAGGCCCAGGATCCGCTCGCCGTCGGTCACAACGATGAAGCGCACATCCCTTTGCGGCCAATGGCTCAGCAGCTCCTGGAGCCGGCCGCGCGCACTGATCGGGAGATATATACCTCGAGGTTGACGAAAGATGTGTCCAAACTTCTGACACGCTTCGCCGACGGTGGGCGTGTAAACGAGCGGCATATACTTCGCCGGGTCGGACATCAGGACGGCGTAGAACAGCGTCTCGTTACGCGACTGCAGGTCCGACAAAACAAGATACTTCTGCAGGTCATCGCTCAAGCGCGCAATCTCGTCGTGCCGCCGCGCCACCTGCAGCTCGATCGTACTGACGGCCGGCGGCAGCAGACCTTCGAGACCCCATTCGCGGCGCTCCGCCGCGGAGAAGGCCGTCCCCTTGTTGAAGCGTGGATTGCGCAGGAGCTCATATCCTGTCGGGTGTTGAGTCGGTACAGTCATATCGTTCCCATGGCATGTGGGTTTACACGGTTGCGGCGCGCCTCAACTTGAGGCCCAGCGTCGCTCCGCCGGCGGCGACAGTCCTCAGTCGCGCTCGGCCATCATTTCCTTTGTCTTGGCGATCGCACGTGCCGGGTTCAGTCCCTTGGGACAGGTGCGGGTGCAGTTCATGATCGTGTGGCAGCGATACAGCCGGAAGGGATCTTCGAGCCGATCGAGGCGCTCGCCCGTGCTCTGGTCGCGGCTATCCGCGAGCCAGCGGTAAGACTGCAGCAGAATCGCGGGTCCCAGATAGCGATCCTGATTCCACCAGTAGCTCGGGCAGGAAGTTGAGCAGCAGAAGCACAGGATGCACTCCCACATACCGTCGAGTTTGGCTCTATCCTCAGGGGACTGCAGGCGCTCGCGATCCGGGGGCGGCGTGTCGGACTGAATCCAAGGCTGAATCAACTCGTATTGCGCATACAGTCCGGTCAGGTCGGGCACCAGATCCTTCAGTACTGGCATGTGTGGGAGCGGCGTAATGCGACTCACTCCGGATTTGAGGCTCGAGATCGGTGTGAGACAAGCCAACGTGTTGGTCCCGTCGATGTTCATCGCGCACGAGCCGCATACCCCTTCCCGGCAGGAACGCCGGAATGACAGGGTCGGGTCGATCTGGTCGTTGATCTTGACCAGGGCGTCCAGCACCATCGGCCCGCACTGCTCGAGATCAATTTCGAACGTATCAAGCGCCGGATTCGCATCCTCGGCCGGATCCCAGCGATAGATTCTGAAGCTTTTGATGTGGCCGCCCGCTTGGGGTGCCGGCCAATGTTTGCCTTTCGCAACTTTGGAATTCGCAGGAAGCGTGAACCCGGACATGTCGAAGTCTCCTTCGTCGATAAATGACTGCTTATCAGGTCGAGTCGAGTCTTTAGTGGGTGCGCTCCGCGGGCGGAAAGCTCTTGATGTCGTCTGAGAGCGTGTCGAGACGCACCGGGCGGTGAGCGAAGCGCACGGTCCAGTCCTCGTCCTTCCAGGAGATCGTGTGCTTGAGCCAATTCTGATCGTCGCGCTTGTGATAATCCTCGCGCGCGTGAGCCCCACGTGATTCGGTCCGGGCGTGGGCGGAGTGCGCGATCACAATGGCCTGATCCGCGAGATTCTCGAGTTCCAGAGCCGAGAGCAGCGCAACGTTCCAGAGCAGCGAAGGGTCATCGATCGACACTCGCCTAAGTGGCTCCCGCAGCTCCAGAAGTTGTTTTAAGCCCTCCTCCAGGGTGTCACCGTGGCGGAAGACACCGAAACTTGATTGCATGACCTGCTGCATCAAAAGGCGAATCTCGCCGGGCCTTTGCCCGCCCTTGCTGTGACGAATCCGGTCGAAGCGTGCCAACGCGCGCTCCTCGGATCGAGGATTGGCCTCCGGCACGCGAGATCCGGGTTTGATGAGCTCAGCCGCGCGCAAGGCTGCAGCCCGTCCGAACACGATCAGATCGAGCAGACTGTTGGTGCCGAGACGGTTGGCGCCGTGCACTGAGACGCACGCTGCCTCGCCGATCGCCATCAACCCCGGAACGAGTGTCTCGGAACTGTCCTTCGTCGGGCACACGGCCTCAGCCCGGATGTTGGTGGGAATGCCGCCCATGACGTAGTGCACAGTCGGAATGACCGGTATCGGCTCTTTGTGCGCATCCACGCCCGCGAAGCTGCGGGCCGTCTGGACGATGCCGGGCAGGCGCTGATCGAGCACGTCGGCAGGCAGGTGCTCGAGATGGAGGTGAATGTGGTCTTTCTTGGGACCGACACCGCGACCCTCGCGAATTTCGATCGCCTCCGCGCGGCTGACCACATCACGCGAGGATAGATCCTTCTCGTGTGGCGCATACTTGGGCATGAACCGCTCACCTTCGCCGTTGGTCAAGTAGCCCCCCTCGCCGCGTGCGCCTTCGGTGATCAGGATGCCCGCGCCGTACACGCCCGTCGGATGAAACTGTATGAACTCCATGTCCTGTAGCGGCAGCCCGGCGCGCAAGACCATGGCGCTGCCATCTCCGGTGCACGTGTGAGCAGACGTGCAGGACTGATAGACCCGTCCGCATCCGCCGGTGGCAATGACCGTCATGTTGGCGCGGAATCGGTGGATCGAGCCGTCCTCGAGACACCAAGCCAGGAGTCCCCGGCAGGCACCGTCTTCGTCCATCAAGAGGTCAATCGCGAAATATTCGATGAAGAACCGGGCTTGGTGTTTGAGACACTGTTGATACAGCGTGTGCAGGATGGCGTGGCCGGTTCGATCGGCAGCAGCGCAGGCGCGATAGGCCATATCGCCCTTCGCATACTCTGTCGTGTGTCCGCCGAAGCGCCGCTGGTAGATCTTACCCGCTTCATTGCGGCTGAACGGCACGCCAAAATGCTCGAGCTCAACGACCGCGGAAATGGCTTCGCGGCACATATAGGCAATCGCGTCCTGGTCGCCGAGCCAATCGGACCCTCGTACCGTGTCGAACATGTGCCAGCGCCAGTCGTCCTTCTCGATGTTACCGAGCGCCGCGCTGATGCCACCCTGGGCGGCAACCGTGTGACTGCGGGTAGGAAAGACTTTAGTGATGCAAGCCGTGTTCAGCTCCGCGGCCACCATGCCCAGCGTAGCCCGCAGGCCAGCACCACCGGCACCGAGGACGATCACGTCGAAGGAGTGATCAATGATGTTGTAGCTATTAGGCATGCCTTGCCTCTTCTAGTGGTCGAGGAAGAGTTTGAGAACGGCCAGCAGGCTCGCGCCGGCGAGAATGGCAGTCGCCGCGCGGACGAACAGGTGCGCCAGAAGCAGCCGGGCTCGTGTGTGCACATAGTCGAGGAACACCGAACGCAGCCCGGCGAGCATATGCGCGAACCCGGCTAGCACAAACAGGATGACCAGTAACGCCGATATCGGCGAGGCAAGCCACTGCGCCGCCGTGATGCGGCCGGAGGTGGCGAGCCGCAGCATCGAGGCCACGAAATACAAAGCGAGTGGAATCAGGGCGAGCGCCGTCAGGCGCTGCAGTCGCCACTCGCGCAACCCACCACGAGCGCTGCCCAGATGCCGCACACGCCGTAGGACAGACCCGTCGCGCAGCGCGGTCGAGATGTATGAAGACCGAGTATCAGACATTGGATTCTCCATGGTGCGGGTGCGGGTTCGCGTTATGCAATGAATACATACGCCCAGGTCAGAACCGTCAACACCAAGACCGCGGCGATGACGGTATAACCGCCGCGATAGGCGCTCCGGAGCTCGAAGCCGTAGCCGGCGTCCCAGGCCAGGTGGCGAATGCCGTTGCAAAGGTGATAGAAGAAAGCCACCGACCAGAGAAACAACAGCAACATCCCGATGGGCGAACGCATGAAGGCATGGGTCGCCGCGAACAGCTCACCGCCCGCCGCCACGGCAACGAGCCACCAGACGAGGAGGATTGAACCTACCGATAACGCAATGCCTGTGAGCCGATGCAGAATCGACAGGGCTGAAGTCATCTGGAATCGATACCAGATCGGGAACATGAATGGAGACAGTGGCCGTTGCATTCGCATGCTGATACTCCTCAAGGGGCGATGTCCTTCCGGGACTGTTTCGCGCTGGTTGTCTCGACGTGCCGAAGTTCTGTACGATATTGCCGGCGGCCGATCATTCAATTACGCTTCAAGATTGGGGGCGCGCTGCGAATCAGCATGTTCGCCTCCTTGCAAGCTTTGATCTCCGCTTCGCTGAAGCCAAGATCCCTCAGGATGAGATCGTTGTGTTCACCCTGAAACGCCGGTGGCAACGTTTGATCCGGAGTGCTCTCTGAAAAGTGCCAAGGGTGGCCTGGCAGTCGGTATGTTCCGCCAAACCTGTCCGGCACTTCGCGAACGGCGCTCCAGTAATCGCCCCATTCTGTTTCGACGAACTCCTTGAGGGAACGCACCACGCCGACGGCGATCTTTGCTTCATCGAGCTGTGCATCGAGCGCAGAAAGATCGGGAAAGGTAAATATCCAAGTCTGGATGATGGAATGCAGCGCCTCGTAGTTGGCCAGCCGTCGCTCGGCCGTTGAGAAGCGCTCGTCATGCGCGAGATCGGCGCGGCGCATGGCACGCAGATAGTTCGGGAAGGTAAGGGTGCTAACGATGCTCTCGGCCGCAACGAAGCGCTCGCCTCCTGGGCCCACGAAGTGCGGTCCATCTGCAGCACCCAGAACCGCCGGCTCGGCCCCCATATCGATGTCTTCGAGATCGACATGCGCGCGCTCATTCGCCGCGAGCAGTACTGCGGCCATCGCCACATCGATATATTGCCCCCGGCCTGTTTTCTCGCGGTGCTGCAGAGCGGCCAGAACGGCGATCGTCGCCTGCATGCCGGCGTAAACATCGGCGTGCGACAAAGCATCGGTCAGTCTGCGACCCAGCTTTCCTCCAAAGTGCCGCTCGGTATTGTGCGTAAACCCCGATTCGGCTTGCACAGTGGGCGCGTAGGCCATGCGCGATTTCCAGGGGCCTCCTTGTCCGTAGCCTGTAATCGAGACATAGATAAGGCGCTCGTTTCGTTTCGAGAGTGTGGCGTAGTCGAGGCCGAAGAACCGCAAGGTCTCAGCCCGAAAGTTTTCGACCACGATGTCCGCTGCATCGCAAACCCTGAGAGCGATCTCCCGCGCTCCTGGGACTTTCAGATCGATACTGAGATTGCGCTTGCCGACATTTTGCTGGGCGTAATACCCCGACATGCCATTGCGGAACGGAACGGATGAGCGCGACACATCTGGCCGGGGCGGTTCGATCTTGATCACCTCCGCGCCGAGATCGGCCAGCGTACGAGCACAGAGCGGGCCAGCCAGCACCCGCGAGAAATCAACGACCTTCAGACCATGGAGTGGACCGGGCATGTCACTTCCCCGTGAAAACAGTTAGACCCGGTCCATTCGCGCGAAACGAGTCGAGTCCCGCGCGCAAGTCCGCAGATGCCCAGATCGGCTTCTGGATTTCGCCCATCTGAAGATCTGCAGCTTCGACACCTTCATTGACCGCCACGGCAACCAGTTTCTTGGTCGCCGCGTGGGCGACCGTAGGTCCATTGGCGAGTTCCGTCGCGATGGCTAACGCGACCCCCTCGAGCTGCTCGTCGGGCACGACCCGGTTGATCAAGCCCCAGCGCTCGAGCGTCGCGGCATCGTAGCGGTGTCCCAGCATCGTCATTTCCTTCGCGCGAGCGGCGCCGATGCGCTGCACCTGCCTCTGGATGCCGCCCAGCAGGGGATTCACCCCCAAGGCCGATTCCACCGAACCAATCTTCGCGGACGACGCGGCGACAATGTAATCGCAGGCCAGAGCGAGCTCGAGGCCGCCTCCAAGGCATGCGCCGTGGACCGCGACGACGATGGGGACGGGCAGCTGCTCGAATCCGTGCAGAACTTCGATCGGACTGATCGCTGGCTTGCCCTGGTTGGCGATCCTTTCGTCCCAAAGGCTGACATCGGCTCCCGCGCAGAAATGCTTGAGGGCACTCTTGATCAGGATCGCCCGACTTCCGGCAGTCACCATCTCGTCCAGAGCTGTCAAGAGCGCTCGATACAAAGTCGGGCCCGTCAAATTGTAGGGTCGGTAAGTCATCGTCACGACGCCGACCTTTCCTTGGTGATCCAACGCTAGCACTTGGTCTGTCATATCGTTCCTCTCGCCAGTCTGGTAGTTGATGGTGATGCGGAATTATCACATTGCGACTGCTGGCGGTCTCGACTCGGCTTGCTGAAGTTTGGTTTGATATTGCCTGCCGCGTAACCTCACGCTGTATGCGATGCCCATTGACGCGGCGCTCGGCGCTCTGGGGTTCGTAAGACGCGACCGTCAGTGGAGCTTGACGGGCGGAATAGCTATCCGGCGTAACCGGTCGGATGCGGCGAGCGCCGCTGCTCGCAGCCAACCGTGCATCGCGGCACGATGCAAATGCAGCAACGAGGCATAGAGCAGCTTGGGAAGGAGGCCGCGAGCCAAAACCGCCGGATGCCCCTGACGGAGCGCGGGAAACTCGCCGGCTGCCTCCGACGCACCCAGGGAGACGAGACTTCCACGCGGACGATAGTTGAAGGGCTGAACTTGCTTTCCGCGCCGTCTGCGAGCCAGCGCGTCGGCGAGGTAGCTGGCTTGCTGGTGAGCGACCTGGGCAGTGGCCGGAAGCGCGGACGCACCATGCGCGTAGGGTACGGCCGCGCAGTCACCGAGAGCGTAGATGTGTTCCACGCCGCTGCAGGCAAGACGCGGATCGGTGATGATGCGGTTCTGCTTGCCGATTCGAAGGCCTGACAAGGAATGGACGATCGGCAGTCCGGTGATGCCGGACGCCCACACTTTCAAGTCGCAAGGGATCATCTTGCCGTCTTTGAGGTACAGGCCATCGGCGGTCACGCGAGAGACAGCCTGGTTCAGTTCGATCTTCACGCCCAACGCGTTCAGCCGGGAGGCGGCGTAGGCGGACGTTCTCAGGTCAACTCCAGCCAAGACGCGGTTCGCCATGTCGACGACAGTGATGTCCAATCGGTTGGCTGCGCCGAGTCCACCATAGCGCTTCATTGCACTCGCGGCATGGTGGAGTTCTGCCGCGAGCTCCACGCCGGTCGCGCCGGCGCCGACGATGCCGACCGCCAAGTGCTCTCGCTGTCCTTCCGCGACCTGCATCGCGGCGTTCAAAAAGCTCCGGTTGAAGGCGCTCGCTTGAGCGGAACTGTCGAGCAGGTGGCAATGCCCTACTACACCCTCGATTCCGAAGTCGTTTACTTGACTACCGAACGCGAGGACTAAATCGTCATACTCCAGCTCGCGTGGGTTGAGAACTACCTCGCCACCCGCCGTGTTCTCAACGGCCGCCAAACGGATGGTACGTGCTGACGAATCGAGACCGGCCAGAGCGCCGCAGTGAAAACGAAATCCATGCGCTTGAGCGAGGGCGAGGTAGCCGACCTGGTCTTCCCCAGGATTCATCAGACCTGCCGCGACTTCGTGCAAGCGAGGCTTCCAAAGATGACTGGATTCCTTGTCGATCAGCACAACTTCATCTGTAGTTGCATCGGCACGACGCGCTAAGGCGATGGCAAGTTCGACACCGCCTGCCCCACCGCCGACGACCACGACGCGGCGCCGTTTTGACGCGGGAGAAACGCTCATCGGCTTGGGAGCCGCCTACGAGCTTGCGGTCGATGACGGCGGCGCGATGCCGTAGCTTCTCCGAAGCACGGTTGCACGCGAATCGGAGCATAGAGCGCGGCCGCAAGCCGATGCCTCGTCATGAGCGAGGCGGTGACAGGATTGCCGATGTCGTACTGGAGTGCATTGCGCGCTTTGCCCGCAATCTTCAACATCGCACCATGGTCACGGAATTGGAAGATTGATAATTCCGGCCCGTCCTTCTTTTCCCGGGCCACCCGCTCGACGTCCCCTTCACCCAGAGCCTTTGCGAGGCTGGGATCCACGTGAGGCACGGCGAATAGACCACTCATCACCAAGCGTGCAACGCTGGGCAGCCGTTTGGTTACAGCACCAGGGAGATAATCCGTCAATGATGAAGTGGCGCAAGAGCCTGGATCGCTGACATTGATCATTAGCTCCTCCGATGATCCGTTTACGGGAGTTCGCCTCTTCGGCGCATTATCGTGTTGCTACGGGTAACGGTCTCGACTCCAATTGCCGAGGTTTTGTACGATATTGCCGGCGGCGGATCATCAATCGCACTTCAAGAT
>Ga0210406_10005164_pt1 | contig 13755 bp, 12 predicted proteins | sample IncBWC30MmetaG_FD_155454 | JGI IMG/M metagenome (GOLD analysis project Ga0210406, IMG submission 155454) | Forest soil microbial communities from Barre Woods Harvard Forest LTER site, Petersham, Massachusetts, United States - Inc-BW-C-30-M | ecosystem: Environmental > Terrestrial > Soil >... | reverse complement strand
TGTAGCTGAATATTCCTTCTTGCTGGTTATCATCGCCGCGCATTCGCTCGTCCCCTCGCCCTTCCTTCACTCAGACGAGTTCTCTTTATTTAAAGTTGCAGCGGAACTAGGGTTTTTCAACAAACTGATAACCACCTTGTCCACAATTTCGCTTGAGATACCCGGTTGCTGGCCGGTTGCAGCGAGTGGCAGTGCACTGAGCGCAAGAGTCGTACGAAGGATCTTGAGGCTGAACATGAAGCCTCCGAGGCTAGGGCCGGGGGTTTGAAGTGCCGGGTGGCGAGGTGCCCGTCAGAGCGAAAGTGTTCCTTGCAATTCCAAGGCAACAAAAATGCATTTTGAGTATCGCTGAGCGATGGATATTTTCGACTGTCAAAACTACCAGTGTCATCCCTAACTGTGAAGGAGCTAACTAAAAATGCTAATGAAGCAGACCTGTACATTCGCGCTAGCAGTTTTCGCTCTTACTCCCAGTGTGTTTGGCCAAGATGGCGTACCCATAATAAAAACAGAAACAATGAGTGCGTTTGTGTGGGGAGAGGACTCCCGTTCAGGTGCAGTGTCCTCGATCATTCAAGACCCACTGACAGGCAATGCGATACACACATTGAGTTATGCTGGAATAGAGGTGAGTTCCCGGATAGGATTTGAGCGCGTCGGCACCGACGTCGTAGGCACTTTCCTCAACTACACGACAACCATCGTCAACAGTACAGACGCAATGCTGTCAGTGCGATACGGTGGAATGAGTGTTGATGGCCAAGTGGCTTCACTTCTCTGGGTTGTGCCCGCGGGCACGAAGCTCAGCAAGAAGGAACTCAAGAGCAAACCAGACGCGGTAGCGCTCGGGAAAATCCACTGCCTGACGAGCGGCTTTCTTTCCAGCGATAACTTCTTTTCGGCAAGCGCCACATCTCAAGTTCTTAGCGTGGCCCCCCGAACGGCGCTCACGGTTTCGTCTATAGTTCGAGATCCTCGCCGCTATCATTCTGTCTTATGCTCAGTCGGGGGTTGCTACCCCACGGGGACGATACGCTACTACCTGACAGTCAACACTAAAGATTATGTATTTGTTTGGCCCGGCCGATCTGCAGTTTACTGCGGTGCGTAAGGGATTGTGAATTCACCCGGGGGGACCGCACACACGAGCGTCAGAATCTTTTTCAGCACGCGGTAATCCGAAACTCGAATCTCATTGTGTGGACTACACCGAAGCCTCGCTCGACCGATGGATCAAGTCTTCATGGTTCTGCACGCGACTTGATCGGCAGCCCGCATCTGCCGAAACTACAGGTAGTAAAGTAACCCGTGCACAACCGAGTCGTACATCTCCTGTAGCTCGACTACCAATGGCTTCGAACGCACGATCAGATTGTCACGGCGGGAATTTTGGGCCATGGCAACTAAGGGGTATGCGCGCTATCGCGAGCATTACACCTAATCCGAAAAACCGAGACGCACCCGAGTGAAAGCGACTCTGATACACTGCGACACCGAACACGAGTAGATTGCTCGCAAGAGAAAACACAACGAGAGAAGTCAAACCGAGGATTGCCGGAGAGTAAAGACGGCCAAGGAAAGTAAGCATCATGAACAGAAACACCAACCAATAGCAGCAGCTCAAACGGTTTCAGGTTCACCGATACCTGAAGTGCCAAAGCTTCTCATTGCGATGGGCTTCGATTCTGTTGGGGATGACGCGAAGATTCCGTTCCACGTCACCCTGCAGCATCGGAGTCGCTTTGTTCGAGTTGGCGCAGTTCATCTTTCGGCACAGAAAAATCCGCCATGCCACAATGCAAGCAGACAACGACCTTAGGAAATAGCCATACGACGGGCTGGTTAATATCTTTTAGTTTGGGAAAATGGATGGCCATCTCCGCGTTGAATTTCTTCTGGTTGACTGAACCGCACGACTTGCAAGGCATACCGGGCCGGATTCTCCTTTAGGACACGTCTCTGCATGGAACGCAGCTCCTTATGGGAAGGGGTACAACCCTTGAAAACAAAGCTTTGTCCCCAACACGCACGTTATTTGATTTGACTTTCGGGAAGGAGTCCTCTTTGTGCCTTACCGGACAATTCCACTCTCCCGTTACCGCGTTTACCAGCCACCTCGGTTCGCGTCCGCGGGATGGAGAGATCGTCGATCAATAGTGGTTTCTTTCCCCCGCCTAGCCGTTTTTGAGCCAATCAGGGAAAGACCTGTATTTGGAGTGGGGCGATTCCTCGTCGTGAGAATCAAAAGCCATTTCTTCTCGCCCGACCATCCTGGAAGGTGAATTCGGGAATTCACCTGATTGAATTCTTCGGGTGTGTTCGTAGAGTGGCCAGAAGACCCAGCTCGCTAGACTAAACATCCAGAGGAACCCATGAACGGGGTAGAACGTCGCACCGTAAAGCGCCTAATCATGCGCGTGCCCATGCGAGTACGGGGGATTTGGGAAGCGCCGCAAAACGAACGAGGCGTCGAATCCATGAACATTTCCATTCGAGGGACCTATTTTGCAAGCGAGGAGAAATTCCTGGTTGGAGAGAAAGTCGAGGTCCGGCTGAAGATGCCGGAAGTGGTCGTCTCCGGACAAAAGATGGAATGGCGATTTACCGGTCGCGTCACGCACGTCGATAAACTGGGCACGGACGGGAAAAGTGGTGTAGGTGTTTATTTACCTCTTGCTTACTGCGGGGCCTCGTTCCTCGTAACGGACTTCCTGGTGCAGAATCTTCCAGATCAACCGACAAAGCCGATGGGCAATCGCCCCGATAGTTTGATTGTGTCCGAGGCGCGGCACCAGACGGCGATACACCATCTCGAAGATACTTCCCTTGGTTTTCACCGCCGCGTTGGCAGCCTGGTTGAGAATGCGTCGCATGGGAACTTTTCCGATTTGCGCTAATCAGGCAGTACGTCGTCCCGTTCCGAAAATGGGAAAGCGAAGTGCACAAATGCGGGCCTCAACGAATCACTCGTACCCAAGTGAACGCTGAGTCGTATTGTTGCCCGATAATCAAATCGTTGCCTTCGGCACCCCACAAGCGCCAAAAGGTACCCTTGTCAACAGCCTCTCCCTCTCGGTGCGAGTTGAGCGTTCCTGTGACAGCAACCCACTTGGCCATTCCCTTTTCCGGCTCAGAGCGGAGTTCAAACAGCCCGTGGGTTTTCCTTTCGGACTCTGGCTCTAGCTCGTACAAACTCGCGTACACTCGGCCGTTTTCTGTGACAGCAAATCCGGTGACCTTGGCTTGCGCGAGGGGCGCCATATCCATCATCCAGCGTTGGAGGCTTTGTGTATCAGGATTGATTAGAATGTATTCATTGGTTTGGTTTAGGTAGAGCGAAATCTGCTTTTTGCCGCAGACCAGAAAACTACCACTTGGCCCTCCCCCTCCCACCACAGCGTGTTTAAGCAGGGCAACTGTCTCCCTAGGGAGATAGCTGCTGAGCAAACCCTTCTCTAAGCTGTATTGCCGAACGAGCGGATACGTTAAGTCGTTAGCGGATTCTTTACTTGGATCGCGCCCATATACCCAAATCGTATCATCGCTCGCTTGGCAGACACGCCCCGCTATAAATGTTTGCAGTTGGAGCACCGAGGTAGATGAGCCGGACGCATCGGTTTTGGCGAGGAATGAAGTAGCGCCTTCCGTTGTTTCAGCGTGTCCGCTTGCAACAGCACCACCATTCCTTAACGGAGATACGTCGAACAGGGTGACCCGGAGAGCTTCAGGGAACCAGATGCGTGCTTGTGTGACAAATTTCCCCTCCCTGTCAAACAGCTCGGCGCTCGGCCCTCCAGGAGTGGTTACCCCTGTCATTTGCGCGAAATAACCGTGAGCCCAATTAGGTTGGTGTGCGGTGAGTGGGAGCCAGACGTGGTGACTGAGTTCAGAAAGATGGCCACCTTCGGATTCGCCGTCTGTTCCTTGGAAGGTGCATTGGTGGGAAACCCCGGAGCTAGCCAGCAGGGCCAAGGCAAAGAACATCAATTTCATTTTCATGGTGTGCCTCTACGGCGTGTAAATCATGGAGTATTGTACCGTACTGAATACAGTCTGAAATTCAAGTCAGATTACCGGAAAAGTTGAGTACCGAACTTCGTTACGGCGCTGCTTGCCTCAGATAGGCAGTTGCTCCAATTGCCGAGTCCTAAGACAACTGAATGAACATCTTTCTTCTTATTTTCTTAATTCAGCAAAATACGTATCGAGGTGGCTTTGAGATCTAAGCTTCTCGCTGGTCGGTGAATCTAGCGCCGCCAGAGATAACTCCTTTAGTAAATCTTCCCTCTTGTTTTGGCCGCGCAAGTAGAGGACAAGAACTGCAAGAATCGCGCGCCGGATTGGCGAAGCCCAACTGTCGCAATATTCGTGAGTTACGAATTCCCCGGCAAGGTATTTCTTGACGTCGTATTGCCCGTGCACCAACTCACGTCGCGAATCAGACGTCTAAGGATTGACGGATCGGGTTGGCTTCCTATTTCTTTATTTTCAAAGTCCGAGTGATCTCAGGGGCGAATTCGCCTACCCAGTTTGTCGCCAGCCCCCAACCTGCTTGCAGGATCATGGCCTGATACCCTTCCACCCACGCGTTTGGTTTGCTCGGGAACCAGAGACTAGAGATTGCGCCTGAGCCGAGTGCACCGGCATAGAGCGCAAATTGCGGGCGACGCTTCTTCTCCGTTCGATCGTATGTTACGAAATTCCTCATGAAGGCGTGTCCGGTTCTCGGCCAAAATCCCTTGCAGCGGCATCGATCGTAGCGGGGCTCGTATCCTAGAAGTGCGTTCCCTCCGCTTGAAAGCGTGTTCTGGATTAGCGACTGGCCATACCGAGAACCAAACCGGCGCCCATATCCAGCGATCCCTCCGCTCCACTCCGGCGGCGAGTTGGTGATCTGAGCGCTAAGGGACAAGGCTGTCGACTTGATGTAGATTCCCGGCGTTGTGAAGGACTGGGCTAAATACAACTTAAATCGCTGGCGTCCCGTCAGAGTCACGAGCGGAACTTCCTTGGGGACGTATGCCCCATAGAACCAGTTCACGTCTATGGCTTTGGCATTTTCTTGCGCTTTCGGATTCGCCGCGTTGGTCTCTTGCGCCCAGGAGGGCGAAACGACCAGGAACGCCAGGGCCGAGATCCGAAGAACGGCAGAAATCGCATACGAAACCATGGACCAACTCACTATTCGGAGTACCTCACCAGCGGATCGTCGAGGCCTGTTTGATTAACGTGGTCCTCACATGCGAGGATACTTCGATTAACAGCTCAGGTCACGCTACGTGTCGGGACCTCGCCAAACGCAGCCGACAGTCGGTTCATGAACCTGAGAGGACGTAACGCGCAGACCGGACAAGTGCCGATCACCGATTCTGCTCCGGTAACCGGACTTACCAAGACTTAGCTTATACGTCGCGACAGAGCGACCGACAGTCTGCCCCTAGAGACATCCTGGCAACTTTAAAGGGAATCCATATAATGGCCCTACCATACCCTTCGCTTATTGTCCCTGAGCAAGTACGAGGTTGTTTTGGAGCAACGACGGCACCACGCTGCGCTAGTAACGTTCTAGGGTTGCGTTCAGCACAGCTGGTCAGTCACTTCGACTCTGTAGTCTTAAAACAGGAGGATGCGGTTTGCAACTTGCGACAGTTCGTGTTCTGGTGGTGGATGATTTCGAGATGTTTAGACAATTCGTGGTTGAGCAGTTGGGAAGAAGACCGGAATTACAGGTCGTGGGCGAAGCGTCCGACGGACTGGAAGCGCTCCAAAGGGCAGTAGAATTGCGACCGGATTTGATTCTGCTAGATATCGGCCTCCCGAGCCTGAACGGAATCGAAGTCGCTCGGCAAATGCGGAGTCTTGTCCCAGAATCTAAAATCATCTTCTTGACGCAAGAAACGTCTGCCGACGTGGTGCAAGAGGCCCTTAGCCTGGGAGCATGGGGCTACGTTACCAAAACTAAGGCACAAGCCGACCTTTTCGCTGCCGTGGAAGCAGTCCTCTCGGGAAAGACGTTTGTCAGTAACCTATCAGCAACTCCCAATTTCAACTTCCCACCTGAGACGCAATTCCGACACTGAGTGGGACATCGCCAGCACTCGACTCCAACGTGGAGGATTTGTCCTCGCGAGTGTCTTTCGCGATCGACGCCAATTCCCTCGCAGGAACGGTGAAGTGAGAGCAGCCGCAATCCAAGCAAACCAAAAGCAGCTTCGGGAATACCCAAAAGCCCGGTTTGTCCACATTCTTGAGACCGGAGAAATGGATGACCATCTCAGCAGTGAGTTCTGCCTGATTGCCCGACCCGCATAATAGACAAGACATAAAGGGCCTCCGTGCGACGATTGAAGACAGCTATAGGCGTGGCTGTCGCGAGAGAGGAGATTTGTTTTATATACCCTAATGGGCTTTCTAGGCAAATCAAAAATCCATGAAAACGTTGAGTGGATGCCGCTGAGTACGGCGTACACTTTTCAGGCTTCCCCCAAGCTCCTGGCTTACCTTCGGGGTAGCAATTTTTTGTATGCGTCCTTAAACTCAGCAGCACTTTCTAAGTTTCTGGCCTCGTTGAATTCCCATATGGATTGTCGCGCTCCGAAGTATTTGCTTTGAATTTTGTCGTCGGCAAGAGAAATCACGCGCTCAACAGTTGATTCGTCACCGTCGAGATATTTCGCAAATTGTTTCTTAGCTGCGTTACCCAAGTCTGTGAATGTCACCGCAATCTCTATGGGATTGCTTTGGTCTTCGTTGTACCGAGGAGTTACGAATACGCGCAAAGCGATGAATCCCAAACGTTTTTCCCTGAGCCATCGCAATTCGGCAGCCGCACTGGTGTTTTTAACAGGTCTCCGGGCTACCAGGAAAACCTACAGTTATTTGAGTTCCTAACCCAGGGCCGGTGCGAAATTGCCTTATGGGAGGCGCTGTCAGGTGCCTTAAATGAGGTTACTTTTCGAACAGCTCTTATTTCTGATGAGAATCCGACTTGTCGGGTCATCCTTGAGAAGCCCGGTACCATCGGTCAACCCACATGACTGAACAAACGATTGAGTCCGCTGCTTTTCGAAAAGCGCTGATAGAGAGCGAGCGTCATCGCATATTGGGGGTCGTCGCGTTCGTCACCTGCTTCACTATCGCAATCGCGCTTCGTGTCGTCGTCTATGGCTCGAAAATGAGTCCGTGGGGAATTGCCGCATCGGTGCTGCTTTTGGCTTATGAATTTGCGATGCTTCGAACTGTCGATCGGTCCCTGCGCGAAAACAAGGAGCTTCCTCGTGGGCTCTGGCTCTTTACGGTGTTGTTGGAAATTTCCTTCCTTGGTATCGGGATCGCCTTTTTCTCCAGCTCGGCGCTGGAAGCCGCTTACCGGCCGATCGCCACACCTTGGGTTCTCGCCTACTTTGCCTTTCTCATACTTTCCGTTCTTCGCCTTAGCCCAAAAGAGTGCCGGTTTGCCGGACTTATCGCGGCCATTTCCTATCTCGTTGCCGCGTACTATCTCGGCTGGCGCGCAAGTTTTCGTGATCTTTCCAGTCATTCCGTGACTCAGACTGCCGTCGGCTTTTATGCCATTATTCTGCTTGCGTGCGGCTTCATCGCAGGGGGCGTCGCACGCCAAATCCGTAAACACGTCCGAGCAGCACTAGAGGAAGCGGAAACCAAGCGGCAGCTAGCTCAGGTTCAGCACGATCTCGATATCGCCCGGTCGATCCAACAATCCCTCCTACCCAGGGTCCGCCCAAACATTCGAGGGTTTGAAATTGCCGGTTGGAATCATAGCGCAGATGAAACGGGGGGCGACTTTTTCGATTGGAGATCGCTCTCCGATGGACGGCTCGCCGTTATTCTGGCCGACGTGATGGGTCACGGCATCGGCCCAGCGCTGCTGGCCTCTGTCTGCCGCGCTTATTCCCGCGTCAGCTTCGACTCGGGGGCATCCCTCACGTCCATATTGGGCCAAATAAACAAGTCCTTCGGCGAGGATGCCGCCGCAGAACGCTTTGCCACATATGTTGCTGCCATCTGCGCTCCCGGTCAGGATCGCGTTGAGGTTCTGTCCGCGGGACATGCCCCGCTCTTTCTTTATTCAAGCGGAACCCGGGAGGTCACGAGATTTGATGCACAGGCGTTGCCGCTGGGCATCAAGCCCGAGTTCACTTCGGACTCGCCAATTATTTTCAGCCTTCAGCCCGGAGATTTGCTCTTGCTGATCACCGACGGTTTTTTTGAGTGGGAAAATGCCTCAGAAGAGCAGTTCGGGTTCGATCGCCTATCCAGCATGATTCGTACGTTTAGCCATCTCCATCCCGAAGAGATTATTGCCGAGCTTTATCATGCCGTCCTGGCGTTCTCGGGTGGAACCAGGCAGAAGGATGACTTAACAGCCGTGCTCATCAAGCGCGTGGCGACCTGAGAATAAAATCAAGCAAACATCCGGCAACCATGCGTATAGCGTCTTCATTGTGGATTCTTGCTGAGCGCACAAGTAATGAGGTTTGATTGCGCCTGATTGATGTTTTAACGGCGCCAGCCTCGCGACGGCCCGGGTAGCCGGTCACCCGGGAGTAAGCCGCCGATGCAGCAGGCAAACCCTAACATCTTGCGCACGTGGGATCTTTGAACGCTAATTAGTAACTGTCTGGTACAAAAACTCGGGCAGGTCAGCTCCAGAGGAAATTCATTCCATACATACGGATCTGTCGCCTTTCTGAATTTGTTAGAGCAAAGAACTCAGCCGCGCAAATGAGATTGCGTTCGGTCGGTCACACGTATCTTCATGGCTCGTCCTTCCAACCTGCCTTTTCCACGAATAATATCGGGGTGTATCACTTTTCCCCTCTCTGTAAGCTACCCCGTCAACGCAGATACGGGATTGCGGATATGGACGCGAAAAAGGGACCACCCTGGCACCTCTTCGGTGACCGCTGCGTTTGTCAGGCACAAGCAACCATTTGTGTCATGCTCTGAGTCTCATTTGAACAAATCGCCCGGGTCGATGATTAAGGTATGAGATTTCTTTCTAGCTTGGCTCTTGTGTTCTCCCTTAGTGGAGTTTGTGTCGCACAGGAAAGCGACGCGACACGGCCGGCAATAAAAGCGCGTTCAAATCTGGTTATGGTGCCGGTGTTTGTGAGCACCAACCACGGACAGCCAGTCTTTGGGCTGAAAGCGAATGACTTTGTGCTCACGGATAATGGCAATCCTCAACATGCCACCTTGGAAGTAGACATAGATTCGCAGCCGTTCGCAGTCGCGATTGTGGTTGAGACGGGCGGCGCGGGGGCAACACACCTAGATGACTATAAGGAACTAGACTCTATTGTTGACGCGTTGGTTGGCAATGTGGAGCGCCGCGTGGCGGTCATTGCCTTTGATGGGAAACCACAGTTGATAGTTCCATTTTCCTCAAAGACGGAGGATGCATCCAAAGCGATTGCAAGCCTTTCAGCAGGCGACCACGGCGCTGCGATTCTGGACGCTGTGACATTTGCTGTCGGCCAACTCCGGGAGCAGCCTACTGAGTATCGACGCGCCATTGTCTTGTTTAGCGAAACGATCGACCAAGGCAGTGAGACGAAATTGAATGACGCCCTCCGTCTTATCAGCGATACCAACACGGCCATATACAGCCTTGCTTTTTCAAGTACTCGCTCGGCGGTCTCGTACGAGGCGTCAAAATTTAGCAGCCACGACGCCGGTCCTGAGCATGGCTGTTTCAGTCGTACTGGGGCTGATTCCGAGTACGAAGGTCACTACAACAAGCAGGTACTTGACTGCCTTAGCCAGCTCGCGCCGCCTCTGAGATTGGCCACGATGAGTTTTCTCGCTGCTCGCAATGGACTACGTGCCAACACTGCCGAATCTCTGGCCCAGCTTACTGGCGGCGAGTTTTATCACTTTAACGACGCAAAGCACGTGAAGTCAGGACTTATTAGAGTGTCGAATAATATTCCCAACTATTACGTGCTGAGCTTCCGGCCGGCTGACCCCTCACCTGGGTTGCACGCCCTGCGTGTGGCAATGAAAGACCATCGGCAATTGGTGACGAGATTTCGACGTGAATATTGGGTTGAGGAAACCAAGTAATGACATTTCAAAGACCAACGGCCACAATCTTTAGGCAAGTGGGAACCACCCACCCGAGTTTTGCTGCGTTGACCGCGTGAGGAGGCACGACTAATCGGGAGTTGAGCACACCTCTTTGTCCGTTTTTGGTTCAGCATAAGGCACGCACGTGCTCTGTGGCCGTGGTTTTCAGATTTCTCGTAGGTTTGATGTAATTTGCCCACCACTGAAGTTCCCATACCGGAGTACGCGTACCGCGTTTCCGTACGTTTCCTTTCTGTACGGCCCGCGCCAATAGCGTCTAGGGAGATTCCTATTTGATTCTCTTTGAGGGGAATGTGAACTTGCCTTCGACGATGCTCAGCTCGGCGGCTTGGCCTTCGCGTTTCGTGAACACAAGCATCCACGTCCTGCCCTTCACAAAGTATTTAGTCTCTGACTCGGCGAATACCTGGAACCTTGTCCCCCCCGTCTCTTCGACGAATAGCTTGTCGCCCTCGCACGTGACGGTGAAGATCCGGTTATTCAGGGTCTCGAATTGGTACTTGCCGACATAGGACTCGAGGACCTTCGGCGAAATGTGGATAGCGACCTTCCCACTCGCGCGGCGCTGCTCGATAAACTTGGACATGGCAGCTCGGGAGTCCTTTTCACATCCGTATGCAAGGTCCCAGGCGCCCAGGAAGCTGCAAACGAATACATTTCTAACGGCGTCGTCCACCATCACCTCGCCGATCGAATATTGGTGCTCGACGAGTACCTCGCTGTTGGCAAGCATAATAAGGGAAAGATTTTTCTCGGGTACTTTGAGGTAAAACGCTGAGAATCCGCCGCCCCAGTCTCCGGTATGCCAGATGAGATTGGTTCCGTGGTGGTCCATTACGAACCAGCCGAGCCCGTAAGGAAGTCGCTTGCCGCTATTCGAAACGAACGGCGTCCACGCTTGTTCCTGCGTTTCTTTCTCGATAAACGCGTGCCGGTCTATCGCGATGTCATACTGAGCCATGTCCCGTACGGTCGAAAGCAGTCCGGCGGCCGCACCAATGAAATCCGGATAGGGATACGTGTCCTGAATGATCTCTCCATTGCCGTAGTAGGTGTAAGGCTGAGCCAACGTCTCCAGGTTCTTCTTGTAGCGATTGAGGTGTTCTTTCCCCAGCGAAGCGGTCCACTTGTCTTCATCGACCACGATGTGGTGATACGGAACGCTGCTCGACATCCCCAAAGGATCGAAGAAGGTTTCGACAACGACCTCGCCAAATCGTTTGCCCGTCTTCTTCTCGATTACCGCAGTCAGGTAGTCATAGCGATTCCCGTCGTACTGGAAGCGTTCTCCAGGGGTTTCACTCGACGTGTGGCTAAGCAGGTGCTTGATCTTGACTGAATCATCCTTGAAGTCAGTCGAGTAGTGCGACATGGGCTCGTCGAGGTCCAGCTTGCCCTGCTCGACAAGCTGCATTATCAGGGTCGACGCGAACGTCTTGGTTATCGAGGCAAGGTGAAATAGCGTGTCTGGCGTTGTAGGAATTTTTTTTTCGAGGTCCGCGAAACCGAATCCTTTGATCCAGACGACCTTTTGATCCTTGAGAACGACGGCCGACAGGCCGGGAATCTTGAGACGCGCACGGAGATCATCGACTTGTTTCTCGAAACGCTCCAGTCGTTTCTTATCCAGTGTTGAAATGTCGCGCGTGCTCCTGCCCGACTGCGTTTGAGTTAACGACCCACTGGCGTTGCTAAGCAGTGCCAAAGCAAAGAGGCTCTTGGCAAGAATTGTGAAGTTACGGCGATTCGGCATAGGTGTCCTGACTCGGATTAGACCCAGCACATCGCCCGCGGTTAGTACAAGAACAGCAAAGAATGGTCGGCTCAAGCAGATTTGAACTTGGATTTGCTTGTGCCGAGCCGTATCCCCGGCCATAAGTCCTGATTAACGCGCTAATCGTCCATGTGGATTTCAAGTCTCCGGTAACGCGACTATACGTCCAAGTGGAATTACGTCAGGCTTGCCCGTCATTCGAGCGCAATGCTGATTCGTCTGACCATCCTTGGGGGAAACGACTTGGCTGATTAGCGCATTATCGGAACTTTGGCGTTCCGATCCAATTGTCCGACGAGATTGCTCTGAAGCATCCTCGAAATTGCTCCGCGACAGCGACGGCCTACCTATGAGGAATTAGAATTTAACAGAGAAGGAAATCGAACTGGGAAGGCGCTCGGTGCAAACAGTCTGGTTCGATTGACAAAGCCCCAGGTCGCAACTTGGTCCTGGGGCTTTTTTTTCGCGTGTATTGCAGCTAGATTTTCACATGCTGATTAAAGCCCGTATGGATTTCCGATTACCCGAGCATGCTGGCGCTATTGTCAATTCAGCCCAAACGATTATTCTGAAGTGTGATTGAAAACCCAGACACAACCCCCGAGACTCCGCTCCGCAGAAGCCCTCTCCGATCCTTCCTTAAGTGGTTTCTCATCGGAGTGGCGCTTCTTTGGTCGGTTGCTGTGCTGATCCTCGTGGCTGCCCGGTGGATCGACCCGCCGACCACCGCCGTGCACATGCAGCGCCGCTTGCAGGCATGGATTCACCACAAGCCGTATTACGAACGATACGAATTCGTTCCGCTCGGCCAAATCTCGCGCGATTTCCAGCATGCGGTCATCGCCGCGGAAGACTTGCGCTTCTACCAGCACCATGGATTCGATTGGCACGCGATGCAAATCGCTGCTGAAGACAATATGGAAGGCGGCCGCATTCGCGGAGGGTCCACCCTTACGCAGCAACTGGTAAAAAATCTGTTCTTCGGAACCGGCCGCTCCATTCTTCGCAAGGGCGCCGAGTTCACCCTTGTCCCGGTGGCCGAATTGGTCCTCGGCAAGCGGCGCATTCTGGAACTCTATCTTAACGTGGTCGAATGGGGCCCTGGAGTTTATGGCGCGGAGTCGGCGTGCCGTTCTTACTACCAAACCTCAGCCCTGGGTATTGATCGGGAACAAGCGGCCCGACTCGCCGCAATTCTGCCGTTGCCCCTGAAGCGGCGGCCCGACCACATGAACCGCTATAGCGGACTCATCCAAGAGCGGATGCGCCAAATGGGTTGGTAATCGCGCAGCACGTTGTTAAGAATCTCGCAAGATTTGTAATGCTACGGCACATGTCCGGTAACGCGACTAATCAGGACTTGGGAATTGCTTCGTTTCCATTCCAAACTTGAAAAATCTTCCGATGAGGTTGAGGATGTCAAGGATGATCGCCCCATCGGCCCCGCATCCGAGCGATCGACCTTTTGGCCTCGCATCTAACCCTTTAGGAGAAGATTCGCCATGTCGCATCATTTTGATACGCCTGCCGCAAAAGAAGATCCCCGCATCAACATCTGCGACTTCTACTTGTTTCGCGGTCGCCCGGGCACAACGGTCATGGCTTTGACCGTGAATCCGAACGCCGGCGTCGGCGCGCCAGACACCCTCCGCGACGAAGGTCTCTACGCCTTTCGCTTCGATACGGATCGCGATCTTCGCGAAGACGTCACCTTCAAGGTCCAGTTCGGCGCGCCCTCCCACGGCGATGGCGGCGAGCACGTTCAGACCTTCGCGGTCCGGCGCGCCACCGGAGCGGACGCTCTGAAGGGTGCCGCGGGCGAACTCATCACTTCCGGAAACACGGGACGCGTGGTGAAAGCGAATCAT
>Ga0210406_10005163_pt1 | contig 13757 bp, 10 predicted proteins | sample IncBWC30MmetaG_FD_155454 | JGI IMG/M metagenome (GOLD analysis project Ga0210406, IMG submission 155454) | Forest soil microbial communities from Barre Woods Harvard Forest LTER site, Petersham, Massachusetts, United States - Inc-BW-C-30-M | ecosystem: Environmental > Terrestrial > Soil >... | reverse complement strand
GCAAAACTATGACGTCTGTGCTCCTAACGGGGCGGGTGCAGCGTATGTGTTTGTGGAGCCGGCAGCGGGCTGGAGCGGCACACTCACGGAAACCGCCAAGCTGACTGCCTCCGACGGCGTGGCCGGGGACGCGTTAGGAAATTCGGTCGCTATCGCTGGCAGCACCGTTGTAGCTGGAGCGCCCGGCACGAATCCCTCCATCAGCCCGGGTGCCGCTTACGTTTTCACTGAACCCGCCGGCGGATGGGCAACTTCGACGCAGACCGCGAAACTCACTGCCTCGGATGGGCAAGCCGGGGACGAACTAGGTTTCTCCGTATCGGCCAGCGGGAATACGGTTGCGGCCGGGGCTCCCGGTGCCCTCATCGGTGCCAATCCGGCTCAAGGCGCGGCCTATGTTTTCGTGAAACCGCCCTCCGGATGGACGAACGCGACTCAGGCAGCAAAGCTCACTGCCTCCGACGGCAACGTCGCCGCCATACTGGGCCAGTCGATCTCGCTCAGCGGAAACACAGTGGCGGCCGGTGCGCCGGGCTCCACGATTGGCGCAAATCAAGCTCAGGGCGCAGCCTACCTTTTTGTCGAGCCCGTCGGCGGCTGGATGAACATGATGCAGACTGCCAAGCTGACCGCCGCCCCAGGGTACGCGGGGGATCTGTTTGGCTCAGCGGTCTCCATCAGCGCTAACACCCTGGTCGCAGGGGCTCCTTACTTCCAGAAAGGGCAATCGCCCGGTGCGTATTTCCATGAGGGTGCCACGTATATCTTTGTCAAACCCGCCAGCGGCTGGTCGACCTCGTCCAGTTCTGTTTATCTGACAGGCTCAGACGCTAAGTTCGCCGCCTATCTCGGCTCGGGTGTCGCAGTGTCCGGCAACCTGGTCATGGCCGGAGCGCCGTTCCTCGCTCACTTCTCGGGAGGGGCTTACTTGTTTATCCTGCAATGAGAGATTCATGCTGCCCTGTCCGTTTGTCCGCGGCCAGTTTGTTCGCAACCAGTGCCTTGAGGAGAAAAACCGATGTTAGCTCATAGCAATGATAAGACCCTGTCTTCCCCGCGATTGAAAGTGCCTTCCAAGCTCTCCGAACCTCTCCACCGTAGCCTGGGTGCATATGCGCTGGCGGCGAGTGCGGCAGGGGTAGCCGTGCTTGCCTGCTCTGCTCCGGCGGATGCGGCGCCGGTTTGCAAGAAGCCAACTCTCACGATCCCCGGGACCAGCACTTACGCCCTCAATCCCGCCGGCCAGCAAATTGCCCCGTTCAACATCGTGGACACGTTTAACAACGTTTCGTCCAATAGCTTCGGCTGGTGGAACCGGGGATTTTTCTCCCCCAACTCGGCGGGCGCAAACGCAGTGGTGGATAAGAACGGGTTCGCGGCGGACCTGGCTGCGGGCGCAAGCATTGGCCCCGCTGCCCAGTTCGGTCGAGGTAAGTCCTACGGCTTGATCTTCACTTACGGATACGGGCCCAGCGGCCGCGGCAGGCTCAAGGACCACCAGGGCGATCTGCAGTTCGGCCAGGACAATTATTTCGGGTTCAAGTTCTCCGTGTTGGGACAGGTTCACTACGGCTGGGTGCGGCTGCATGTGACATTTAGTCGCGGCACCGACGGACAATCCACAGCCACTCACGTCCTTTCCTACGGATATGAGTCCACTCCGAACACCGCTATCCTTGCCGGCAGCTGCACTGCCTCGGCAGCAAGCGCCGGCTCGGCCCTTGAAGACCAAAAGACGAATGTAGCCCGTGAAGGCTCTTCTTCAGATCACGCGGCGAGCGTTGCGTCGACAACCGGCGGCGACGCGGCGTCCACCTCGCTCGGCCTTCTCGCTCTGGGGTCGGAAGGCGTTCCGCTCTGGCGGCGGAAGCAGATGTAATAAGAAGTACCCGGCTCCGGCGAAGAACTCTCCGACCTACGCGGAGACTAGCTCTTTTTTCTCGCTCGGCTCGTACTCCACAATGTACCCCGCCACCGCGCTCGCCGCGACCGTAAGCGGCGATGCCAGGTACATCTGTCCCGGTCCGCTGCGTCCGGGGAAGTTGCGGTTCTGCGCGCTGATCACCACCTGATCGGGACGCGTCGAAACTCCCGGCCCCGCGTTGATGCACGCGCCGCAGCTCGGCTCGATCACAATCGCTCCGGCTTTCTGAAACACATCCAGATAGCCCTTGCGTATGCAATACTCGCGCGTCTCCTGCGATCCAAACTGAATGTAGAACTTCACCGAGTCCGCCACGTGCTTGCCCTGCTTCAGCGCGTCGGCCAGTACCGCGGCGTACATGTCCATGTCTTCGTTCTTGCCCGCGGTGCAGGTGCCGCCATAAGCGATCTCGATCGGCACCGGCGTGTTCAGCTCGCGCACATACTTCCCGTTGCCCGGGTCCCCCGGAGTCGCAACCATCGGCGTAATCTCCGCCGCATCGAGCTCGATCACGTGCGCATACTGCGCACCCGGATCGCTGTACAAACCTTCAATCAAACTCTGAGCCTTGGCGCGATCCATCCCGCGACGTTCCACCAGGAAGTCGACCGTTTTCTTGTCCGGCGCAACAATGCCGGTGAAGCCGCCAATCTCGGCCGCCATGTTCGTCATGGTGGCGCGCTCGTCCACGCTGAGTTCCTCGACGGCCTCTCCCGCATACTCCATCACTTTCGCCAGCGCCTTACCGCTGCGTACATAGTCGAGGCTCAAAATCTTCAGGATGAAATCCTTCGCCGTGGCATTCGCTTGCCTTCTCCCGCCGATTACGATCCTCACCGATTCCGGCACCTTTACCCGAACGTCCCTCGTAATCCAGCTGTTGAACACGTCGGTGGTGCCAATGCCGAAAGCAACGCAGCCCATCGCACCCACGTGCGGCGTGTGCGAGTCCGAACCGATGTTCAACTGCCCCGGCAGCGCGTAGCTCTCCAGCACGATCGAGTGGCAGATGCCCTCCGACCCCTTGCGATCTTTCAATTCTCCATGCAGCTTGATTCCCTGCTTGGCGGCGAAGTCCTGCTGCTTCAGCTTGAGTTGCGTCGCCAGGTCCAGCAGCCCCAGCTTCTTCTTCTCCTCCGAAATCACTTCATCGAGAAACGTCAGGTGGTCGCGGAAAAAGATAATACTCGAGGCATCGTTAACCTTCGCATCTTTGCCGACGTAGCGTTCAAAAAAGATGGCCGCCATCGGCGTGACGTACTCATGGCTGAAGCGCAGGTCGGCCTGGGCAAAACCAGTGTCTCCCGGCTTTACAGCGGCGACGCCGGCTTCGCCCTTCTCGTTCACCATGTGCCGCGCAAAGATTTTCTCGGCGAGAGTCATGGGGCGCTTGCCAGTCTTAAGCGGCGGCAAAAATACCTTCCCCTGCATCCTCGCTACATTGAACGGAAACAGCCCGCCGTACTCAATCACCTGCCGCGTAATCTCATCTTCCCCGGCGGTAAACTCGGCAAGCGCAATCTCTTCCCCGCCTCGAATCCGGTCAATCAGCGAAAAGTCGGTCGAAGTCAGCACCCCCAGATTCTGGCAATTCTGCTTGTAAATGCGTTCAATATTTTCCGCGATCACTACCCGGATGCCGGCACACATCTCGGCATAAGGCGACTGCTCCCGGCTCGATCCCTTCCCACGCCGCTTCCCGCTGACCGCGCACACGAACCCGCCACGCTTCACGTCCCCGCGCCCAATCGGCGTCACGCTCCCGCACTTCAACCCCAGATAAGGAATCTCCCCCAGCGTCTCATCAAAATAAAAGCAGTAATGCGCCGGAGTGATCTCATCGGTCGAGATATCGTCGCGCAGCTTGGGATTATTCGCCGGATTCTTCGTATCCCAGGGCAGGTCTTCGCCCGCCAGTTGCCGTTGAATCAGTTCAGGTTCTTCGGTGAGGAAAAGAATCCGTCCTCGCAGTCGAACCTTATCGGGCCGCTTCTCAATTTTGCGTTCCAGAAGAGAGTTGATCACGTTGAACCTGTAGGAGTGAAGAATTTAGGGACCGCCGTAGGCTGAGGCGGCAATCCCACAATCAATTGTAACGCCACCGGTGAATGATCTACCCTGCGCTCCGGAGCCTGCCCTGAGCGAAGCCGAAGGGTGGCTCTGTGTTGAAGATCTTCCTGAACGAGGGCACGAGTCTACCTCTCATACGCCCGCGGATCCGGCAGCGCCTCCAGACCTCGCCCCGCAAAGATGTCCTTAAACTCCCGCAGGAGCGCGTCGTGAATCAGTCCGTTTGAAGCCAGGGTCTCGCGGCTGTTCAGTTCAAAAGGAGATCCGTCGAACCGCGTCACCTTTCCGCCCGCCTCTTCCACGATCAGCACGCCCGCCGCCGTGTCCCACGGATTGAGATTGAATTCCCAGAATCCATCGAATCGCCCCGCCGCCACATTGCACAAATCGAGCGCCGCTGATCCCGCCCGGCGCACTCCATGTGTGCGCAGCGTGATCTGATGATAAAAGTAGATATTCGGATTCTTGTGCCGCTTGTGGCTGGGAAAACCCGTCGCCAGTAGGCATTCCTTCAGCGCGGCCGTCTTCGACACATGGATCGCCTCGCCATTGAGCTGCGCCCCTCTTCCCTGCTCAGCCGAAAACAACTCATCTCGCGTCGGATCGTGAACCACCGCCGCGATCCGCGCGCCTCGATGCTCCAGCCCCATCGACACACAAAACACCGGATACCCGTGCGCAAAATTCGTCGTCCCGTCCAGCGGATCGACATACCAGCGATACTCGCTCCCCTGATCGCTCAGCCCCTGCTCTTCCCCCAGAACGTCGTGCCCAGGCCAGTGCTGCCGGATCCGGTCGCGGATCAACACTTCGGCAGCCCGGTCCGCCGCCGTTACCAGGTCGGCATCGCCCTTGTATTCGATCTTCACGTGCTGATGGAAGTATTGCATCAGCAAAGCACCCGCTTCGCGAGCGATCGCTGACATGGCGGAAAGAAAGCTGTCGGACTTACCGGACTCTATTAGGTTTGTCATCCTGAGCGGAACAAGTGCTTGCGCGCTTAGCGCAAGTCACTTGTGTAGTCGAAGGATCCCTACCTGCTTACACCACCGTAAGCCCGGCAAGGCATTTCTATCACTTCCGTACTCGCCTCACTTCTTCTTCCCGCCATCTTCCGCGATGTACATGATCTCGTGCTTAAAAATGAAGAGGTTGGGAGCGCCCTCACGCGTCAGGCGCACCATGTGCTTGTCGTAATATTCGATCCAGCCGCTCACCGTCTGACCATCCATCAGCTTGACGCTGACTGGCCGCTGCTTCTCGCCCAGAGCTTTCAGAAAGCTGGCTTCTTCAAAGGTCTCTTCAGGAGGTGGGGTCCGGCCGCGCTTGGCGGCATTGGAGTTTCCCTGCGCGCGGAAAGGCATGCAAAACATTGTACACGGAGCACAACTTGGCTTCAGCCCACGTCCTCGCGCTCCCGCGGCGTCCTTTCCGCAGCCCGCTAAAAGCTGATGCGCAGTCCGAACTCGAACTGGCGCGGAGCCCCCAACGCGTACGTCCCCGACTGGAAACTCGCCCGAAACGGGGCGAGATTTGATCCCGGCGTCACGCCGCCCAAAACGCCGCCCGCCAGGAGCCCGTTTTGCCCAGGGAGCAGCGAAGCACCCGGCAAATTTCCCGGCAGGAATGCGTTAGCGAAGTTGAAGACGTTAAACACACTGGCGCTCGGCTCGATGGTGACGCGCTCTTTGATCTTGATCGGCCACGCCGCCTTCAAATCCATCGACTTCAGCCACGGGATCCCGACCGCTCCCTGAGCAACCGAACCCAGTTGGGGCATCACCCAGCCGAGAGCGCTCATATCAGAACCATTCATCACCGCTACGTTGCTGCTCATCAGCCCCGGGCACAGGGATCTGTTGCCCACAAGGCACTCCCCCGCGGGGGTGAGGACACCTGCGTACGTGTGGTTGTAGTTGTTGATCACGCTTTGGAGACTGCCGATGTCGGTGCCGCGCTGGAACTGACCGATTTGAGTTCCCGGCAGCGGCTGAGGAGTAGCCGAAGCACCCAGTCCGGCGCCCAACCAGTCGGTGGCAAAAATTTCCCCTCCGCTGGTCAATTCCGGGAGTTGCAGGTTCTGCGGGAGCGGGCTGTAAAAATGTCCGATCGCGCTGACCTTCGTATGGTACGGCAGATCGAAGGTTCCACTAAACGAGACCTGATGTTTTCGATCCAAAGCGTTCGGCCCGGTGAACCGGAGCGGGTTGTCGTTGTCCGTCGCCAGGTTGATGAAATCCTGATCCTGCACCTGGCTGGTGTATTTGGAGTACGAGTAGGAAATCTGGAAGTTCGCGGCTTTCACACCCTTTACAGGCTTATCGATCCGCTGCACTAGTTTCATCTGCAAGCCGTTGTACGTCGAGCGCCCGTCCGGAAACAGCATATCGACTCCGCCCACCGCGCCGCTATTACCAGTCAACGCATTCGTGCCCGGAAACGCGCAGAACGAGCAAGGCCCGCCCCCCACCGCCTGAACGTTGGAATCCAATCCCGCCCTGGAGTAGGCTGACTGCGCTCCCGACACCCCCAATGGCGTGGTTCCACCGCTGGCCACAGTCGAGTTAATCATGCACGTGACTTGACCCGCCCCGGTGGGGCAACCGTTGGCCACCTGAGCCGCGTCACGGGCGGCGGCAGCGTTGCCTTGATTGAAGCTCCGCGCCGCTCCACTGTGGTTGATATCCTGTCCAATCAGGAAATGCTCGCCGATGTTGCGGACGTAATCAATACTCACCACCGTTCCAGGACGAATCTCTCTCTCGATGCCGACGTTTATTTCCCACGAGCGCGGCGACCGGTAGCCCGGATAGAGCAGGCTATAGCTGGGACTGAGCGCCGTAAGTGTGGTGCCCAGGAAGTTGGGATTCGCCTGCTGCGCTCCGGGGACGCTCCCAGTCGCTGCCTGAAAAGCGCTGCTCAGCGCCAGAATCTGAGGCGCAACCGTCGAGATGGCCCCGCCGCAGAAATTCGGCCGCACGCTGGTGGTGCTCACAACGGTTGCGGCATTTCCCACGATGAACGTTCCAATTGCGCTGGGGCTAAAGGTAGTAGGCCAGGTGAATGTATTTGCCACACCGCCCGAACAAGCTTCTGGAGTGTTGGCAAAAATTCCCTTGGCCAGCCGCGCCGGGCTGTCGAATAGCGTATTGTTCCAGAGCGAGTTCTCATAGAACAGGCCGCCGCCGCCACGGATCACCGTTTTGCCGTTGCCTCCCGCATCCCAGGCGAAGCCTGCTTGGGGCGCGAAATTCGTGTTCGGATTTCGGATCTGGTCGCCGTATCCTGCTACCCACTGATTCAAGGCCGGTAATGGTCCCAGGTTGCTATCCGTGCGGCCCGTATCGCGCACGTAGTGCAGGCCGTACGTCAGCGTTAATCTCGGCCGGATTACCCATCGATCTCCGACGTACAGTTCCAGGCGGTTGTCCGGGCCCAATCCCCCTGCCGGAAAGCCAAACTCCGCTTTAGCAGTGTCGGATCCGATTCCGTTTCCCAGACTCACAAAATCGGCGGCGTAGGAAGTTGGGTCAGATGATGTCGAATTCCCGAGCGAAGTAGTCCCTGCCTGCGGAAACGCCGAGAAAGCCGCCAGTCGTGCACCGACGATGCGATTGAAAGTCGCCCCGTAGCGGATGATATGTTTCCCCCAGACTCTGCTGCCATCGTACTTGGCTTCTTCGTTCGATTGCTGCACTTGCTCCGGTGCGAACCAGCTCGGCCCGCCACAATAGCTCCCGCCATTGCTAAGAACACAATTCCCGGATGTAGATGCGCCGATGTTAATGCCCAGCCCGGGAATCGGATTGTTGAACCCGCTCAGCCCGGCTGTTGCATCACTGACTGCGCTGCGCAGCTTGAGGTACTCAACACGGATGCTGTGCGCGTAAACACCGGTATTGAAGTCAACGCCCAACGCATTGGTCAATGTGTTGTTCGTGTTGCGCAGCTGCTGTGTCGAACTGGCCGAGCCATCAGGCCGAATGTCGCTGTCTTGGAAGTAGTTGATGCGATAAAACGCCCGCGTGCTACCCCTCATGTTCCAGTCCACTCGTGCGTCCGTATTGAACTCGCGGTAGGGTTGAGAGAGGTGGGCATTCACCCCATCAAAGGGAAAAACAAATGGCTCGGCCGCAGTGAGGTCCTGCTTGGTGCGCTCTGCCTGGGCGAACGCAAAGACTTTTCCTTTAATAATGGCCCCACCCGCATCTCCGCCGAACTGTTCCCGCTGAAAAGAAGATCCGGGGGCACCCGGCAACGCCGCCGCAGCCTGATCTCCGCGGAACACTCCAAACAGCTCACCGTGCAACTGGTCGCTGCCCGAGCGAGTGATCACATTCACGGCTCCCGAGGACGTCAGTCCAGTTGCGGGGTCGAGCGACGACTGCGAAAGCTGGACCTCCCGAATCGCGCCCACGGAAATGTTCTGCGTCGTCGCGCCCACCGTTTCGTCGCTGATGTCGGCCCCATCCACCGCGACCCTGCTCGCCCGGCCAAACCGGCTCAGGAATGAAATCGAGGGAATGCCATTCTTGCTCGGGTCCAAAACTCCGCCGTCCTGAATCTGTACCCCGGGCTCGAGCTGCGCGAAATCAAAAACGTTTCTCCCGCTGATCGGCAGCTTCTCAGCTTGATCTCCGTTAAGTACGCCTTGCACCGTTCCCTGTTCGATGTTGACGGTCGTACCTCCCGGAACCTGAACCATCGGCCGCTCCGCCCCGACTTGCATCACCGTGTCGGCGTGAGTAGCGTTGCCAACTTGAACTGTTACCAGAAAATGCGCCAGATTGAATCCCTTCGCCTCAAAATCGAGCGCGTAACTGCCGGGCTGAATCGGCCCCGATGAATACAGTCCCACCGAGGATGTCCTCACCTGCACCTTCGCAGCCGTGGTCTTATTTGTGATCTCCACCTTGGCGTCGACGATGGCCTTGCCCGACGGATCCGCCACTACCCCCACAATGCTGCCTGTGCCAGCGGCCTGGGCCAGCAGCAACGGCGAGGCCAGCAGAACGGCCACCGCCGTAAACACCCTGAATAGCCCGGAAAAGTCTCGCGCAGCAAAACCACGAACGGAGATAAAATTCAAGATTGCGAACCTCGAAGTCGGAATATTCACAGAACCTTTCCTAATTCACCAAGTCGATCCACCAACTCGAACGTTGGATCGTTCATCAGTATTTCGACAGGATTCAAGAGGATACCAAACCTGCCATCAATCTTGCCCCTGTCGTGCTGGCCACTGACCACTGATCACTGATTACTGGCCATTGACACTCAGAAGTCCGACTTCACCGTGTAGTATCCAGCCCGATGTCGCACCTGGTAAGACGCCGCGTCGACCGGCCCCAAAACTCCAACCTGAATGCGGCGAAACTGCGAATTCGACAAGCGTTGTGACGGATAGTAAGCCAGCAGGTACTGGGTGCGGAGTTCGTCGCTGATCTGCCGAAAGACCTCGTCCAGTTGCGACATCGAAGTCGCATAGTAGTACTTGCCTCCCGTATCTTCCGAGAGCTGGATCAGTGCATGCTCTCCGCCAATCTCGCGTCCCGCGCTGTTCTCGATGGGCACCACAATGATGCTGTAGACCAGGGCTTCGGCCTCTTCGGCGGCGCGCGCCGCCTCTTTGTAATCGACTTTGCTGTAGGTGTCTCCGCCGTCGGTGATCAGCACCATCACTTTCCGTCCCTCGCGTCGGTCGAGCGAACGCGACACCAGATACACGGCGTCGAACAGCGCCGTGGCCGCGCCCAGCCGGATATGATCAATCCCTTCTTCGATGCGCTTCAGGTCTGCCGTGTAAGTAGTGGACTGCAGCACGGTTTCATTGAAGCCAAACACGGACAAAGCATCGACCGGACGCAGGATCGAATGCGCAAAGCGCTTGGCGGAAGCTTGCTCCAGCGGCAGATCGCGACGCGTGCTAAGGCTGGTGTCGATGGCCAACGCAATCGAAAGCGGCACCGCGGATTCCTTGTCGAACACCGAGATCGTTTGCCGGCGCCCGTCTTCCTGCACCACGAAATTCTCTTTCTTCAGCCCCGCCACCGGCGCTCCGTGAGCACCGGTCACCGTGACGTACACATTCACCAGCTTGACGTCAACCTTAAGGGTGGTCTCCGGTTCGGTAGTCGATTGGGTTTGGGCCGGGGTCCGCTGCGCGTACGCGGCGCAGGCCAGCAGCAGAACCACAGTGGCGGTTTTGTTCATTCAGTAAACGAAGTATACGTTGCAACCTGAACCATGCAGGGGACAGCCGCCTCGGGAGCCTGCCCCGAGCGCAGCGAGGCGCTCTCGCGACGGCGCCCTCAGCCGCTCACTTAGATGCGTCCTCCGCTCCGGGGCTGCCTTGAACAAGGGGAATTTCAACGTGGAATTTCCGCGGGAAATGCCTCTCCGTCGGCCCACACCGCGCCATCCTCGAAATACTCTTTCTTCCAGATAGGGACCGTGCGTTTGAGCGTATCAATCAGCCATCGGCAAGCCTCGAAAGCGGCAGCGCGGTGCGCCGAAGCAACCACAATCAACACGCTCGTTTCCCCAATCTCCAGCCGCCCCAACCGGTGTACCATTGCCACCTCGCGGACTTGAAACTGTTTCAGCGCCTGCCCCGCCAACCCTTCCATCTGCTGCAGCGCCATATCCTCGTACGCCTCGTAGTCGAGATAAATCGTCCGCCGCCCCCGCGTCTGATTTCGCACCACGCCCTCGAACACAACAGCCGCCCCATCCTCGCCACGCTTCATGCCATCCAGCACGCCCTGCGTGTCAATCCGACCGCGAACGATCGAGGCCTTTCCCGACCCGCCACTCACCGGCGGCAGCAGCGCCACTTCGTCTTCAGACCTCAGCACCGTCTCCGCTCCGGCATATTCCTGATTCACCGCCACCGCCAGCGAAGCCAGCGACTCTTTCAGCCGCGGAATTTCGCGCAAATAGTGCTCCAACACATCCCGCACCAATGCCCCGTCGGACAAATCCAGTACGTCGCTGGATTTGCCCGCCAGATCCTTCAACACGCCGAAAAAGAGGACGCGCACGCGCATGAGAGAACGATTGGCCAGTTGCCAGTTTACCGCGAGCCTAGCCATTCTCTTGTTCGCATTTCCGAACAGGTGTGCCTTTCCAGTTGACACACCACCTTCCTGGACTATAATGCGCGCGACTGCGGGACTGAACTTCCCTCCGGCCACGCGTACAGCGTCGGCTTCGGCCCCCGAACTGCCGCAGGGTTGGTTGTACTTCGTGGGGCGCGGAAGAAGGAACAAATGGAGATCTTCATCGACTTCGGTCTTTTGGAACTCCTGGCAGCATTGGGCGTAGCTGCGTTGTCGCGCGTCATCTACTCCAGGAAACTCTTGGGGACGCTCTTCCTGGCTCTAAGCGCGCTGGCCCCCGCGGCATTGCTGGCCGTTTCTTCAGGACCCACACACCGGTGGCTTGCCCTGCTCTGTCTTTCTACGGCGCTGGTCAACGTCGCGGTAGTAGCGGCAGTGATGCAAAGCGGCGAGGTCCCCAGGTTGAGAATCCCCCGGCGTGGACGCCAGCGTAAGCCTGACCCAATCAGTAGTTCCGGACTCGGTGAAGTAGGCAGTGACCAACGTTAGTCATCCCAAATCGTAATGGCGCTTTAAACCATTAGGAGGCACCGAAATGCCAAAAGCCCGCCAGAAAGCAAAAACCAATAGGCTGCAACTGACCGGCGCGCCCGCCAGCGCACCCCTGGATTCCCTGTTGCCCGGAATGCCGTCTCTGGATTCCATCCACGACGATAAGACCACATTCAAACCCAGCAAACGCGGCCCTACCTACCGCATCCTGAAGACCACCGAAGTGGATGCCTACGAAGACAACGATGCGGCCAATGCCTTCCGCGCCGCGCTGCACGGACAAAAGACGCCGGCGCCCGCAGCCATCGCCGCCGCCGACATGCTGTCGCCCGCCAAGCCGGTTCCAGGTGCCGGCCCGGACAATTTCGCTGGCACCGCACGCGAGGCCGCGAAACTTTCCAAAGCAACCGCCAAAACCCAGACCTACGCCGACGTTGGCAAACTGATCGCCACACTGCCATCGGTCGCTCAGATGGTCAAACTCAACATTTCGACCGCCGCAAACTCCAACCGCGTCCCGCTGGAGAATCGCAACATCCACGTGACCGGCTTCTTATTCGCGGCCAGCCGCGAAGCCGACAACGACTTCCACCTCATTGTCGGACTCGATCCCAAGGCCGGGCAGGAAATGTACATGACCATGGAAGTCTCCGGCCTGCCTCCCGCGAATTATCCGGCTTACCCGGATCTCAACGCGGCGCGCACCGCTTACAAGACATTTTTTGGCGTCAACTTGCCCGGCGCCGGCTACAACTTCTATCAGCCTCCGATTCCTGTGCAAATCGATGGCTCCCTGTTCTTCGACGCCACCCACAGCACCGGACAGGCTCCCGGCCCCCCCAGCTTGAAGAGCCGCATGCCCACCATCTGGGAGGTTCACCCCATCACCAACATCAAGCTTGGCCCTTAGTTATTTTGGGTGAGAGCGGATCATCGCGTCCCAATAGCCCGCCTGAAAGAGAAAGTGGACTTCAAGGTTGGTGAGCCGCGGAGCGGCGACAGAATGCAGCCCAGAGCTTGCCCTGAGCGAAGTCGAAGGGGCGCACGCCCTGGGTAAAGGTGAGAAGCAGCAGTCAGCCCGGAGGGGCGAAAGACTACTACGACAAAACTCCGCGAGGACGGCACATGTTCTCAGGGACCTCTTAGTGGCAAGGAGTGCGTACGGGGCGAGCACGAAAGAAAGAGGCACGAAAGAAAATACCTCGGCGACCCAAAGGCAAACTTGCGTCCGGCCTTTCCCAACTCGCCCCCGGAATGCCAGCGCTCGACAGCGTCAAAAAAGTCGTCGATTTCGTCTCGCCCCAAAAAGTTAAATACAAGATTCTGAAAACCACAGAAACGGACGCCTACGATCCTCCGCCCGTCCCGCCGAACGCGGCAAAAGGGAAAAAGCGGCGCGGATGAATTCTGCTTACGAAATTGCGCCTCCGGCTTCCCCAACTTCATCCAAGAACAGTCACTCTGACTACATTTCGAGGATCGACCTGCCATGAACTCCCCTCTCACCATTCTCGGCATCGCCGGAAGTTTGCGGCAAGGTTCATACAACCGCATGGCGCTGCGCGCAGCGCAGCAGCTGGCTCCGGAAGGCGTGAAGCTCGAGACCTTCGATCTGCACGGGATTCCGGTCTTCAATCAGGACGAAGAAAAGTCTCCGCCCGCCATTGTCACCGAATTCAAGAAGCGCATCCGCGCCGCCGACGCCATTCTCATCGCGACCCCGGAGTACAACTACAGCGTCCCCGGCGTTCTGAAAAACGCCATCGACTGGGCCTCGCGTCCCTACGGCGACAGCGCGTGGAATGAAAAGCCTGTAGCCATGATCAGCGCGGCCGGCGGAGTGCTCGGCGGAGCCCGCGCTCAATACCATCTCCGCCAGTGCTTCATCTTTCTCAACATGTATCCGGTGAATCAGCCCGAAGTCATGATCGCCAAAGCGCATGAAAAGTTCGACGCCCACGGCAATTTCACCGATGAAGCCGGCAAGAAACTGATTCAGCATCTACTGCAAAACCTTGCGGACTGGACGCGACGCCTCGCGAAGTAGTCCGAGCAGCGCCGCGAAATATTTTTCTGCGTGTCATCCTGAAGCCCGCGCCTTTTGCGGGGCGGGTGGCCCAGGCTTTTGATCTCGCTGGCATCGCCAACAC
>Ga0210406_10005162_pt1 | contig 13758 bp, 19 predicted proteins | sample IncBWC30MmetaG_FD_155454 | JGI IMG/M metagenome (GOLD analysis project Ga0210406, IMG submission 155454) | Forest soil microbial communities from Barre Woods Harvard Forest LTER site, Petersham, Massachusetts, United States - Inc-BW-C-30-M | ecosystem: Environmental > Terrestrial > Soil >... | reverse complement strand
GGACGGTCGGTTCGTTTGCCGGAACTGTGCGCATACCCGGCGGCCTGGTAGGCAGACCTATCTCTGCATATGTTTTGAGTGCCTTAGACGGTCCCGGCAGATGCTTGTTCTGTTTTTGTAACAAAACCGCACTTTCGGATAGCCCTGAGCGGATCGGCCCTAGACTAGGCCGACGGCAATGATCTCTCTGCCTGGAGGATACTGTGCCCGCGTCCGTGGTTGACCTGAAAGCCCTTATCGTATCGCCCGACCCCAAAGCAGCCGCTCTCTTTGCTCGTATGTTCGAGGATCTCGGGGTCATCGCGCAATCGTGCGGGGATCACGCTTCGGCTTATGAGCGTTTCACTCAGGCCAAGTTCGAAGCCGTTGTACTAGACTTGGATACTATCCTTGAACGCGTGCCTTTCGTTCAAACCCTTCGTCAAAGCAGAACCAATCGGAACGCGGTAGTGCTTGCAGTTGCGACGAGTGATTCCGCCAAAAGGCGGGCATCTGAACACGGAGCTTCTTTCGTCGTCGAGCGTCCCCTGGCCGAGGAGCGGCTTTTGCCCGTGCTCCGGGCAACTTATGGTTTCATGCTCCAGGATCGCAGGCGGTATTTTCGCCTAGTGATCGAACTGGCCGTCTCGGTACGAACAAAGCTGGAGCAGAGTTTCAGTGCAAGACAATCAACATTAGCTCCGAGGGAATGGCCCTCCGCACTCCTCGCCCGATGCAGGAAGGTCAGGTTGTGGGCGTGGTGTTCGCCATCTCGAATCCCGGTCCCTTGATAATCGCTGAAGGAACAGTGATTTGGGACGACAAACACGGAAAAACTGGGTTACACCTCCGTTTCGCCAGTCCACAAGACCGGGATCGAATTTCAGAATGGCTGGATAGCGAATTTTACATGGATCGAAACACCGCTAATATCCATTTGCCCTAGGTTCACATTTAACATTTGTTGAGTCGGCGGTACCAGCTATGAAAAAAAGAGTCCGGCGATCTGACCGTCCCTGCTGCCCTGCACGGGACCTAGTTGTCGCGACGGCAATCGGCGGGTTGGCAGAGAGGTTGCAACCTTCAAGGTTTGTTTCCGACACGATCACCCGCGCCACGGTTCCCGCTGGAACGATGACTGAGTATGTCTTCAAGATAACTCCCAAGGAACATTGACCACGCTACTCAGTTTCAGTGATACGACGACCGATGGAGCTCACCCCTCCCCACGTCGAGGACCACGGAACCCATAACAGCCGGTCTTCGCGTTGGGGTTTTCGATCTGGCGATCATAAATAGTGACGGTTGATAAAGCTGGTGAATTGTGAACACTCTTGCCGACAAGAATTGCGGTTGGAAGCCGCAGGATGCGTATCCGTGGATGGGGTTCGGGGTCGTTCCTGCTGATGACGTGAACGGCGATGCAATCACCCTCGGTAAAAGGGTCGGAAACGATTTCGAAATGCTCGCCGTACATTTCTATGTGTTTGGAGGCGGTGAAGCCGAGGTTCTTGATCTGGGCACAGTTCGCGGAGTGGTGTGGACCTTCGGCAGCTGGAGCGGATGCGGCGGGTGGCAGAGGGAGGTTTATAGTGTGGGTCATCACGAAACTCCTGGGTGGTCGCAGCTAACGGCTTCGTTTGGTCCAGCCGATCAATGTCCCGATGGCGAGGCCTGCGCCAAACGTCATCGCCATGGTTAGCGCAAGGTGTTGCTCGATACCTTGAGTAGTGTGGTTCAGGAATTCTTCGGCAACATCGCTGCCCTGTTTTGCGACTCGCCTCACCGCTCCAGCGCCATGCTCTATGGCAGCGGCGATGTCGCTGGTTGCACGAGAAGAACAGTGGGCGGTTTCGGCGATGTGTTCAGCGGTTCTTTCCAATACAGTTTGCGACAAGGTTCTCCTTAAGGTGATGCACGAGCAGGGTTAGATATGTCCGTTACATGCCGATGGCTTTTTCAGCGCTGCCGATAATCTGTTGAAGTTTGCCGGCTTGCTTCTCGACGATCCCTGAAATCTCCAAGTTTGGGTCGGTGGTCGCCTCTCCGACTGTCTCCTTGATTGTTCCTTTCACTTCGTGGAGCGTGCCCTTGACCTCATCTTCAGTACTCGGTTTCATCATGTTTTGTCTCCTGTTTTGCGGAATAGGCTGCTGTTTTCAGACGGTCAGCGGGCAAGGTTCGTGGTCGCACTGGCAGGCAATCTCGACCTCTTTGGAGCCTGCTTCTTTACAAGGTTGACCGCAGTATTTGTCGCCGGACTGCGCCATGCAGCGGCATGGCAGGTGCGCACATTTGCTCAGTTCATTGGGTCTCATGGTGGTTCTCCGTTTCCGGCTCTTGGCCTTTGACTACCTTGAGTTCGTCGGGCTGCTCGGGTGAAATACCGTAAGTTGCCGGCTCGGCCGTCGTAAGCTCCTCTTTCTTGGTCTCCCGTCCAGCCATTACGCCACTTCTTTCGTTTGGATAGCAGCTGGGACCCGCACCAGGTCCTCAAAAAGAGAGCGATAGTGAATCATTGCTGTCCTCAGATCCTCTGTGGTGGCTGCGTCTTTTCCAACCCGCAGCGAAATCTCATGCGCGGACCGGTAATTTTCTACGACGCGGGGATGGTCGACAGAAATGTCGGCGGCACGTTGATCGAACTCGGATACGGGATAGCCACGGGTCTTCATTACGTCAGACACGAGGTCATCGGCTTCCGTGACTGCCCCTTTCGGGGAATCGACAAAACGAGACTGGACAGACTCCCAGCGTTTCAGAAACCGTTCGTGTTCCGTAGGGTCAAGATCACGAAGGTTGAGTTTTTCAACCCGTTTCTCGCGATCCGCTAACTTGGCTTCCGCCTTTCGCTCTGACCCATGTGTGAGCACCGCTCGCTCGTATTCGGGGCCAAACGTGTGGCGCAGCTCTGCAGTCGTGTGCCTGCGGCTTCGCACATACAGCCAGGTGAGCACTACGATGATCAGAACTACGACGGCGACCAGCGCAATCAGCTTAAGGTCGAACAGATTTAGATTCAATGGAACCCTCCTATCGGGATAGTCACAGAGCCGAACTTGGCTCACGAGACTCTCTTGGTCAGAACCCGGTGAGTGGCCAGTATCAGACTTTGGGAATGCGAATACTGATCAGAATTGATCGGCTTTTAGTCGGAGCTGCGATATCGCGCGAAAGTCGCATAGAGTGAGCGGTTCTGCACAGCGCGGCAGAAGAGAATGAGCGAGGCTAGAGGCTGTCTCCGTAAGTGGAAGTTTGCTCATTTTCCCGGATTCAATCCATATCCAATCAGAGGAAAAAACATGAAAACGGTTGTTCTGCTCGTGCGGGACGGACACTTTTGTCCGGCGCATCGTGAGGAACTGCTATCGTGCACTAAGCACTCCTGGAGTCCTCCCCATGCTTAATCGGGCAGCAGAACGTCTCTTTTCCACCTCGCTCGCGTTTGTGGTCGGCTGCTTCGCACTTGTCCAGCCAGCAGTAACGTCGGCCCAAGCGGTGGCTGTTCGCCACCCGCAGGGAACGCTCCACGGCTTCCTTGTACTGCGCACGCTTAAGGGCGACGCTCTCGCTGACGGCGATGTCATTCAGGTCGTCCGTGGGAATCGCCTGACCACCCAGTTGGTGTTCCACTTCAAGGACGGCTCCGTCCATGATGAAACCGCCGTTTTCTCTCAGGACCGAAGTTTTCGGCTCATCAGCGACCACCTCGTTCAAAAAGGTCCGGCGTTCCAGCATCCAATCGATGTCTTGATCAACGGGTCAACGGGCCAAGTCACAATCCACAGCACCGATGACAAGGGCAAAGAAAAGATAGAAACCGAGCACCTCGCTCTGCCGCAGGATGTGTCCAACGGTGTGTTGCTCACGTTACTTATGAACCTTCCGTCCGGCTCGTTACCGCGGAAATTCTCCATGGTGGCGCCCACTCGCAAACCGCGGCTAGTGAAGCTGGCGATCACATCCACCGGCGAGGATGTCTTTTCGGTCGGCGGCTCCAGCCGCAAGGCCACTCACTACGTCGTAAAGGTCGAGATCGGGGGCGCGGCGGGTGTAGTGGCGCCCATGGTAGGAAAGCAACCCACAGACACCCACGTCTGGATTCTCTCCGGCGACGATCCAGCCTTCGTGAAATTAGAGGGCGCGCTCGCCTACGAAGGCCCCATCTGGCGGATTGAGCTGACCAGTCCAGTCTGGCCATGAGGATTCTAGGCGATCCGTCCCACGGAAGAGGGTCGCCCAGAATCCCCCGGCCCAGGGATCAGCGAAAAATGAATCCTTCAACAGCCGCGACTAGAAAACCGATGTACTTTGTCCAACGCATACGACCACCCCTGCGATCCAGAAACACGGTCGCTCTAAGTGCAGACCCGCGACGGATAACGCTGACAATGGACAGCCATCGTACTCTAAAGGAGATTCAGGAGCACCCAAGATCCCGTCACGCCATGGAGATTCAGGCAATTCCGGCATGTACATCTATAGGTCGGCTCTCCAGGCCTGACGGTGTGAGCGCATGCTCACAAACAAACCGCCCGTCTTTGTGAGCCACCAACAATCCGAAGTCAGCTCTCGTAGTGCAGTATGGACACCGAAGCAAGAGGATGGAGTCCGACATGGCGAACACCGCCATTTTCTTCCTTCTCTTGCGGCCAAGTTCAAACTAGAGGCGTCCACACTGGCCACGATGAGTTCTCGCATCTATGCAGCCTACGCGCTAACACGATCAGCAACTGACGTGTGCCCCCCTAGTTTTCGCGACGCCAATGACTTGATAACCACCGATGCTACCAAGCCACGGATCAAACAGATTGAGTTGCGTCCGCCTTTGCATCGATCGTCACTTCCACTTTGTCGCCGGGACGTAAGTGAACCTCGTGGGCACTGTTGTCTATGAGGGTATTTTCAATCGTGATGACATTGCTCTCTCGATTGATACCCTCGACCACGATTTGGGCTATCTCCGGCGTGTTTGGAATTTCGGATTTCGCGACCATTTCGACCGAGCCGGGAAAAGTAACGGACGCTGTCATGGCTTGTCCTCTTTAAGCATCTTAGGAGGACTCACGAATCGAATCTGAGCAATACGGCTCATATCCGACTTGTACCGTGGCCCAGAGCTATAAGGCGGGTCTGGGAGAATCGTACACGGTGAGCTTTAGTGCTCAGCGAAGCCACTCCCTTATCTCTCACAATTGAAGGTGGCAACATCTCCATCACAAAGGATGGCCTTCTGACGAATCACAGCGTGGTCGCAAAAAAGAAACCCGATTTCAATCCCCACACCTTTCTGTCGACCATTGGGATGGGCAGGGACATGGTGTCTTTCAAGAAGAAGCATCTGGTTTTCGCCCAAGGCGATTCTACGGACGGCCTGTTCTTCATCCAAAAAGGGAAAGTCCGGCTCAGCGTTGTGTCGGACGCCGGGAAAGAAGCAACTCTGGGCATTTTGGGCCAAGGCGACTTTTTTGGAGAAGGCGGTCTGGCTGGCCAACTCATACGTATGTCGTCGGCAATCGCTTTGACCGATTGTGTGCTTCTGCATATTGACAAGAAGGCGATGATGCGGGCCATGAGTCTGGAACCCAAATTGTCGGCGATGTTTCTAAAATACTTACTGAAAAGAAACATCCGCTATCAGGATGATCTGGTCGATCAACTTTTCAACTCCAGCGAAAAGCGGTTAGCGCGAGTTCTCCTGCTGATGGCACAGTTCGGGAAGGAGGGGGTGTCCGAGATGTCGGTCCCGAGACTAAGCCAGGAAACTTTGGCGGAGATGGTGGGGACGACCCGTTCGCGGATCAGCTTTTTCATGAACCGATTCAGGAAGCTCGGCTTTATCAACTACAGAGTCGGGGACAATTTAGTGGTCCACAGTTCACTGCTCAATATTGTTCTTCGTGATGATAACGGGACAGTTACGGCGCCGGAGAACAAAAATGTAGGTGCTCGTTTCAACAAACATCGCGAACCGCCTGTCGCGGCCGGCGAACCGCCTGACAACGAGCGCGCCAGGAGGCCGTTTCTTCCTAGTCCCAATCGTCGTAAGAAAATCGCGACGGAACGTATTCCCAGACTGATCTAGCTTGAGTATCCGAGAAGGATCTAGGAGGCATTTGAAAACTCCCCGCTTGTCAGTAACTCGGAAGCTAAGGATTTCACCTGGTAGGGAGTTGCCTCAAGTGGCGAAACTCGCACTTAGACTCATTGACCGCCGAGCGTGCCTCCTTTGAGAGAAGCAGCCAGCGGTCTTGGAGTATTACGTGGTGCTGATCGTTTCGTCATGCCTGCTAACGTTCTCCCAGCCCAGCATTCTCGCGAAGCTTGTATGGGTCCTTGGTCTCGAGTTCCTAGCCTAAGCTCTGCAGTCTCATGGGAACTTCATCCTGTCCAGTTAGTTAGTCGGCCTTCGCCGCAATACCTATGCCGTGTCTATCAAGAAGGTGACAGTCGCAGCTAAGGGCACGGTGACCAAGAAACGGTGGAACATGACCCAAAGCACCAGCAAGCGGATGCGCCGACTACATAAAGCTTCTCGACCGCTAATTTCATACTCGGGTGCAACGCCTGACGAAGATCGTGCCCAGAGGCCACCGCTCGCCGAGCCCTCTACCGCGGACAAGAACTGAATCCTGGAGATCGCGTCGAGAGATGAAAGACTTCGAAAAAAAACCGACCGAAGAATTCGGCACGGTAGCAAGCTCGAAGAGGACCTGGTGGTCAAATGGGATAACGACGGTCGTATGAGACTCTATCAGCCGTCGCTTAACAAGGTGGAGCCCACAACGAGGGGAGTTCGATGCGACGACCTAATGCGCTTTGCTATCGCTTTCGGAGGTCGTTTCCCCGGCTTGGCTGCGGAGACTTTCGATCTCGGTGCGGGGTGGTGCGCAGGCACCGGTACTGGCCTGCGATGCACGTCCCTGCTCGTAGTATCGCTGACAATTCAACTTAGTTAGACGGTTGAGCAATATTGGACAGACCGGCACGAACGGTTTCATTAGTATTCTCGCAAAGCTTGTGTGGATGCTTGTCTCGAGACAGTATGTCAATTTGTGCTCAGGTGTTTGCAGAGATGAGGAACACAGTGATTGACCCTAAATCAGATTCTTGGGCGACTCAAGTCGAAAGCGCGTTTGTAGAAGAAGATCCAGAGAAACTGATCAGTCGCGTTGAGGCGGCCGAGGTGGCAATTGATGCGCGGCTGTTCGATCTTCGGAACGACAGTGATCATCATGAGGAACGTCAGCTGATCAGTGACGCGCAATGTAACCTGAGGATCCTGCGTAGACACGCAGCAGTTCCGGAAGGTCGTATCATAGCGCGGACCAATGATCCCCACAAATCCGAGGACAACCTCCGCAGATTAATGGGAAGGTTGCTGTATACAAGGGAAGACGAACGACGACGGTTGTCTCGCGAATTGCACGACAGTATTGGTCAGCTGTTGACCGCAATTACGATGGATATCGCCATCGTACAGCAAGAAGTGGGGAGGCTGAGCCCAAGAGCAGCAAGGGCGACGCTTGACACGGCTGATTCGATTCAGCAGGTTTTGCGGGAGATTAGGACGATGTCTCACCTGCTACATCCACCCCTGCTGGACGAGTGCGGACTTCTTCCTGCTGTTCGGTGGTATGCGGAAGGGTTCGCGCAACGGAGCAACATCAAGGTTACCTTGGAACTCGACGAGTGTCTCGGGCGTTTGCCGCGTGATATCGAGACCGCCGTCTTTCGGGTATTGCAAGAATGCCTTACAAATATTCATCGGCACTCCGACAGTAAGACTGCTTGTATCAGTATGTTTCGATCTTCTAAGGAAGTCCGGGTAGAAGTGAGAGACCAGGGCAGAGGTATTTCAGCCGACAAGATTGTAGAGATGCGTTCACCGGGTGGGAGTATCGGAGTTGGCACGTCCGGGATGCGAGAAAGGATGGGGCAATTTGGAGGTAGGCTTGAAATCGACTCCGTCAGCGGCCATGGCACCATCGTGACCGCAGCAATACCTCTCCCAGCAACCTCGGCCCATGGTTCGACGGCGGGGCCCTGGGCCCGGGAAATTCCGGGGAAGGTCACGCGGCCTTGTACATCTCAGTGAACCCTAGGTGCTTTCACGAACCTATTGACGTGATCTTTGGGCTGACGGCCTCGGGAACAGGTCAGACCACACGTACTCTTTTGGCGTTCTTCTCTAAAGAACCATTGCACCCGGACGCATGTCGTTATCCTGACAGGAGCACGGAATGAAGATCTGTTTGGTAACAACTTTCCCCCCCAGTGGGCGACAGTTGAACGAATATGCCTTTCACATTGCGCGTGAGCTACAGCGTGACCCACGAATCGACCTGACAATTCTGGCTGACGAATTGGAAAGCTACGAGTTTGCTACCGACGGGAGTGGCAATCCGCTTATGGCGGACCTGTGCGAAATTCCCGGACTACACGTGGTCCGCTGTTGGGCATTCAATCGTCTATTGACCCCGTTCCGTCTCTTGAGGGCGATCCAGAAGGCGAAGCCCGATGTTGTCTGGTTTAACTTGGTTTTCTCGACGTTTGCAACCCCAGACTGCCCAATCACCGCCTTTGCAGGATTGTGCGTGCCGGCGTTGGCCAGGGCCTTGGGTTGCTATACACACGTGACCTTGCACCACATCCTCGAGCATGTGGATTTTGTGGCCGCCGGAGTTCGGCGTGAACGAATCCTTCGCCTCGGGAGCGACCTAGCCACCAGGGCATTGCTGAAGGCGAGTTCAGTTTCGGTGCTCCTATCCGCATATCAACGCACCCTACAGATGAAGTACTCTGCGCATAACATTCGGCTGGGGACGCACGGAATCTTCGCGTCAGCTCCGAGCGCTGCAGACTTTTCAAGACGAGGTAATCCGGAGCAACGCATTCTCGCCATTGGGCATTGGGGGACGTACAAGAGACTCGAGACGTTGATGGAGGCTTTTCCAGCGGTACTAAAAAGGATTCCGAACGCCCGGCTGATTATTGCGGGGGCGAACCATCACACGAAGTCGGGGTACTGGGAATCGATACGAGAGTCACAAAAAGGAAATCTGCGAATCGAATTTCGGGGCTACGTAGCAGAGGATGAAGTTCCCGATCTTTTCCGCACAAGCACCATCGCGGTCATGCCTTATGACTCTGCTACAGGTTCTAGCGGCCCGGCACATCAGGCATGCGAGTTCGGCGTGCCCATGGTGTGCGCTGACATTGCAGATCTTCGCACAATGGCGTTGGACGAGAACATGGCAATCAGTTTCTACAAGACCGGGAATGCGGTGGACCTCGCGGACAAACTCACAGGATTGTTGGAATCCCTGGAGCTTCAGCGCCGTATGGCTGACCAGAATTCTTCGGCAGCCGCACGCATGACGATGCCGAATGTCGTCCGCGATTACCTTCGTTGGTTCAAGCTGGCTGAACGCAAACGAGCACTGGGTTGTGACCTAGGGTCTACTCGGCGTCGGTCGGGCAACCCGCTCGGTGCCGGGCGCGCCCATCGAATGTTTTCCCTACATCGCCCCTATCTCACGACCGCGTCTGACGCGAACCGAAATGGCTTGGAATCGATCCCGTCCCAAAGCCCCCGGCTCCGTGACAAATCCCCGCGACAAATTTCGAAACTCGGGTTTAGAATTTGAGCCGCAATAGATCGTCAGTTCTTGCTCAAGCGGTCTCTGGCTATAAAATCTACCGCCGCCGCTGCTTTGATCCGCTCGACGTGAACGATCTTCCAGCCCCTTGCCAAGCAGCACCTCGCAGGAATCTCCCGGCTCGGCATGGCACCGAGGGCAAACTAGCGTGATGGGGCTGATGGCGACGTACTCGGGCAGCTTATCAACGGATGCCCCGTTCATGGATTTGCGGTATTCTCACTGCTCGATCTTCGTCCCCAACCCAGCATACAAATAATTCTCCCCGTAGGCCTTCTTCAATCGCGCAAACACCGGTTCACCTGTGCAATGTCCCGGCGCACACATTTTTCCCACAGCACATCAATCTCTTCTACCGGCGTCATTTACCAGGTGCAAACCCCCCAAACACACTTTCCGTTCTCGGATCGACCGCGCTTGCCGCTTCCAGAATCGCTTCAATCCCCGCATGCGATTTTCGAATTACGATGGCTGGCGCACCATAGCACTCATCGACCAGAATTCCTGGGCTGGATCCGGGTTAGAAAACTACCATTGCTGACGTCGTGGGTCGGAATCAGGAAGTGCAATCTTTGTGGGCTTTCGCGAGAGCAATTCCGGGCAAGTTTTCTAACACCTAATTCATTGCAAGTTTCACTGCAAGTTCGGACCCACCTGAGAGCCCTTCAGCCCACTTCAGGGCCTCGAGCGCTATCCTAGTTACTATTGAAAACTATCGAGCCCACCTGTTTAGCAACTGATTTCTAATCCGAGGGTTGCAGGTTCAATTCCTGCCGCGCGTACCATTCTTTTGTGCAGCTTGCGAGCCGAGCCCACCAAGAGTCATTGCAAGTTTACTGCAAGCTGGGAAAAACTCGAGGGCAAACTCAACTCGCTGCACCGATCGCAAACCTGGTCATTGAGTTTAATCGCAATTTATCGCCAACCACCCTGTTCACTGCTGCCAACTCCCGGCCTTCATTGACTTGCCCATTTCACAGACGTAAGATTCGCGCCAGTGATCGGCCAACCCATCTCGCACTACCGGATCGTCGAGAAACTCGGCGGCGGTGGGATGGGTGTGGTTTACAAGGCCGAGGATACGCGGCTGCATCGCTTCATCGCTCTCAAATTCCTGCCGGAAGATGTTGCCCGTGACCCGCAGGCACTCGCCCGCTTTCAACGTGAGGCGCAAGCGGCTTCCGCACTGAATCATCCCAATATCTGCACGATTTACGACATTGGCGAACAAGACGGGCAGGCGTTCATCGCCATGGAGTTTCTGGACGGGCTGACGCTCAAGCACCGGATTGCTGGCCAGCCGATGGAAACCGAGTTGATTCTGTCCCTCGCGATCGAGATAGCCGACGCACTAGATGCGGCTCACGCGGAAGGCATTATCCACCGCGACATCAAGCCGGCGAACATCTTCGTGACCAAGCGCGGTCATGCCAAGATTCTTGACTTTGGATTGGCGAAAGTCAGTCTTGCGGGTAGTTCTTCGAGCAAGATTGCGTCTTTTAACACGCAGACGGGTTTGGTGGACGCGGAGCATCTCACCAGTCCGGGGACGATGGTGGGAACGGTCGCGTATATGTCGCCGGAGCAGGTGCGGGCGAGAGAGTTGGATGCGCGGACCGACCTCTTCTCGTTTGGGGCAGTGCTGTACGAGATGGCGACGGGCGCATTGCCCTTTCATGGCGAAAGTTCGGGAGTCATTTTCAAAGCAATACTCGATTCTGTTCCACCCCCGCCGATTCGTTTCAATCATGATATTCCGCCCAAGCTGGAAGACATCATCAACCGGGCGCTGGAGAAAGATCGGGAACTGCGGTATCAGCACGCAGCCGACATGCGCTCTGAATTGTTGCGGTTGAAGCGCGATATGGAAACGGGAAGAGTGCCGGTTGCCGGTTCCGGTACTGTGGCCGCGGCACAGGAGATTGTTCAGCCGGAGGTAATCGCCGCAACGGTTCCGCCTACCTCCGGATCGGCTCCGGCCATCAGTGCATCGTCTTCATCTGTGGTAGCCAGGGACGCGCAGATTGGTGAAGTTAGGGGTAGAAATATCTCTCGGGTACTTATTCGAATTACGGCTGTCCTCGTTGCAGCAGCGATCGTGGGAACTTTCTACTACCGGTCGCGCTCTTCAGACCACCTCACCGAGAAAGACACGATTGTACTGGCTGACTTCGCAAACACCACAGGTGATTCGGTATTCGATGACACGCTGAAACAAGCGCTCGCGGTGGACTTGCAGCAGTCACCCTTCTTGAATGTACTGTCGGATAACAAAGTGGGAGAGACGCTGAAGCTGATGAATCGTTCTCCTCAAGAGAGGGAAACGCAAGAAGTGGCGCGGGAGGTCTGTCTGCGAACCGGTAGTAAGGCCATGCTGGCGGGTTCGATTGCGGCTCTGGGTAACCACTTTGCGATCACGTTGAGAGCGATGAACTGTCAGAGCGGTGATTCCTTGGGCGCGGCGGAGGCGGAAGCGGATGGCCGGGAGAAAGTGCTCGCCGCCCTTGGCCAGGCGGCGACCGAGTTGCGCGGCAAGTTGGGCGAGTCGCTAGCTTCCATTCAGAAGTTCGATAAGCCTCTTGAACAGGTTACAACCTCGTCTTTCGAAGCCCTGAAGGCGTACAGCGAGGCGGAGAAAATCTCAAATGAAAAGGGGGACATGGAAGCGCTGCCGTTCTTGAAGCGGGCAGTGGAACTCGATCCTAGCTTTGCTGCAGCCTACGTTGATCTCGGAACCGTGTACAGCAACCTGGGTCAGGGTAGCATGGCACGGAACAATTACACGAAGGCATACGAATTGCGTGAACGCGTGAGCGCGCGCGAGCGTTATGAGGTCACGACTGCTTACTATGAGTCCGTGACTGGGGAACTGGAAAAAGCGGCACAGCAATATGAGCTTTCGATTCATGATTACCCGCGGGATCCTTCCGCCCACAATAATCTCGGAGTTCTTTGCAGCGCGTTGGGCCAGCACGAAAGAGCGGCCGCCCTTTATCGCGAAGAGTTGCAGGTTGATCAGGATGCCTCCGGAACATACGGCAATTTGGCACTTGAGTACATGGCTTTGAACCGGCTGGACGAAGCCAAAGCAACGCTCGATCAGGCAGTGGTACGCAAATTGGATGTCAATGCTGTCCGATTTGCAATGTACCAACTTTCATTCCTGCAGAATGCCCCAGCCGCAATGAGTGAGCAGGTGGCCTGGGCTAAGAGCAAACCCGGTTCGGAGGCCTTCCTTCTATTCCTACAGTCAAAGACCGAAGCCTATTATGGCCGACTCGAGAAGGCACGCGAATTCACTCGGCAGGCGGTGGACTCCGCGATGCACAATGATGCCAAGGAAGTTGCCGCCAACTATGAAGCCTATGCTGCCGTTCGCGAAGCCGAATATGGCGATAAGGTGCAAGCGCGGCATCAGGCCACAGCGGCAATGTCACTATTCGCGGAAGGACGGGAAGTACGCTTGTGGGCCGCGCTGGCGCTCGCTCAAATCGGCGACGTTCAGCAAAGTCAAAAGCTGGTCGACCGATTAAAGGATAATTTTCCTGATGATACTATTGTTCAAAGGTACTGGCTTCCATCTGTTCGTGCGACCATTGAAGTGACCCGCGGCAATGCCTCCCAAGCGATTGAACTCTTGCAGGTTGCTAGTTCCTACGAACTGGGGGGATCGCAGCCGCAACCCCTGCTCCCCGCTTTTGTGCGCGGCCAAGCGCATCTGCTGGCTCGAAACGGAACAGCCGCTGCCGTGGAATTCCGCAAATTACTCGACCATCTTGGGATGGTGCAGAACCAGCCATTTGGTGCGGTGGCGCGTCTGCAACTAGCCAGAGCTCACATTTTGACCGGCGAAATCTCGAGTGCGAGAGCCGATTACCAGGACTTCCTCACCCTCTGGAAGGATGCCGACTCCGACATCCCCATCCTGAAAGAAGCGAAAGCGGAGTATGCGAAGGTGCAGTAGCTGGGAAATCCTCCCTGGTCGCGTATGGTGGTGGGCCGATAACTGTCGATAACAGGCGTGGGTGTTGAAAAAGTCACGTCGATTAGCGGGATGAGATTCGGCAGAAGCATGTTAGAAGGAAGTGATCTTACCCATGCTCTGTTGGATTCTCAT
>Ga0210406_10005161_pt1 | contig 13759 bp, 13 predicted proteins | sample IncBWC30MmetaG_FD_155454 | JGI IMG/M metagenome (GOLD analysis project Ga0210406, IMG submission 155454) | Forest soil microbial communities from Barre Woods Harvard Forest LTER site, Petersham, Massachusetts, United States - Inc-BW-C-30-M | ecosystem: Environmental > Terrestrial > Soil >... | reverse complement strand
CTGCTGCGGCAGGCTGATCAACACAACCAGGTTGATCAACATAACCGGGTTAATCAACACAAAGGGCGAACTCTGGATACGACTTCATGGCGCGAGAGGCGGACTCACCGAATGAGTCGGTGAGCTCAGACGCAACCTTCAGGACTTCAGCCAACGCATCCCACGGAAACGCGTGATCGAAGGCCTCGTCGATATCGGCCGGCGACATGCCACTCGCGAGGCACTCAAGAATCTGGGAAGCCGACAGGCGCGACCCGCGAACGGCCAAACTTGCCACCGAAGAGCCGCGGTTCCGGATCGATGTATTCCAGTCCCTAATCCCGCAGACTGAGCTCGTTATTACGGAGCAATGGATTCGCTTGCAGCCCGCTGTGCACCGAGGAACAGAGGTCCTCTTTGAAACCAGGAAGGGACACTTCGGCAGTCTTGCAGCCCCCGCCGATGGTCGGTCGGCCTTCGAGCACCAGAACTTTATAACCGGCTTTGGCGAGGTAGGCCGAGCAGACCAGGCTGTTGTGACCGGCGCCGGCCACAGCAAAGTCAAAGTGTTCCGACCCGGCCGCCGGCTGTGCCGCCGACCTCAACGGCAAAGCTAAAGGCGCTAATGCCGCTGCTTTGACTAATCCTCGTCGAGTGATGTCGCTCATTCCTGCCTCCTGCCTCGCTCAGTTGAGTACAGGAGTGGAGTATATTGTTGGAGACTGGAGCTCGCGGCTAGCGGCCGGCTCTGGCAGGAGGGGTCGAATGAAACTAAACCGTCGCGACTTACTGAGTCAGGCTGGACTGCTCGCGATAACAACGAAAATGGCGCCCGCGGCCGTCCGCGGCAAGAATGTGCCCGGTGTCCTGACTCGCGCAGATTTTCCGATCGCCGACACCCAAACTTATCTCAATTGCGCGGGTTGGCATCCGATGCCCGCCGCATCGGCGCACGCCGTCAAAGCCTATGTGGACTTCAAGAATACCGGCAAGATCGACGGTAAGGATGCCGATGGCAGCGTGCCGGTCCCGGAGTTGTTTGCCCGTCTCACACATGCCCAGGATGCCAAGGAGCACTTCGCCAAGCTGATCAATGCCAAGCCCTCCGAGATTGCGTTCGTGCAAAGCACCATGGCCGGCGAGAGTATCGTTGCAGGCGGCCTGGGCCTTCCGAAAGCAGGTGGCAACGTCGTCACCGACGCGCTGCACTTTGAAGGGTCGCTGTACCTATATCGGGAACTCGAAAAGCAGGGCGTGGAACTGCGTGTGGCTATGCCGCGCGAGGGGCGCATCGAAATGCGCGAGCTCGAGAAACTGGTCGATCGAAAAACGCGGCTCATCGCCATCTCGCTAGTTTCTTACGTCAACGGTTTCAAGCACGACCTCAAAGCAGTGAGCGACCTGGCGCACGCCCACGGGGCGTATGTTTACGCCGACATCATCCAAGCCGCCGGCTGCATTCCAGTGGATGTGCATGGCACAGGTGTCGACTGCGCCGCGTGTGGGTCTTACAAGTGGCTGATGGGCGACATGGGACTGGGGTTCTTATATGTCCGCGAAGAGCTGCAAGGAAAAGTGGTGAAATCGACCCAATACGGCTGGAGACAGTTCCAAAATTTCGAATATCACATTTTTCCCGGCGATCCGCCCAACGCTTCGCCCTTTACCTATGAGCGGCTGCCTGACGCCGCCGGCCACTACGAACTCGGCACCATCGCCAATTGCGTAACGGCCGGACTTTCGGTGTCGCTCCAGAATATTCACAAGCTCGGCGTCGAAAATATCCGGGCTCACGTGAAGCCGCTCACGGACCGGCTACAGAAGGAAATGCCGCCGCTGGGCTATGTGTCGATGACGCCGGTCGAGAGTCCAACCCCGATCGTGACGTTCGTCGTCAAAAATCCGGAGTTGACTGTCGCTAAGCTCAAGAAGACGAACGTGACAGCCAAAGTGGTTGAGCATCAGCTCCGCATTTCGCCTTCGGTGTTCAACGATCAGCAAGACATCGACAAGCTTCTCAACGCACTGGCTTAATCAGGGATTCCTGGATCATCGCCAATTCGCGCGCTTTCGTACTGCCTCGAATGAAGCCGCCGCATCCGACGCGACCTGGTCTGTATTGATCGCCGTAAGTTTTCCGCCGCGCTTCAGAACACGTCCATCGACGATGACTGTGTCAACATTTTCAGGCTGAGTGGACTCGATCACCATATGTGCTGGATCGGTAAAGACGCCCATATTTAACTGGTTAGTCGAGATCATGATCACATCGGCGCGTTTTCCGGGCTTGAGCGATCCGACGCGGTCGTCGATCCCTAGAGATCGCGCTCCGTCGATGGTGCCAAGCTCGAGGGCACGCCGCGCGGACATTTTGAATTCGTTATGGGCCTTGGCGTTTTCTATGTTGCGGGCCATCTTCAGAATGCCCAACAGATTCGCATCACCCGAGAGCACAGTTGAGTCCACAGATACGCCGACTGGAACGCCGGCATCCAGGAATTCGCTTATCTTCGTGAAGCCGTAACCGATGCGTAGTTCCGTGCCCGGCGAGACGCTGACCGGCGATCCGGCTTTGGCGACCATCTGAATCTCCGCTGGCGATGCCGAGAGTGCGTGAATGATCTGCACGTCTTTGCCCAGCAGATTCTCTTTCGCGAGCGCTTCAATCTGCCCCTTGGCGTCCTCTCTGCTGCCTACATGCAGCGAAATTGGAAGGTCCAAGCGACGCGCCGTTGCAAACTCGGAGCGATAGACTGCGGGCGGCAAAGCGGTGTTACGAAACATGCCGCGCCAGGCGAATCCAAGAGAAATGAGTCCGTCATTCGACAGGCTGGCCCAATCTCGATGTAACGCCTGTAGATCGTCCACGTTGCAGGCTTGCGTATCCGCCAGACCTTGCGGCCAACCATAGGACCAGCGACCGCGGAGCCCCGCTTCTCTGAGCGCGCGTAAATCCGCTTCGGCATGCAAGCGGCTGCGGAGATTATGGCAGTAGTCATGCACCGTGGTCATCCCGCAGTTCAAGGCTTCGGCCGCCGCCAGACGCGTGCCGCGATACATATCGTCGGGCGTCATGACCTGGCCGTAAGCCGCCGCTGTCGGGAAATATCCTTGATCGGGTTTTTCGCCTGCGAAGCTGCGCAGCAGGGTATTCCACATGTGCCAGTGCGTCTCGACCAGGCCCGGCAGCACGATCATCCGGCGGCCATCGAGAACGGTCGCGCCGGGAGCCTGGATTGCTTTGCCGACCGCGACAATCTCACCATTCTTGATGTGAACATCGCCTCCCGAAATATCGCCCAGTTTAGAATCCATGGTAATGACGTAGGCATTTCGCAGAATCAGGTCGCCACGGGAGCGCAACGGCGCCGAATAGGCGGGTTCGTTAAACCTGGTAGCTGTCATGGCCGCCAGGCTTCTCATGAATCGACGCCGGTTGATCGTGTGGCGCATCGTCGGGATTATACTACGAGCATGAACGTTAAGAGCGCGGCGTTCTTGGCACTGGTGGGGATGATTCTGCTCTCGGTGCTTGTTATTGCTGACTTCATCAATACTGTGCAGGGTGTCGTGCGCGACCTCATTCCCGCCATCATGCTTTTCAGATCAATCATCTATGTGGTGGCAAGCGTTGGGCTCACAGTGTTTCTTTGGGTTTTCCATCGGGTGCAACGGTAGTCGGCGACCCGCGAAGCCGAATTACCAAACGAACCCGAGCGGTCTGCCGCCGCACGAATTTCCCTTAATGCGAGTTACGCTAGAAGTGCCGTGACCGAATTCTTTCGCGACCTCCATTTCGGCATTCGCCTGCTTGCGAAGAGTCCCGTTTTCACCGCCACGGCGGCGCTGCTGCTCGCCATCGGCATTAGTGCGAACACGCTAATCTACAGCGTCGTCGACGCTCTCTTGCTCCGGCCGCCGGCGGTGTCGCATCCGGAGAATCTCGTGCGACTGATCGAGGTTCATCCCAACGACTTCATCACCTGGGACCTCCCTTACAAACTGTGCGATGCGCTGGCCGCGAAAGATGCCAGCGTATCCGAAGCCATCTGCCAGGGCCAAACCGATGTTGCTTTCAGCGACGGAACCACCACGGAGCGCGTGCGCGTCCATCTGGTGTCGCCGAATTTCTTTTCTTCACTGGGTGTGCATGCCTACCTCGGCCGCGTGCTCAACGCGGACGACGAACGGACGGCCGCCCCAAACGCCGTACTCAGCTATGCCTTTTGGCAGAGGCGATTCCGGCGCGACGCCTCCGTTCTAGGCCGCGGCATAATTTTGGGCGGGCATCCGTTCACCATCGTCGGCGTCACGCCCGAGGCGTTCAACGGCCTGGCTATCGAAACCAGCCCGGATATTCGTGTTCCTGCCGCCGTTGATCGCTCTATCGTCCAACCAATCGACGGCATGAAACCGGGGGCCGATCCCCTTTCTGGCTATATCTTCGCGCGCGTGCGCCCTGGCGTGCCGATCGAGCGTGCCAGCGCTGAGGTCGATCCTTTATTGCATGAGACCTTTCAGAACCTGCTCGATCAGGTCTTTCCGCCAGAAAAGGGGGCGTCTCCGGATAGCAACATCAGGCGCTCGCATCTTCGGCTGGAATCGGTCGCCACTGGTGTGTCCACGCTACGCGGCCAATTCTCGCGTGGCCTGGAAGTATTGATGGCCGGTGTCGCGCTACTTCTGCTAATGGCGTGCGCCAACGTTGCCGGCCTCTTGCTGGCACGCTCTACTGTGCGGGCTCAGGAGATGGGCGTCCGCCTGGCTCTTGGAGCAAGCCCCGCCCGCTTGTCAGGCAGCTCCTCACCGAGGGCCTGTTACTGGCACTGTTGGGAGGCGCTGCCGGTACCCTGTTCACTTGGGCGTGCCTGCCTTTGCTCATTCGAGGCCTGCCGCCACTTCGCGACCGCGGCGCGGTGCTGCAGCCCATGGTGCTGCACATCGATATTAATCTCCACGTGCTCGGCTTCACGTTGATCGTTACTCTGCTGACCGCGGTGTTGTTCGCCATATCCCCGGCGTTGCGTTGCGCGCGGTTCGATGTCGCGAGTACTTTACGGGCCGGACGAACCACCACGCGCCGCTTGCTGCCACGCAACCTGATTGTCATTTCTCAGGTGGCCATTTGTACGCTGATCCTGATTGGAGCGGCTCTACTGATTGAAACGCTTCAGCGCATGCGTGACATGAATCCCGGATTCGACCGCGATCACGTGGTGACGTTCAGCATCGACCCGAGCCTGAAAGGGTACAAAGCGGAGCAGAGCCGTGCCCTCAGTAAAACGGTCCTGGAGAAAGCGAGCGCCCTGCCGGGAGTCGCCGCTGCCAGTGTCGCAGAGCTGGGGCTGATGCGCGGAACCGGCATGAAGGCGACTCTTGCCCCGGCCGGGACTCGCATCACCACCAACGATTTCTTGGGCAGCAGCCTCAACCACGTCACGCCGGGTTATTTCGAAAGTATGGGCATGTACCTGCTCGCGGGCCGCGAGTTCACCTGGCTCGACCGTGATCAAATCAAGCCGCGCAGAGTGATTGTTAACCAGATGTTCGCCAGGCGCTACTTCCCAGGCAAAAATCCGATTGGCAGCCGCTTCGGATTCGCCGGCGCGGGCGGCATCGCCAGAGCGGACAATGAGATTATCGGCGTGGTGAGCGACGCAAAATACCGGTCGCTTCGCGAGCCGATCCCACCCACGGTCTACAATCCCGTAGTCGACGGCTTTGAGTATGGATTCATTCTGCATGTTCGCACTCCGCAGCGTCCGGAGGCGATGGTAGCGCCGGTTCGTGAAATTTTGCGATCGCTCGACCCCGAGCTGCCGTTCATTGAAATCCGAACTCTGCGCGAGGAGGTCGAGGCGTCGTTGTGGCAGGAGCGGCTCTTAGCAGTCCTGGCAATCATCTTTGGAGGGATCGCTGCACTGCTGGCGAGCATCGGCCTATATGGCGCGCTCGATTACGCGGTGAAGTCGCGCACGCGTGAAATCGGAGTGCGGATGGCGCTGGGGGCGCAGCCGTCACGGATCGTCGGCCTGTTGTCGCGCGAAGTGCTCCTGTTGGTGACGTGCGGCATCGGTTTGGGTTTATGCGGCTACGCCGGAGCGGCTGTGTGGATTCGCCGCGTGCTTTTTGAGGTGCATCCCTGGGAGCCGATGGCCGTCATCTCAGCTTTGTTGCTGATAGGGCTAGTAGCGGCCGTTGCGGCATTTCCGGCGACCTATCGGGCGGTGCGCATCGATCCGGCCACGGCTCTGCGCTTGGAATAGTCTGCCACGCACAGCGGCAGCTAAATCCAGACCTTCTCCGCCGGCACGCCGCGCTTGCACATTTCGCACGACCCGGCATCCTTGTAATAAGTCGCGTCGAGTTTGGCGAGGTAATAAAAGGGCAGGGGACTGAAGTCGATCGTCTTAGGAGTCGGCTGATAAATAATGACCGCCAGCCCGACCACCTGCGCACCAGTCGACTCCACCAGCCGCTTTAATTCCGCGAGGTTCTTGCCCGATCGCAGGATGTCATCCACAAGCAGCACCTTTTCGCCGGGCGTCTGCTCCAGATATTGCCGGAAGCGCATGGCCCCGTTCTCTTCTTTTCTGTCGGCCCAATAAACCTGATGAGCGCGTAACGCCTCGCATATGCCATACGCGACGGGCAGGCCGCCTGTATCGGGGGAGACGATAGATAGCTCGGGAATCATCGCCCGGATTTCGGAATTGGCTCGCAGCAGCCGGCTCAACCCGACGCTCAGCACTTTAGCGTGCTGGTAATAGCGCATGGCGAGTTGAACCTGCATATATTCGGTGGCATGCAGGCCGTTGGGATATTCAAAGTGTCCGTCGCGGATGGCGCCTGTGCGGCGCAGCAGTTGAACCACTTCCTCTTGAGTCGGTACTAGATGCATATCGTTACTTTCATTGTAGACATGCGGTTCAGCTGGCTCCCTTGCCGGTCAAAACGCGCGGAATGGTTCGAAGAATAATTTGCCAGTCCAAAGCCAACGACCAATTGTCGATATACTGCATGTCCATTTTCATCCAGGTCTCGAAGTCGATCGAATCTCGCCCGGCCACGGCCCACAAGCAGGTCAGGCCGGGGCGCATACGGAGCCGCCGGCGCTGCCAGCGCTGGTACATTTCCACTTCTTCGGGTACAGCCGGGCGGGGGCCCACCAGAGACATGTCGCCCTTGAGGACGTTCCACAACTGCGGCCACTCGTCGATGGAGAATTTGCGCAGGAACCAACCCAGGCGAGTAAGTCGCGGATCATTGGGAATCTTGAACGCGGTCGACTTGCGATTGAGGTGCATCACGGAAGCTTTCAGGATTTCCGCGTTATCACACATGGAGCGAAACTTGTAGAAAGTGAACTTCCGGCCGTTCAGCCCGCAGCGCACCTGCCGGAAGATCGCCGGTCCGGGCGACGTTATCCGGATCAGCAGCGCGACCGCCAGCATGAACGGTAGCAGCAGGACCAGGGCGGCTGCGGCCAGCACCACATCGGTCGAGCGCTTGAGCAGCAGGCGGATTTCATCATGAGGCGCGGCGGAAAACGTCAGCAGCGGCGTCGTTCCGAGCCGGTCGAGATAAACCTGGCTGTTGACGTGAGGAAAAAAGTCCACCACTACGCGGGTGCGCACACCCTCCTCATCGCACAGCAGGAAAACCTCCTCCATCGCCCCCAATCGACTGCTATCGACCGCAAAAATGATTTCGTCGATGACATGCTGTCGCAACAGCTCAGGTAATCCCGACAAAGGATAGCGCTGATACGTCTTGGCCAACTGGATTTGACCGGGCTCATCATCCAGGAAACCCATCAGCCGAATGCCATAGTCGGCCGACTGCTCGAGTGCATCTCCCAGGTGAAGCGCGTTCTCGCTCGACCCCACCACCATCACGAAATGGGCCGTTCCAAAGCCTCTTCGGACGGCGCCGATCGCACGCGCAGCGTTAATGCGGAAGAGGCACAAGAGCACCCAGGCGTAAACGGCGAAGAGCGCGACGAACGAGCGGCTGAGGTCCAGGCGCAGGATGTACTCGGCCACAACCAGGCAGATTGCTCCCAGGGCGCACTGCCGGAAGGTATCGCGCAAGACGACACGCGGATGGGCGGAGTCCAGTTTTTCATAGATGTTGAACCAGTACCCAATCGCGATCCAACACAAAATGGACACCACCAAAAGCAACGCGGCTATCGGAAAATCGAGAAAGAACTGCTTTTCGAAACGCAGCCGGATGCGGGTCTCGTAAGCGATCAGGAAGGCTAAGGAAGTGAGAATTACGTCGGTAAAGCCGAAGATGGCTTTGACTTTTCGATAGTGACGGTTAAACACCCCGGAAACAGCATAGCATGGGCACATAATTGCTGAATCCTGGCGGCGCGGGTTTGAATCTTTAGCTCCATGGATGCCCCAGATCTTCGTTTTCCAGTTGGAAAGTTCAAGTTTCCCGAGGCCGTCAGCGCTGATGACCGGCGTAAGTTCATCGCTCAAATTGCTGAGACTCCGGCGCACCTGAGAGCGTCGATCGGCGGCCTCTCGGATTTACAGCTCGACACGCCCTACCGGCCCGAAGGCTGGACGGTTCGGCAGGTTATCCATCATGTTCCCGACAGCCATCTCAACAGCTACACGCGTTTCAAGCTGGCGCTAACCGAGGATGAGCCGACCATCAAGCCTTACGCCGAGGACCGCTGGGCTGAGCTCACCGACGGCAAATCTGGGCCGGTGGAGGTGTCGCTGAGGCTGCTCGAATGCCTACATTCGCGCTGGGTGGCGTTGCTGCAGTCGATGACCGAATCCGATTGGAAGCGGTCGTTTCGTCATCCGGAGCTGGGCCTGCGGCGGCTCGACCAGAACGCGGCGCTCTATGCCTGGCACGGCCGGCACCACGTCGCTCACATTACTAGTTTGCGGGACAGAATGGGCTGGAAATAGGCGCCTTAGCGCGCGCCGTTTCCATGACTGGCATTGGCCAGTTCCCGATAGCGATAAGCCAGCATCCCGGCGATATCTGACAGCTCAGCCTCGCTGAGATAGCGAATAGGAGCGTTCGCAGGTATCCGCTGGACTACCTGCGCCAACCCGTTGATCATAGAGCGTTCGGCCGATGTCATTGCCGCGCTGAAAATCACGCCACGCTCTTGGACGATCAAGAAGGGCCGGCTGCGATAGAGGTTCTCTTCCCAGCCTCCTGGTTCGGCGGAAGGAATTGCTCGGAATAGCTCCGCCGAACTCGCGTTCGTAAAGATTGCTTGGCACGGGTAAAGCAGGCCGCCGGAAAGAATTGATCGAGAAACCGGATCGGTGCCGAGCGCATGCACATTATCGTCATCCGGCAGATCCCAGCACCAGCGATCGGCAATGTCAGCCAGCATCGCGTAGTCAGCCGGATGCGCCGGGCGAGCAGGGATGGCTAAGCGGCGCCCCACCTCCCACAAGAGATCTTCCACGGCTCGGCAATCCTCGCCGCCGATCACTAAACCGTGGTTGCCTAAAACCAGCAAGTCCGTGTTGGGGGAAACCGAAAGAGCCCGTTCGACTGCACTGGCAAGAGTGAGCCCGGAGGCCACGTAGGGGATCCATTGCCAGCGCAAACCCTCAAGTTTCTGACGCAGTTGATTCCGCGCATCCTGCCTCACTGCCCAGGCGATCGTGTTTACGCAGTGTACGTGAAGAACCACACGCTGGGGCAAGACGGCATGCATGGCCGTCTCGAGCGAGGCACTGGCGTGAAGCTCGGTGGGATCGATGTGTTGCCTCACACACGCCTTAACCTCTGCAAGAGCCAGCGGCACCAGAAAGTCTTCGCGTAAGGCATCAGCCATCCACTTGCCCGATACCTTGATCCACAAGGTACCATTCACCTTGATTGAGCTGTTGCCAGTACTGGCCTGGGTAAGAAGCGGGTCGCTTCCGATCATCGCCGAGAGTTCCAGCAATCGCCTCAGCTCGTGATTTTGGGACGCCGTCATATTCTTGCTCATACGTTTCTCCGTTTTAGGGCAGTACCCGCAGCCGTTCTTCAACCAGCTGCGCCTTTCTTTTGTTTCGAGCCTCGCCAATCTTGATGGAGGCTTTGAAAATGATTCCGACGGGAAGAATTCCCACCAATTTGTGCGCCGCTACCGCTGCCAAGCCCATAGACGCGACGCACCCGCATGACCCACAGTCCGGATTGCCTCCGAATTGACAGGGGACGATCTTGGTCTTCAGGTCCGCGGATATCGTTTGCGTGGTGAGTGCGAAAACACAGTCGTGTGGATTCCTGGGAGGCGAGGCGAACTGATGAATCATTCCTTCCGGCATGTCCAGCTTGGGGAATTCCCTTCGCAGCACGAGCATGTCGGCAATCGCTTCCGCGCGCTCTCGCGAGTTCAACATCTCGGGCAGTCGAGCTCCCACTTGTGGGGTGAACAGGCTGAACCATACCTTTCGGACCTCGCCCCTGGGCGTCCAAACCTCCAAAAACTCCTTCAAATAGCCAGGGCGTTTCATCATCTGCGCGGTGATCGTGCAATGGATCGTAATGTGCTGACCGGCGATATTCTTGAGGATCCGGTCGTAGGTCGCCGGCGCACGACGTGCGTCATGCTCAGGGCGCAATCCGTCGATGGAAACGACCACGTTCAGGTGCGCGAGCGCCGCCCATGCGGGCGCCAGTGGCCGGAAGGCACTGGTGACGAGCTGCACATGAATACGCCGCTCGATTAATAACGGGATCAGCGCTTCCAGTTCGCGGTATCGGACCAGAGGATCACCTCCAACGATCGACAGATGCAAAGGCTGGAGGCGTTCGACGACCTCCAGGACGCCATCGATCAGTTCCTGTCCTTTCCGGTCGCTGAGACCACGTAAGGTTTCGCCCCCACCGAGGTGTGCACCGTCATAGGCGTAGCATCCAGGGCAATTCAGCGGACACTCGCGTGTGATCTCGATAGATAGGGAGGGCCGCTTCCCTTTGAGGATCTTTTGCCACGCGCTCAGGATCTCTGAGGTCTTCATTGATCATCCTTTCGCTGCGCTGAGAGAGCGCTCGCGCTCTGGTAACGCCTTCCACAAGCGGGAAGCGCCAAGTCCGGTTCGAAAGATTACTAAACCGGACTCAATTGGAAGTAGAGTTTATGGTTAGAGCGCTGGAGGAGAAGGATCTGTAGGTTGTCCGCTTAAGACGATGCGATCGCTCGGCCGATTCGGCTCGGAGTCGCGCGAGAGCGAGATAAAGCGTGGCGACGCGTCAGAGGAAGCACGCGGGCACGCGCTGCTCAAAATCCGTAGACACAAGCTTTCCGGACACTCAGTCAGACAGGGTGCTTTGACCTCGGTCGTGTGCGGATTCACTGCGGGAGGATCGGGCACAGCGTCAACCGACGCGATCAACAGCAGCGCGGTCAGTGCCCAAATTGTACACCAAACTAGCTTCGTTCCCACGTGCGTATTCTATGCTAACAGATTACGCCCGGGACCAATCGGGAGCGGTATGCTATGGACGGGAGCTGAGCTACGTCTTCCCGCATCTTTTTCGCCATCGCTCTGGCTTGTGACCTGATCGCGCAAACTCCGCCGCATGTTGACCTGGAGCGCCAGCTTTGGACCGTCGTCAAGCAAGCGCTGAATAGTCCCGATGGGGATGAGTACTTTCAGTCCAACATGATGGATGCCCAGCTAGCTCGATTGAAGGGGACGCTTATCTCATCCGTACCGAGCGATACCGGGAATACCCTGATGCTGGGTCTCGTGGATTCCACAATTCCGGACGTTGCGTTGCTGGTTCATGGTGCGAGTGCGAAAAGTACAAGTGAGCTGGAGCTTGGCGCGCAGATAGAATTCCGTGCCTAGAACCTTCACAAGAGATCGCTTTCTGGTGACATTCGATACCGATAAAGATTCGATCGTCATGAAGCCGTTCGGCGCGGTCGCCCCATGCTGGTACGTTGGCGCTCCCATGGGCATCGTACTCCATGGCCGCTATCAGACCCAGGGTACAAGGGTCGAATTCGATCTGCCCTCCGGCTGGACTCTCGAAAACACTCATCCTTCCGTTGACAACGGCGACCTCGCCATACTGACGCATTCGGGGTTTGACGGTGGATATGCCGCGGTCTGCATGAGCAGCAAGAAAAGTGACGCTGACGAGATTTCGATACCGCCCCTGGCTGCCATTCCCCAGCAAGGCCCCAAGATGTCCGAAAGCCGCACGTGGATCATTACTGGAAATACGCGGGTGTTGTTCTTAGCACGGAGCCCGACATCCGACCTGTCGAAATTCCAAACTGCGTTGGATCAGATCATTTCCTCTGCGGTAGTTCCCTAGAATAGTAGTAGATGATTCAGCTCTCCGGCGCGGGCAAGCGCTTTGGTCCTAAATTCCTGTTTGAAAACCTGAACTGGCTGATCACGCCCAAGGATCGCGCCGGACTAGTTGGCGCCAACGGCAGCGGCAAGACCACGCTTCTGAAAGTCCTGGCGGGCCTTGAAACGCTGGATTATGGCGGGATCGGCATCACGCGCGGCATCAGCGCTGGCTACCTGCCACAGGATGGTCTTTCCCTCTCCGGTCGCTCTGTCTTCGCCGAGTGCATGTCGGTCTTTTCATCGCTGCAAGGGATGGAGCAGGAGATGGAGGACCTGACGCGCAAGATGTCGGAGCTGGATCCCGCGGGTTTGGAATACGCGCAGGTGGCCGATCGATTCCATCAGATCGACAGCGAGTTCCGCAACCGCGATGGCTATGCCATTGAGGCGCAGGTCGGGACCGTGCTGTCCGGCCTCGGCTTTCCGCACTCGGAATGGCAGCGCCGGACGGAACACTTTTCGGGCGGCTGGCAGATGCGAATCGCGCTCGCCAAGTTGTTGCTTGAAAAACCGAACGTGCTGCTGCTCGACGAGCCCACCAACCACCTGGATCTGGAGGCGCGCAACTGGCTGGAGCAGTATCTCACTAATTATCCGTTCGCCTACGTGCTCATCTCGCATGACCGTTATTTTCTGGACGTCACGGTCGATAAGATCGTCGAGATTTGGAATCGCGGCGTGCATTTCTACAGTGGTAACTACGAAAAGTACTTGCAGCAGAAGCAGGAGCGCAGCGATCAACTGGAAGCGGCCTACCGCAACCAGCGCGAGCGGATCGAACAGCTCGAAGCGTTTATTAATCGCTTTCGCTATCAGGCCACCAAGGCCAAACAGGTCCAGAGCCGTATCAAAGAACTGGAAAAGATCGAGCGCATTGAGTTGCCGGCCGAGGAGAAGACCATTCACTTCTCCTTTCCGCAGCCCAAGCCCAGCGGCCGCATTGTCGCCGAGTTCCAGAATGTCGCGAAAAGTTACGGCGACAAGTTTGTCTTCGGCGGAGTGAATTTCATCATCGAGCGCGGCGACCGCATTGCTTTAGTTGGCGTCAACGGGGCGGGGAAGTCGACGCTTATCAAGCTCCTTGCGGGGATAGAGCCTCTCTCGGCCGGAGAATACCGGCTGGGTCATAATGCGCAGGTGGATTACTTCGCGCAGGACCAGTACAAAGAACTTGACCCTGACGCGCGAATGCTCGACGACCTGCAAGGGATGGCTCCGCGGTCCACCAATACTGAACTGCGCAGTCTGCTGGGCTGCTTCCTTTTCTCGGAAGACGACGTATTCAAGCGCATCGGCGTGCTTTCGGGCGGCGAACGCAATCGCTACGCTCTGGCTCGCATGCTGTTGCAGCCGTCGAATTTTCTGCTGCTCGATGAGCCGACCAACCACCTGGATCTGCGCGCCAAAGACGTCCTGCTCGAATCGCT
>Ga0210406_10005160_pt1 | contig 13761 bp, 10 predicted proteins | sample IncBWC30MmetaG_FD_155454 | JGI IMG/M metagenome (GOLD analysis project Ga0210406, IMG submission 155454) | Forest soil microbial communities from Barre Woods Harvard Forest LTER site, Petersham, Massachusetts, United States - Inc-BW-C-30-M | ecosystem: Environmental > Terrestrial > Soil >... | reverse complement strand
GGATTCCGTACAGACCCATGGGACCCTGAATCGAAGGGTGTGTTCCCGATTCGATCAAGTAGGTGCCGGGGCGCAGATTGCTCCAAGTCAGAGCCGTCGTAACCCCTGCCGCGACCTGGGTGGCGAACGATTGCACACGATCATCCTGGGGAGGAGGATTGAACACCGCCCCGCTATTGTCGCCGGCGATGGGCCACGTGGCTCCCTGCTGGAGATGCTGTGGGCTGGGCACCTTCGTCGCAGTATTTCCCAGACCACCACCGAGCTGGCCCACGATCACGAGTGAGGTGGGAATGTTGTTCGCGCCGGCGGCAAACGTCAGGTTATTCGTAAGATTAATTGTGAGGCTGCCCGGAGGCGTCGTGATGACGATCGGCGACCACCCAAGGCCCGCGTTCGGGTTCAACGCCCTGCAAGTAGCAGTAGCATTCGCAACCACAGCTCCGCAGGTATAGCCCCACATCGGCACGGAGGAACCGTCGGGCAGAGGTGCATTAGCCGCGCCCGCCGTCAAATTGACTTGGGCGAGGGAGACGCTGGCTCCGAGGAGGAGAACAGATATCGCCAGGACCGCTGTCTTCAAAGTTTTGAGATAGTTGGATCGCATTTGTGCTCTTCTCCTCAGTTAGTTCGACTCGTCGATCTGAAATTCCCGGGAATCAACCAGCATCATCATCATCATTCCGCCGGGGAAAATATTGTTGGTGGTGATTTCGCGCTCGTTGTGCGAGTGCCACATGAAAGCAAAGCCCGCTTCGCTGCCGGGGGGATTGGCAATGGTGCCGGAGGGCGGCGTGGAGCCAGTGCTGCCGCAGTTGGGAGCATTGGTCTGGGGGCCGTTGGTGCCGAGGCAACCAGTCGCGCGAGTGGTCGCGTTGGGACCGAGATAAGGGCTGCCTCCGTACCAGGCGCCGTTGGTCAGAATGTTGGCATCCGGCAAGGTCACCGGTCCACCGCCCGCGACATCGCCGAAAGGAGCCACCTGCACCGGCTTGTTGTGATCCTGGCACCACTCGTAATAGTTCAAATCGGTAGTTACAGAGTGATAGCCGTTCAGCAGTCCGTCGCATTTCATATTCGTGTTGGCCAGCGGGTCGGGGGACGCCGGATTGTGGCCGTACGGGTCCCAGTTCAGACCTCTACCGGTCCAGTAGAAGATTCCGTCCATCGCTACTCCCGGCGTAGTGGTCGTGGTGAAGAGCAGCGGTCCAGCCAGGCTGTTCGCGTCGCTTACGCTCTGGATCAGGTTGCCGTCACGACCCAGAATGCGTACGTGGTTGCCGTGCTCGTGGAACGGATGTTGCCAGCGGCCCTGGCCGATGATGCGAAGCAACACCTGTTCACCCGGATGCATGTGCGGATTGCCGTTGTAGGGCTGGTGCGGATACTGGGGCGCGTAGTTCGGATCCATGTCGTCGGGCATGGAGCGGCCGTTGATCATGAAGTAGGCCGGATGGTAGGGCTCGGTTGGGACGTCGAGTTGGCAAGTTACCGTCGCCAAAGCTGCGACCGCCCCCGTTCCCGTCCCACCGGTCACCGTTGGGGCGGATGTGTATCCACTGCCACCCGTAAGAGTGACGGCGGTAATAGCACCGCTGGTGGCGTCGACGGCGCTCACGGTTGCCGCAGCACCCGAACCGCCGCCGCCCGCGAGGGTAAGCACATCGCCTACGGCGTAGCCGGTGCCGCCCGAGACACTAGCAACCCCGAAAGTTCCCGCGCAGCTCTTGGTGTTGACTTGCGCCAGCGCTTGGGCATGGATGTTCGGATCGATCTCGGAGAACTGGAACAGATACTCGCGGTCGTAGCAGGTTTTGGCACTGTCGTAGGCAGCTGCCGCCAGCCGGAAATCCACTTCGGCGGTGTTCCCGGGCGCAATGTAGTGAGCAGGCAGAGATCCTACGGTCGTGCAACCTGTGGGTGTGGTGCTGGGCACCACGATGATCGCGCCGTAAAGACCCATCTCAATCTGCAGGTCGCTTTGAGTTCCGCTGTAGTAAGCGCGTGTTCCGGGCGTCGAGGCGGTAAATGTATAGCTCACGCTCGAGCCGGGCGCGGCTTCCCGAGTCAGGAGACCTTGCAAACCGCCTGAGGAGGTCACCGTGAACCCGGGGAATAGGATCGAGGTGTTGCCCGCTGCGACCGGCAGGTTATTCGTGAGGCGCACGGTGTAGGTCTGGCCCTCTGTCAGAACCAGCGTGGGTCCCGGAACCTGCATCGCCGTGCAGGCATTGCCGGACATTGCGGGAGCAAACGTTGGCGTAAAACCGGTTGCGCAGCCGTATCCCCACGAGTAGACCATCTGCCCGTCAGGCTGGCTGATATACGCAGGCCCAGCGACCAGGTCGAAACTGGGGGACGTCGCCGAAGTACTCGCCGTTCCCTTGATTCCAGGAGCTGCCGCAAAGGCCGTGGCGGTGAGTAGCAAGGCCATTGCCACCATCGGCGCCAGAAGTCGTGTCTTTAAAATCGCTTTTTTCATGTTCGTCGCCCTCATGGCTGCGCTCCTAATTAACGTGAACTTCGGTCATCAAACCGCCAAAGTTCTCCGCGTCATTCGATAGGTGATCGAGGTTGGGGGTGTAGAGGTAGTAGGTGCCCGCGGGCACGCCTGTGGTGTCGAGAATTACGTCGAGCGACTCGCCGCCCCCCAGGGTGATCGAGTTGGTCGTGTAGTACATGTTGTTGCCTGCCTGATCGCGCAGCAGCTTGGCGTTGTAGCCGACAACCTTCATCGGAATGCCGAGCGAAGCGAGGGTTTGATACTCGGTCACATCCAGATCAGAAATCCGCAACAGCGCTTTCTTGCCAGCCGGAATATTGATAATCGTCGGCAGGGGCTGCGAGTAGTGCATGGAGCCGTCTACCGTCTGCGTGAACATGGGGCCGGATCTAACTGTGTCGGGATAGCTTCTTCCGTTCAGCAGGAAATACTTGTCTTTCATGTCCGTGAACCCTTCCGGGTTGAAGGTCATGCCGACAAAGTGGAAGTTGGGATCGAAGCCGTGAATCTGAATTGGGTACTCGACGTCGTACTGAGTTGATCCGTCGCCGTCGTTGTAGGCATAGAGACCCGGTCCAGACTGGTGAGTGTTGACGGCCGGCAGGGGATTGCTGCACAGGATGTCGGCAGAGTTGCAGGCCGTCCGTAGATCCCCTTGCTGTGCGTTAAGTCCGGTATAAAGATCTCCTTGGTAACGATCCTGTCTCGGACGCACATAAATCTGTCCCACCATGCCCATCTGCAAGTGTTCCGGTGGAGTGATGTGGCAATGCCAGAAGTAAGTACCTGCGTCGGGGGCCAAATAGTAGTAGGTGAAGCTGCCGCCGATGTTGATAGCCACCGAAGCATCCGGCACGCCGTCATAGAAGGAGGAAGCGTTCGGATATCCGTGGAAGTGAACCGTGTGCTGCTCGAACAAGTCGGGGCGCATGATCATGCCCACGTTAGTCAGGGTGAGGAAGAACTCATCGTCTTCATCGAGGGCCATGAGCGGTGCAGGAATGTTGCCGTTCATCACGCCGACATCGAGGATTGGACGAGTTTCGACGTGCCCGTCAATGCCTGCTGGCAACGAGGCCGTTGCGGACGTGGACTCATTCACCTCCGCGAGTCCGCTCGTAGGGTTGGTGTACTGGAACGCAAGGTTCGCGGCGAAGAACGGATTCGGAACATTAATAGCGGTCACCGTAAAGGTGCCGTTGTACCCGGTGGTATCCTGGCCGGCGATCGTTACCTTCTGATTCACCGCCACGCCCAATGGTGCGTTGCCAACAACCGTAACTGTGTTTCCGGACTCGCTAATGTCGAAAATCGTGACTGCGTTCGCAATGTCGTTGGCCAGCCCGACTGCACCATTGAACGTGAACTTAGTAAGGTTCCCCGGCAAATAAGGAGAGTCAGTCGCTCCGTTGGTAGTGGCAGGGTCGCCAGGCTGCAACGGGTTCGCACCGGAATACAGTGTGTTGAACTCGCTCGGGAAGTCTGTACCTGGTTGTCCGCTGGCAATTTTCGCCAAGCCGGAGAGTGGCCCGAAGGAGAACATGTAAGTCTGTGTGCCATCGGCCATCGTCGCGTAACCGTCTCCGCCCGAGATTTGCTGGCACTTGATCGCGCCGTTCACGTTTGCAGTCGGAGAGAGAAATTGACCACCGTTCGGATCGGGCCCGAACTTCGTCGGCCCCGTGTACGCTGGCTCGGCGTTGACGTTGGTGAGGCTCGACGGATGAGTAATCGTGCTGGTCGGGCACTGCACCCGGAACGACTGGGCGTTCGCGCCGACGGCTGCTAGACAGACGAGAAGTATTGGCAACCAGACTTGGTGCGCTCTTTTCATAACGGTACGGTCTCCTTCCGAACCTGGCGGCGCAGTTAGCGCCTTTTGAACTTTGGGGGAGGGTTGAAGTGAAGGAGTTGGGAGATGGCTGCCCGCGAAAAATCCATATTCAGGATCGCGCTCTTGAGCGACAGCACCACTTGCGCATGCGAAGACGCGCGGGCGAGCGTTGATGTCCTGTTTTTCGGACAAGCGGGCGCAATTCAGGGAACTGGAATCCTCCACAGAATTCCGAAGCAAATGTAGGTTGTGTCGCCAAGGCGAGGGAGAAAAATGCCCTGGTTTGCCATCTCTCTTTTAGGGGGAGGACTCAGACTAGGGGGAGTCTGGCGTCTTCAGAACTTGCAGCAGATTAGGCGACTTACCAATCGCTGTCTACGTTCACATGAATGATAGGGTCCAAAGATTCGCGTGAAATATACGAGAATTTGACTCCCACTTCATTTGCTGCGCGCCGATGCCTAATATCAAGCATTGCCTATGGGTCGTGCTGGCTACAAAGTTCTCAGAACGTAATCTGCGATCTACCCACACGCTGCACGGCCGAATCTTCCGCCGGCAGCGACTCCACAGACGCGAGCTTCGCGCCCAGACCGCCGAGGTATGCGAGGCCAATACTCTTTAGTAACAAGGTCACCAGTTGGCTCTGCCGATGCACCCCGGTCTTCTTGAAAAGCCTTTTGAGGTGTGTGCAACCAGTGGAACGACGAATACCGAGTTCCTGGCAGCACTCCTCGAGTTCATCCCCCTGCATCAGGAGCATCGCCAAGCGAGCTTCCATCGACGAAAATCCGAAGAGTTGTCTGAGCTCCGATTCGATGGGCCTCACCGGCAGCGCAGAATCCATGACCATGACGAGAACATTGCGTTCTCCCTCGGATGCCACCGTTGCATGGCTGGCGCGTATTAATAATGTCAGCGGGCGCTTACGCTTCCTTTTCACGGCGAGAACCTCGCTTACGAGGCCACCATCCCGTGTACGATTCCCCACCTGCTGCACCAATTGCAGGAGCGGGCGTTCGCCTTCCTGACTCGCTCGCAAGAATCCATCTTGACTAACCTCTAGGCCGTCGCGCGTCGAAAAGATTTCGTCGGCAATCTCGTTTGCGCCAATGACTCTTCCGTCTGCTGCGCATAACACCAGCCCGATGTGAAGCAGCGCGAGCGCGTCAAACCCCGCGTCCAGAACTCGAGCATCTCGGTTTACCGATTCACACGTCAACGCTGCCGCCGTTTCCCGCGTAAGGTCCTTCTCCATCCCCACATGGGCGGCGATGCAACTGCCGGCTTCTTTGCAGCCGCCGTTTGCCTCCGAAGCGCCACAGACCGGGCACTGGATGCTTTCGTCCGAAATGGGAGCACGCTGGCTGGTCGCCATGGATCGAGTTCTTTTTGAATAAACCCGTCCCCTTCTAATACAGGGGGATTCTGGTCGTCAGCTTGTAGGCGGTTGGGCGCAAGATTCGAATCATGCCTCGCGCCACCCGAGGGAGGAAAAACTACGCTAAACGCAAATCAACACGAACAGCCATCGACAGTCGCTAGGTTAGGAGAGAGCCGGGCGCATGTCTACGTTCACATGAATGAATCGCAAGTGATGGTTTCACGTGAGTGTGCCTGCGCGTACAAACAGCAATGAACATGATGGGAGCAGAATGCATGATGCAGTCGGAATGGACGGAGCGCGCTCTTATTTCAGGCGCGGACCAAGTCCAATGCTCTTGAGCAGCAATGCGACCAACTCGCCTTGGCGGCGCGCACCAGTCTTAGCAAAAATGTTTCGCAGATGCATGCGCACCGTCGTGCGACGAATCCCCAACTCGTCGCCGCAATCTTCCAGAGCCATACCTTCCATCAGCAGGTTCGCCAGTTGCGCTTCGGTGGATGTGAATCCATAGAGCTGGCGCAGCTCTAATTCGGTTGCTTCCACTGGGAGTGCGGCATCCAAAATCATCACCAGGGCTGCCGCTTCGTGATCTGCCGGCGGTTCGGCCTTTGCATTGACAGCCCGCACAAACACGGTCAGCGCACGTTTGCGGGAGGGCCGCCGCACAGCGAAAGCACTATCGACATTATTATTGTCCACGCCGTTTCGCGTCCGGGCCACCTGTTGTATCACTCCGGCAAGCGAGGCGCCGCTTTGGCAGGTTGCGCAAACCACACCCTGCGCATCCAGTTCGAGTCCGTCGCGGGCACGGAGGATTTCCTGGGCGGTGTCATTCGCAACCAGCATCTCACCGGACGACCCACATACCACGACACCGATGTTCAGCAGGTCCAGAGCTCCGAACCCTGCAGTCAACAAATCACTCACGTTGTTCTGAGGCATGGCTACGATTAGTGGCCGGAACGCGTCTTGTTCGGAAGAGATTGCTGACGTGCTGAATGTGGACACATTGATTCTCTGTAAGCGAGTTTGCGTGCGCAGTTTCTGATCCCAATCAACGCTCAAACAGACCAGCCCTCGCGAGTTGCGGCATGGTAACCGGGCAGGGGGAAATCGCAAGGTTTGCGATTCTGCGCTCAACTCCACATCCGAGATGGCTTAGAATGTTCAATTCTTGGGCGGAATGGAATCGTATCTTTCAGTTCTGAACAGATCATGCGGATATGGATTCCCTATCTTTGGGGTACCCTTTTGAGGGGCACCGGATGGAAGGGCTCCTGGCGACTGACGCGCCGGGAAAGAGCGTAACGCGCAGGAAATGTCATCGCGAGCAATAGACGAAGCAGCAAAAGGGATTACACGGCAGGCATCGCATATCGATCGAGGCTATCTTTTGGGCAGTCCATGCAAAGACAGTTCGCACATGCCCTGAAATTGCGCGAGAATTAAGGTTCATGGGTAAAGATCCCTTGTCCCTCATTTATGCGCCAGCTCACCGCAAGAAGCTACTCGCGGTAGCCGGGATCCTGTTTGTTGCGATCGCGGTGGTGGATTGGCGTATTGAGCCATACATTTCGCTCGGCTTCCTGTACTTGTTTCCCATCATGATTGTGGGAGGCTTTCTTTCCCGGCCGCAGATCGTCGTCGTAGCGCTGGCATGTGCCATACTTGATTGCACCAACTTTCCCCGGAGTGAGACGCTCGTTCACCTTAGCTTCAGTTCGGCGGGATTCGTAGGAACAGGGCTATTCATTTCCGAGCTCCTGCGAAATCGCCGCATGATGACGCGCAAGCATCTTGGCGACTTGATGAAGCTGCGGCGGGAAGCGGATGAACAGCTCCAGACGCTGGTGGAAAGCAGCCCGGCGGCTATCGTCACCATCGATCTAAGCGGCCAGATCCTGCTTGCCAACGAGGCTGCCCAGCAATTGCTCGCACCCGACTCCCGCAGTTTGCAAGGTCAGGACATAAGCTCCTACTTGCCCGCACTGCGAACTGTCATACAAACGCAAGCGACGCGCGTGTTTCGCACGACCTTGGAGTGCCGGGGACAGCGCAGCAACGGTGAGGCGTTTCTTGCGGGTATTTGGTTTTCTACCTACACCGGTCCTTCCGGCCCGCGACTGGCCGCCATCGTCGTGGACCTGTCGGAAGATTTGCGCAATCGCGAAGAGCTCAGCCTCGATCATCTTTTGAAGAGCAGCCGAATCCTGATGGCTGCAGTCGCTCACGAAGTTCGCAACATATGCAGCGCGATGCTCGTGGTTCACAAGAATCTTTCTGCCGTTCCGGAGCTCGGAAACAACGAAGACTTTCATGCGCTCAATACGCTCATTCAAAGCCTTGAAAAAGTGACTGCCCTCGAGTTGCGTCCTTCCTCCGTGCAAAGTGCAACGCCTGTCGACTTGACCTCTGTGCTGGACGAGTCCCACGTACTGATTGACTCCGCGTATCGCGAATCCGAGATGGAGGTTTGCTGGCACGTTCCATCCACTCTTCCCGTTGTCTTGGCGGACCGGCACGGCCTCATCCAGGTTTTTCTCAATCTCGCCAAAAATAGCCAACGCGCCATGCGGACAGCCAGCACCAAGCGGCTGGATGTTACGGTCGTCGAGGAAGAGAATAAGAACGTGGTAATTCGTTTCGAGGACACGGGCCACGGCATTGCCAGCACAGAGAACCTCTTCCGGCCCTTCCAGAGGGGAGCGGAATCCACCGGTCTAGGTCTTTACATGTCCCGCGCTATTATGAGGAGTTTTGGAGGTGAACTGCTGTACGAACCGCGCCCACGCGGATGTTGTTTTGCCATCGTGTTACATGCCTATTCCCCGGTCGAAGAAAGCGTGCATGCCTGAGCCCGCGCAAAAAACCATTTCGATCCTGATCCTCGACGATCATGCACTCTTTCGAGAGAGCGTCGCTCGCTTGCTCGCAACCGAAGCCGGCTTCGAGGTCACGGCGCATTGCGGATCGATTCAAGAAGCTCTGGAAACACTTCGCGACACGCACATTGATATCGTGCTCCTCGATTTCGATCTGGGAGAACGAGACGGGACGGAATTCATGCGGCTCGCAAAACGGCAAGGCTTCAATGGCCGAGTCCTGGTGGTGACAGCCGGAGTCGATGAGAGTAAGGTGACTGAGCTCATCAGCACGGGCATCAGTGGAATTTTCATGAAACACAACTCGGCGGCTTCGCTTCCCCAGGGTATTCGGGACGTCATGGCAGGCAAGGTGTGGTTCGATCAGGAGTTGCTACAAGGCGCGATCGCCGGCAACGCGAACCCACGCCCGCAACCGCGTTTTACACAGCGCGAGCGCCAGGTTCTTTCTTTCGTTTTTGAGGGCCTCGCCAACAAGGAAATTGCCGAACAGATTGGCGTCTCCGAAAGCTCCGTCAAGGCTACCCTGCAGCAACTCTTCTCCAAGACCGGCGTGCACACGCGCAGTCAATTGGTGCGGGTCGCACTGGAACAGTACAAGGACCAGTTTTAATTGGCCGCGAAGGTCGCAACGTTCTACACATTACTTACTTGTCCATGAACAAACAATGCGCGGACCTGCGCATCGAATTGCGAGGGCGAGGGCAGACCTGTCTGCTCTGACCTTAGCGTCTGCCACTCCCACTCCCACTCCCTTGCCATTCGTGTTCGATGGATCAGCGAGTTTACCGCGTATCAGGTCGAGTCAGCCCAACGTACATTTGACCGACTCACTCGCGCCAGGGGCAGTTTCGGTCGTACTAGCGTGCGCAACCCGTCCAGGAGTTCGTCCAGAGTGGTCCCGGAGCCGAAGTGAGCATCCACAAATGCCAATTCCGTTGGCGGAAGCGCTCCCCTACCCGAGATCAGTACGATTGGAATATCAGGAGTCAAGAATTTGATCTCCTGCGCCAGTTGCGAACCTGTCATTTTTGGCATTTGCTGGTCCAAGAGGGCGAGGTCAAAGGAAATCTCCTTGCAAACTCCAAGGGCTTCGAGCGGATCGCTCGCGGTGATCACTTCGAAACCACTTTCTCTTAGAATGCTGGTTAGTAGTCTTCTGGATTTGGCATTGTCGTCTACATAAAACACAATGGTTGCTTCATCACGCATTTCTTTTCGACCTCCATCCACACTGACGGGAAACTCGATAGCCTTGCTCCCGTCCTTTGGAGAATGAATGCCAGAACCATAGCGGACTTGCAGAGAGAGTTGTAAAGAGTTGTAAAGCGCTCGCACGGTTTAGTGTCGTGCTGGCGCTGACGATGTCCTGTCCTTCGCGGCCTGATATCTCGCGTTCGTTGCTGATAGAATCTCGACTCATGTCCCCGGTGTAGCATCTGCGGCCGCGCTCCCCGATCTTCAAGGTCCCAATTCACGATCAGGTTGCGGAAGCCGAAAAGGCATCGACTAGAAGGCTCCGGGGATCTGGATCTCCGAAAGAACTCCCAGAAGTGCCTGGGTGCATAGACGCGCGGCGTCCAGAATGTCACGTCTGGCGCGAGTGGTGGATGAGGCAAGCGCAATGGGAAAAACGGACTCTGTCGGCAAGCACGGTTTCTCATCCCCGCGAATCGCCTGTGTTGATTCTGGTTCCGACCGTGCAAGAACCAGCCGCGACGAACTGGCTGGACTATACGAGCTCGTGGCGCCGGAGGAAAGCGATGTGATCGTCGCGTTAGGCGGGGACGGATTCGTGCTACACGTAGTCCATCAGTACCTGCACCTACGACGCCCGATTTTTGGGATGAACTGTGGAACTGTGGGGTTTCTGTTGAATGTCTATCGGCCAGACACGCTCATTGAACGAATTCGAGCAGCCCAGGAGGTAACGCTCCACCCACTCCGGATGACAGCTAAAACCATGGATGGAAAAGTTGAGGAGTCGCTGGCCTTCAACGAAGTATCCATCCTCCGCCGTACGCGACAGCAGGCGAACGTGCGGATTTCTGTTGACGGCATCGTTAGGATCGCTCTGCTTGCGGCCGACGGAGTCATGGTGGCAACCCCCACCGGCAGTACAGCGTACAACCTTTCAGCACGCGGACCCGTCATTCCTCTCGAGAGCAATCTGCTCGCTCTTACTCCGGTCAGCCCTTTCCGGCCGCGACATTGGAGGGGAGCTTTGCTATCGCACACATCGGTCATCGAGTTTGAAAACCTCGACCCGCACAAGCGGCCGCTGAGTGCTGCGGCGGATTTTAAAGAGTTCTTCGACATTGTCTCTGTGAAGGTGCTGGAGGATCGGTCAAAGCTGGTCAAATTGCTCTTTGACCCCGACCACTCCCTTGAAGAGCGCGTCAGGGCTGAGCAGTTTGCGAGCTGAGAGGAAAATGAGTTTGGTGCGCTCGCGCCAAGCTCGCATTCCGCGCTTTCGGCAGCCGTTTTTTGAGACCACTTCCAGCGTTCGCGATGTTAACCTATCGCGTGAGGTGCGAGTGACGTGTCGGTATGGAAAATCGTCAAATGGGTGGCGTATAGACTTCCAATACTGGCCACCGCGGTTTTTGCAATCATTTTCCTCACGAAGGACGAGCTTTCCAAGTCTCAGTCTCCAACCCTGCTGCTGATCGTTAACACCTTTAAGGACCACCTCGCGCTCGTCTTAGCAGGCCTTTTGATTTTCCTTTTCCTATGCGCTGCCTTGTGGGGCCTCGCTGATTACTTCGAAAGACCTGATCTCTGGCGGCGTCACAAGTAGATATTCTCACCCCTTCCTCAGAAGGATTTCCCTTTGCATTGCGGTGACCTTCTCGTCAAGCCGTAGCCACCAGCTCGGTAATCATGTTTTCAAAGATTTGTGGTTTTGAGGACGCGCCGTTCTGGAGCATTAGTTTTATGACGAGGCCCGTCCAGCCCGTCTGATGGTTAGCACCCACCCCAATTCCGGAATCGCCATGGAAGTATTCGTGAAAAAGCAACAGGTCACGCCAGTGGGGGTCGGTCTGAAACTTCTCCGAGCAACCGAAAAGCGGCCGCCGGCCCTTTTCATCGCGAAGAAAAATGCTTGTCAAGCGGCGCGACAAGTCACTCACCACTTCGCGCAGATTCCGCATGTTGCCCGATCCGGTGGGTGACTCGATCTTGAAGTCGTCGCCTAGATAGTGGTGGAACTTTTGAAGAGACTCGATCAGCAGATAGTTCAACGGGAACCAGATGGGTCCGCGCCAATTGGAATTTCCTCCAAACACCCCGTTGGAGGATTCTCCGGGTTCGTAGGAAATGCAGTGCTGGCTGCCGTTTACTGCGAGGCAATAAGGCTGGTCGCCGTGAAGCTTGGACAGCCCACGAATACCATACGGGGACAAGAATTCACGTTCGTCCAGCATGTACTTTAGAATCCGGCGCAGCTTGGTTTCATCGGCGATGGCCAATAATCTGCGCTCACCCACACCTTCGGTGCGCGCAGAGGCCAGGTCCGACGCGAGATCAGGGCGGTTGTCGATGAACCATTCCAGGCGTCGTTTGAAGGACGGCAGTTGCTCGAGCAGTTCCGGCTCCAGTGTTTGCACCGCGAACAGCGGGATCAATCCCACCATAGAGCGGGTTTTCAATGGCTGTTGAGAGCCGTCGGGCAGCCTCAGTACGTCGTAGAAGAAGCCGTCTTCCTCGTCCCATAACCCCATGCTGTCGTGCCCGCGATGGCTGATCGCATGAGCGATGTGGATGAAGTGTTCCCAAAACTTGCTGGCGATGTCTTCATAACAAGGCTCTTCTTTTGCCAACTCCAGCGCGATGGTCAGCAGGTTGAGGGTGTACATCGCCATCCAACTCGTCCCATCAGACTGCTCGATATGGCCACCGGTGGGAAGGGGTGCGCTGCGGTCGAACACGCCGATGTTGTCCAAGCCTAGAAACCCACCTTGGAAAATGTTTCTGCCTTCGGCGTCCTTGCGATTCACCCACCAGGTGAAATTCAGCATCAGCTTGTGAAACACCCGCTGCAAGAACGCACGATCTCCTTTGCCATGACGCTTCTTGTCGATTTTGTACACGCGCCACGCAGCCCAGGCGTGCACCGGTGGATTGACGTCACCAAACGCCCATTCATAGGCGGGAATCTGCCCATTGGGGTGCATGTACCACTCGCGCAGCATTAGGATCAGCTGCTCCTTCGCGAAGTCTGAATCGATGAGCGCGAGTGGAATGCAGTGAAACGCCAGATCCCAGGCGGCATACCACGGGTATTCCCACTTGTCCGGCATGGAAATCACATCCGCGTTATGGAGATGAGACCAATTGTGATTGCGCCCCTTCCTCCGCGGTTCAGGCGGCGGAGGGTTGTCCGGATCACCCTGCAACCAGTCTTTGACAACGTAGTGATAGAACTGCTTCGACCAGAGCATTCCGGCATAGCCCTGACGCATCACATTTTGCTCATCGGGCGACAGGTCTTGTGGAGTCACGGTCGCATAGAACTCATCGGCTTCATGCTGCCGGAGGGTGAAGATCCAGTCGAAATCATCGAAGGCAGTATTGAAATCGGATTCGGCAAGACGCATTCGGACTACGGCCGTTTCTCCCGCACCAGGGGTGAGTTTGTAATGAGCTGCCGCCTTGGTGCCCGTATGTTCGGGATTAACCGCATCTTTGCAACCATGCACGACGTAGTCATTGATGCTGTCCTTTACATATGGGGCGCGGTTCGCGAACCCACAGAGACGCTGATAATTGGTCTCGTTCTCCGTAAACAGCAGTTCCGGACTGCCTTCGCAATAAAGCCAGCGACTGACAAGTTGGGCCTGATTCAGTTCGATGACCGGGTCAGGACCCGAACGCGAACGACGCAACTCTGGGCGGAGTTCGCGCTGTCCCCACGACCAGGTATTGCGGAACCAGATGGTCGGCAGAACGCGGAGATTCGCGGTGTCCGGGCCGCGGTTCGTGACTGTGATCCTGACGAGAATATCCTCGGCATCGGCTTTTGCGTATTCTACGAATACATCGAAGTAGCGGTTCTCGTCGAACACACCTGTATCGAGCAGTTCGTACTCTGATTGGAGTCTGTCTCGGCGCCGGTTTTCTTCTACCAACTTCGCATAGGGGAACTCCGCCT
>Ga0210406_10005158_pt1 | contig 13763 bp, 15 predicted proteins | sample IncBWC30MmetaG_FD_155454 | JGI IMG/M metagenome (GOLD analysis project Ga0210406, IMG submission 155454) | Forest soil microbial communities from Barre Woods Harvard Forest LTER site, Petersham, Massachusetts, United States - Inc-BW-C-30-M | ecosystem: Environmental > Terrestrial > Soil >... | reverse complement strand
CGGCCTCGGCTTCGAACACAAGCATGTGCCGGAAACGCAGATCTACTCGCACCTCACGCGGCGGCCGATCTTCGTCCCGTCGGTCGGCGACTACCGTCAGGGCATGCTGGTGTCGGTGCCGCTGCACCTCGACACGCTGCCCGGCAAGCCCGAGGGCGCCGACCTCCACGCCGCGCTGGCGAAGCGGTACGCTGATAGCGCCTACGTCTCGGTGATGCCGCTCGACGACGCCGCGATCAAGAGCGGACGGCTCGAGCCGGAGGCGCTCAATGAGACCAACAAGCTCGAGCTCTATGTGTTTGCCAGCGACAAGCACCGGCAGGCAGTTCTGGTCGCGCGCCTCGACAATCTCGGCAAGGGCGCCTCGGGTGCGGCGGTGCAGAACATGAAGCTGATGCTGGGCATTCCGGAGTAACGAGACCCGCGTGGACGAGCAAACGCTGGAGTTCTACCGAAGCAACGCCCAGTCTTATGCGGACCGGGCGAAAGCGCCGTCGACGCGATTGGTACGTTTCCTCGGACTATTGCCATCGGGAGCTTCGATCCTCGAACTCGGCTGCGGCGCCGGTAATCACTCGGCGGTCATGCTCAGCGAGGGCTTTGCCGTCCGCGCAACCGACGGTTCACCCGAGATGGCCGCGATCGCCTCGCGCCGTCTCGGCCATCCGGTCGAAGCGATGCGGTTCGATCAACTCGACGCGTATGACGCGTATGACGGCGTCTGGGCCAGCGCCTGCCTGCTGCACGTGCCGAGGGATGAACTCGAAAGCATTCTCGGGCGGATCCACCGCGCGTTGAAGCCATCCGGCCTGTTCTATGCGAGCTTCAAGATCGGCGAGGGCGATGGCCGCGACAATCTCGGCCGCTACTATAATTATCCCTCGCCGGAATGGCTGCAGACCACCTACGCCGCCGCCGGGCCATGGGATTCGCTGACGTCAGACACCGGCGTGATCAAGAGTTTTGACGGGACGCCCGCCAATATGTTGCATCTGATGGTGCGAAAAGCGCGGCATAATCACCGCGCTCTTTCGATGCCGTAGCTTTCGGCGTGATGCCTCAGAGAACCTTGAAGATCGCCAATGCCAGCACCGCCTGCGCCAGGAAACCGACGGTGAAGGCCAGCGTGCGGAACACCGGCAGGCCCATCGTATAGACGATCAGATGGGCGAGGCGGGCCCAGAAATACACGGCGCAGGCCAGCACCGTCCATTTGCTCGAATAGTCGATCTCGTTGAGGATCAGGACTAGCGGCGCGAAGATGATGAGGTTCTCGACCGCATTGTCATGCGCGAACATCAAGCGGTTGGCCCATTCCGCAAGCGGCTTGTCGCCACGCGTAGGGTTGGCCATGGCGCCGCTGAGGCCACGAACCTGACAGCGGTTCAGCACGTAGGGCACCCACAGCAGTCCCGTCATAATGATCGTGAGTGTCAGCCAGAACAATTCGCGCGTCATAGCATTTCCCCCTCAATTCAATTTCAGACCCAACCGCCCGGCGGGCAGGCTTGTTATATTCAAACGCGCTTCGTCGCGCTATGCGCGAACCCGGACATAGCTGCCGGGGGCATCCTCGATCGGCGGCAGTTCGGCGGTGCCGACGGCGCGCGCCGGCACTTCCTCGGCATCGATATTCGCCAGCCATTGGCGCCAGTCCGGCCACCAGGATCCTTTGTGTTCCTGCGCGCCCTTGAGCCAATCCGCCAATGAGACGTCCCTGATATTGTCGTTGGTCCAGAACTGGTATTTGCCGAGCGCGGGCGGATTGACCACGCCGGCGATATGGCCTGAGCCCGACAGCACATATCGCACCGGACCGCCGAAAAACTGCGAGCCGTACAACACCGAATCGGCCGGCGCGATGTGATCCTCGCGGGTCGCCAGATTGTAGACCGGCACCTTCACCTTCGACAGATCGAGCAGCGTGTTGTCGAGTACCATGCTGCCCGCGGACAGCCGGTTTTCCAGATAGCAGTTGCGCAGATAATAGGAATGGTTCGCCGCCGGCATCCGCGTCGCATCCGAATTCCAGTGCAACAGGTCGAAGGCGGAAGGCGATTGCCCCTTGAGGTAATTGCTGACGACATAGGACCAGATCAGGTCGTTCGAGCGCAGCATGTTGAAGGCCATCGCCATCTTGCTGCCTTCGAGCACGCCGCTGGCCTGCATGTCGCGCTCAAGCGCCGAAATCTGGTCTTCGTCGACGAACACCAGGAGGTCGCCTGCATGGGTGAAGTCGACCTGGGCGGCAAAGAAGGTCGCCGAGGTGACGCGGACGCGGCGCTTTTCGGCCAGCCAGGCCAGCGTCGCGGCGAGCAGGGTGCCGCCGACACAGTAGCCCGCGGTATGAACCTTCATCTCGCCGGTGACCTTTTCGATCACGTCCATCGCCGCCAGCGGACCTTCCTTCATGTAATCTTCGAAGGTCTTCTGGCCGAGTTCCCTGTCAGGGTTGACCCAGGAAATCACGAACACCGTGATGCCCTGATCGACGCACCATTTGATGTAGGATTTTTCCGGCTTGAGATCGAGGATGTAGAATTTGTTGATCCAGGGCGGCACGATCAACAGTGGCGTGCGCAGCACGTTTTCCGTCGACGGCGTGTATTGGATCAGTTGCATCAGATCGTTCTGGAAGATCACCTTGCCCGGCGTGGTCGCCATGTTGACGCCGACCGCCAGATTGGACGGGTCCGACTGGCGGATGCGCAAGCTGCCGTGGCCGGCCTCGATGTCTTCGGCCAGCATCTTCATGCCGCGCACCAGATTGTCGCCGCTGGACGCCAGCGTCTCGCGCAGCACTTCCGGATTGGTGAGAACGAAATTCGACGGCGCCAGCGCGTTGGTGATCTGCTGGACGTAGAACTCTGCCTTCTTGCGGGTGTGTGGATCGAGGCCTTCGGCCTTTTGCACCAGGTCCTGTGCCCATTGCGTGGTCAGCAGATAGAGCTGCATCATAAAATCGAAGAACTGGTTCGATTTCCACTCGGGATCCTTGAACCGCTTGTCGCGCGGCGAGGGCTCGATCGCCGGCGGCACCTGTTCGCCGGCCAGACGGCGCGCCGAGGAGGCCCACAGATCGAGATAGGCCTTGCCCATCTTCATCTGCAGTTCGTTCGCCCGGGTATTGTCCGACAGCCAGTATTCGGCCACTGCGGTGAAGGTCTTGATCACCTCGCCAAGCTCGCTCGGCGGCTTATCTTTTGGCTCGCCTTTTTCCCGCGGCTTGAGATACGCTGCCAGCGCCTGGCCACTGCTCTCCATGGCCCGCGCGAGATTCATCGCAAAGGCTTCGGGATCGAAATTTTTCTTTTGCTGGGTGTCGGTCGTGACATCGCTCATGTCGACAACTCTACCGATTCCTTTGCGGTTCGTCACCGCGCTCAATCGACGATGTCAGGAGCGAAGTTAACCCCGGCGACAGCGCGTGCTGCATTGCAGTAAACGATCCCGGTTCGGTCATATTCAAGCCTCAACGGTTCGATTTATTGTTTAGGCTTTAGAGGGTCCCTGCGACAGTGGCTTGAGCGGCGGATGGGCCGCGGATGAAATAAGCGCCAGGGTACGGTAAAGTTCGAGTAGAGTAGGAGACTGCAGGGACGCATGTCGGGGAATCGGAAAAACACGGCGCTGGTCTGGGGCGCGCTGCTGACGGCGGCGCTCGCGCTCGGCGGCTGCTCGATGTCGATCGCCGATCTGCCGCTGGTCGGGACACCTGCGGATGCGCCGGGACGTCCGAAGGAGGCCGGCGGCTATCTGCCGGTAGAAGATTTACCGCCCAATCGCGATCAGGCTGCAATTGCCCCTGCCGAACAGGCCAAGATCAAAGCCGAATTGCTGGCCGCGCGGGACCGCCAGGCCTCGGCCGCCGCCGCCAAGGACCAGGCGGCCGCCCAGGCCGGGAAATAGGCCGCCCGCCGATGCTGGCGCATCCGGCCTTCCGTGGTACAAGAACCCAATTCAACCGCAAATCAGGTCGAAGCCGCCGATTTTGCGCCTGAATTCGCTCTAAATCTTTGATTAGACGCGAGTTTCGGTCGAAACCCTGTTTTGTTTCGTTGCAAAAGCTGTCGGCGATTCTGCCCTAGATTCTGCCCTACCGGCTGTCGGAGCCAGGACCCATGGAAGACTTTTACCGCATACGCCGTCTGCCGCCTTATGTGTTCGAACAGGTCAACCGGGCCAAGGCGGCCGCGCGTAATGCCGGCGCCGACATCATCGATCTCGGCATGGGCAACCCGGATCTGCCGACGCCGCCGCATGTGATCGAGAAACTCAAGGAAACGCTGGGCAAGCCGCGCACCGACCGCTACTCGGCCTCGCGCGGGATCACCGGCCTGCGCAAGGCGCAGGCGGCCTATTACGCCAGGCGTTTTGGCGTGAAGCTCAATCCGGAAACCCAGGTCGTGGCGACGCTGGGCTCGAAGGAGGGCTTTGCCAACGTCGCGCAGGCGATCACGGCGCCGGGCGACGTCGTGCTGTGTCCCAATCCCAGCTATCCCATTCATGCCTTCGGATTCCTGATGGCGGGCGGCGTGATCCGCTCGGTGCCGTCGGAGCCGACGCCGCAATTCTTCGAAGCGGTCGAGCGCGCCATCGTCCATTCGATTCCGAAGCCGCTCGCGCTCGTGGTCTGCTATCCCTCGAATCCGACCGCCTATGTCGCGAACCTGGATTTCTACAAGGATCTGGTAGCCTTCGCGAAGAAGCACGAGATCTTCATCCTGTCGGATCTGGCCTACGCCGAAGTGTATTTCGACGACAACAATCCGCCGCCCTCGGTGTTGCAGGTGCCCGGTGCGATCGACGTGACGGTCGAGTTCACCTCGATGTCGAAGACCTTTTCGATGGCCGGCTGGCGCATGGGATTCGCTGTCGGCAATGAGCGCATCATCGCAGCCCTGGCGCGGGTGAAGTCCTACCTCGATTACGGCGCGTTCACCCCGATCCAGGTCGCCGCGACCGCGGCGCTGAACGGCCCGGAGGACTGCATCAAGGAGATGCGCGACACCTACCGCAAGCGCCGCGACGCGCTGGTGGAGTCGTTTGGCCGGGCAGGGTGGGATATCCCCCCGCCCGATGCCTCGATGTTCGCCTGGGCGCCGCTGCCCGCGGCTTTCCGCGACGTCGGCAGCATGCAGTTCGCAACCCTGATGGTGGAGAAATCCGGCGTCGTGGTCTCGCCGGGCGTGGCCTTCGGCGAGCATGGCGAGGGCTATGTTCGCATCGCCATGGTGGAAAACGAGCAACGCATCCGCCAGGCCGCCCGCGGGGTGCGCCGCTTCCTTGAAAGCGGCCTTGAAACGTTGCACAACGTGGTTCCTCTCGCCAACCGGCGGTAGGCCTGATTCCCGGCAGGGACCAGGCCTCGTCACAGTCTTTCCGGCAGGTTTTTCTCGTCATGGTCGCACCCCTTAACGTGGGTATTGCGGGGCTCGGCACGGTTGGCGCTGAAGTCGTTCGCCTCATCGAAGCGCAGGGCCGTACCCTGGCGGCCCGCAGCGGCCGTGGCGTGAAGGTGGTCGCGGTCACGGCGCGCTCGAAAGCCAAAAAGCGCAGCGTCGATCTGCATGGCATCAGTTGGGCGAAGAACGCGCTCGAACTCGCCAATGATCCCGGCATCGACTGCTTTGTCGAACTGATGGGCGGTTCAGACGATCCCGCGCTGTCGGCGATCGAGGCCGCGCTGAGATCCGGCAAGTCGGTGGTTACCGCCAACAAGGCGCTGATCGCCAAACACGGCCTGAAGCTGGCGAAGTGGGCCGAGCAGCATGGCGGCGCCCTGAATTTCGAGGCCGCGGTCGGCGCGGCCATTCCCGTGATCAAGACCCTGCGCGAGGGGCTTGCCGGCACCGACATCAACCGCGTCTACGGCATCCTCAACGGCACCTGCAATTACATCCTGACCCGGATGGAACAGGAAGGCCTGTCGTTCGCCGAATGCCTGAAGGACGCGCAGCGGCTGGGATATGCCGAGGCCAACCCGTCGTTCGACGTCGATGGTCACGACACCGCGCAGAAGCTGGCAATTCTGGCAAGCCTCGCCTTCGGCACCAGGGTCGCGCAGAACGCGGTGTATGTTGAAGGTATTTCCTCGATCACGCCGGAGGATTTGCGCGCGGCCGAGGAACTCGGGTTCCGCGTCAAGCTGCTCGGCGTCGCGGTACGCACCGCCAAGGGCATCGAGCAGCGCGTGCATCCGACCATGGTGCCGAAATCATCCTCGATCGCGCAGGTGATGGGCGTCACCAATGCCGTGACCATCGACGGCGAGGGCATTCCGCCGATCACGCTGGTCGGGCCGGGCGCCGGCGGGGCTGCGACCGCTTCCGCCGTGGTGGCCGATATCGCCGATGTCGCGCGCGGCATCCGCGCCAAGCCGTTCGGGCGTCCGGTGGAGCGGTTGCTCGCCACCAGCAAGGCGCCGATGGAACGTCACGAGGGCGGCTATTATATCCGCCTGATGGCGCGGGATATGGCAGGTACGGCGGCGACCATCGCCACCCGGCTCGCGGAACAGAAGATTTCCATTGAATCGATTGTGCAGCGCCATCCCGATGGCGTTGACGCTGCGGCCGCGACCGGCAAAGCTTCGCCGGTGCCGGTCATTTTGATTACTTATGCGACCAGCGAGGATGCGGTATATCGTGCGTTGCAGGCGGTGCAGCGCGACAAGGTGATCAGCGGGCGGCCGCAGGTCATACGGATCGAAAAGAACTAAAGCATGATCCGGAAAAGTGGGAACCGGTTTTCCGAAAAGATCATGCTTGAATTTAAATAGCGTGTCGTCTCGACACGCGCTGTTACGGGCAGGCCGAAACACCTGCCGTTTGGTTTGAGGGAGTGCACCGATGTCGACCCATATTTCCGTTCCGCCACAGATGTTGCTGGAGCGCATCCTGACGCTCGAGATCGTGCGGGTGACGGAGCGCGCGGCGGTCTCTGCGGCGCGCCTGCGCGGCCACGGCAACGAGAAGGCGGCCGACCAGGCCGCGGTCGATGCGATGCGCCGCGAACTCAACAAGCTGCCGATCGAAGGCACCGTCGTGATCGGCGAGGGCGAGCGCGACGAGGCGCCGATGCTGTTCATCGGCGAGAAGGTCGGCATCAACGCCGGGCCGAAGGTCGATATCGCGGTCGATCCGCTCGAAGGCACCACCTTGTGCGCCAAGAACATGCCGGGCGCGATTGCGACCATGGCGATGGCCGATGGCGGCACCTTGCTGCACGCGCCCGACGTTTACATGCAGAAGCTCGCGATCGGTCCCGGTTACGCCAAGGGCGTCGTCGAGCTCGACGCATCACCGGCCGACAACGTCCGCCGGCTGGCCAAGGCCAAGGGCGTCGATCCCTCCGCGATCACGGTGCTGGTGCTCGATCGCCCGCGCCATTCCGACATCATTCAGGGCGTGCGCAGCACGGGTGCCGCGGTGCGCCTGATCACCGACGGCGACGTCGCCGGCGTGATCCACTGTGCCACCCCCGAGGAGACCGGCGTCGACATGTATATCGGCACCGGCGGCGCGCCTGAGGGCGTGCTGGCGGCGGTGGCGCTGCGCTGCATCGGCGGTCAGATGCAGTGCCGGCTGATCCTCGACAGCGAGGAAAAGAAGGAACGGGCTCACAAGATGGGCGTCACCGATCCGCGCATGATCTACGGCATCGAGGACATGGCCAAGGGCGACTGCCTGTTCGCTGCGACCGGTGTCACCACGGGATCGCTGTTGTCGGGCGTCAAGTTCCGCAAGGATGTCATCGAAACCGAGACCGTGGTGATGCGCTCGGTCACCGGTACCGTGCGCTACATCAAGGCCGAGCACCGGCAGCTCGACAAATTCCACCTCGATTGAGGGCGCAGCGATGGCTGGCAAGGTGGTGATCCGGCCGGTCGGTGCTGACGAACGTGTCGCGTGGGAGCCGCTGTGGAACGGCTATCTTGCCTTCTACAAGGCGACGTTGGCGCCCGGCGCCAGCGATGTCGCGTGGCAGCGCTTTCATGATCCGGACGAGCCGATGTTCCTGCTCGGCGCCTATGTCGACGGCGATCTGACCGGCATCGTCCAGTACCTCTATCACCGATCGACCTGGACGCCGGGCAATTACTGCTATCTGCAGGATCTGTTCGTCGCCGAGAGCGGGCGCGGCCATGGTGTCGGCCGCGCGCTGATCGAGGCGGTCTACGATAAGGCCAAGGCCGACGGCTGCAGCCGGGTGCACTGGCTGACGCAAACCACCAACGCGCAGGCGCGGATCCTCTACGACCAGGTCGCCGATAATTCCGGCTTCATGCAGTATCGCAAATTGTTTTGAGGAATACGTCGTCATTCCGGGGCGATGCGAAGCATCGAACTACGATGTGCAACTGCACATCGGAGAATCTCGAGATTCCCCGATGCGCAATTGCGCATCTGAGGTCTGGTCCTCCGGACCATCCCGGAATGACGAAAAGTGAAAGCGAAGAACAACAATAAGAGGAAATCAACATGTCCGACGTTTCAACCGTAAAGGCCTTGGTGTTCGACGTCTTCGGCACCATCGTCGACTGGCGCAGCAGCCTGATCAACGATTTCACCAAATGGGGCGACACGAGAGGCATCAAGGCCGACTGGACCGCCTTGGTCGACGGCTGGCGCGCGGTCTATGCCGCCTCGATGGATGCGGTGCGCAAGAACCCGCAGAATGGTTATGTGATCCTCGATACGCTGCACCGGCAATCGCTGGAGAAGCTGGTGGCGCAGTTGTCGATCACGGGACTGACCGACGCCGACCTGCATCACCTCACGATGGGCTGGCATCGGCTGCACGCCTGGCCGGACAGCGTTGCCGCCCTGACGCGGCTGAAGAAGAAATTCATCATCAGCCCGTTGTCGAACGGTAACGTCGCGCTATTGACCAACATGGCGAAGTTCGCGGGGCTGCCGTGGGATCTCGTGATGTCGGCAGAACTGTTCGAGCATTACAAGCCCGATCCGGAAGTCTATCTCGGCGCGGCAAAGCTGCTGTGCCTGAAGCCGGAGCAGGTGATGATGTGCGCGGCGCACAATCACGATCTGAAGGCGGCGCAGAAGCTCGGCCTGAAGACCGCCTTCGTCGCGCGCCCGACCGAATACGGCCCGCTGCAGAAATATGATTTCGAAGCCAAGGGCGATTGGGACGTCATCGGCAAGGATTTTGGCGAAGTCGCCGACAAGCTCGGCTGCTAGCGGCGAACTATCGTGCCCCGGATGCTGCGCAGCGCGCCGTTCTTGCGGCGTGGTGCGCTGCTGATCCGGGGCCCACACGCTGCCGTTCATGGGTCCCGGCTCTGCGGAGCAACGCTCGCGCGCGTTGCACCGCGTCCGGGACACGATGCCGCCGCCACGTACTTCCTGCGCGACAACGGCAAACCCGGCACCCTGCGCGCCCGCGCGTGAACTCTCGATCAGCGCGCCAGCATCTTCATCTGGTTGGTGATCTGCTGGATCGACTTGGTCTTCTCGCAGGCGATCCGGTTGACCTCCGCGGTCAGCCTTGCGATCAGCGCCGAGATATCGGCTTCATCTTCGGCACTCGCTGAACCGGGCGCGTCAGGTGCAAACGGCTTCGTTCGATTGGCAATGCGAGCAGGCGTGGCGGACATTGGACCGGCGGGTCGAGTCCTCCGAAAGCCATCAGATTCCGCGCTGCAACCGATGGTAGCGACGAAAGCCATCAATCGGCGACCGATGCCGCGAGAGGACCTTCCGCCCATTTCACCGCGTCGGTCCGCAGCGGATCAACCAGGTCGCATTTCAGGCATTTAATTTCGGTCCGGCCGTTCTCGGCCAGGACGGCTTTCATGCGCTTGTTGCAATGCGCGCAGCGGGTCGCGTCCATGGTTGATCTCCGTTTCCGCGCCAACGTGTCCATGGAACAAAAGTTCCCTCGGTGAGTTGAGGGAGTGCATTTCAGGAGAGCATACCATGCAGGCGGCAATCGATCGGGTCATGAAAACCTATGGGATGATCGTGAACCTGACGGCTGACGAGGAGAGGGCGGCGCGACGGAGGGTCACCAGGTATCTGGCCGGACAGCCCGAAACCGACGAAAAGGCCCTCGCCATCGAGGGGCTGCGGTATCTCCGAAGCGTCAGGGAGACAGGACTTAAGGGCTGAAGATGAGCGACACATTTGAACGGAAAGTAATGACGCCGGCCGAGCGCGAAGCCCGGAAGGTATTCAGGGAAGTAGATGCCGCCAAGGCGATGACCGAGCACGAACGCGCGCAAAGAGCATTTCATGAAAATCGGGAACGGTTGAAAGCTTTGAGGCTGGCCCGCGAAACTCAGCAAACAAGGAACGACTGACTTTCAGGCCGGCAACTCGCGAAGCCCACCCCGTTCGGGTACCCAGTTTCAGACTTCATAATGCAAACGGCTGCCAACGGATGCAATCGCATCGATTAACGTTGGTTCCATAGAGAGCCAGGTTTCGTTTCAGCCGAATTTAGGTGGACACCCGCTGCCGCGAAGTGCACGGTGTCGTACATCAACCTCGAAACACAGAGATACCGGTGAAAGCGGAGCTCCACAGCGCCGAAGACTATCGCCTTGCGGCCCTTCGGAGTTATGGCATCCTCGACACGCCGCGCGAGGCGGATTTCGACGAGGTCGTCAAAGTCGCTTCGGCGGTTTGCGGAACGCCGATCTCGGTCATCAACCTGATCGACCAGGGCCGCCAGTGGTTCAAGGCCGAAGTCGGATTGGGCGTGCGTGAGACGCCAATCGACAGCTCGATCTGCGCCCATGCCATTTTGCAGCCTGACCTGTTCATTGTACCCGACACAACGATTGACCATCGGTTCTGCGACAATTCCTTGGTCGTTGGTGATCCACATCTTCGCTTCTATGCCGGTGCGCTGCTGGAGACGCCGGAAGGCCTTCCGCTCGGCACGGTTTGCGTGCTCGACTACAAGCCCCGCGAGCTTGATGAGACGCAGCAGGCTTTTCTCCGTCTGATGGCCAACCAGGTCATGAAGCTGCTGGAGTTGCGCCGGGTCGCCGCCGCCGAGCGCAGCTCCCGGCTCCAAGCCGAAGCCATGGTGCAGGAAAAAGAAACGTTGATGCGGGAAGGCAATCATCGCCTCATGAACTCATTGCAGCTTGTGCAATCCATGTTGTCATTGCAGAGCCGCAGCGCCTCCAGCGATGAAGCCAAAAAGCAGCTTGATATGGCGGGCAACCGGGTGCTCGCTATTGCAACGGTTCACAAGCAACTGCATCTCAGCGGCAGTATGGACGAAGTCGACATCGACGACTTCCTGCGCAGATTATGCGAAAGCCTCAAACACACCGCGCCGGCCCAGATTACCGCGATCAAACTGACCGCCGATGCCGGCAGGCTTCCTTCTGACATGGCGAGCGGAATAGGTCTCCTGGTGGCGGAACTGGTCACCAACAGCTTCAAATACGCTTATCCCGTCGGCGAAAGTGGAAATGTCGCGGTGGACTTCAAGCAGACATCCAGCGGATGGCGCTTGCAGGTTTCGGACGAGGGACATGGACTGCCGGAGGGCTTTGACATCGATCAGGGCAAAGGCTTCGGGATGCACGTTGTGAGGGCGTTCGTGCGACGGCTCGACGCCACGCTGACGGTATCGTCACGCCCAGGCCGTACCGCGTTTGAGATCAACGGCACATCGAACGGTTGATCCCTGAGACCCACCGCTTCCGCTCTGCGGTCGATGGGTATCACGGGACGCGCGAGATCGCGGCTTATGTTCGGGGGCATCCCGAAGAGGAGAGCCGAGAGCCCGGCGATTCATCTCGACGGGCTCTCCTCTTTTGTTGCACGCAACTATTGTCAGGCAGTCGCGTTCAAGCTGCCTTGTATCTCAAGCCGTCCTGGCAAAAAGCGTCAGGACACCGCCGGCGATGTTGATTGCAACGACTTGCGATGAACTGAGGCCCTGGGTCTTGAGCGCGGATGCCGCCTCCGGTGTCGCGTCAATAGACTTCCGAAGTGACTGCATATCCTGCTCGCTGGTGCGCGCGACGACCTCGTCGATCTTCGAGCGCACCTCCGGTTTCAGATCCTTGACGTCGACGACCTGGACGCTCTGTATCAGCTTGTTGGATTGAGCAGGTGGCGTCTGGGCCTGCGATTGCGGCGGTGCTCCTTGTGCCTGCACGAAAGTTGGCGCCCCGAGAGCAAGGGCTGCTGCGATGGCAGATGCGGTAAAGATGCGCATGGTTATTCCTTTCCGGTTTTGAAAAACCAGAAAAAGCGCTACCGGCGAAATTTGGTCAGCGTCTGATTCCGATGTGGTCATTCGGTGAAACCAGTGGCCGTTCAGTGAAACCAATGCGGCCGCAATGCGCAGCTCGGGTCAGTAAGCGCGTCGGGATGGGTTGAGCCCTTCGCGAGACCCATCAGCTTCGCAGCCAACCTCCTCATGCTTACTGCAAGCGAGAGGAATTACGATGACGTGTCCTTCCCAGGCTCCGGTTCAGCGATCTGCATTGCCGTTTCTGGCTGCGCTAAACATCCGATTAGTGCGGCCTTGAACCACCGGCAAATCCGCTGCGCTTAAACCCTAATTTATCGAACCAATTCAACGTGATTTGCCCAGTCCAGTCCTCTTCACAAAAATAATTGTCTTCTCATTTCACCCAAATCACCCACATATCTCCGCCGTCTCATCCCTCACGAGGGGCGTTGGCCATCGTCACGAACGTTGGGATGGGATGCGGTGGACGCGGCAGCGTCGGGCGCGCAAGGCGCGGGCAGGGCAGGTCGCAAGACCTGTGAGCCCCACGCGGCGCGCAGACGAACGATGCTGAAACCGTCTTCGCCAAAACTTCGGCGGATGGGTACCAAGCCCGTCGAAAGCTTTGGCGCAGGCGGCTCGCGGACGGCAAAACCGTGTGGTCCCGGCACCCGTTGCTGGTGTCAAGTCGGCGGAGGTTTTCTGGATCCAACCGGGTTCGGCAAAGCCTTCAATCCGCCGATGACGGTGACAAGACGAATTCGTCGCCGGGGAGAGCACGGCATAAGCCGTTAAAACCATTGCGCAGGGAAGGCCGGACTGCTTCCGCTGAACCTGTATGCTCGTGTGCGTTTTGCTATGTGCATCATGGCACATGAGACCGCGGGTGCAGCGCGCACCCGGCTTTCCCTGCGCCCTCTCTTGAGGGGCGCCTGCGCCTCTGTCGTTCGAGGGCAGGACATTCGATAAAACTCGCGCGAAATGCGCGGCGAGATCGCGGGGCTGCGTCTGCGAGCGGCGAAGTCTGCGCTGTGCAAAACCGTCGCTCCCAGGGCATCCTCGGCTTGCCGATGTGCTACGTTGGTCGGCGCGCGGGCAAGCGTAGCCCGGATGAGCGAAGCGACATCCGGGGAAGATGATATCTCTCCCTTCGGTACACCCGCATGTCGCTGCGCTCATGCGGGCTACATGACCGAACGCATCCTCCGATCTGTAGACGGCATCATGACGCTTCCCGCAACCGCCATTCCCGTTGAAATCCCGCCATCGTTCCTCGGCGTTTCGCGCTCGGCGACCGGCAAGGTGTGGCGCGACCGGCTCGATGCGCGGGGGGCCGCGCGGGCGCTCGCGATCACGCAGCGCTATCAATTGCCGGAAATGCTGGCGCGGGTGCTCGCGGGGCGCGATGTCGAACTCGATGCGGTCGAGGATTTTCTCGATCCCACCATCCGCAAGCTGATGCCCGATCCCTACACCGTGACGCAGATGGAAGCCGCCGCCAAGCGCATCGCGGACGCGGCACTACGGCGTGAGAAGGT
>Ga0210406_10005157_pt1 | contig 13765 bp, 11 predicted proteins | sample IncBWC30MmetaG_FD_155454 | JGI IMG/M metagenome (GOLD analysis project Ga0210406, IMG submission 155454) | Forest soil microbial communities from Barre Woods Harvard Forest LTER site, Petersham, Massachusetts, United States - Inc-BW-C-30-M | ecosystem: Environmental > Terrestrial > Soil >... | reverse complement strand
TGAACTGGTCGGCCAGCAGCGGTGCGACCAGCTACCACGTGAAGCGTGCAACGATGAGCGGCGGGCCTTACTCACAGGTCGCTGCCCCGACCTCGACCTCCTATACCGACACCTCGCTCACCAACGGAACGACCTACTACTACGTCGTCTCCGCGCTCGACTCGGCCGGTGAGAGTGCCAACTCCTCCCAACTCAGCGCGGTGCCGGCAGTCCCGAATCCTCCTCCGACAAGCTTTGGAACCTGGACCAACGTTACCCCAACCACCATCGATCTCGTCAGTACCTTGAGTTGCGGGAACTATGGAACTGAAACTGCTCAGGTAGATCCCGCACATCCCTCCAATCTCTATACCGAGTTCAACTGCCAAGGGATATACAAATCTACAGACTATGGGGCGACTTGGACTGGACCCATCAATACCGGAAGCAATGGCGCTGCGGTAACCGATTGCGCCGGTGGCATTACGATCTCGCCGACCAGCACGGCAACCGTTCCTACCATCTATGAATCGTGCATTCGAGGCAGCGGAATTGGCTTCTGGAAATCGGTCGATGGCGGCGTGAATTGGACTCGCTATGTCGTTGCACCCACTGGTACGAGCCGCCAAGATTACTATCCTCCTGTTGTCGATCCGTACGATTCGAACCACCTCCTGATGTGTGGCCATGAACAGGATTTTCTCGTGGAGAGCGTTGACGGCGGTCAGAACTGGACCAACGTTTCCCTCAACAGCGGCATGTTGGAAAACGGCGGCACATGCGCAATCTTTTTCATCAATACCGGCAATGCCGCCACCACTCGAACGACCTGGTTATGGATGGCGCAAATAACCGGCGGCCTTTATGGCACCTGGCGCACCGCCAATAGCGGTGCGGCGTGGGTTCAAGTGGATAAAAACGAACATCCCCATGGCCTTTCGGAGATTTATCAGCCGGATAACAACGGAGTTGTTTATATGGCCGGGATGTACTCAACCTTCGGTTGGGGCGTGCTAAAAAGCGGTGACTACGGACAAACCTGGTCGCATGTGGGTATCGCAACCAATGAGACCGTGGTTTGGGGTACCTCCAAGAATGTTTACGCAATGTTTGGATGGCCCATCGGTGCGGGACAAAATGTGGCCCCAGTCTTTCAACTTGGCGCGCAGCCGGGCAACGGAACTTGGGTAGAACCAGGCACTCCTGCCGGCTTGACCCAAGGCCCTGGACAAGTCACTGTCGTTAACGACGGCACCCACAATATTTTTCTGGGTGCGATGTTCAACGGCGGGCTGTGGCGATATATCGAGCCTTGATACGAAGCCGCCATCAGTGAGAATTTCGTTCGACGGAAGGCGTGCGGAATACAATTCGGAGATTGAGCCAGAAATTGACGAGAAATGCCGTGCCAACACCGACGAGCTTCGCGAGCACGGGTGCGATACCGAAGTACAGGCTGCCGACCAAGGTCACCGAAACATTGACAATCAGGCCGCCCACTGCGGCTACGAAAAACAATCCAAATCCGCGCAGCGTAGACGCCCGGTTGAACACGTAACGACTGGTCAACAGGTAGTTGACTACCGTGGCTGCACAGAAGCTCGCGACGGCTGAGGCTGCGATGGGGAGCGGAGTCAAGCATAGCAGGGCAAAGCCGCCCACATCGACGATGGCTGCCGCGCCGGCCGTGAAGAAATATCTCAGCAGCTTGTGCAAATTTGTCATGCAGCCACAGACGAAAACAGCGGCTCGTCATAGCGCGCGAAAGTCTGCCAGCCAATTATCGACTTGCGCGACAGAATTAGAGAGCGGACGTTTGCCGCTTGCGCTGCAAGTCCATCCCTCTCCGGACGATCGCCTATCATAATTGTCTGTGCGGGATCCGTTGCTGCTCTCGACATCAGGAGTTGCAGACCTCTTGCGTGAGGTTTGAGCACGCCGACATCCACGTCACCGGCACAGACCATGATGTCCGCATGCAGCTCCAACGCTTCGAGCTTCTTGCGCGCCGGATAGTCGGAAAATATTCCAATCCTTTTGCCGTGCTTATGCAGACCCTTGAAAAGGGCCGGCAGGTGCGGGTACCGGTAGCGTATGAGGTGGCGAAGCGGCCGCTGCTCGAGCCACTCCTCGGCCGTACATCGCACGTGCTCTTCGCTGCGCCCTGTTAACTCAGCGGTTCTGGAGACGAGCTCCTTCTCGAAATCCTCGCGAAGTGACTCGCCAAGCTCTTCCCGAATCCGGCGGTAGGCACGCAATTCGCGAATGGAATCCACGTCCCGACTCCGTACCGCGGAAAAGAGCATTTCGCGCAGCATACAGAAACGCAAACCGCGCTGATCATACAATGTGCCATCGACGTCGAAGACGACCAGCCGAATCTCGTCCCAGTTCAGCGCGCCTTTGACCGTGCTCGCACTCACCGCAGTGTGATGAAGCGCTGACCGGAAAAGATGGAGAGCACCGGCATATCGACATAGGTGGCAATGATGAATGAAACAGCGAGCATAACGACCAAAGCGATCAATTTGGGTTCGCGGAACAGCTTTTCCGGGTTCTGTGCCGACGACGCGGGCTGAGTCGACAGGGCCAGGTAATAACCGAACAGCGCAATGACCACCGGCACGACCACCAAGTATTCAACCCGGTATTTGATCAAGAAGATAGCGAGAAAGAACGTCGAAAGCAGTCCGTAGACGAAACACGAGATGTTCAGCGACACCTCCGAGTATCCCGCAAAGCTGGCGCGATAACGGATTAGCAATTCAGCGCCATGCGACCCGACGATCTCTCGATATTCCGAGTAGCGTTTCGCGGCCATCAGAAATGCCCCGCCAAACCAGTACGCAAGAATGACTGACGATGGCGGTAAGGTATATGGATCAATCATCACCCAACCGATCGTTAACCGCAGCGGATTGTTTATGGATTCGGAAATGACATCCAAGTACGGTTTGTCCTTGGTGCGCAGCGGGGGAACGTTGTAGAAAATTCCTTGCAAGGCGAAGATGCACGCAGTTACGAACAACGTCGTGCTCCCGATCCATGCGCAAGTCAGCCCCACGATCGTGAAAGCCGCCCATTCCAGCTTCACTAAATTGCCGCGCAGCGCGCGCTCCACGGCCCGGCGCCGTGATTTTGTGGGATGATGCTTGTCGAATTCGCGGTCTAAATATTCGTTGATGACATAATTGGCGGACGCGATACAAATCGCTGCGATCAAGCCCAGGATGACTTGCGCAACAGGAAACTGCGGCGGCCCGCCTCGCAACAGGTAGGCAAGCACGATCCCGGGGACGATGAAGACGTGTTTGGTGAAATGATCAAAACGCGCCAGAGCGAGGTAGTCACGCAGCGTGCCGGCCGGTTTTGCCGCTGTTTGGTCAAGGGCGTTCATCGAACCGGTATCCATGGAAAACTCGCGACGTTAGGTTAGGCCAGGAAGCCCCTCACCATAGCCGTAGTCGGTTTCAGTTGCCACCCATATCCTTCATTTTCCTGACGTATCCGGACATATCTCGGGCCATATGTCATGTCTTGGGCGGATTGCTATTCCCACCAGGTGTCGGGAGCAGGACGGCCATCCAGAGAGGCTTCGGCGGCCGATCTGGCGGTGGCCGTAAACTTCTCCAGCGTGTGATGCTTCTCAACCAAGGCCCGCGCATTTCGCCCCATTTGCTGCGCGCGCACCGGATCATTCCAAAGCGACAAGATCGCCGTTTGCAACGCGGTAGCATCCCCGACCGGCACGTAGAGCCCGGTCACGCCCTCCTCAATGACGTCCACCTGCCCACGCGTCCGGGAGCAGATAACAGGTTTTCCCATGGCCATCGCCTCGAGAATGACCGTTACACCGTTATCGGTATCTGAATGCAGCAGCGGAACAACGACAAATCTCGATCGCGCATACAGGTTGCGAAGCTCGGTCAGCGACATTCGACCGAGGGTGACGTTTGCATCAGCCGCCACACCAATATCCGCAATTTCTATGCGGCGATCATTGAGCAGCCGAAATCGACCGGGAACGCGCACGTGATCCGAAGCAATATGACACCTCAGGTCCGTTCCTCGAAGAGCCTCCAGCAAGGTTGCGTAGTCGCGCATCTCCGCGCCGACCGAACAGATCATGTCTTCCTCCGTCGGGCGAGGACAATAGAAGACTTGATCCACGTAATGCCGGATCAGATACACGCGCTCGGAGGGAAATCGTATTCTTTCGATCAGCGCACGGCGTTGGACGGAACTCCAGGTTATGACTGCGTGGAGATTTTTTTTCGACGCATTCAAAGGCAGCCTGATATTCGGCTTTTCGAATTGATACATCATTGCGATATGCGGCTTCTGAGCCCCTGCAAACCGCTGCTGCATCAGCATTGCAAGAGATAGCTTTTCGCCCCATGTAACAATCGCGTCGTACTCAGCGTGGAGATGTTGAATTTCCCGTGCCATCCGCCACCAGTTAGGCACCATTCCTGAAGGACCAATACTCCTCAAGATTGACTCGTCCCAGGCCGCAGAGAACGCTTCCTCAAAAAGATAGGTGCGCGGCGCTGTTTCGCCGCTCGGGTCGCGCAAGCCAGCCTTTCCCGCATTCGGGCCCCTGGCAACTGCCAGCGCAACTTTATGCATCCGCTAGGATCTCCTTGCTGGATCGGGATGCGCCGCGACCGCTGTCAACGGCTGGAGTCCGCAATCTTCGATCAGTGCCCAGACGGCCTACACCCTGCCGATCGCAGGGCTGCGATCGGTCGACCGACGTTTTAATTGCAACATACGGAACTAAGTTCTTGGGCCGGGGATCCGAACTCGCCGCCGGTGCGGCTTACTTTCATAATACGCGCAAACTGTTTCAAGCAAAAATGGGAAGTGACCGAAAGAGTACAGCGAATTGTTCGTGCTTATGCCAAATCGAAACAGTGACCGAGCAACTTGTTTCCCCCATACTCTTCGTTTAGAACTTTGCAATCCAGAAGCCAACGATTCTCAGGGCAATTAGCGGTCTGACGACAAACGTGAACGATGGTGGTGCAGTGCAGCATCGTTCATGGTACAACGGCCAGAGCGTTTCGCAGATGATACCCAATGCCAATTCGGTTGCTATTCCTAAATACTCGCGATCATTGCGGTGCAGACGTTTCGGTTCACCTCATGCTCATGGCGCATTTCGCTGCAGATGAAGTCGAAGTCTTTGTGATATCCAACAGTGAAGCGGCAGACGCAGGAGATATGCGGGTTCGCCTGGCTGGAATGCCTCACGTGATCAGCATGTTCTTGCCGCTTGGGAGACCTGCGCAGAAGCTTTCGAACAAAAATGGGCTAGGCAAAGCGCTCGCTTACGGGCCGAGCGTCGCATCGTTGGCAAAGGCTGCAGCTTTCGTCCGTAGACATCGCATACAAGTCGTTCACGCCACCGACCGTCCGAGAGATGCCAGTTACGTGAGCGTGCTCGGATATCTGACAGGGGCAGTTTCCGTTGTCCATATGCATGCGCCGGTCACTGAACTCACTCGTCCGACGCTATGGGGTATGCGCAACGCCACCGCGATTTTCGCGGTCTCGGATTCGATTCGAGGGAATCTGATCGATGCGGGCCTGAAGGCCGACAAAATCTACACGGTACATAACGCCGTCGATGCCGGTTACTTCGACCCTGACAAGCAACTTGATAGACGCCCGTCGATTCGTGAGCAATTCGGCATTCCGAACAATGCTCCTCTCGTCGGCATCGCAGCCCGGATGAACCCTTGGAAGGGACAGTATGAACTGATCGGCGCGGCGGCGCGGCTGCGAGACTCATTTCCCAATCTACACGTGATGATACTCGGCGCCGATGTACCCGAAATGCGCGCGGACTATGAAAGGAGGGCGCGCGAAGGTGGCATTGCGGATCGCGTTCATTTCGGTGGATTTCAGAAGGATGTCCGACCGTTTCTGCATGAGTTTGATGTATTCGCACATCCCTCCTACGGGGAGCCCTTCGGCTTGTCGATCGTAGAGGCGATGGCGATGCGAAAGCCGGTCATTGCGTGTGGCACCGGCGGCGTTCCCGAAATCATTACCCACGGCAGAGACGGCTGGCTCGTGGAGGAGCGATCTGCGGAGGCGGTTGCGGCAGCGATCACCGCATTGCTGAATGACGGCGAACTGTGCCGCCAAATGGGCGCACGCGCACGGGAGACTGTCCGCGAGCGCTTTTCGCCGCGCCGACAGTGCGCCGCCGTTGCACAGCGGTATGGAAGTCTGGTCTCTCAAGCGTGATTTCCAAGTGTGATCGGTTCGGCGCAATCGCGGATGACCGGATGGGTGAGGTTCCACAGGTGCTAAAATGCGGGAGGGCCTACCCATGTTAACCACCAAGAAACTTTCAGGAACTGAGATAGACAGCCTAAAGCAGGCCTACGCCCGCGACGGCTACTTTATCGTTCCCAATGTCGTCTCGCCCGAGCACCTGACTGAATTGCACCTCGCGCTCTCGCGGGAATTCGAGATGGCATCGGATTCGGGGGCACTGTTCTCCGGCGGCGGCCTGGTGAGCGGCCATCTGAACTGCTTCCCGGGCGCCGGCGCGCGGTTTGCCTACGACACGCTGCAAGACCGTGGGATCATCGATCTGATCAAACAGCTGCACCCGAACGTCCTTCGCATGCCCAACGTCGGCTGCAACTTCAATCTTCCGGGAAGCCACACTCAGCACTACCACATCGATCGCCCTTTCACGCGTGACTTTATGATCGCCAACGTTGCGGTCGTCGACACAGTTGTTGAGAACGGCGCCATTGATGTTGTACCGGGCACCCACAAACGATTCTACAAATATACGCAGTTCGTTCTGGAGCGAACTCGTCGCAATGCCGTACGTGTTCCTCTCAACCGCGGTGACGTGCTCATTCGAAGCTCCAACGTATGGCATCGCGGAATGACGAATCGAACTTCCGTTCCCCGGCCGATGCTTGCCATGACGTGGGAAGACGGCGGCAGCGAATACCCCGATCCCTTCGGCGTTGACGGTGGAAAAATCCGTTTCCTGCCGAATTGGTTCAAGCCCACTCGCTTGGGTCGGCTGCGCGAGCGGTTATTCGTCAAGGTTCCCCTCACCTACTCCGCGTTACGCTTTGCCCGCTCCCTCTTGGATAGCGAGTACTAGGTCCCAAAATGCAGGATGCGCGCCAAGTCGTGGTTATCGGCAGCGGTCCCGCGGGCGCTGCGGCTGCCCGAGAGCTGTCGCAAAACGCGATACCTGTCACGATGTTGGAAGCTGGGGTCGGCGTTGCCCACGGTTTGCTGGTGCGCTTTGGCGGCAAGAATTTTTACCGGCGGACACCACCGCTGCTGGAAGAGGCCGGCCATTCGGTGTCCGGCGATCCGCGAACCCAGTGCTATGTCAAATTTGCGCCCGGAGGGCTCTCCAACAACTGGACCGGCGCGGTGCCGCGTTTTGCGCCGGAAGATTTTACCGAAGGTGAAAGGCTGCACGAGCGCTACCGATGGCCAATCAGCTATGCGGATCTTGTGCCCTACTACGAAAAGGTCGAGCGATCCCTCGAAATCACAGCTGATCCACGCGACGTACCGCAACTGCCTGGGGGGTATGTTTCCTACCCCAACCACATACCGGACGACTGGCGCGATGTGGAGCGTGCGGCGAATAAACATGGGCAAGGCTTCACCACGTACCCGCTCGCGGATGGTCCCCCGAACATGCTGGTCGGCCGAGGAACTGCCTTCAATAGCTACACCAGCATCGTACGCCCCCTTCTCGATATGCCTAATTTTCGGCTCCAGACCGGCGCACATGCCCTACAGTTGGAGTGGTCTTCTACCAAGGGGAAGGTAGATGGAGTGGTTTACTTCAACCGGCATACCGGTCGCGTCGAACGACTCGATGCGAGTGCCGTCGTAGTCGCCTGTGGCACTCTGGGATCGGCAAAGCTATTGCACAACTCAGTTTCCAAGGACTTTCCTCACGGATTGGGAAATACGGAGGGTGTGCTGGGACGCTTCCTCCACGATCACCCTCGCGAATGGTGGAGCTTCCAGATGGAGCGCCCCCGGGCCTTCCTCTCGCCCTCCGCCTATCTGACACGCCTCCCCTACGATTCGTCCGCACCGCTGTTGGCGACATCCTGGACATTAGGAACAGCCAATACCCAGGACCGTATTCGGAGTCGCTTCGGTCTGAAGGGAACGGCAGTCGGCGTACAGATGCTTGGCACGATGATTCCGTCCGAGGCGTGCGTTGCGAAACCGTCAGCAACGAAGAAAGATGAATTCGGACTTCCGGCCCTTGAAGTTTGCATCCGTTATAGCGATGCCGAAGTGGAAAATGTTGTTCGCGCCCGTCAATACCTGATGAACTTGATGGACGACGCGGGCAGCCGTGCAACCCTTGGGGAGATCGTCCCGACCTTGTTTCCCGGAACGGCCGCTCACTATGGCGGAACAGCGCGGATGCATGAAAAACCCGAGTACGGAGTCGTCGATGCGTGGAATCGTGTTCATCACGCGCGGAACGTACTGGTGTGCGATGCCGCCTGTTTTACCACCGCCTGTGAAAAAAACCCTACGCTGACCGTGATGGCGATTGCCGCCCGCGCTGCGACACGCCTTGCCCACGATCTGAAGCACGCCTGATTACTTGTATGAAACACAACGAATTCGGCAAAACGGGCATGAACGTTTCCGAGATCGGCTTTGGCGGGTCAAGGATAGGCGGTGTCTTCGCGGATAAGCACAGCGGCGTTCAGGCGCTGACTGTTCTCCGCAAGGCATTGGATTCCGGCATCACGTTCTATGACAGTTCAGATTTGTATGCGCAAGGAGAAAGCGAGTCCCTGATTGGGACGGCATTTCGCGGACGCCGAGAGCAAGTGATCCTCGCGACAAAGGGTGGATACCGCCTTCCCGCGCAGCGGGACATCATGAAACGGATCAAGCCCCTGGTCCGCCCGATTGTGCGGGCACTTGGCTTGAAGCGAACGAGTTTACCGGCGGGAATTTCCGGAGCATTGTCGCAGGACTTTTCGCCGTCGTATTTGACCAAGGCCTTGGAATCAAGCCTGAAACGTCTGCAAACAGACTATATCGATCTGTATCAGCTGCACAGTCCCGGACCGCCGTTCATGCAGAGCGACGCTTTCGGCGAGGCGCTGCAGACCCTCGAGAAGCTCAAGTCACAGGGAAAACTTCGCTTTTACGGAGTGGCGACCGAAGTGCCGGAGGACGCGCCATTCTGTTTGTCGGCTCCCGGAATCTCCTCGGTACAGCTTGGGTTCGGATTGCTCGACCTGGATGCCCTTGATCAGGGAACGCTTGCGGCTGCAGATGCGCGCGGCCTCGGAATAATCGCGCGTGGGTGCTTTGGAGGCGGTCTACTCAAAGATGGCCTCGATGAAGCGCAACTCAAGGCAGCCACACCTAAATGGCAACGCATCCTGGCAGTACGTTCGCTCAGCAAGAGCATGGGCCGCTCCGCGCTCGATGCCGCCCTTCAGTTCTGCCGGTGCACTCCCGCCGTCAGCGTGACGCTGCTGGGGATGCGCGTCGAAGACCATCTGCGCGAAAATTTACGCTACGCTCAGGCCCCTCCTCTGAACGCTGAGGAATATAGAGTTCTTCGCCGCTTGAAGGCCGAAGAAAAACTGGCGGGCTAATCGAGGAAACGATGGCGCAAGACACCGACGTGACGATTATCGGAGCCGGCCCCTATGGGTTGGGGCTGGCGGCGCACCTGCGCGCGAGCGGCGTAAAATTTCGCATTTTCGGCGAGTCCATGCGTTTCTGGCGCGATATGCCGATCGGCGTGAATCTGAAATCTCTCGCATTCGCCACCAATATCAGCGTGCCAAAGGGCGGTCAGTCCTTTCCGCAGTGGTGTGTGGAGCATGACCTCGAGGATTTCGAGCCGTGCACGATGCAGAGTTTTGCCGCCTACGGCTGCGAAATGCAAAAGCGCTTTGTACCCGATCTCGAGGAGGTTCTGGTAGCGCACGTTGAATCGCGCGGTACTAAATTTGAAATATCGTTGGCTTCCGGAGAACACTTCTCCTCCCGCAAGGTCGTCGTATGCACCGGTCTTTCGGGGCTGGGCCATGTTCCCGGTGAGTTGCGCAACCTCGGGCCAAATCGGATGCGGCATACCTTCGATATTTCGGACTACAGCGGGTTTCGCAACAAGAAGGTCGCGGTCATTGGGGCCGGTGCCTCTGCAATCGAAGCGGGTGCCCTGGTGCATGAGGCCGGGGGATCCAGTGAGGTTTTTGTTCGCGGGCAGGAAGCTGTTTTTCATGGCCGCTCACCGCGCATCCGCCCGCTGTGGCAGAGAATAAAGGAACCCACGACGGTTCTCGGCACCAGCCGGAGAAGTTGGGTTATTCAGCATCTGCCACTGCTGGTGCACCGGCTGCCGCGCGAACGACGCACCCGCTTCGTCAAGGGCTATCTGGGTCCGGCGTCACCGTGGTGGATCCAGGACCGCGTGCTTGGGAAAGTTTCGATTCATGTGCGCCAGCAGTTGATCGAGGCGGGTATGTCGGGCAATTACGTGCGGTTAAAATTCAAAGATGGCGAAGGTCAGGTGAAAGCAACGGATGTAGATTTTGTCATCGCCGGCACGGGCTATGACGTCAATGTTGCTCGCCTCACGTTTCTCGATCCGGAGATCTTAGGTCGCATCCAATGCATCGAACGAGCCCCCACGCTCAATAGCCACTTCGAGTCCTCGGTTGCAGGCATGTACTTCCTTGGGCCGCTCTCGTTCATGTGCTTTGGTCCCTTGTTCCGTTTCGTGACCGGAGCTGAGGTAGCAGCGCCACGGCTTGCACGTCGCTTCAGTCCATGATCAAGGTGCGCTGGGAGTACCCGCGCCTCGTCGGCTCAGCAATGTGTCGACGCCGAACGCCGCCAAAATCATCAGGCACGGCAGAATAGGCACCGAATACCGCCCTAACGGGATCAACGTCGCCACGAACACGTTCATCACGACGATCGGAAACCAAATCAGCCAGGACGGTCGCGCCTCACGGTGTGCCCTTCGCAAACCGACAAACGCGAGCGCCCAACCGATAATGGCCAGCGAGGCCGGGACGAGAGAATTTCTCAGCGTGGTCATTTCATACCAAAACGTAAACAGTCCGACGACGACCTTTCGGACGGTGTCGAGTGGATGCGTGGCGATCATCTGCTTTACGACACGCGCGTTGTTCGCTTCATCAACCACCTCGTCGGCTTGCCATTCGGTGCCGGCGTCGTGAGCAATCTTGCTGAACCACGCGTTCGACTCGTTTTCCGCGTAGGTGTAGGGAGGCTTCTGAAGCGTGGCAAATTCCCACCGCGTGAAAACATACCCTCGTAGAAAGGAATCGCTGGCACCCGGGGTGAGCAGTACGAAACGGCCGCCCGTAACCTGGTAGTTCCGATAGGTCCACGGCGCCAAAAGAAGCGCCATGGTCACGAACATGGCTACTACGGCGACAACGCCTTTTGCCGACCCTTTGCGAAGCGCGATCAGGCCGCTGACGAGGCCGAAGAGACCCAGATACGGCAGTATGACGCCCTTCGTCAGAACCGCGCCCATTCCCACAGCACCCAGCAGCACGCCATTTGCCACTGTAGGCTTTTCGTGAAAACGCACGGCGAGCCAGATTGTGAGCGTGCAAACGAACGTCAACAACGTTTCCATGTGGAGGTCCGGCACGTAGCGCAGAAGCATCGGATGCAGGGCGCAGAAAAGTCCGGCGAGCAGTCCCGTTCGGGCATTGAAGAGCCGCCGCCCCAGCGAAAACACGAGCAAACAGGTTCCCGCATGCAAGAAGCATTGCAGCAGCACGACGGCAAAGTCGTTGCCTCCAAGCCGATATACGACGGCAATCAATTCCGGATAGAGCGACGCGGCGCGACGGGTCAAGGTGGTGAATCCATGCTGGACGAACCCGCGCGCTATTTCACCGTAGGAATAGGGATCGCCGGCGTTCGCCACCAGGCTTTGATGGCGAAAGACACCGAAGACCATCGCCAATGATGCAGCGATGGCCGCGCCGACAATTATCATGCGGTATCTGGCGTTCTGGCTCTGCTCGGTATTCAGCACCCGATTCATAGGTCACGACCTCTGTTTTTCATGACCGCACGCGTACGGTCCGCATTCTGGGCACGATGCGGCTCAAGTGACGGCGGATCGGCATATCGATAAGCCGATCGACCAGCCAACATCCAATCAATAAGACGGCCAGGAACCCGACGCCCAAATAAGGAGCGCCACTGATGTCGCCGGCAAAATAGCGGGTTCCCGAATTCACTATGGACGACAGGGGACCATGCAACACGTAGACCGCGTAGGAGGTCACGCCGAGAAAAGTTGCAACTCGTCGCAGCCGCGATCCCGGATCGACGAGCGTCGCGCCGTAGACGATCAGAGGAAAGACCACCAGTACACAGGCTGCATCCCAGATCGCGCGCCATTCCCCTTCTGGCCAGCCGCCGATTGCAATGCCGACGATCGCCACGATGCCAAGGACTTTTAGGTTGCTCTCCCCTCGAGGTGCACGCCGAATGCGACGCGCGATAAAAACGCCCACAGAAAACCCAAAAACGGTCCGCGCCAGGCCAACTGCAAAACTAGCGACAACCGAACCCTGATCGATGCTCCCGTAATGCGCAATCGCCAATCCGAGCAAGCTTCCGGTCAGAAGGCATACAGCCATCAGTCGGCGTGACGTAAGCAATGGCCATAGAACGACGAATAGAAGGTTGACCAAGAGCTCCAAGAACAACGACCAGCACGGGATGTTCAAGGGAAACAATTCACTTCCGGGTCGGGTGGAAATATTCGGCAGGAAGAAAAGTGCCAGCAAAGCCGCCTTTGAGAGGCTCGATACATCCCAATTCTGGATATTGCGGCCCAGCAAGCTCGCTACGGTCACGGCGATTCCGAGCAATGTACCCATCAGGTACAAGGGATACAGTCGAATGAGCCGCGCCCGCATAAAGCCGAGCGTGCCCATACCCGCTTTGAATCGGCCTTCATAAGCATGACTCAATACGACACCGCTCATCATGAAAAAGAGGTCCACAGCGAGATACCCGCCGGACGCCGAAATAGGCGCGAACCGCTGCTGCATGTGGAATATGACGACGCCGATGGCGGCGATACCGCGCAACGCGTCGAGAGTGTGAAATAGGCGCTCTTCCGGCGCGGCCGCAGGTCCCATCATTTGCATGTCCAACGCTGACGATCCCGACTGCGGCAATGGATCGGTGTCCGGTCCCTCCAGTTTAACAGGGGATTTGCGGTGCAGGGACGACTCATTTCACGGTTCAGCCATTGAGTTTGCAGGATTTTATTGTGAGAACATCCGATTCGCCGCCAAATGTGGGCGTTTCGCGACAATTTCGGTTAAAGGTGCTGGGACCTTATTATCGTGCTGGGACCTTATTATCGTGGTACGCGGGAATTTTCAAACAACACCGTGTTCCGGAGTATGTGAGATGTTCGAACAGCACCCCAACGTCATTGCCTTGCGCGGTTTTTTAGTAGCAGCCTGCCTGGCCGTGTTGGGCGGCTGTGGATCGGCCGGCAGCGTCGTAACATCCACCAAGACCTCCGCCTCGGTGCCGGCGACGCCCGCGGGCCTCACGGCGACTGCCGGCAACGCGACGGTAGCCTTGAGCTGGACGGCCAGCAGCGGCGCAACGGGCTATAACGTCAAGCGCGGCACCACCAGCGGCGGACCCTACACGCAGCTCGCTGCGCCCACCGCAGCCTCGTATACGGATTCTGCGGTCACCAATG
>Ga0210406_10005155_pt1 | contig 13770 bp, 11 predicted proteins | sample IncBWC30MmetaG_FD_155454 | JGI IMG/M metagenome (GOLD analysis project Ga0210406, IMG submission 155454) | Forest soil microbial communities from Barre Woods Harvard Forest LTER site, Petersham, Massachusetts, United States - Inc-BW-C-30-M | ecosystem: Environmental > Terrestrial > Soil >... | reverse complement strand
CGAAGCGGGATGCCGCCGCGGAGCAACGCAGCCGAAGCCGGCTTGCGGCAATCGGAACCGAACGCGCGGGTCTGCAGAAAACCCTGGCGGCCGAGTTTCCCGATTACGCGGCGCTGTCCAATCCGTTGCCGATGACGGTTAGGGAAGTGCAGTCGCTGTTGTCACCGGACGAAGCCCTGGTGCTGTTCGCGGTGATCGACAGCGAGAGCTACGTTCTGGCGATCACGCAGGAAGGCTTTGAGTGGCGGCGGTTGCTGCCCGGCGCGGAGGCCGTGTCGCAAACGGTCGCCGCGTTCGGTCGCGGGCTTGATCTCGCCAAGATCGGCAACGCCAATGATCCATCCGGCCGCGCTGATTTGTTCGATCTGGTGCTCGCCAACGAATTATATGCGGCACTGCTGGGGCCGGTCGAAACCCTCGTGAAAGACAAACGCGATCTTCTGGTGGTGCCGTCGGGGGCGCTGACAGCGCTGCCATTCCATCTCCTGGTAACGGAAAAGCCGCCGGCCGCGATTCCGGAAACCTTTGATGGCTACCGCGAGGCGGCGTGGCTGCTCAAGCGCCAGGCGGTGTCGGTGCTGCCGTCGGTGGCGAGCCTGAAGGCGCTGCGGGCGTTCGCGCGCAAGGATCACGGCGTCAAGCCGATGACCGGTTTTGGCGATCCCCTGTTCAATCCGGCGCAGCGCAACACCGGCGATCAACGTGCCGCGACCTCATCCCAGGCGACCAAGTCCGCCGCCCGGGGCGTGACGTCGGCGGCCTATACCGACTTCTGGCAGGGCGCCGGCGTCGACCGCGCGATGCTAGCGCAAGCATTGCCGGAACTGCCCGACACGGCGGAGGAATTGAAGGCGGTCGCCAAAGACCTCGGTGTGGCCGCCGCCGACATCCATCTCGGTGCTGATGCCAGCGAAACCACCGTCAAGCACGCGCCGTTGGCCGATTACAGCATCATTTATTTTGCCACCCATGGCCTCGTCGCCGGGGACGTGAAGGGGCTCGCAGAACCGTCGCTGGCGCTCAGCATGCCGGAGCATCCGTCCGACCTCGATGATGGTCTGCTGACGTCGAGCGAAGTGGCGCAGCTAAAACTCAACGCCGATTGGGTGGTGCTGTCGGCCTGCAATACGATCGCCGGAGACAAGCCCGGCGCGGAAGCCCTGTCAGGCCTGGCGCGCTCGTTCTTTTATGCAGGCGCGCGGGCTTATTAGTGTCGCATTGGGCGGTTAGTTCGGAGGCGGCGACGCGGCTTGCAACTTCCACGTTCGATCGTCTCAAGGCCGATCCAAAAATGGGGCGCACCGAAGCGCTGCGTCAGGCCATGCTCGGCTATCTCAACGACAAATCGTCGCCACGGAATGCCTATCCGGCGTTCTGGGCCATTTGCGCTGATCGGCGAAGGCGCGGCGCGTTAACGCTTCGATTGTGCACAGCAGCAAAGAAATTCAGGCGTGACCGAGTGTCGCGCGCCCGGGAAATCGGCGCGCTACGCGCTGCAGCAAAGCATTTTTGCGGCATATCTGGGCTGCCTCCAGAATAAACCAAAACTCGCGGGATCGGCTTGGCAAGCCCGGCGTTCATCACTATTAGGTCGCCGGACCGAGGCCGGAAGGCTATGTTCAGGCTTACCGCGACAGAGGCACGTTGGGCCCATCGCAGGTTCGAGGAGGATTTCGTGCAAGAAACGGGCGTGCATAATGGTGCCTTCGGTGCCGACAAATTCGGCTTGAAAAATCTCAAGGGCGTGAACTGGAATTTCGGCGCGCCGCGGCTCACCGAGCATTCGCTGCGTACCGGCGAGGCGGTGCTGTCTTCTGATGGCGCGCTGTGCGCGGACACCGGCGTGTTCACGGGCCGCAGCCCGAAGGACAAGTTCACGGTTCGCGACGCCACCACCGACAAGAACATGTGGTGGGCCGGCAACCAGTCGATCACCTCGGAGCAGTTCGCGACGCTCTATGCCGATTTCCTCAAGCACGCGGAAGGCATGGAACTGTTCGCACAGGATCTCTACGGCGGCGCTGACCCGACGCATCGGATCAAGACGCGCGTCTTTACCGAACTCGCCTGGCACTCGCTGTTCATCCGCACGTTGCTGATCCGCCCGGCGGCGTCCGAGCTCCAGAGCTTCGTGCCGGAACTGACCATCATCGATCTGCCGAGCTTCCGCGCCGATCCCAAACGTCATGGCTGCAAATCCGAGAACGTTGTCGCGATCGATTTCGCCCGCAAGATCGTCCTGATCGGCGGGTCTTATTATGCCGGCGAGATGAAGAAGAGCGTGTTCACCACGCTGAATTACTATCTGCCTGAAAAGGGCGTGATGCCGATGCATTGCTCGGCCAATGTCGGGCCCAACGGCGATTCCGCGATCTTCTTCGGCCTCTCCGGCACCGGCAAGACCACGCTCTCGGCCGATCCCAAGCGCACGCTGATCGGCGACGACGAGCATGGCTGGAGCGAGGACGGCATCTTCAATTTCGAAGGCGGCTGCTATGCCAAGTGCATCAAGCTGTCGGAAGAAGCCGAGCCCGAGATCTATGCGGCAAGCAAGCGCTTCGGCGCAGTGCTGGAAAATGTCGTGCTTGACGCCAGCACCCGCACGCCTGATTTCGACGATGGCTCCAAGACCGAAAATACCCGCTCTGCCTATCCGCTCGACTTCATTCCGAATGCGTCGCGCACAGGCCGCGCCGGTCATCCGAAGAATCTGGTAATGCTCGCCGCCGACGCGTTCGGCGTGATGCCGCCGATCGCCAAGCTGACACCGGCACAGGCGATGTATCACTTCCTGTCCGGCTACACCGCGAAGGTTGCGGGCACTGAACGCGGCCTCGGCAACGAGCCGCAGCCGGAATTCTCGACCTGCTTCGGCTCGCCGTTCCTGCCGCGCGATCCGTCGGTCTACGGCAATCTGCTGCGCGACCTGATCGCCAAGCACAATGTCGATTGCTGGCTGGTCAACACCGGTTGGACCGGCGGCAAATACGGTACCGGCCGCCGCATGCCGATCAAGGTGACGCGGGCGCTGTTGACCGCGGCGCTGGACGGTTCGCTGCGTAATGCCGATTTCCGCACCGACAAGTATTTCGGTTTCGCGGTGCCGACGTCGCTGCCCGGTGTCGAGCCGCACATCCTCGATCCGATCAAGACCTGGGCCGACAAGGCCGAGTTCGACAAGACCGCACGTGCGCTGGTCGGCATGTTCCAGAAGAACTTCGCCAAGTTCGAAGCGCAAGTCGACGCCGACGTCCGGGCCGCCGCGCCGGAAGCAAAGCTCGCGGCGGAGTAAGGCGATAACGTCGTTCCGGCGCGCGCGAAGCGCGAAGCCGGAATTTCGACAAAAGGGCGGCTCATCGAGCCGCCCTTTTCATTTGCCGATCCGGTTTCGGACTATTCAATTCTCATCGGGCAACACTGCATTGCTGGGCGTCGGCCGGTCGGTGATCTGCACACCAAACAGGCTGCCGATCAATTCGACCGCGACGCGCGCGGTGCGGCCGCGTTCGTCGAGGAACGGATTGAGTTCGACGATATCGGCCGATCGCACCAGGCCTGAATCGTGCAACAGCTCCATGATCAGATGGGCTTCGCGATAGGTGGCGCCACCCGGCACCGTGGTGCCGACGCCGGGCGCCACGGCGGGATCGAGGAAATCGACGTCGAAGCTGAGATGCAGCACGCCGTTGCTCGCCCTGACCCGTTCGATCACCCGCCGGATCAGCACGCCGACGCCGAATTCGTCGATCGCGCGCATGTCGGCGATCGCGACGCGGCGCTCGCGTACCAGATTTTTTTCCAGCGGATCGATCGAGCGGATCCCGAACAGATCGAGCCGATCGGGCGTGATGGACGCGCGCGGCTGGTTGCCGAGCAGGCCGTCGAGGCCGGGCTCGCCGCACAGGAACGCCGCCGACATGCCGTGCATATTGCCGGTGATGGTCGTCGCCGGCGTGTTGTAATCGGCGTGCGCATCGAGCCAGAGCACGAATAGCGGCCGGTCCTGTTCCTGCCAATAACGCGCGACGCCGTTGACCGAGCCCATCGACAGGCTGTGATCGCCGCCCATGAAGATCGGGATCGCGCCGCTCCTGGCGATCGAGCAGGCGCGGTCGCTGAGCGCGCGCACCCAGCTCTTGATCTCATCATAATATTTGGCGTTGGCGGGCGATGGATCGCTGGATGCGATCACCGCCGGCCTGGCCATGTCGCCATGGTCTTCGACCGTCAGCCCCAATTGCTCGAGCACACGCGCGATGCCGGCGGTGCGCAGCGCCGCCGGTCCCATCAGCGTGCCGGCCTGCGACGCGCCGATCTCGATGGGGATACCGAGCAACGCGATCGGCGGATTTTTCGATGGGGCAGCGTCGGGCATTTGATCGAGTCTCTTTAGTTGGGATCCTGCTTCACGCCTTGAAATACCCTATCTGCGTCGTGGTCGCGAGCAGCCGCCCGCTCGGCGACCACAATTCACCGTTCTGGTCGCCGTAGCTCTTGTTGAAGATCTTGGCGTCGGCGATCGCAAGCACGCGGGTGATGTCCTCGGCCGCAAGGCTGTCGACGTCGGAGTGGAAATAGGTCGTCAGCGACACCGTGCCGAATGGCACCAGTTCGCTTCGGACGTGGAAGATGCGGGCAAAGAAGGCATCCGACATCGACATCAGCGACAGCGCGTCGATCCTGCGCGGCACGCGGTCCCCGATCCACACCTTCGACGAAGCGCTACCATGCGGGGCCGGCGATGAGGAGCCGAACCTCGGTTCGCCCTCGACAAAGCGGAAGTCATATTGCTTGACCCAGGACGCGGCAATTTTGGCGGCATAGGGCAGCGTTTGCTCAAACGGGCTCGCCTGCGGGAATGCAGCGGGCTGATGTGACCATGACGGGCGGCGTTCAGCGAATACGGCCGTGGCGAACGTCACGACGCCGGCGCTGCCTTGCGTCATCTCGACCGACCAATGCTGCGACGAGCGGTTGGCCTTGACCAGGCGCACGTCGAGATCGAACTCGCCTTGCGCCACCGGCGCGCAGAAATTGACGGTGAGGGAGAGCGGGTCGCCGGCGCGTTGCGGGTGGTCGATCAATGCCCGCAGGATGGTGGCGGCGGTCGCCCCGCCGAACTGGCCGACGAACGCCCAGTAATCCTCGCCGGCGCACCCTTGCCAACTGGAATCGCCCGCCGTGATCCGGGTGGCGTCGTCGAACACATGCGGGGATTTTGTCAGCATGAAACTATCACGTTTAGGAACAGGGGCGGATTTGCCGGGCTTTGTCATGGCGAGCGAAGCGAAACAATCCAGGGCAACAAGTCAAGTCTGGATTGCTTCGTCGTGGAGCCTGTCATCGGGCGCGCATTCGCGCGCCCCGGTGGCTCCTCGCAATGACGACTTATGATTTCACCGCGATCCGCCGCTTTGTGCCTGCAGTGTATCGGGCTGCGGTCCAGGCACCGGCACGTTCCAGATCTCCTCCGCATATTCGCGGATGGTGCGGTCGGACGAGAACCAGGGCATCCGCGCGACATTGAGGATGCTGGCCCGGGTCCAGGCCGGGATCACCTGCCAGCGGGCATCGATGCCGCGCTGGGCCTGGTAATAGGAATCGAAATCGGCGCTGACCATGTAGTGGTCGAGATAGCGCAGCGCGTGGGCGATCGATTCGAACCGGCCGGGATCGTCGGGCGAAAATTCGCCGCTGCCGATCGCGTTGATGGCGCGCGAGAGCGTCGGTGAGCTCCGGATCACATCGGTCGCATCAAGCCCCTGCTTGCGCCGCACCACCACGTCCATCGCCTCCATGCCGAAGATCGCGATGTTCTCGGCGCCGACATGATCGCGGATCTCGATATTGGCGCCGTCGAGCGTGCCGATGGTCAACGCGCCATTGAGCGCGAGCTTCATGTTGCCGGTGCCGGAGGCTTCCATGCCCGCGGTCGAGATCTGCTCCGAGATGTCGGCGGCCGGGATGATTACTTCGGCGAGGCTGACATTGTAGTCGGTGAGGAACGCGACCGTCAGGCGGCCGGCCACGACAGGATCGTTGTTGATGACATCGGCGACGTCGTTGATCAGCTTGATGATCAGCTTGGCATAGCGGTAGCTCGCCGCCGCCTTGCCGGCGAAGATCTTGACCCGTGGCACCCAGTCGCGCTGCGGCTCGTCGCGGATCGCCTGATACAGCGCGATCGTCTCGAGGATGTTGAGCAATTGGCGCTTGTATTCGTGGATGCGCTTGATCTGGACGTCAAACAACGCCGCTGGATCAACCCGGACATTGAGACGCTCGCCGATCAGCCGCGCCAGCGCGATCTTGTTGTGGTGCTTGACGCTGCGGAATTTCTGCTGGAACGCGCCGTCGCTGGCGCGGGCCTCCAGCAGCGACAATTGGGCGGGGTCGTCGAGCACGGCTTCGCCGCAGGCTTCGCGCAAAAGGTCGGTCAGCTTCGGATTGGCCAGCATCAGCCAGCGGCGGAAGGTGATGCCGTTGGTCTTGTTGGTGATGCGCGAAGGGTAGAGATGATTGAGGTCGTGAAACACCGTCTCCTTCATCAGGTCGGAATGCATTGCGGAGACACCGTTGATGCGGTGCGAGCCGACGAAGGCAAGCTGTCCCATCCGCACCCGGCGGCCGGACTTCTCGTCGATCAATGACACCGAGGCGCGGAAATCGACGTCGCCGGGGCAGCGTTGTTCCGCCAGCGCCAGATGCGCGACATTGATGCGGTAGATGATGTCGAGATGCCGCGGCAGCAGCCGCTCGAACAATTCGACCGGCCAGGTCTCGAGCGCTTCGGGCAGCAGCGTGTGGTTGGTGTAGGACAGCGTGGCGACCGTGATCTGCCAGGCTTCATCCCAACGGAAATTGTGCAGGTCGACCAGGATGCGCATCAATTCGGTGACGGCGAGGCTCGGATGGGTGTCGTTGAGCTGCACCGCGGCCTTGGTCGCCAGACTGCGTAATTGGCCGTCGGAGGCAAGATGGCGGTTGATCAGATCCTGCAGCGAAGCCGAGACGAAGAAATATTCCTGGCGTAGCCGAAGTTCGCGCCCCGCGGGGCTTTCGTCGTTCGGATAGAGGAATTTGCAGATCGATTCCGCGCGGGCTTCCTCGGCCACGGCGCCGAGATAGTCGCCCTTGTTGAACACGTCGAGCTTGAGCGGATCGGGCGAGCGCGCCGACCACAGCCGCAGCGCGTTGACGTGCTGGCCGCGCCAGCCCACGATCGGCGTGTCATAGGCGACGGCCTGGATGGTTTCGGACGGGTGCCAGATCACGCGCTCGCGGCCATTGGCCTCGGTCACATGCTCTACGCCGCCGCCAAAATGCACCTGGTACACCACTTCGGGCCGCTGGAATTCCCAGGGGTTGCCGAAGCTCAGCCACTCGTCCGGGTATTCGTGCTGCCAGCCCTGCGCGATGATCTGGCGAAACAGGCCGAAATCGTAACGGATGCCATAGCCGATCGCGGGGATCGCAAGCGTCGCCATGCTCTCCATGAAGCAGGCCGCGAGTCGCCCGAGGCCGCCATTGCCGAGCGCCGCGTCAGGTTCGCATTTGCGCAAATCCGACAACGCGACGCCGAGATCGCCGAGCGCCAGCTCGAACACCGGCAACAGGCCCATATTGTTCAGCGCGTCGGTGAACAGACGGCCGATCAGGAATTCCAGGCTGAGGTAATAGACCCGCTTGCGGCCGGCGTCGTAGCTCTTCTTATCGGCGGTCAGCCAATGGTGCACGATGCGGTCGCGCAGCGCCAACGCCGCCGCCTTGTACCAGTCCTGCCGGCTGGCCATGGCGGCGTCCTTGCCGATCGCCAGCCTGAGCTTGGCGAGAATCGCGCCCTTGATCTCGGCCAGCGCCAATTCATCGACGGGTTGACCGAGTGCCGGAAAAGGTACCGGGTGAGATTGATCTGACAAACGCTCGATCCTTGAACCGTGGGTCCCAACGAAATGATACGCGCCTTGCCTCGGGATCGAAACCCGCACGAGGTCTCGTTTGTGCAATGCATGCATGGTTTTTATGCAAGGACCGGGCCGATTTGCCGCCTCCGCGCGCACTGGTTTGGTGGTATAGGCTGACATTAAGCCGCTATATCGCGACAATTCAGGGGAGGGATTGTGTTTAGGGCGACTTGGTTCAGGGCGACTTGGTTTAGGGAAATTTGGTTCAGGGAGACTTGGCCATGAGATTGATCATCGAGATCGCCGCTGCCGCGCTTCTGGTTTGCTGCATCAGCGTATCAAGCGCCGCCTTCGCCGGTGGCCAGATTGGCCGCAGCGCCGACGGCCTGAGCTGCGCCTTCAGCGTTCCGGCGAACGCTTCCCCCGCAGCACGCTGCGCCGCGATCCGCCGGCAATGCGGTGGAAAGTTTTTGGCGAATTATTGCGGCGACAAGATGCTGTCGGCGATGTGAGGCGGTACGCTAGGTACATGCCTCAACTTTTCAAGCGCACCTCGCTGTGACGCCATTGGCGAAGATCGCCCATGCCCTCGATACGGTTCGATTCGGCCAATGCCTGAATTCGGGCGCCGATGATCTCGGCTTCGACGGGCAGCCCGTGTTCTCTGCAATCGGCCATGGCTTTTCCGATCACCATCGCGGTCTTTTGTAATTGCGGTGTAAGCTTGGAAAAGATGATCGCATCGAGGTCGGCCTCGGACACGGATTCCGGCAGCGTCACTTCTTTCCATTGTAGCTCACTGCTTATGGTGAGGGGCTCGCCGGATCGACGTAGCTCTGGATAATAAGCGTAGACCAACTCCAGCATCTTGAAATGCAAACAGGATCCCAGATCACCAAGCGGCTCAACGAACGGCTGTCGATCTTCTTTGTCGAGCTTGAATATCGCCGCGCTGGCTTTGCGGAGGGCGTCGTCGATGGCGAGCAGGTGCCTTTCAACCTCGGTCGCTTGCGCCTTGTCCATGGTCCGCCCCCTCCCGCGTTTCAATCGCTCTACATACTGGAACAAATTAAGAACACTTTAGCAAGTCTTTGATATATCATTGTGATTCGGCGCAGCGCCGATACAATATCTAGGGTCTGTCCGAGCTTGTGAGGACTACATGTCCACCATCGCCTTCGATCAATTCGCTCTCACCCGCATCGCGGACTTCGCACGTTCGCTATCGCGGCTGCACCAGACTTCCCGCCGCCGGCTGGTCGATGACGACCAGATCGACCGCGAATTCCACGCCGTGTGCATGTCGGTGTGGGGCTATACGACTGACGATTTTAGTGACGATTTGTTTTCGACCGCCGACCACGCCTGGCTCGATACGCTTGATGAAGCACATGCGCGGATCTTTGCGGCCGAGCAGGGCTACGACCTGATCGACGATCAGGGCATGCTGACCGACTGGTGGGGCTATTGCTGGATGATCCTCGCCGAAAAGCGCGGCCTGCTGACGCCGGAAAACCGCGCCGCGGCGCGCGCGGCGATCGAGGAAAAATATCTGTCGGCGCCGAACGTCATCGGCGTCATCGTCGGGCGGTGAATCAACTTCGGCCCTCATCCTGAGAGGTTGTGAAGTTATCTCCAACCTCATCCTGAGGAGCGGCCGTTTGGCCGCGTCTCGAAGGATGCGCCACACCTCGCATGGTTCGAGACGCACGCTTTCGCGTGCTCCTCACCATGAGGGCGTTTTCCGCAGCAGGCTAATCCGCTTCGGCTCGCTTGTCCCTTGCCGCGCCGGATGTCGGCAGCGCGGAGGCGGGCAGCGCGTCACGGCTAACCGAACTATCGTCGGCGATGGTGTCGGCGCGAACCGGCGCCACTTTCATTTCGCCGAGCCGGGCGCGGACTTCCGCGGTGAGGCCCGGAAACGAAGCGACCGGCGTGAATTCGGCGGTCTGGCCATTGCCGACCCTGACGCCGGAATAGGCGACCAGCCCGTCGGTGGTGGCGATCACGTCGCCGGAGCGCAACGAGGTGTCGAGCGTCAGATCGACCGGGGCTAGCCCCGCGGAGTCGCGGCCGTTGCAGGTGCAGTCTGCGCGTAGCGCCTTGCGGTAGGCATAGGCATTTTCGCTGTCGGCATAGCGCTCGCCGGTACTCGACAATGCGCTGTCGATGTTGCTGCCGTAGAACACTCTGGTGGCGCTGGCCGGGCAAAACGCCTGGCACATCTGAACCGGCGAGGCATTGGCGCGCGTCAGCGGGAAATAGCGGCCGTCGCAGCTTCGCACGCAGAACGCCGGCCCGGACCCGCCCGACGCAGCCTGACGCGGCGGTGGCGCCGCCGGCTGGTTGGGGTCGGCGAAGAAACTGGCTTGCGGAGGCGCCTGACGCGTCTGCTGTTTCTGGGCGCCGCCGAACAGGAAATCGAACAGCCCCTCGGCCAACACCGCACGTGGCGCCATCGACATCGCGCCGGTCAGCGCAACCGCGGCCACAAGCATCACGCGGCGCCGCAAGCGCCGACCATTCCACTCTTTACGCAACGCCAACTCCACCCAACGCCACTAAACTCGACACCCCGAAATCCGGGGTTACGAACCTAAGGTTCAGCCCTGATTCACCTTAATTCGGGGTGGTAAACGAGCTGTGAGCAGGCGCGCGCGTGACGAAAAGAAATGAGTGAGGTGGAGCACTCGTCCGTGCCCCGGATGCGGCGCAGCGCGAAGCGGTGCGCTGCTGATCCGGGGCCCAATAGAACAGGTCCCGGCTCTGCGAAGCAGCGCTTCGCGCTGCATCGCGTCCGGGACACGCGTTTGTTGGTGAGATAGCCCTCAGTCCTTCAGAAATTCCGCTGCTTTGTACAGCGAGCGGAAGGTCAGGCCGGCTTCTGCAAAAGTCGCGGTGGCGCCTTCTTCACGATCGACCATGGTGAGCACCAGCACGACGTTGCCGCCGGCGTCGCGCACGGCTTCCACCGCCTTCAACGCCGAACCGCCGGTCGTGGTGACGTCCTCGACGATCACGATGCGCTTGCCTTGCAGATTTTCACCCTTGGCGAGACCCTCGACGGCGAGCCTGGCGCCGTGCTCCTTCGGCTTCTTGCGGACAAAGAACGCCGCGATCGGGTGGCCCTTGATCCACGACAGTTGGGCGATGGCGCCGGCCAGCGGCACCGCGCCCATTTCCAGCCCGCCGATATAGTCGAGGCTGTCGTCCTTCAGTGCCTCATAGGTCAATTCCGCCAGCAGCGCGGCGCCTTCGGGATCGAGCATGGTCGGCTTGAGATTGAAGTAGAAATCGCTCTTGCGTCCGGAGGCCAGCGTAATCTCGCCACGCCCGAACGAGCGTTTGCGGATGATTTCGGCGAGGCGGGCACGGGAGGCTGATTTGGACAAAGCGGGGTTCTCTGGCTCGGTTCTCTGGTTGAAGGCGGGCGCAATCTATCGGCTCCTTCAGGCACATTCCAGCGCTGATACCGCGCCGTCAACAGCGCGGGCGAGGGGCCGCCCCATCGGAAATCGCGGTTGTAGGGACGTCGGGTTCCGCGCTACGGGAGGTCAAAGCTTTCAAGACGGGGAAAACCGGGATGACGATCGAACTCCACACCTGGAACACGCCGAACGGCCGCAAGATCAGTGTTGCGCTGGAGGAGATGGGGCTTCCCTACCAGGTCATTCCGATCAACATCTCCAAGGGCGAGCAGATGGCGCCCGCGTTCCTGGCGATCAGCCCCAACAACCGGATCCCCGCCATTGTCGATCCCGATGGTCCCGGCGGCAAGCGCATCAGCGTGTTCGAATCCGGTGCGATCCTGCTCTATCTCGGCGAGAAAACCGGCAAGTTCCTGCCCGCGCCGCTCGCCGAGCGCGTCCCGGTGCTGGAATGGCTGATGTGGCAGATGGGCGGTTTCGGGCCGATGCCCGGGCAGGTGCATCATTTCATCGCGCTGGAGAATGAACAGGACCGCGCCTATGGCCTGAAGCGCTACATGGCGGAGACGCGCCGGCTCTATGGCGTGCTGGACCGGCGTCTGGCCAACCACGAATTTGTTGCCGACGCGCTTTCGGTCGCCGATTTTGCCATCCTCGGCTGGGCCTGGCGGCACCCGCGCCACAAGGTGGAACTGTCGGATTTTCCCCATGTCGAGCGCTGGTACAACGCGCTGATGGCGCGTCCCGCCGTCAAGCGCGGCATGGAAGCGAAGCTGGATTGAGTTATCTTTCTGCTCCCTCGCTCCGCGCCTGCGGAGCAAGGGAAAGAAGTCACGCCCGCCTGGCCTCGAACGCCATCTTCATCGCGAGTCCCGCCAGTACGGTGCCCATCAGGTAACGCTGCACCAGCAACCACGTCGGGCGCGTGCCGAGAAACACCGCGATCGATCCGGCGGCAAGCGCGATCATCGCGTTGACGCTGACGCTGATCGCGATCTGGATCGATCCAAGCGCCAGCGACTGCGTCAGTACGCTGCCCTGCGCGGGATCGATGAATTGCGGCAGCAGCGCCAGATACAGCATCGCGATCTTTGGGTTCAAAAGATTTGTGACGAAACCCATTGCGAACAATTTGCGCGGGCCATCGACCCTCAATTCGCGCACCTGAAACGGCGAGCGGCCATTTGGCTTCACGGCCTGCCACGCCAGCCACAGCAGATAGGCCGCACCGGACAACCGCAGCGCGTCGTAGGCATAGGGTACCGCGAACAGGAACGCGGTGATGCCGAACGCCGCGCACAGCATGTAGAACACAAAGCCGAGCGCGACCCCGCCGAGCGAAACAATGCCGGCCGCCGGCCCCTGCGTGATCGAGCGCGAGATCAGATAGATCATGTTCGGCCCCGGTGTCAGCACCATGCCGAGTGAGATCAGGGCGAAGCCGAACAGGGCGGTGAGATGGGGCATGATGGACTCGCTACGGGATAGGCGCTTATAGCGCGCCTCACGCCGCGATGCCATTTCGTAAAGCGTGCCGAGGTTGGTCGAATATTTCGGCGAGAAACGGTACTCGCTTAATGCGCCTCGTCCCAATTATTTGCGGCTCGTGCATCGACTTGCAGCGGCAGCGACAGCATCACCGCCGGGAACGGCGCGTCCTGCATCACGTGCTGCACCACCGGCAGCGTTGCCGCCACTTCATCATCGGGCACCTCGAAAATCAGTTCGTCATGCACCTGCAGCAGCATCTGGGCGGAGAGCTTGTGCTCGGCCAGCGCCTCTTCCATCCGCGTCATGGCGCGGCGGATGATGTCGGCCGCGGTGCCTTGCAGCCGCGCGTTGATCGCAGCGCGTTCGTTGAACGAGCGCACCGAGGCGTTGGAGGCCTTGATGTCAGGGTAATGGCATTTGCGGCCGAACAGCGTCTCGACATAGCCATGCGCGCGGCAGAAATCCCGCGTCGCATCCATGTAGGCACGGATGCCCGGAAAACGCTCGAAATATTTCTTGATATAGGCCGAGGCTTCCTCGCGGGCGATGCCGAGCTGGTTGGCTAGTCCAAACGCGGAGATACCGTAGATGATGCCGAAATTGATCGCCTTGGCGCGCCGCCGCACTTCGGCCGGCATGTCCTTGATCGGCACGCCGAACATTTCCGATGCGGTCATGGCGTGAATGTCGAGCCCGTCGCGAAACGCCTGCTTCAGCACGGGAATGTCAGCGATCTCGGCCAGTAGCCGCAGTTCGATCTGCGAATAATCCGCCGATACCAGCTTGTGGCCGGGAGACGCGATAAAGGCGCGGCGAATCTTGCGGCCGTCTTCGGTGCGCGCGGGGATGTTCTGCAGGTTCGGCTCGTTCGACGACAGCCGCCCGGTGGTGGTCGCCGCCAGCGCATACGTCGTATGAACGCGATGAGTCTGCGGATGAACGTAAGT